>Ga0247713_1000128_pt1 | contig 53226 bp, 50 predicted proteins | sample 21E_NmetaG_FD_189936 | JGI IMG/M metagenome (GOLD analysis project Ga0247713, IMG submission 189936) | Soil microbial communities from hillslope of Landscape Evolution Observatory, University of Arizona, Oracle, AZ, United States - 2-1-E_N | ecosystem: Engineered > Artificial ecosystem >...
GTCTACGTCCCCAACAGTGACGCCGCCTCCGTCAGCGTGATCGACCCCACCACGATGCGGGTCGTCGACCGGTTCAGCGTCGGCATCCGACCGCACCACGTCACGCCGTCCTGGGACCTGACCAAGCTGTACGTGAACAACACCGAGGGGAACACCCTCACCGAGATCGACCCGATGACCGGCCGGGCGGTGCGCAACATACCCATCACCGACCCCTACAACCTGTACTTCACGCCCGACGGCACCAAGGCCATCGTCGTGGCCGAGCGCTACCAGCGCCTGGACTTCTACGACGCCGCCGACTGGACGTTCCTCAAGAGCGTGGGGGTCCCCTGGGCCGGCGTGGACCACGGCGACTTCACCGCCGACGGCCGCTACTTCATCGCCAGCTGCGAGTTCAGTGGCCAGGTCGTCAAGGTGGACACCGAGACCATGGAGCTGGTCGGCCGGGTCAACGTCGGTTCTCTGCCCATCGACGTGAAGACGAGCCCCGACGGGACCGTGCTCTACGTGGCCAACCAAGGGCGCCACGGGGTCTCCCTGGTCGACCCTGAGACGATGACCGAGATCGGGTTCCTGCCCACGGGAACCGGGGCCCACGGGCTGAACGTCAGCCGTGACGCGGCCACGCTGTTCGTCAGCAACCGGATGGAGGGCACCATCTCGGTGATCGACTTCGCCACCCGGTCGGTGCGCCAGACCTGGCGGGTCGGGGGCAGCCCCGACATGATCCAGGTGAGCGGCGACGGGGCTCAGCTGTGGGTCTCGAACCGGTTCCACGGCTCGGTCTCGGTGATCGACACCACCGACGGGCGGGTCATCGCCACCATCCCCACCGGCGCCGGCGCCCACGGGGTGAGCCTGTTCCCCCAGCCCGGCCGCTACAGCGTCGGCCACAACGGGGTCTATCGGTGATCGCCGTCGCAACCGGAGGTTGCTCGGCGAGGTAGTTGCGCTCCGGCCCGCCGGCGGAGCGGGCGGGCCTTCGCCGTTTCTTCCTCGCCACCAGCCCGGTGGGGGCCGCCTCCGGCGGCGTCCTGCGGCCGGCGCCCCGTTCCCCCGGCGGCGAACTGCCGCTTCGCGCCCGCTTCGGTAGCCTGGCTCTTGTCGACGTACAACAGGCCGCCCGATGCTGTGGAAGATGCCCGCAGCCACTGGTGTCGGGGCTGGTGGCCGCGCTGGAGGGGTGACGGATATGCCGGTCGAAGCTGGACGATCAAAGCCATGACCGCGATCGACCTGGACGCCGGGGCCCCGGACGCCGGCGAGGGGAAGGCTGATCCTGCGCTCGACAAGTTCCTGGGCGAGCTGTGCCAGGCGCTGGCCGCGGCCGAGGCCGGCGAGGAGGGCGTCCGCCTGACGACCCGGCGGGCGGCGCCGTACGTCGAGGTGGCCAAGCGCTTCAACGCCCTGACCCACCGCCAGACCGAGCTCAGCAAGGAGATGGCCCGGGTGGCGAGGGCCGCCGGCCGCGAGGGCAAGCTCACCGAGCGGGTGGAGCTGCACGGCGCCGGCGGGCTGTGGGCGGCGGCCGCCGGCTCGGTCAACGGGCTCATCGACGACCTGGTGCGGCCCACCAACGAGGTGGCCCGGGTCATCTCCGCCGTGGCCGACGGAGACCTGTCGCAGAAGATGGCCCTGCAGATGGACGGCCACCCGGTGAAGGGTGAGTTCCAGCGCATCGGCCGGGTGGTCAACTCCATGGTCGACCAGCTGCGGTCCTTCGCCGACGAGGTCACCCGGGTGGCCCGGGAGGTGGGCACCGAGGGCCGCCTCGGCGGCCAGGCCGACGTCCACGGGGCCTCTGGCACGTGGAAGGACCTCACCGACTCGGTGAACGTCATGGCGTCGAACCTGACCGATCAGGTGCGGAACATCGCCCTGGTGACGACCGCGGTGGCCAACGGAGACCTCTCCCAGAAGATCACCGTCGACGCCCGCGGCGAGGTGGCCCAGCTGAAGCAGACGGTCAACACCATGGTCGACCAGCTGCGTTCCTTCGGCGACGAGGTGACCCGGGTGGCCAGGGAGGTCGGCACGGAGGGTCGCCTGGGCGGCCAGGCCGACGTCCACGGCGCGTCGGGGACGTGGAAGGACCTCACCGACTCGGTGAACGTCATGGCGTCGAACCTGACCGACCAGGTGCGCTCCATCGCCCAGGTGGCCACCGCCGTGGCCCGTGGTGACCTGTCCCAGAAGATCACCGTCGAGGCCAAGGGTGAGGTCGCCATCCTGGCCGAGACCATCAACTCCATGACCGACACCCTCGGCGCGTTCGCCGACGAGGTGACCCGGGTGGCCCGTGAGGTCGGCACCGAGGGCCGCCTCGGCGGTCAGGCCGACGTGCCCGGCGTCGCCGGCCGGTGGAAGGACCTCACCGACTCGGTGAACGTGATGGCCCTGAACCTGACCGATCAGGTGCGCTCCATCGCCCAGGTGACCACGGCCGTGGCCCGGGGCGACCTGACCCAGAAGATCACCGTCGAGGCCAAGGGTGAGGTGGCGGCGCTGGCCGAGACCATCAACTCCATGACCACCACGCTGGGGGCGTTCGCCGCCGAGGTGACCCGTGTGGCCCGAGAGGTGGGCATCGACGGCCGCCTGGGCGGTCAGGCGGAGGTGCCCGGGGTGTCGGGCACCTGGAAGGACCTCACCGACAACGTCAACCAGCTGGCCGGCAACCTGACGGCCCAGGTCCGCAACATCGCCCAGGTGACCACCGCGGTGGCCGAGGGCGACCTGTCCCAGAAGATCACCGTCGACGCCCGCGGCGAGATCTCCGAGCTCAAGAACACGATCAACACCATGGTCGACCAGCTCGGCTCCTTCGCCGACGAGGTCACCCGTGTGGCCCGCGAGGTGGGCACCGAGGGCCGCCTTGGCGGTCAGGCCCACGTGAAGGACGTCTCCGGCACCTGGAAGGACCTGACCGACAACGTCAACCAGCTGGCCGGCAACCTGACCAGCCAGGTGCGCAACATCGCCCAGGTCACCACGGCCGTGGCCCGGGGCGACCTGTCGCAGAAGATCACCGTGGAGGCCCTCGGGGAGGTCGCCGAGCTCAAGGACACCATCAACACGATGGTCGAGCAGCTGTCGGCCTTCGCCGGCGAAGTCACCCGCGTGGCCCGCGAGGTGGGCACCGAAGGGCGCCTGGGCGGCCAGGCCGACGTGCCGGGCGTCGCCGGCACGTGGAAGGCCCTCACCGACAACGTCAACCAGCTGGCCGGGAACCTGACCGGCCAGGTCCGGAACATCGCCCAGGTGACCACGGCCGTGGCCCGGGGCGACCTGTCCCAGAAGATCACCGTCGAGGCCCTCGGCGAGGTGGCCGAGCTCAAGGACACCATCAACACGATGGTCGAGCAGCTCCGGTCCTTCGCCGACGAGGTCACCCGGGTGGCCCGAGAGGTGGGCACCGACGGCCGACTGGGCGGCCAGGCGGACGTGCCCGGCGTGGCCGGTACGTGGAAGGCCCTCACCGACTCGGTGAACTACATGGCCGCCAACCTGACGGCCCAGGTGCGCAACATCGCCCAGGTGACCACCGCGGTGGCCGGCGGCGACCTGAGCCAGACGATCACCGTCGAGGCCCGGGGCGAGGTGGCCGAGCTCAAGGACACCATCAACACGATGGTGGACCAGCTCCGGGGCTTCGCCGACGAGGTCACCCGTGTGGCCCGGGAGGTGGGCACCGAAGGCAAGCTCGGCGGCCAGGCGACCGTGCCCGGCGTCGCCGGCACGTGGAAGGACCTCACCGACAACGTGAACCAGCTGGCCGGCAACCTCACCGGCCAGGTGCGCAACATCGCCCAGGTCACCACCGCGGTGGCCAAGGGCGACCTGACACGGAAGATCACCGTCGAGGTCCGGGGGGAGCTGCTCGAGCTCAAGGACACCATCAACACCATGGTCGACCAGCTCGGCTCCTTCGCCGACGAGGTGACCCGTGTGGCCCGGGAGGTGGGCACGGAGGGCAAGCTCGGTGGTCAGGCCGAGGTGCGGGGCGTCTCCGGCACGTGGAAGGACCTCACCGTCTCGGTGAACTCCATGGCCGACAACCTCACCGACCAGGTGCGCAACATCGCCCAGGTGACCACCGCGGTGGCCCAGGGCGACCTGTCCCAGAAGATCACCGTCGACGCCCGGGGCGAGATCCTCCAGCTCAAGAGCACCATCAACAAGATGGTCGACCAGCTGTCCGCCTTCGCCGCCGAGGTGACCCGTGTGGCCCGCGAGGTGGGCACCGAGGGGAAGCTGGGCGGCCAGGCCGAGGTGGAGGGTGTGTCCGGCACGTGGAAGCGACTCACCGAGTCGGTGAACCAGCTGGCGTCGAACCTGACCACCCAGGTGCGGTCGATCGCCGATGTGGCCACCGCGGTGACCCAGGGCGACCTCACCAGCACCATCACCGTCGACGCCGCCGGCGAGGTCGGCGACCTCAAGGACAACATCAACCAGATGATCGTCACCCTCCGGGAGACCACGAGGAGCAACGAGGAGCAGGACTGGCTGAAGTCCAACCTGGCCCGCATCGGCGCCATGCTGCAGGGCCACCGCGACCTGCGAGCCCTCTCGCAGCTGATCATGAGCGAGCTCACCCCACTGGTGCAGGCCCAGCAGGGGGCCTTCTTCATGGCCGAGCCCGGCGGCGACCCCGACGACACGGTGTTCCGCCTGATCGCCGGTTACGGCTACCGGGCCAAGGACGGCCTGCCCAGCGAGTGGCGCACCGGCGAGGGCATGGTCGGGCAGGCGGCCATCGAGAAGAAGACCATCCTGATCGACGTCCCCGCCGGCGCAGCTCGCATCGCCACGGGCCTGACTGAGGCGGAACCGCTCAACCTCGTGGTCCTCCCGGTGGTGTTCGAGGACCAGGTGCTGGCGATCATCGAGCTGGCGTCGTTCAAGCCGTTCACCGACCTGACCCGGGCCTTCCTGGATCAGATCGTCGAGACCGTCGGCATCGTCCTCAACACCATCGTCGCCACCATGCGGACCGAGGAGCTCCTGGCCCAGTCACAGAGCCTGGCCCAGGAGCTGCAGAGCCAGTCCGAGGAGCTGCAGCGCCAGCAGCGCGAGCTCCAGCACACCAACGCCGAGATCGAGCTGGCCCGCCGGGAGCTCGAGGAGCGGGCCGAGCAGCTGGCCCTGTCGTCGAAGTACAAGTCGGAGTTCCTGGCCAACATGAGCCACGAGCTGCGCACCCCGCTCAACAGCCTCCTGATCCTGGCCAAGCTGTTGTCCGAGAACAGCGACGGCAGCCTGAGCGACCGCCACGTCGAGTTCGCCCGCAGCATCTACGACGCCGGCAACGACCTCCTCAGCCTGATCAGCGACATCCTCGACCTGTCCAAGGTCGAGGCCGGCAAGATGGACATCGCCATCGCCCCGGTGAAGGTGCAGTCGCTGTGCGACGACCTCGAGCAGGTGTTCCGCCCCATCGCCGACCAGCAGGCCCTCAACTTCGCCGTCAGCGTCGACCACGGGGCGCCGGAGACGCTCACCACCGACGAGCACCGGGTGCAGCAGATCCTGAAGAACCTGCTTTCGAACGCCCTGAAGTTCACCGAGCGGGGCACCGTCGCCCTGCGGGTGGGGCGGGCGCCGGCCGGCATGCGCTTCGGCCACCCTCATCTCAACTCCGCCGACAGTGTCGTGGTTTTCTCCGTCTCGGACACGGGCATCGGCATCAAGCCCGACCAGCTGATGGTCATCTTCGAGGCGTTCCAGCAGGCCGACGGCACGACGAGCCGGCGCTACGGCGGCACGGGGCTGGGGCTGTCGATCAGCCGGGAGATCGCCCGCCTGCTCGGCGGCGAGATACAGGTCACCAGCACCCCCGGCGAGGGCAGCACCTTCTCACTGCTGCTGCCGGTGATGGCGGCCGTGCCCTCGACGCTGCCGGCGCCGGCACCGGCGACCACCGACCGGGCGATCGTCCCCTTCACGCCCCACCGCACGGCGGCGGAGCGGGCCACCGACCTGTCGGGGCGCAAGGTGCTGATGGTCGACGACGACGTGCGCAACCTCTACGCCCTCACCAGCGCCCTCGAGGACCACGGCCTGGAGGTCGTCTGCGCCGACTCGGGAGCCGAGGGCATCCATCTGCTCACCAGCACGCCCGGGATCGAGCTGGTGCTGATGGACATCATGATGCCGGACATGGACGGCTACCAGGCCATCCGCAGCATCCGGGACATGGACGCCTTCCAGGATCTGCCCATCGTCGCCCTGACCGCCAAGGCCATGCGGGGCGACCGGGAGGAGTCGCTCGCCGCCGGGGCGTCGGACTACGTCACCAAGCCCGTCGAGATGGACCAGCTGCTCGACACGTTGCGGGTCTGGCTCCACAGGTGAGCACCCCGCCGGCCCGCGTCCTCATGGTCGATGATCGGCCGGACAACCTCCTTGCCCTGGAGGCCGTCCTCGATCCTCTGGAAGCGCAGCTGGTGCGCGCCGGCTCGGGGGAGGAGGCGCTCCGGGCACTCCTGTCGTCGGACTTCGCCGTCATCATCCTCGACGTGCAGATGCCGGGCATGGACGGCTTCGAGACGGCCCAGCTCATCAAGGCGCGGGACAAGACGCGCAACGTGCCCATCATCTTCCTCACCGCCATCAGCGGCGAGGCGGAGCATCACCTCCAGGGGTACAGGAGCGGCGCCGTCGACTACGTCTACAAGCCGTTCTCGCCGGAGGCGCTGCGGGCCAAGGTCGCCGTGTTCCTCGAGCTGTGGCGGCAGGGCAACGAGCTCGACCGCCAGCGGGCCACCCTGGCCGAACAGCTCCGGGAGGTGGAGCGGCTCAACGGCGAGCTGGAGCGTTCCAACGCCGCCTTGGCGCGGCTGGCGTCGGCGGCGGCGGCGGAGATCCAGCAACCGCTCGACAACGTGGCCGGACTCCTCGACTTGATCGTCGCCCGTCACGGAGACGGGCTGGGCGAAGAGGCGCGCCTGCTGATCACGAGGACGGAGGCGAACGTGGCCCGGGCCCGGGCGAGGGTGGCCGGCCTCCTGGACTACGCCCGGGTCTCTGGCGACGTCTTCCACTTGGAGCCGCTCCGCCTCGACGATGTGGTCGACGAGGCCGCCGGCGCCCGGGCCGGCGCCCTGGAGCGGGCCGGGGTGCGGGTCACCGCCAGGGAGCTACCGGAGGTGCGGGGGGACCGGGCGCAGCTCGTCAAGCTGTTCGGGGTCCTGCTCGACAACGCCATCCGCCACGGGGGCGTGCGGCCCCTGACCGTGCGAGTCGAAGCCGAGGCCGGGCCGGTGCTGGCGACGGTCACCGTGGCCAACGACGGCAGGCCGATCGACGCCGAGGTTCGGCCCCGACTCTTCACCCTCCTGCCCCTGGGCGGGAACGGGAGCGGCGGTGAGGCCCCCGCCGGCCTTGCCGTCGCCCGGCGCATCGTCGAGGGTCACGGCGGGGTGATCTGGTGTGGTCCTCCCGAGGCCGGCGCCTCCATCTCCTTCACGCTGCCGACCGCGCAACAGTGACGCGCGTTCTGGTCGTCGACGCCGACCCGGACTACCGGCTCCTCGTCCGCTTGGGCCTGGACGGTGCCGCGGGTTTCGCCCCCGCGCTGGAGGCCGCCGATGCCGCGTCGGCCGTGGAAGTGGCCGGCGCCGGCGCGCCCGACGTCGTCATGCTCGACGTCTCACTGCCGGGCGCCTTCGAGACGGTGCCCAAGCTGGCCCCTTCGAGGGTCGTCCTGGTGTCGAGCCGCCCCCCCGAGGAGCTGGCCATCGCGGCTGCGGCCGCCGGCGCAATCGGCTACATCGGCAAGGACCTCGCCCCCACGGACCTGCCCGCGGCCATCAACGACGTCACCCGGGTGGTCGACCGGCTGGAGGCCGTGCTGGCCAAGGCCACCGAGGACCTGCCCGCCCACCTGCGCAGTGCCGGCGAGGCTCGCGACCTGGTGCGTTCCACCCTGGACGGCTGGACAGACGGCGACCGCATCGACGACATCGTCCTGTGCGTGAGCGAGCTGGTGACCAACGCCGTGGTCCATGCGGAGAGCAGCCCTCGGGTGATGGTGCACGTCACGCCGGCGGTCATCCGCGTCGAGGTCAGCGACACCTCCGGCGTGCTGCCCGTCCCCCGCGACGCCGGCCCCGCCGACACGTCGGGCCGGGGCATGTCGATCCTCTCCGGGTTCTCCGACCGGTGGGGATCGCTGCGCCGCAGCGGCGGTGGCAAGACCGTCTGGTTCGAGGTCGCCCGTACCAAGCCCCGTCCGGTCATGCCGTGACCAAGGACCCGGATGGGGTGCGGGCCGGCGACGCCGAGGAGCTGCGAACGGCGAAGGCGGCCATCGAGGCGCTCCACGACGAGCGCCGGCGGCTGCTCGACCTCGTCGTCCGCCTGCCGGGGCTGCTGGCGGAACGGGAGACGCCCCTCCTCGTCGCCGGCGTGGCCGAGGCGTGCCGGGAGCTCACCGGGGCCCGTTTCGCCCTCTACGTCCCCGCCGAGGCCGACGCCGAGCCGGTCCTCACCGGCGCCGACTGGAGCGACTTCGCCGAGCGGCCCGACATCGGCAACGCCCCGCTGCTGGCCGGGCCCCGCCTCCATGGCCAGCCCCACTCGGTGGCCGACGTGGCGGCCTGGGCTCGTGACGACCGCCTGAGCCGGGCCTACGGCACCCTCGCCGATGGCCGGCTCGTCCGCAGCTGGGTCATCGTGCCGGTGCCGGACGGCGACGGGGAGCTGGCCGGGATTCTCTACCTTGGCCATCCCCGGCCCCACGCCTTCGGCGCCGAGGCGGAACGCCTCGCCTCCGGCCTGGCCACCCACCTGGGGGCGGCCATCGCCCACGCCGAGGTGGCAGCCGAGCGGGACCGGGTCGCGTCCGCCCTGGAGGCCACCCTCCTGCCGCCGGTCCTGCCCCGGATTCCCGGGGTCGACCTGGCCGCCCGCTACCGCGCCGCCGGGTTCAGCGACGTCGGCGGCGACTTCTACGACGCCTTCCCCCTGGGCGGCGACCGCTGGGCCGTGGTCTTGGGCGACGTCTCCGGGCGGGGCCCCGACGCCGCCGCGGTGACGGGCGTGGCCCGCTACAGCATCCGGGCCATCGCTGCCGACCTGCCCAGCCCGGCGGCGGTCCTGCACCGCCTCAACGAGACCCTGCTGCGCCAGGACGCCGACGATCGCTTCCTCACCGCCGTCCTCGCCTGCGTCACGCCCATGGCCGACCGGGTCCAGGTACTGGTCGCCGGCGGCGGTCACCCGCCGGCGCTGGTGCTCCACGACGACGAGTCGGTCACTGTGCTCGACGCCGCCCCCGGCATGCTGCTGGGGATGCTGCCGGGCACCGACTTCCGCGACGTCGCCGTCACCTTGCGCCCCGGCGACGCGCTGGTTCTCTACACCGACGGGGTGGTCGAGGCCCGCGATGCCGACGGTGTGCAGTTCGGCCAGGAGCGGCTGGCGACCCTGCTGTCCACCTGCGCCGGCCGCAGCGCCGCCGGCATCGCCCGTCGCATCGAGCTGGCGACCATCGCCCACACCCCCAACATGTCCGACGACATGGCGATCGTCGTCCTTCGGCCGACGTAGTCGTCCTGGTGCATTTCCGGTTGTGGAATGGGCCGATCTGGCCCACATTCACAGCCGGAAATGCACCACGCCCCTCAGCCCGGGCGGCCGGCGCCTACCAGGTCGCCGGCTCTCCAGCCTCTGATGCGGATGGGCGTTCCGGTCTGGCTGGCCTCGATCATGTCGCCGCCGCCGATGTAGATGGCGTTGTGGTGGATGCTCTCCACGCCGTTCTTGCCGAAGAAGAGCAGGTCACCGGGCTGGACCTGGTCGACCGGAACCCGGGTGGTCTCGAAGTACTGGGTATAGGCGGAATGCGACAGCCGCACGCCGGCGGCCTTCCACGCCCACGCGGTGAGACCGGAGCAGTCGAAGCTGTCGGGGCCCGACCCGCCGTAGACATAGGGCTTGCCCAGCTGCTTGCGGGCCTCGGCCACGGCGATGGCGCCCTTGCCGGATGCCGCCGGGGCGGTGGCGGCAGCCGGCGCCGGCACCGTCGTCGTGGCCTGGGACTGGGGTGCCGCAGCCGTCGGCACCCGGGGCGGCTCCGTCACCGGGGGCGCAGAGGTGGCGACCACCGCCACCGGCCGGCTGCGGGCCTCCTCGGCCTCCCGGCGGGCCTGCTCGGCCGCCACCAGCTCGGCCACCTCGCCGTTCACCTGACCGAGGACGGCCCGCTGTGCGTCCTCGGCCTCCTGGGCGGCGCGACTGGCCGACGCGGCCTGCTCGGCGGCTTCGGCCGCGGCCTTGCGCTCCGAGTCGAGGCGCGACTTCTGGAGCTCGAAGTCCTGCTTGGCCGTCCGGACCTCGCCGATGACCCGCCGCTGGTCGGCGGCGGTGACCCGTAGGTACTGCGTGCGCACGACCATGTTGTCGTGGCTGCCGCGGACCAGCTTGCCGATGAGGGCATTGTTCCCGCCGTGGACGTAGGCCAGCACGGCGGAGGTGGCCAGGCGGGCGCGAACGGACCGCAGGTGCTCGTCGGAGCGAGCGACATCCGCCGTCGTCTTGGCCAGGGAGCCCTCGACCTGTGACACCTTGAGCTGGGCCCGGTTCGACTGCTCGGCCAGGACGCTGACCTTCTCCCCCTGGCGCTCGAGCTGTTCCCGGATGCGGGCCGCCTCGGCCCGCTTGTCCGCGAGGGGGTCAGCAGAAGCCGGCGCCGTCATGATGGGGAAAAGCAGCGCGATCCCGACGAGGACGCCGAGCCGCCGGTGCCGTGAAGTCATCTGCCTCACAATGTCGCCGGGGGGCTTCTCGGTTCGGCCGAACCCTAGACGCCCTTGTCCACAGCTGCAAGGAGTAGGTGGGGGTACGGTCGAACACAAATGGCAAACGATCACACGACCCGCACCGAGCACGACTCCATGGGTGACGTTCAGGTCCCGGCCTGGGCCAAATGGGCAGCCCAGACCCAGCGGGCCATGGAGAACTTCCCCATCTCGGGCGTCCGCATCGACGGCCGCCTGATCGCCGCCCTGGCGTCGATCAAGGGGGCGGCCGCCGTCGTCAACTCGCGGTTGGGCGTGGTCGACGGCGAGATCGCCGACGCCATCGTCGCCGCGTCGGCCGACGTCGCCGCCGGCAGGTGGAACGACCACTTCCCGATCGACGTGTTCCAGACCGGCTCCGGCACGTCGTCGAACATGAACGCCAACGAGGTCATCGCCAGCCTCGCCTCCGAGCGCCTGGGTCGCCACGTCCATCCCAACGACCACGTCAACGCCTCGCAGTCGTCGAACGACGTGTTCCCGACGGCCATCCACCTGGCCGCCGCCCTCGGCATCGAGCGGGAGCTGGTCCCCGCCCTCCAGCACCTGGCCAGTGCCCTGCGCCACAAGGCGGCCGAGACGGCCGGCGTGGTCAAGGCCGGGCGCACCCACCTCATGGACGCCACCCCGGTGACGCTGGGCCAGGAGCTGGCCGGCTACGCCACCGCGGCCGAGCACAGCGTGGAACGGTGCCGGAGCACCCTGCCCCACCTGGCCGAGCTCGCCCTCGGCGGCACCGCCGTCGGCACCGGCATCAACGCCCCGCCGCTGTTCGCCGGGGCGGTCATCGAGCGGCTGGCCTCGGCGACAGGGTTGCCTCTACGGGAAGCAGGGGACCACTTCGAGGCCCAAGGCGGGCGTGACGCCGTGGTCCAGGCGTCGGGGGCCCTGCGCACGGTGGCCCTCTCGCTCGCCCGCATCGCCAACGACCTGCGCCTCATGGGGAGCGGCCCCCGGGCGGGCATCGCCGAGATCCGCCTGCCCGACCTGCAGCCGGGCAGCTCCATCATGCCGGGCAAGGTCAACCCCGTGATCCCCGAGGCGGTGTACCAGGTGGCCGCCCAGGTCGTCGGCAACGACGCCGCCATCGGCTTCGGCGCCACCGCCGGCGCCTTCGAGCTGAACACGGCCATGCCCATGATGGCCCGCAACCTGCTGGAGTCCGTGCACCTGCTGGCGACCGTCTCCCGGCTGCTGGCCGACCGGTGCGTGGCCGGCATCGAGGCCGACGTCGACCGCTGCCGGACCTTCGCCGAGTCCTCCTCCGCCCTGGCCACCGCCCTCACCCCCCACATCGGCTACGAGCAGGCGGCCGCGGTGGTCCACCAGGCCGCGGCCGAGGGCAAGACGCTGCGCCAGGTGGTCCTCGACCAGGGCCTGCTGCGCCCAGGTGAGGTCGATCGCATCCTCGACGTGGTGGCGATGACGAGGGGCGGCGTCCTGTAGACCGACAATCTCCACAGCGTTGAGCACAGCTTTACCGTCTTGTGCTCCACAGGCCGGAAGGCAGAGGGTTGTGGGGACAGCCGGGCAAGGGAGGTCCACCCTCGTGCAGGTCCATGCGACAGTGCTGGCGTCGGAGCTCAGGCGTCGCCGGGTCGACGCCCCGACCGTCACGTCGGCCCTCGAGACGGTCAACCGCTCGACCTACATCCTGGGCGAGCTTCGAGAAGCGCCGACCTCCCTGCTGGTCCTGGCCGCCCTCTCGCTCACCGAGGGGCCCCGACCCTAGGCCCGCTCAGATACGGGGCAGCGGGGCACCGTCGAAGGGCCCCGGGTCGCCCGGCGCCGGGATGTGGGGCCGGCTCCACGACATCCGTCGGGACAGCTCCTTGGTCAGGTCGCGCCACGCCGGCGGGTCCCAGCCCTCGACCGCGTTGACCACCTCGAGGGTCTGGCTCACATGGACGATCGCCGGCAGCTTCTCCAAGCCCAGGCCCTTGGTGGTGGTCAGCTCGGGGTCGACGAACGTCATGATCTCCGTGGCCCAGCGTCCGAGGAGCTTGCGGGCGTCGGCCGCATCGCCGCCGGCCACCAGCCACGCCACCCGGCAGTCGGCCTGCTCGTACTCGAACAGCACTCGCGCCGCGGTGGGGATGATCCACTTGCTGCGCACGCTGGCCGGGTCGACTGCGACCAGCAGCAGATGGAAGGTGGTCAGCAGCTCACGGACCGTGCGCGGGTGGCCGCTCACGGGAACGAGGGCCAGATCGGGGGCGGGGTTCGTTGCCACGGCGGGAGGAAGGTAACCCAACTATGTTCCTGGGAGCGAGATCAGGAGGATCCAATGGGAGTCGACGGCGACCTCTACCGGTTGGTGCTGGTGCTTCACATCCTCTCGGCCATCATCGGCTTCGGAGCGATGTTCATCGCCGGCTTCTATGGCAACGAGGCCCGGAGCCTCCCGGGACGCGAGGGGCTGGCCGTCGCCGAGACGACGCTGAGGGTCACCGGCCGCATCCCCACCGTGGCGGTGTGCGCGGTGCCGATCCTCGGCATCCTGCTCATCCTCCTCAGCGACGACACGTGGAGGTTCAGCGAGGCATGGATCTCGCTCTCGTTCCTGCTGTACTTCGTGCTCATGGGGCTGGCCACCGGGATCCAGGTGCCCACCATCCGCAAGATGGTGGCCATGCGGGCCGGGGCCGACGGGGCCCAGTCGCAGGAGATGCAGGCCATGGGCAAGAAGGCGGCCACGGTGAGTGCCGTCGTCAACGTCCTCTGGGTGGTCATCCTCTTCCTGATGGTGTTCAAGCCCGGCCACTGACCGTGCACCCGATGGAGCGGCTGCGGATGGTGGCCCGGGCGTCGGGAGAAGAGCCTGGCCTCCTGGCTCGGGAGGCCGCCGCCGCCCTCGCCGGGTGCGCCGACGATCCCCGGGCCCTGGTCCTGGCCTGCCGGCGACTCGTCGAGCGCCAGCCGGCGTCGGGCCCCATGTGGTGGCTGGCCGCCCGGGTGGTGGCCGCCGCCGACCCGGGGACCGAAGCGTGGCTGTCGGCGGAGCTGCTGCGCGAGGACCCGACACCCGCCGTCGTGGCCGCCTCGCTCCCGGACGACGCCGTGCTGACGGTGCTGGGGTGGCCCGAGCAGGTGACCGAAGCCCTTCGCCGGCGAGGCGACGCCCGGGCCCTGGTCGTCGACGCCTTGGGCGACGGCTCGCCACTCGTGGCGGCCCTCGACCGCGCCGGCTCCGACGCCTCCCTCGTCCCCGAGGGCGGGATCGGGGCCGCGGTGGCGAGCAGCACGCTGGTGCTGCTCGACGCGTCGGCCGTGGGCCCCGGAGGCTTCCTGGCCGTCTCCGGGTCCCACGCCGCCGCCGCGGTCGCCTACACCGAGGAGATTCCCGTCTGGGTCGTCGCCGGCGCCGGCCGCGTCCTTCCCGCCCGGCTGTGGGGCGCCCTGGTCGACAAGGTCACCGCCCTCGGCGACCCCTGGGATACCGACTGGGAGGTGGTCCCTCTCGAACTAGCCACGGCCGTCGTCGGCCCGGAGGGTCCGCTCAGCCCGGCGGACGCCCTCGAGTCGGTCGACTGCCCGGACGCCCCGGAACTGACCGCCACCGGTTCCGGGTAGGTTCCGGCCATGGGCCGGATGGTGGAGTTCCCGAGCGACGGTGCTACCGGCGGCGGTTACCTGGCGCCGGCCAGCGAAGGCGCCGGCCTGGGAGTCATCGTCGTCCAGGAGTGGTGGGGCCTGGTCGACCACATCGTCGACGTCTGCGACCGCTTCGCCGCCGAGGGGTTCACCGCTCTGGCGCCCGACCTGTACCACGGCAGGACGGTGCCGAACCGGGAGCCCTACGAAGCGGCCGAGGTGGCCATGGCCCTCGACTTGGAGCGGGCGGCCCGCGACCTCTCCGGCGCCGCCGACTTCCTGCAGGCTCACCAGGCTGTCCGGGGCCAGGGCGTGGGGGTCGTCGGGTTCTCCATGGGCGGCGGCCTCGCCCTGTGGCTGGCGACGCTGCGACCCGACGCCGTCCGCGCCGCCGTGCCCTTCTACGGCATCGCCCCCGACGGGGTGGAGCCGGACTGGTCCGCCCTTTCCGCAGCCGTCGAGGGTCACTACGCCGAGCACGACGACATCGCCTCACCAGAGGCGGTGGCCGCGTTCGAGTCCCGACTCACCGAGACCGGCACCGACGTGCGCCTCTTCACCTATCCCGGCACCGGCCACGCCTTCTTCAACGACAGCCGTCCCGAGGTCTACGACGAGGAGGCGGCCCGCCAGGCGTGGGTGCGCACGCTGGAGTTCCTCCGCTCCAAGCTCGGATGACCGCTGGCGCCACCTCCCGGGCCGCTTACCGGAGGCTCTCCTCCTCGTCGACCGGCTCTTCGATCGCCTGCTCGTAGGCGTCGGCTTCGGGCGCCTCTGGATCGGAGGACACCTCCATGAAGCCGGCGACGCTCGCGACCGGCTGGGCCTGCTCTGCGGCGTCGGGCTCGGGGACCTCGAGATCACTCATGCGCCTGTTTCTACCCCGTCGCTCGGGGTAGTCCCCTTTTTATGGGGCATGGAAGGTCGCCCAACAACCGTGAGGTCGACGAGGAGCTCTTCCTCGGCGTCCTTCGTGACGCCATAGCCGCCCTCGAGGACAAGGACATCCCCTACGTGCTCATGGGCGGGATCAGCTCGGCCACCCTCGGCCGCCCGCGGGGCACGAACGACATCGACCTCTTCGTCGAGCCCGACAACGCCCGCCTGACCCTCGACGCGCTCGAGGCCAGCGGCTTCACCACCCAGGAAACCGATCCTCGCTGGCTCTACAAGGGGTTCAAGGAGGACATCCTCGTCGACGTGATCTTCCGCTCCACCGGCGACATCTACCTCGACGACGAGATGCTGGCCCACGCCCGGGTGGTCGACGTGCGGGGCTGCGCCTGCCGGATCATCGCCCCCGAGGATCTGCTGATCATCAAGGCCCTGACTGCGGACGAGCACATGCCCCATCACTGGCACGACGCCCTGGGCGTGATCACGGGCTCGGACCTGGATTGGGACTACCTGGTGTGCCGGGCCCGCCGCCACGGCGCCCGGCGGGTGCTCAGCCTCCTCCTGTATGCCCAGTCCAACGACCTGGGAGTGCCCGTGAGACCGGTCAAAGCCCTCTTCGACGCCATCTTCGCCTCATGACCGCCGAACCCGAGGACTACGTGACCCAGCGCGTGCGTGACGCACTGACCGCCGACGAGCGGGTGGCGGAGATGGGGGTGGAGGTGCGTATCGCCGCCGGCAAGGTGTTCCTCACCGGCCAGGTCCCCACCGAGGAGCGCCGGCAGGCCGTCGGTGTCGTCGCCCGGGAGGTCCTGCCCGACTACGAGGTCCACAACGAGACCGTCGTCACCGAGCTCGGCGACGCACCGCGCGTGGAGAGGATTTCATGAGCGGCCCGGCCGGCTGCGTGCCGGAGCGCAATGGAGGCCGGTCCGGCAAGCACTCACGGGGGCGCCCCCGAAGGGAGGCGAACCGATGATTCGTGTAGCCGCCGTCGGCGACATCCACTTCGGCCCCGACTCCGCCGGCACCCTGCGCCCCCACCTCGAAGACATCGCCGAGCAGGCCGACGTCTTCCTGCTGGCCGGCGACCTGACCCGCCTCGGCGTTGCCGAGGAGGCGTCCGTCCTCGCCGAGGAGCTCCGAGGGCTGCCCCTGCCGATCGTGGCCGTGCTCGGCAACCACGACTACCACTCCGACCGGGAGAAGGAGGTCGCCGACGTGCTGGCCGACGCCGGCGTGGAGCTCCTGGAAGGCACGGCAACGGTCGTTGACGTCGACGGCACCCCGGTGGGCATCGCCGGCGTCAAGGGCTTCGGCACCGGCTTCCCCGGCGCCAGTGGCAGCGACTTCGGGGAGCCGATGATGAAGGCGTTCGTCCGCCACGCGCAGGAGGCGGCGGACTCGCTGCGGGAGGCGCTGGAGGAGCTGGCCGGGGCCGGCGTGGACCGACGGGTCGCCCTCATGCACTACGCCCCCACCGAGGGCACCCTCCGCGGCGAGCGGCTGGAGATCTACCCGTTCCTCGGCAGCTACTTCCTGGGCGAGGCCGTCGACCGGGCCGGCGCCGACCTGGCCATCCACGGCCACGCCCACGGCGGCACCGAGAAAGGCTTCACGCCCGGTGGCATCCAGGTCCGCAACGTGGCCCAGCCGGTGATCAACCGGGCATATAACGTCTATTGCCTCGATTGCGACGTGCCTCCCGCCGGCTGACCTTCGGCGGCCCCATGTGGATGCGTGACCCTCGGGGCTCGTCGCCGCCGGCGTACAGGGCCATGCCGAAGGCGAGGACGAGCAGGCCGACGCCGGAGGTGGTCAGGATCCGCCTCTGGGCCGCCTCCTTGCAGACGGAGTTGCCCTCGCCAGAGAGCACATAGCCGGCGGGGCCGCAGTTGTCGCCCCTGATGTCGACCCGGAAGGGGCCGAAGCGCTCGGTGGCCGGGCTCACGGGAAGGACCGCGGCGCCGACCATGCAGAGGAGTGCGAGCCCGATGAGCCCGAACCCGATGGCCTTGCTTCTTCTCAAGTGACCCTCCTGTCACTCACAGTGACATCCGCCCGTCGCGTTATCGACCGCCGGGGGCCGGAACTTGAGTCATTCGACCTATTGACGCTGGTGCACCCGCACTACGGCCGCAGCGACACCCGCGACCGGTCGAGGGCGGCGACCGTGTAGGTGGCGCCGGCGTTCCACAGCAGCCAGTCGGGCACACCGATGGCGGCGGCGGCGTCGATCTGGGCCCGCACCTCGGCCGGGCCGTAGGGATGGCCATAACTGAAGTCCTGCAGCCACGGCACCAGGGCCACGCCCGTACCGGCGATCTTGGCCTGGAAGTCGGCCAAGGTGACCTTGATGATGTCGTAGGGCTGCTTGTTGGGGTTGGCCACCCCGTACTCGCCGTTGACCCAGTGCGACGGGTAGAGCATGGGGGCCAGGTACTCGACGTGGCGGGCCATGCGGGGGATGTCCTGGCCGACGGCGTCGGGGCGGTCGGCGGCGATGCCGAACACCGCCGCGCCCTGGTAGACGCAGCGCTCCCGCAGGGCGGCGTGCGAGGTGGCCAGGAAGTTCACCACGCCCGTCGAGGAGGAGTCCACGATCGCGGGCACGCCCGGGACGACCATGGTGGCGGGGTCGCCCTCGGGACGGCGGATGTAGTCCCACATGATGTCGTCGACGCCCCCGTCGGCCGCCTCGAGGGCGATCTCCAGGTTGTAGCGGTGGACATCGGCGTGGGCGGGGTTGGTGAAGCCCCCGTAGGTCTCCAGCATCTTCCCGCCCGGGGTCTGCACCACCCAGTCCCGGCGCCCGTTGTTCCACGCCCACTTCGCCAGCGGGGCGTCGCGGAAGGCAACGACCCGCCCTATGACCCGCACGCCTCGCCGCTTCAGCTCGGCCACCGTCTCCCGCAGCTTGTACTCGGGGACGACGGCGCCGATCTGGTTGGCCAGGGGGTGGCGGGAGTCGAAGCCCACGATGCCGCCCTCGTCCTTGAGGTCGAGCTGGACGGCCGAGATGAGGCCGGCGTCGACCATGGCCAGGATGTGCCGGCGCAGGGGCTCGTAGCCCCAGGCCGCCGCGGTGACGTGCACTCCCTGGCCGCCCGGATAGCGGATGGGGGCGATGACCTCCAGGGCGGAGGTGTTGCCGGCGACGTCGGTGGCGGTCAGGTGGAGCGGGGCCGGCGGCGGCCGGTCGTACTGCAAGGTGAAGGCGCCGCCGACATGAGCCAGTGGCGCCCCGTTGAGGGTGAGCGTGGAAGACGGCTCCACCCTGCCATGCACCGTGACCGGGTCACACACACGGGTGGCGTCGAGGAGCGGCGGGACGCCGATGGCCGGCGGGGTGTCGTCGACGGTGAAGCTGCGGTGGAAGCGCGACGCTCCCATACCCGGCCGGGGAACGGAGAGGACGACCTGGTGGGTGCCCTCCGCCAGCAGCCCCGGCTGCCACACCACGCTCGCCTGGTTGACCGTGTACGCCTTCCCGGGCACCTTGGCACCGTTGAGCTCGAGGGTGGTGCGGTCCATCTCCTTGGACGGCTTCACCGCGAAGATGACGGCGCGCTCGGCCAGCGCCGCCGAGGTCAGGACGGCTCCGTCCTGCAGACCGTCGACGGTGACCTCCACCCGGGTGAAGTTGCGGACCGCGTTCAACCCGTACAGGCCGGCGGCGCCGTAGCCCACGGCGAGGAGAGCGGTGAGGGCGGAGACCCGGCGCCTCGGCCGGAGCTGCGACCGGCGCCGCCGGCGCGCCGACCACAGCGCGTCGAGCGGGTTGGGGCGCGGCCCGCCGAAGCTCCAGCTGTCCCGATGGCGCGGCCCCACCCGCCGCCGCCCCTTGGGGGTCACACCCGGAATCCTTCGAAGGTCGGTCGCCATCTGGTCGCGCCGGTACCCCCAAGGAGGCGCCCGGATTTCCACAGGCTAATCGAGGGGATCCGCGCCCTGCCGAGTCCGATCTGTTATTGACGCGGCCCGATCCTCATGATCCGGTCGTCGCCGGCCCGCACCGTGCCCCGGCCGTCCTGGTTCGACGTGGCGAAGTACACCGCCCCGTCGGGACCGACGGCCACGTCGCGGATACGGCCGTACTCGCCCTCGTAGAGCACCTCCTCGCCGGCAATCGAGCCGTCCGCCGCGAACGTGAGGCGCCGCAGCGCCTGGCCCCGCAGCGTGCCGAAGAGCATCGATCCCTTCCACTGCGGGATGAGGTCGGCGTCGTAGACCACGCAGCCGGACGGCGCCACCGACGGCGAGTAGTTGCGGATGCCGTTGCCCGCCTCACCCGGCCAGCCGCCGTCGAAGCCCTGGGTGAGCACGTTTATCTCGTCGTTGCCGGTCGGGCCGTGCTCGGTGGACAGGAACCGGCCGCCGGCGTCGAAGCACAGCCCCTGGGGGTTGCGGTGCCCGCTGCTGAAAACGGTGGCTCCACCGTTCTCCGCATCGACTTTGAGCACCTTGCCGCTCAGTGACGACAGGTTCGGGGCCAGAGACGTCTGGCCGGCGTCGCCGGTGGACGCGTACAGACTGCCGTCCGGGCCGAACCGCAGCCGGCCACCGTTGTGGATGGCGGCCCGGGCGATGCCCGAGACCAGGACCTTCTGCGACCCGTCCGCCTCCAGGCGCACGATCCGGTTGTCCTGGGCCGAGGTGTACATCACGAACATCCGGCCCTGCCTGTCGAACTCCAGGCCCATGAGCCCGCCCTCGCCGGTCGGCGAGACGCCGGCGATGTCGCGGGAAGGCCCGTTGAGCTTCGTCAGCCTCCCCGTACGCTCGGTGAACCACAGAGCGCCGGCGGGGTCCCAGGCAAGGGACCAGGGGACCCGGAGCCCGCTGGCCACCTCGGTGACGGCCAGTTCGACCGGGCCTCGCGCCGGCTCCGTGTCGCCTGTCGAGCCCGGCGCGACCGTGCCGCCGGCGTCCGGCGAGGCCGCCGGAGAATCGGAGTCCGCGCAGGCGCCGGCCAGCAGCCCGAGGGCCAGGGCCAGCGCTGCGACCCGGCGGCTCAATCGGCCGCGGCCAGGCCGATGGGGCAGCTCACGCCGGTCCCGCCCAGGCCGCAGTAGCCGTTCGGGTTCTTGGCCAGGTACTGCTGGTGGTAGTCCTCGGCGTAGAAGAAGTCGCTGCGCTCGGCCAGCTCGGTGGTGATCTGCCCGTAGCCCGATCTGTCGAGCATCTGCTGGTACGTGTGCTTCGACGCCTCCGCGGCAGCCAGCTGGGCCGGCGACGACGCGTAGACGGCAGACCGGTACTGGGTGCCCACGTCGTTGCCCTGGCGCATGCCCTGGGTGGGGTCGTGGCTCTCCCAGAAGATGCGCAGCAGGGCGTCGTAGGACGTCACCGCCGGGTCGAAGACCACCAGCACCGCCTCGGTGTGGCCGGTCCGGCCGCTGCACACCTCCTCGTAGGTGGGGTTGGGCGTGAAGCCGCCGGCGTAGCCGACAGCCGTCGTGTACACGCCTGGAGCGGTCCAGAACTTGCGCTCGGCGCCCCAGAAGCAGCCCAGGCCGAAGATCGCCGTCTCCATGCCGTCGGGGAACGGCGGCTGCATCGGCGTGCCCAGCACCAGGTGGCGCTCGGGCACCGGCATGGGGTCGTCACGGCCGGGAAGGGCTTCCTCGGCGGTCGGCATGCGGCTCTTGTGCCGCGCGAAGAGCATGGGTCAAGTATGGGCCACCCTATGGTGGTCGCGGTGGCGGTCCGGTTGCAGTTCATCCCCCGCAGGGAGCCGCCGGATCTCCTCGGCCTGCCGTGGTCGGTCCCGCTGGAGGACTGGCAGCACCCGCGCCTCGTCCGCATGGCCAAGGGAATCAGCCGCCACGTCGTGCGCTTCGTGAGCGACGGCGACCGGGTCTACGCCCTGAAGGAGACCACCCAGGCCGACGCCGAGCGGGAGTACGCCATGCTGCGCCTCCTGGGCGAGGAGAACCTCCCCGTCGTGGAGGTGGTCGGCCTCGTCACCGGCCGGACGACGCCGGCGGGTGACGAGCTCGGCGCCGTCCTCGTCACCCGCTACCTGGACTACGCCCTGCCCTTCGGCTACCTGTTCGGGGTCGAGGGGGGCTACGGGCTCGGCCGCAAGCTGGTCGACGCCGCCGTCGTCCTGCTCGTCCGGATCCACGTCGAGGGGTTCTTCTGGGGAGACTGCTCGCTGGCCAACCTGCTGTTCCGGCGCGACGCCGGCGCCTTGATGGCCTACCTCGTCGACGCCGAGACCACCGAGCACCACCGCCCGTTGCCGCAGGGGATGCGCTCCGCCGACGTGGAGCTGGCCCGGGAGAACGTGGCCGGCGGGCTGTTCGACCTCGAGGCCGCCGGCCTGCTCGTGCCCGACGTCGACATCCTCGAGCTCGCCGACCTGCTCGAAGAGCGGTACGGGCTGCTGTGGGCCGAGCTCACCGCCAGCCTCGACATCGACATGGGCGAGCGCCACCTCATCGAGGGCCGCATCCGCCGGCTCAACGAGCTCGGCTTCGACGTCGACGAGCTGATCGTCGAGCAGGAGGCCGGCGCCGACCGCCTGCGGGTCACGCCGACACTACTCGAGGAGGGCCACCATTTCCGTGAGCTGCGCCGGTTGACCGGCCTGGAGGTCCAGGAGAACCAGGCCCGCCGGCTGCTCAACGACATCGCCGCCTTCGGCGCCTACCTGGCCCGGGTCGAGGGCCGGCCGTCGCCCCAGGCCGTCGTCGCCGCCCGTTGGATCGCCGAGGTCTACGAGCCGATCGTTGCCGAAATCCCTCCCGAGCTGGTGGGCCGGCGTGAGCCCGCCGAGCTGTTCCACGAGCTGCTCGAGCACCGGTACTACCTCTCGGAGGCCGCCGGCCACGAGGTCGACAACGCCACCGCCATCCACTCCTACATCGACTCCGTCCTGCGCTTCCGGCGCGAGGAGAGGGTGATCTTGAACGACGAGGTGTAGTCCCGCCGGCAATTGGTAACAACCAGGTCACACCACTAGGACGCGGGAGAAGCCCGACGTCTCGGAACCGCTGGCGAGGGGGACGAGTGTGATCCACCGACGGACGGGCACGATGGCCCTGGCCATCACCCTTCTGGCGTCGGTGACGGGCGCATGCGGCGGCGGCGGTTCGGGCGTCCCGACCCTGAACTGGTACATCAACCCCGACAACGGCGGGCAGGCCGAGCTGGCGGCCAAGTGCTCGGCCCAGTCCAACGGCGCCTACCGCATCAAGACCTCGGTCCTCCCCAACGACGCCACCGGCCAGCGGGAGCAGCTCGTCCGCCGGCTGGCCGCCAAGGACGCGTCCATCGACCTGATGAGCCTGGACCCGCCGTTCATCCCCGAGTTCGCCGAGGCCGGCTTCCTGCGCCCCTACACCGAGGCCGAGGCCCGGGAGCTCACCGCCGGCGCGCTGACCGGCCCCATCGAGTCCGGCACCTGGGACGGCAAGCTGATGGGCGCCCCCTTCTGGGCCAACACCCAGCTGCTCTGGTTCCGGAAGTCGGTGGCCCAGGCCGCCGGCATCGACCCCGCCCGCGACCCCGTGACGTGGAGCCGGCTCATCGAGGTGGCGTCGGCCGCGGGCAAGACCGTCGAGGTCCAGGGCAACCTCTACGAGGGCTACATGGTGCTCATCAGCGCCCTGGTCTCCTCGGCCGGCGGCAGGATCCTGGAGAACCCCGAGGCGGGCAAGAACGTGAGGCCGGCGATCGACTCCGACGCCGGCCGCAAGGCGGCGGCGGTCATCCAGCAGCTGGCCCGGTCCAGGGCCGCCAACCCGGCGCTGTCGACCACCGACGAGGAAGCCGGGCGGTCGGCCTTCCAGGGCGCCCAGGGGGGCTACATGGTGAACTGGGCCTACATCTACGGCGCCGCCCAGGAGGCGGTGGCCGCCGGCACGCTCGACAGGGCGGTCCTCGACGACATCGGCTGGGGGCGGTACCCCCGGGTCGACGCCAACTCGCCGAGCCGCCCGCCGCTGGGCGGGATCAACATGGGCATCGGCGCCTTCAGCAACCACCAGGATCACGCCCTCCAGGCCGTGCGGTGCATCACCTCACAGGAGAGCCAGACCGAATACATGCTCAAGTCGAAGAACCCGGCCGCCCGGGCCGCCGTCTACGACAACGCCGAGGTACGGGCGGTGTTCCCCATGGCAGACGACCTCCGCTCCTCGCTGGCCGAAGGGGCGCCGAGGCCCCGCACGCCCTACTACACCGACGTCAGCACCGCGGTGCAGCGCAGCTTCCACCCGCCGGCGTCCGTGGACCCGAGCCGCACCCCCGCCCGGGCCGCCAAGCTCATCGTCGACGTCTTGAAGGACAAGGTGCTCCTGTGACGATGACCACCACGGCGGCGCCGGCCGTCGGGGTTCCGGTCACCGACCGCACCCGCAACGAGAAGCGACTCGGGTGGAAGCTCACCGCGCCGGCGGTCATCGTGATGCTGGCGGTCACCGCCTATCCGATGATGAACGCGCTGTACCTGTCGCTGTTCAGCTACCGCCTGACGGATCCGGCGGCCCGCGAGTTCGTCGGCCTGCGCAATTACGGCGTGGTCCTCTCCGACGGCCTGTGGTGGCAGACGGTGTTCACGACGGTGATCATCACGGTCATCACCGTCGCGGTGGAGCTGGTCATCGGCTTTGCCTTCGCCATGGTCATGCACCGGGTGATCTTCGGGCGCAAGGTCGTGCGCACCTCGATCCTGATCCCCTACGGGATCATCACCGTCGTCTCCGCCTTCGCGTGGAAGTACGCCTTTGCCCTCGACTCCGGGTTCATCAACAACTGGTTCGGCCTCGGCGACTTCGCCTGGTTCGGGGGGCGGTGGTCGTCCATCGCCGTCATCTGCCTGTCGGAGATCTGGAAGACCACGCCGTTCATGTCGCTCCTCCTGCTCGCCGGCCTGGCCCAGGTCCCCGAGGTCCTCCAGGAGGCGGCCAAGGTCGACGGGGCGACGTGGCGCCAGCGCCTGACCAGAGTGACGCTGCCGAACATGAAGGCGGCCATCATGGTCGCCGTCCTGTTCCGGACGCTCGACGCCTACCGGCTGTTCGACAACGTGTTCATCATGACGGCCGGCGCCCAGAGGACCGAGACCGTCTCGTTCCTCGCCTACCGCCAGATGATCAGCCGGACCGCCCTCGGGCTGGGCTCGGCGGTGGCGGTCCTGCTGTTCCTGTCCGTGGTGGCGATCGCCGCCCTCTTCATCAAGGGGTTCAAGGTGGACCTGAGCTCGGTGCGCGGCCGGTGACGGACCAACGGAGCTTCCGCGCCCGGCTGGGAACCTACGGCGGGCCCGTCCTGGTCATCCTCTGGACACTGTTCCCGGTCATCTGGATCCTGTCGCTGTCGTTCAAACCCGAGTCCGGGATCAACAATCAGAAGTTCCTTCCCGACACCTTCACGCTGGAGAACTACCGCACCGTCTTCAACACGCCGCTGTTCACCAGCGCCCTGCGGAACTCCGTCTTCATCTCGCTCATCGCCACCCTGCTGTCGGTGATGATCGCCACCGTGGCCGCCTACGCCATCGCCCGGCTGGAGTTCCCCGGGAAGAAGCTGATCCTGTCGCTGGCCCTGGCCATCGCCATGTTCCCGGCGGTCTCCCTCGTCGGGCCTCTGTTCGACATCTGGCGGTCGATCGGCCTCTACGACACCTGGATCGGCCTCATCATCCCGTACATGTCGTTCACCCTCCCGCTCTCCATCTGGACGCTGTCGGCGTTCTTCCGGGAGATCCCCTGGGAGATGGAGCAGGCGGCCCAGATCGACGGGGCCACGTCGTGGCAGGCCTTCCGCAAGGTGATCGTGCCGCTGGCCGCACCGGGAGTCTTCACCGCCGCCATCCTGGCCTTCTTCTTCGCCTGGAACGACTTCGTGTTCGCCATCTCCCTGACGTCCACGGACGCGGCCCGGCCGGTGCCGGCCGCACTGGCCTTCTTCACCGGGGCGTCGCAGTTCCAGCGGCCGGCGGCCGCCATCTCGGCCGCCGCAGTGATCGTGACCATCCCGGTGGTCATCCTCGTCCTCTTGTTCCAGCGGCGCATCGTCGCCGGCCTCACGGCCGGCGCAGTGAAGGGGTGACGCTTTGGCAGCGATCAGCATCCAGAACCTGGTCAAGACCTACGGCGACGGCTTCCAGGCCGTCAACGACGTGAGCCTCGAGATCGAAGACGGGGAGCTGATGATCCTCGTCGGCCCGTCGGGCTGCGGGAAGTCGACGCTGCTGCGCATGATCGCCGGCCTGGAGGACATCACCGCCGGCGAGCTCCTGATCGGCGGCGAGCGCATGAACGAGAAGGCGCCCCGGGAGCGCAACCTGGCCATGGTGTTCCAGAACTACGCCCTGTACCCGCACCTGAGCGTGTACGAGAACATCGCCTTCCCCCTGCGCCTCCAGAAGCGCCCCGACGACGAGATCCGGCGCAAGGTGGAGGAGGCGGCCAAGACGCTGGAGCTCACCGAGCACCTCGACCGCAAGCCCAGCCAGCTCTCCGGCGGCCAGCGCCAGCGGGTGGCCATGGGCCGGGCCATCGTGCGCGAGGCACAGGCGTTCTTGTTCGACGAGCCGCTGTCCAACCTCGACGCCAAGCTGCGGGGCCAGATGCGCACGGAGATCTCCCGTCTCCAGCGGCGGCTGGGGATCACCACGGTCTACGTCACCCACGACCAGACGGAGGCCATGACCCTGGGCGACCGGGTGGCCGTGCTGCGCAGGGGGCTCCTCCAGCAGGTGGCCTCACCGAGGGAGTTGTACGAGCGGCCGGTGAACCTGTTCGTCGCCGGCTTCATCGGCTCGCCGCCGATGAACTTTCTGCCGGCGACGGTGGAGAACGACGCCGTCGTGCTGCCGTTCGCCCGCGTGCCGCTCCCTCCGGAGGTGTGCGAGCGCATCGGTGGCAACAAGCTGCTCCTCGCCGGCATCCGGCCCGAGCACTTCGAGGACGCGGCGTTGATCGACGCCGACCAGCGGGCCCGCGGCGTCACCTTCAATGCCCACGTCGACGTCACCGAGTGGCTGGGCAACGAGCTGTACGCCTACATCCCGTTCGAGGCGCCGGCCGAGGTCACCGATCAACTCAAGAGCCTGGCCCGCGAGCTCGACAGCGAGTCGCTGCGCACCCAGCTCGTCGTGTCCCTCGACACGGCCAGCCGCATCGAAAAGGGCGAGGAAGCCGAGCTCTGGTTCGACGCCACCCGCATGCACCTCTTCGACCCCTCGAGCGGCGAGAACCTGACCCGAGAAGCGATGCGGGCTGCAACCACCTGACGTCGGCCAGCGGGTAGGTTCACGCCGTCGCACTCCCGCCGTACTGGAGGACACATGCCCGTAGCCCGTCGCGTTGCTCGCCTGCTCGTCGCTCTCACCGCCGGTGCCACGCTGCTGACCGCGCCGGCGCCGGCCTCAGCCGACGTCTTTCCCGAGGTCATCGAACTGCCGAAGGGCTGGCAGCCGGAAGGCATCGCCTCCGGTCCCGGCCCGATCGTCTACTCCGGCTCACGGGCGACCGGCGACATCCTCGCCGTCAACGTCGTCACGGGTAAGAGCGAGATCGCCGTGGAGGCCCCCGCCGGCCGCACTGCCGTCGGCATCGAGCAGGATCGCTGGGGACGCTTCTGGGTCGCCGGCGGCGGCACCGGCGACGTCTTCGTCTACGACGAGAACGGCGACGAGCTCGCGGTCTACGACTTCGCTTCCACCAACACCTTCGTCAACGACGTGGTCGTGACGCGCGACGCCGCATGGTTCACCGATTCCCGCCGGGAGGTGCTCTACCGCATCCCGATCGGTCGCGACGGGTCCCTTGGCGACGGTGAGACCGTCCCCCTCTCCGGCAACTACGTCCACACGCCGGGCGTGAACAACCTGAACGGCATCGACGCCTCTCGTGACGGCCGGTTCCTCGTGGCCGTGCAGTCCAACACCGGGTTCCTGTACAACATCGATCCCGACACGGGAGAGGCCACCCGCATCGACCTCGGCGACGCCACCGTGGTCAACGGCGACGGCATCTACCTCGAGGGCCGCCGGCTCTACGTCGTTCAGAACCGGTTCAACAAGGTGGCCGTCATCGAGCTCAACCGCCGCCTCACCTCCGGCGAGATCGTCGACGAGCTGTCGTCGGAGGAGTTCGACGTTCCCACCACGATGACCCGCTTCGGCAACCGCTTCTACCTGGTGAACGCCCGGTTCGGCACCTCAGGCCCCGAGCCTGCCGAGTATTGGATCACCGCCATCTCCCGCAACTAGCGACAGGAAACAAAGCGTTCATAGGGCGGAGACGGCGGCGACACAGCCGCTGCATACGGTCCTTCCTCAAGACGAGGAAAGGACGCTGGTGTGACGCGTACAGCAAAGTTGGTGGCGGCGGGAACCCTTGCCGCCGCCGGCGTGGTGCTCAGCGGCGGTGCCGCCTGGGCGCAGGAAGCGGCGGTGACCGCCGAGGACGTGCAGGCCAACCTGGACAACGTCTTCGTCCTGGTGGCCGCGGTGCTGGTGATCTTCATGCAGGCCGGCTTCGCCCTGGTCGAAGCCGGGCTCACCCGGGCCAAGAGCGTGGCCAACATCATGATGAAGAACATGATGGACTTCTGCGCCGGCGCCATCGCCTTCTTCGCCGTGGGCTACGCCATCGCCTTCGGCACCGGTGGCAACGACTTCATCGGCGCCGGCGGTTGGTTCCTCGGCGACGGGGCATTCCAGTACGGCACGCTCAGCGTCCCCGTCACCTTCATCTTCCAGGCCGCGTTCGCGGCAACGGCAGCGACGATCGTGTCGGGCGCCATGGCCGAGCGCACGAAGTTCAAGAGCTACTTCATCTACTCGGCGGTGATTTCGGCGGTCATCTACCCCATCGTGGTCCACTGGAACTGGGGCGGCGGTTGGCTGGCCGGGCTGTCGACTCCGTTCCACGACTTCGCCGGGTCGTCGACGGTGCACATGGTCGGTGGTGTCGCCGCACTCATGGGCGCCGCCGTCCTCGGTCCCCGCATCGGCAAGTACGGGCCGGACGGCAAGCCCAGGGCCATCCTGGGCCACAACATCCCCTACGCCGTGCTCGGGACGTTCATCCTCCTGGTGGGCTGGTACGGCTTCAACCCCGGTTCCCAGCTGGCGGCCGACGGCGCCATCGGCGGCATCGCGGTGACCACCACCCTGGCCGCGGCCGCCGGCGCCATCACCGCCATGCTGGCGGTCTGGGCCAGGACCGGCAAGCCGGATGTGGCCATGACCGCCAACGGCATGCTCGCCGGCCTGGTCGGCATCACCGCCGGCACCGCGGCAGTCAGCAACGTCGGCGCCATCATCATCGGGGCGGCCGCCGGCCTGATCGTCGTCGCCGCGGTGTTCTTCTTCGACCGCATCCACGTCGACGACCCGGTCGGCGCCATCTCCGTGCACGGCGTGTGCGGGGCGTTCGGCACCATCTGCGTCGGCCTGTTCGCCACCGAGGACACCGACTTCTGGCAGCAGGGCCTGTTCTACGGCGGCGGCACTTCCCAGCTGGTCAGCCAGGTCATCGGCGTGGTCGCCATCGCCGTGTTCGTGGCCGTCGCCGCCGGCATCCTCTTCACGGTCCTCAAGGCCACCGTCGGCCTGCGGGTGTCCGAGGAGGAGGAGCTGGCCGGCCTCGACGTGCTGGAGCACGGCGCTCCCGGTTACGGCCCTGACACCACGCCGGCCATCCCGTCCACGTCCCGGCCAGGCGGCCGGACCACCACGGTCCCCACAGGAGCGAGCTCGTGATCAAACTCGTCACCGCAGTCGTCAAGCCCCAGATGCTCGACCCGGTCAAGGACGGGCTGAAAGGCATGGGCGTGCAGGGCATCACGGTCACCGAAGTGAAGGGCTTCGGCCGCCAGGGTGGCCACACCGAGACCTACCGGGGCGCCGAGTACACCGTCGACCTCGTCCCCAAGCTGAAGGTCGAGATCCTCTGCACGCTCGACGATGCGGAGCAGGTGATGGACCTCATCCGGAAGTGCGCCCATACCGGCAAGATCGGCGACGGCAAGGTCTGGATGCTCGACGTCGACCGCCTGATGCGGGTGCGCACCGGCGAGATGGGCGAAGAGGCGATCTGAAGCGCCCACCGAGTGGCCACCATGCGACCCGGAGCGCATGGTGGCCACATCGGCGCGACGGGTGGCACACTGGCGACGCCTCCCTTGGGGGGCCGAAATGCCGGGAAGCCTGGGCGGCGAACTGGCCTGACCGATCCCGTTCCCAGGAGTTCCCGCATGGCAACACACACCGGCAGTCCCCGGGCCGACGCGGTGCCGGGGCGTCGGCTCCCGCGGCCGGTCCGGGACTTCTTGGACACCGAGGCTTCCGGGGGGATCCTCCTCCTCGCCGGCGCCGTGGTGGCGCTGGTGTGGGCCAACTCCCCGTGGAGCGCCTCCTACCAGTCGTTCTGGCACACCGGCGTCAACGTCAGCTTCGGGCGGTACGTGCTCGCAGGCGACCTGCATCGCTGGGTCAACGACGGCCTCATGGTGGTGTTCTTCTTCGTCGTCGGCCTGGAGGTCAAGAAGGAGCTGATCCATGGCAAGCTGCGCGATCCGCGCGCTGCGGCCATGCCGGCCATCGCCGCGCTCGGCGGCATGGTCGTGCCCGCCCTGCTGTACCTCCTCGTCAACGCCGGCGGTGACGGCGCCCGGGGCTGGGGCGTCCCGATGGCCACCGACATCGCCTTCTCCGTGGGGGTGGTCGCCCTCCTCGGCAACCGGGTGCCGTCGTCGCTGAAGCTGTTCCTGCTGACCCTCGCCATCGTGGACGACATCGGCGCCATCATCGTCATCGGCGCCTTCTACTCCTCGGGCATCCAGCCCCAGTTCCTCGGTGCCGCGGTCGCCATCGTCTTCGTGATCGTGCTCCTCAACCGCGGCGGCGTCGTCTGGCTGGCGCCCTACCTCGGCCTGGGCGCGGCGTTGTGGCTGGTGACGTACGCATCGGGCGTGCACGCCACCATCGCCGGCGTGGTGCTCGGGCTCCTCACGCCGGCCCGCAAGCTGGTGCCGGCGTCACTCGCCCGTGAGTGGGCCAACGACCTGGAGGACGACCCGTCGGCCGAGGAGTTGCAGGCGATGACGAAGCTGGCCCGCCACTCGGTGTCGCCGGCCGAAAGGATCGCCCACGTGTTGCACCCGTGGTCGAGCTTCCTCATCGTCCCCATCTTCGCCTTGGCCAACGCCGGCGTCCCGATCAGGGCCGAGGCCTTCGAGACCACCGGCGCGGCGGCGGTTACCGGCGGCATCATGCTGGGCCTCGTCGTAGGCAAGACGCTCGGGATCACCGGCGCCGCGTGGCTGGGCACGCGCCTCGGCGTCGCCCGCCTGCCCGAGGGTGCGACGTGGCCGATGCTCTTCGCCATCGCCGCCGTCGCCGGCATCGGATTCACCGTTTCGTTGTTCGTCGCCGAGCTGGCGTTCGCCCGCGGGCCTCTGCAGGACGCGGCCAGGATCGGCGTGCTCGCCGCCTCGACGCTGGCCGCGGTCGTCGGCGGGTCCTTCCTCCGCCGGATCTGCCGCCCGGCCGAGGCGACGTCGGTCTGACGGCGCTCTACCTCCCGGCCGGTGCAGCCGATGCGGCCCGGGTCGGCGTCGATCCTGGCCGGATCCCTCGACGCCGGTGGAGCGGCCGCGCTGGTCGAGAAGCTCGGCGCAGGAGGCTCGGTGTGGGTGCGGTCAGGTGACGTCGCGGCGGGCGACGACGCCGGCGCCGACGGCCGCCAGGCCGGCGAGGTGCCCGATGAACGCCAGCGCCGCGGCCCACCGCGCGGGGGTGCCGGCGCCGGCCCGCACCAGGCCCTCACCGAGGGCGAAGGGCAGCCAGTCCCCGATCGACCACCACCGAGCCAGGGCGCCGGCCAGGAGGTCTTCACCCTTGAGCAGCCACACCAGCACCACGCCGACCGCCGCGGTCTGGTTGCGGAACAGGGCGCCGGCGCAGGCGCCGAGGGCGCCGTAGAGCGCCGTCGAGGCCACCAGCGCCCCGGCGGCCCGGACCACCTCGGCGCTGACGTGCACCTCGACGCCGGCGCTCATCAGCCACGGCACGGCAATGGCCAGGCTGACGGCCAGGGTGACGACGGCCATGCTCGCGCCGGTGAGGGCATGGGCGGCCATCTTGGCCACCAGAAGGTCCCCGCGGCGGGGGACCGAGAGGAGCGTGGGGATGATGGTGCCGTGCCGGTACTCGCCGGCCATGCCGACCACGCCCAAAAGCAGGGCGAGGGTGGTGAGCACCGACGCCGGGGCCCCGATGGCGTGCAACAGGCTGTCGGGCCCCAGGGGGTCGTTGCCCTGGCGGCCGGCCAGGCTGCAGGTCGCGAAGGTGACGAGACCGGCAAGCACCGGCACGGCGGCGAACGCCAGCAGGAACGCCGGGGCGGTGCGCTGCTTGAGCAGCTCGGCGCGCAGGAGGCGCTTCATGATCGGCTCCTCTCGGTGGAGGTCAGGTTGAAGAACACGTCCTCGAGGTTCGAGCGGCGGGCCTGCATCCCGTGGACGACGATGCCGTTGAGAGCGATCGCCTTTCCCACGACGTCGGGGGTCGTGGACGCCGTGACCTCGTCCTGGCCGGTCAGCTGGGCGTCGACCCCGATCCCGCCGAGGACGGTCAGGAGCGTGGCCGCTTCGGGCGACGTGACGACCACCGTCTCGGTGGCTTCCGCCGTCAGTTCGCCCAATGGGGCGTCGGCGACGAGCCGGCCCTTGTCGATGATGACCACGTGGTCGACCGTCTGCGACACCTCGGCCAGCAGGTGGCTGGAGACGATGACGGTCCGACCCTCCTCGGCCTCGGCACGAAGGAAGGTGCGCAGCCACTGGACGCCCTCGGGATCGAGGCCGTTGGCCGGCTCGTCGAGGACGAGGACCGCCGGCTCCCCCAGCAGGGCGGCGGCGAGCGCCAGGCGCTGGCGCATCCCCAGTGAGAAGCCGCCGACCCGCCGGCGGGCGGCGGCGGCCAGCCCCACCCGTTCGAGCGCCTGGCCGGCCTGCTCGGCGGGGAGCCCGCCGGCGGTGGCCAGGACGCGCAGGTGGTCGACGGCCCGCCGGCCGGGGTGGAAGCTCGACGCTTCGAGCACCGCGCCCACGTGACGGGCCGGCTCGTCCAGCTCGGCGTAGCGCCGGCCGTCGAAGGTGGCGGCGCCGGCGGTCGGGGTGACCAGGCCGAGGAGCATCCGCAGCGTCGTGGTCTTGCCGGCGCCGTTGACGCCGAGAAAGCCGGTGACCGTCCCCGGACGGAACATCAGGTTCAGGTCGTCGACCGCAGTGAGGGGGCCGAACCTCTTGGTCAGACCCTGCAGCTCGATGGATGCCATACCACCAACCTGGCAGGAAGTCCCCCCGGCGTCGTCAGGCCGGGGATGCCTTGTGCCCTACATCCCGGGGCGTACCAGCCCGCTCTCGTACGCCAGCACGACGAGCTGGGCCCGGTCGCGGGCGTAGAGCTTCGTCATGATGTGGCTCACGTGGGTCTTGGCCGTCGCCGGGCTGACGTAGAGGCGCTCGGCGATCTCCGCGTTCGACAGGCCCCGCCCGACCAGGGCGAGCACCTCGCGCTCGCGCTCGGTAAGCGCGGCCAGCTCGGCGTGTGGTGACGCCGGCGTGTCGAGCGGGCGGGTGGCCAGCTCCTCGATCAGCCGGCGGGTGACGCTCGGGGCGAGCAGCGCATCGCCGGCGGCGACCACCCGGACGGCGCGAGGATGTCCTCGGGGCGGGCGTCCTTGAGCATGAAGGCGCTGGCGCCGGCCCGGATGGCGGCGTAGACGTAGTCGTCGAGGTCGAAGGTCGTCAGCATCATGACCCGGACGCTCCCGAGCTCCGGATCGGCGGTGATGCGCCGGGTGGCCTCGATGCCGTCGACGGCCGGCATGCGGATGTCCATGAGGACCACGTCGGGACGGTGCCGGCGGACGAGGGCGACGGCCTTCTCGCCGTCGTCGGCCTCGCCCACGATCTGGAGGTCGGCGGCGTGCTCGAGCATCGTGCGCAGCCCGGTGCGGATCAGGGGCTGGTCGTCGACGATGGCCACCGTGATCGTCATGTGCCCCCCAGGGGGAAGCGGGCGGCGACCCGGAAGCCGCCGGAGGGGCCGGGGCCGGCGTCGAGGTCGCCACCATGGACGGCGACACGCTCCCGCATCCCGACCAGCCCGTGGCCGCCGGCGATCACCGGCGCATCCCCGCCCCGGCCGTCGTCGAGCACCTCGACGGTGACGCCGGCACCGGTGTAGCGCACGTCGACCGTCGTCCGGGCCGGGCCGGCGTGCTTGAGCACATTGGTGAGCGCCTCCTGGACGACCCGGTACGCCGACAGGTCGACACCCGGCGGCACCTCCGGCCGGTCCCCGTGCACCTGCAGCTCCACCTCGACCCCGGAACTCCGCATCTCGGCCACCAGCTGCTCAAGATCGCCCATACCCGGCGCCGGGCCCAGCGCCGCGGGCTCGTTCCCGTCACCGGAGCGCAGGACGCCCAGGAGCCGGCGCATCTCCCCCAACGCCGAGCGCGTCGTCGCCTCGATCGTGGCCAGCGCCCGCTCAGCGGCGGCGGGATCGTGGGCGGCCACCATCCGCCCGGTCCCGGCATGGAGGGCGACAACGCTCATGCTGTGAGCTACCACGTCGTGGAGCTCGCGTGCGATGCGCATCCGCTCGTCGGTCACGGCCTGGCGGGCCAGGTCGTGCTGCGCCTGTTGCAACTGGCGGTTCTTGGCCTCCAGGGCCTCGGTGTAGCGGCGGCGAGCCCGGACAGAGTTCCCGAGGAACCAGGCGCCGGCGACGAGCAGCGGGATGCTGGTGTTCGTCGGGCCGGGGCCGAGCGTCGACGTCAGGGCCGCCACGACGAACGCAACGACGAGCAGCCGGCGGCCGGCTCGCTCGTCGAGACGGGCGGCGGCGGTGTAGACGGTGAGCAGGGCGACCGGTGCCAGGGCCGGCGGGTACTCGGCCGCCGCGTAGGCCAGGGCGGTGGCCAGGCTCAGGGCGACCGCCGCCACTGGCCGGGGCCGGCGCAAGATCAAGCTGGCGCTGTGGGTGGCGATGAGCGCGTAGGCCAGCGCATCGGGGTCGCGGAGCTCCTTGGCGCCGACGGCCGCGCTGACGATGACCGTGCCCAGGACGAAGGCCGCCAAAGCGACGGCCCCGTCGACCAGGAACGCGCGCCGGTCCATCACCGATGAACGTACCGGAGGTCCTGCCGGCCGCCATCGGCCTGCGAGTGCGTCGTCCGTACTCCTCAGGGTGTAGGCCCGCTTCACAGTCGCAGCGTGTTCGTGCCCCGCTGATGCCGACTCGGAGGGCAGAGCTTCGGGCAGTATTCGCCTATGACGACACTGGTGGTGCTTGATCAGGGCGAGTCGATCTCCATCTCCTTCGACGACCTCCTGAAGTACCACGGCAGGAGCTCGATCGCCGGCGTCGCCCACGCCTTCAAGGCGATGGAGCGCGCTTTCCCGCTGCTCTCCCCCGGTGGACCGCCCGATCGCCATGGCGTCACCGTCGAGAGCGGGTTCCCCGGAGGAGGTGCCCGCGATGCGTTCGAGATGGTCACCCGGTGCGTCACGGACGATCGTTACGAGCTGACCTCCGACCCTGCCCCAGCCGGGGCTCCGGAGGCTCCCGGGGGCCACTTCTTCTTCCGCCTCAGCTACCGGGGAAGCGTGGTCGACCTGGTCGCCCGGGCATCCCTGATACCGGACGACTTCGTCGAAGTCGCCTGCAGGGAGGCACCGACGCCGGCGGAGGCCGTTCGGGCCCAGCAGCTCAAGGAGGAGATGGCGGAGCGACTTCTGAGCCTGCCGGCGGAGGAGGTCTATGACGCGACCCTCCGTTGAGCCGACCCTCAGAGCAGGGCGGCGGCCAGCGTCGCCAGGGGGCTGCGCTCGCCTTGGGACAGGCGGATGTGGCCGAACAGCGAACCACCCCTCCCGCCGCCCATCGCCGCGGTGAGCACCGACATGGCGTTGTTGTGGGCGGAGAGGAAGGGAGCGTCGATCTGGCTGGTGTCGCCGGTGAACACGACCTTCGTGCCCTCCGCAGCCCGCGTGAGCACGGTCTTGGCCAGGCTGGGCTCCAGGTTCTGGGCCTCGTCCAACACGATGTAGGTGCCGTGCAGCGATCGGCCCCGAAGGTGGGTGACCGACTCCATGGTAAGGCGGCCCTCGGCGGTGATCTGGGTGATCGTCTCGTCGGCGGCGCCCTTTCGCCGGCCGTCGCTCATGGCGACCACCGCGTCGTGGATGGCCCCCATCCACGGGTCGAGCTTCTCGTCCAGCGTGCCCGGCAGGTAGCCCACCTCCTGGCGGCCCACGGCGACCAGGGGGCGGTAGATGGCCAAGCGCTCGTACCGGCGGTTCGCCGGGTGGTTCCACACCTGCTCCAGGCCGGCGGCGATGGCGAGCAGCGTCTTGCCGGTGCCCGCCGGCCCGTCGAGAGCCACGACGCTCACCCCGGGATCGAGGAGCAGGTCCAGCGCCAGCCGCTGCTCCACGTTGCGGGGCTTGAGGTCGTACGCCTCCTGGTCCTGGCGCAGCAGGCAGAGGTAGGCGCCCTTGCGGCGGGTCAAGGCCGACTGCCTGCCGGCCCGGAGGACGGCGAACTCGTTCTCGTACACCTCGGCGGGGCCGCTCCGGTCGAGTTCGCCGACCTCGATCCTGCGCTCCTCGAAGAGCCGGTCGATCAGGGCGCCGTCGAGGCCCTCGACCGTCATCCACCCCGGGCTGTCGCCACTGCGGCCGTAGGCGGGGACAGGGACGTACTCCTTGGCCGCCAGGCCGACGTGGGCGGCCTTGATGCGCAGGGCGGCGTCGTTGGAGACGACCTCCACCGCGGCGCCCCGTCCCTGGAGGCTGAGGGCGGCGCCGATGATGCGGTTGTCCGGCGCGGCCGGGTCCAGGTAGTGCTCGGCCAGCAGGGTGTGGTTGACCCCGTTGAGGACGACCGCCAGCGTGCCACCGTGGTCCAGTGTGAGCGGTTCCACCAGCGAGCCACCGGCAGAGACCCGCAGCGCCTCGATCCGGCGCAGCGCCTCCCGGGCGTTGTGGCCGACGGTGTCGGTGCGGGACTTGAGGCCGTCGAGCTCCTCGACGACGGTGAGGGGCACCTTGACGGCACAGCCGCTGAACTCGTTCACCGCCCCCGGATCGGCCACCAGGACCGACGTGTCGAGGACGAGGGTCTGGGTCAGCTGGGACACCTGTGCGGCAGCGTCGACTGAGTTCGCCATGGCAGGCACACACCTTGCCAGGGATCGCCTCAGTCCGTGGTGACCCCGAGCCCGGCGAGCAGCTCACGTACCCGCCGGCCGATCTCGTCGCGCGTCGGCCGGACCTCCTCGACGCCTTTGCCGAACGGATCGGCCAGTACCCAATCCTCGTACCGCTTTCCGGGATAGACGGGGCAGGCGTCGCCGCAACCCATCGACACCACCACGTCGGCCGCTCGGACGTTCTCGTCCGTCCAGCGCCTGGGCTGGTGGCCGGAGATGTCGATACCCACCTCGGCCATGGCTTCGACCGCGGCGGGGTTGACCTGGTTGCCGGGCTCCGAACCGCCCGACCAGGCGACGGCCCGCCCTCCGGCCAAGTGGTTGAACCACCCCATCGCCATCTGGGAGCGGCCGGCGTTGTGGACGCACAGGAAGAGCACGGCGGGCAGGTCGGCGTCAGGCATCGCTCATCTCCTGGTCGAGGACGATCTCGTGGGGCAGCGGCGGGTAGAGGAAGCGCATCAGCCCGAGCGCCACGCCGGCGCCGGTCACCTGGCAGGCAACGAACATCGGCACCGAGCCCGGATGGATGCCGGCGAAGGTGTCGGACAGGGACCGGGCCATGGTCACCGCCGGGTTGGCGAAGCTGGTGGAGGAAGTGAAGAAGTACGCCCCGCCGATGTAGGCCGCCACCGCGAACGGGGCGACCGGCACTCGGCCGGAACGGACGACGCCCAGTATCACCAGCAGCAGCCCGAAGGTGGCCACCACCTCGCTCAGCCACAGCGCGCCACTCCCCCGGGAGTGGGTCGACAGCTCGACCGCCGGCTCCGAGAACATGAAGTTGGCAACGATGGCGCCGGCGGCGCCGCCCGCCACCTGGGCCGCGACGTAGCCGGCGGCCTCACCGGCACGCAACCCGCCGACCACCAGGTCGGCCAGCGTCACGACGGGATTGAGGTGAGCGCCCGATACGGGCCCGAGAGCCAGGATGATGGCGACCAGGGCGCCGGCGGTGGCCAGGGCGTTGGCGAGCAGTTGCACTCCCATGTCGGGAGAAAGCCGGGAGGCGGCGATGCCGGAGCCGACGACGGCGAGCACGAGCAGCCCCGTGCCCACCGCCTCGGCGACGGCCCTCCTCAGCAGCACGCGGCAGCAGAGGCGAGGACCTCACCGTCGTCGTCGACGGTGGCGCAGCACACGGCGCCGGTCTCGGGGTCGACCGCGCGCAGGTTGCCGCCGGGCATCTCCACGTCGGCCAGCACGGTGTAGATCTCCCACGGCTCACCGGACGGTGCGTCGACCCAGACCTTGTCCTGGCGGGCGTAGCAACAGGCGACGCCTTCCTCGGTGGCGGTGCTGAGCCCCTCCCCCGCCAGCCGGGCCTGCGCCGCCTCCACCAGCTCCGGGCTCTCGACCTCCACGCCGAGGTGGTTGATCGTGCCCCCCTTGCCGGCCTGCTCGAAGAGGACCAGCTTCAGCGGTGGGTTCTCGACGGCGAAGTTGGCGTACCCGGGCCGGAGCTTGGCCGGTGTGGTGGCGAAGAGGCGGGAGTAGAAGTCGACGGCGGCGTCGAGGTCGTCGACGTTGAGGGCCAGCTGGACTCGGGACATGGGGCGTCTCCCTTGTATATTGAGGAACGTCTATGAGTCTGCATGACACATCGACGGTTGTCAATGGGTTGCCCGGGAGACGCGTGCCGCCCGGTCGTCCTGTCGTCGCTCCGAGCGACGGGAAGCCCACCGAACCGACCGAGGCGCTCGCGGTGATGGTGCCCGAGCGCGTCGACCCGCTGCGGAGGGGTGCTGGCCTAATCTCCCGGGGTTGGACGCGCTCCTGCTCAGCTTCGGCGTCATCTTCGTCGCCGAGCTGGGCGACAAGAGCCAGCTCATGGCCCTGGCCTTCGCCGCCCGCTACAAGGCGCTGCCGGTCCTGGCCGGCATCACCATCGCCACCGCCGTCGTCCATGCGCTGGCGGTCCTTGTCGGCGCGTCCGTCGGCGCCGCGTTCCCCACCGACGTCATCTCCGTGGTGGCCGGCGTGGCCTTCCTGGGCTTCGGGCTGTGGACCATCCGGGGCGACTCGCTGTCGGAGGAGGAGGCGGCCAAGGCGCACCGGTCGAACGGGTCTGCCGTCCTGGCGGCCAGCGTGGCGTTCTTCCTCGCCGAGCTTGGCGACAAGACCATGCTCGCCACCATCACTCTGGCCACCACCGAGGGGGCCCTCGGCACCTGGGCCGGATCGACGCTGGGCATGGTGGCCGCCGACGCCCTGGCCATCGTGGCCGGCAGTGCGCTCGGCACCCGCGTCCCCGAGCGGGCCATCAGGATCGGCGCCGCCGTCTCGTTCTTCGTGTTCGGCGCCGTACTCATCCTCGAGGGCCTCCGGGGATGAGATCGCCGCCTACAAGGCGTCAGTCCCCGCCTCTCCGGTGCGGATGCGATAGACGGCATCGACGGTCGTCACCCAGAGCTTGCCGTCACCGATCTGGCCGGTGCGGGCGTGCTCCATGATGCCGTCCACGACCCGCTGGGCGTCCCCGTCGTCAACGAGGATCTCCATGCGCACCTTGGGGACGAAGTCGATCTGGTATTCGGCGCCCCGGTACACCTCGGTGTGGCCCCGCTGGCGGCCGAAGCCGCGCACTTCGGTGACGGTCATCCCCTGGACGCCGGCGCTCAGCAGCGAGGCTTTGACCTCGTCGAGCCGGAAGGGCTTGATGATGGCGGTGATGAGCTTCATGTCTCCCTCTCAGGCCCGCTCGAGTGAATAGCCGGTCTCGGAATGCTGGGTCAGGTCCAGCCCAGTGTGCTCCTCTTCCTCGGTCACCCGGATCCCCCTGGGAAGGACGGCCTTGAGGGCCATGCCGATCAGGTAGGAGAGGATGAAGGAGAAGGCGAAGGTGGCGGCCACCGCGATGAACTGCTCGGTGAGGAGACCGGCGCCGCCACCGAGGAACAGGCCGTCGGTGGCCGCCTCGTTCACCGCGTCGTCGGCGAAGAGCCCCACCATGAGGGAGCCCAGGACGCCACCGACGAGGTGGACGCCGACCACGTCGAGCGAGTCGTCGTAGCCGAACCGGAACTTGAGCTGGATGGCGAGGAAGCACAGCGCGCCGGTCACCAGACCGATGATGACGGGTGCCACCCCGCCGACGAAGCCGGCGCACGGCGTGATGGCGACGAGGCCGGCGACCGCGCCCGACGCCGCGCCCAGGGTGGTGGCGTGGCCGGACTTCATGCGCTCGACGATCAGCCAGCCGATCATCCCGGCGGCGGCGGCGACGAAGGTGTTCATGAACGCCTGGGCGGCGACGCCGTTGGCGCCGAGGGCGGAGCCGGCGTTGAAGCCGAACCATCCGAACCACAGGATGCCGGTCCCCAGGAGGGTGAGCGGCAAGGAGTGCGGGGGCATGGGCTCGCGCGGCCAACCTCTGCGCTTGCCCAGCAGGATGGTGAGGGCGAGGGCGGCGGCGCCGGCGTTGACGTGCACGACCGTCCCGCCGGCGAAGTCGAGGGCGCCCCGGTCGGCCAGCCAGCCCCCGGCGAACACCCAGTGGGCGACGGGGAGGTACACCAGCACCGACCAGAGGGCGATGAAGCCCACCCACGCCGCCCACCGCATGCGGTCGGCGATGGCGCCGGTGATGAGGGCCGGCGTGATCACGGCGAACGTCAACTGGAAGGCGACGAACGCCATGGTGGGAATGGTGCCCGACAGCTCCTCCAGATCCTTGAGCCCGACGAAGTCGAGGTTCCCGATCCAGCCGGCGTTGCCGGCATCGCCGAAGGCCAGGGAGTAGCCGAACAGCACCCAGAAGATGGTCACGATGCCCATGGCGAAGAAGTTCTGCATGAGCATGGCCAGCACGTTCTTGCTGCGGACCATGCCGCCGTAGAAGAGCGCGAGCCCGGGGGTCATGAACAGGACAAGGGCCGACGAGATCAGCACCCACGCGGTGTCACCGGTATCGAGTTCCGGCACGAGAACAACCTCCCATGTTCAGGTCCGAGGAAGGAGAACGGCCGGTCCCGGGCCGGCTTGCCCGAGTCTGAACAGCGGATGTGTCGTGAGTGGTACCGACGTGTTTCGTCAGTGTGAACTTGTGACGGCAATCTGAACCGCGCTCAGCGGTCCTCGAACGCCCGGCGCACGGTCGCCTTCTTGCCTTTGATGGTGCTGGCCCTCAAGGCCCGCACCACCTCGTCGGCCGCCGGCTCGGGCACCTCCACCAGGGTGAACCGGTCGGCGATCTCGATGGCGCCGATGTCGCGCCCGCTGAGGCGGGTCTCGCCGGCGATGGCGCCGACGATGTCCTGGGGCCGGATCCCGGCGCTGCGGCCGGCGCCGATGAAGAGGCGGATCATGCTGGCGCCGGCGGCTCGCCCGGGACGAGGGCCTTTGGCCGGCGCCTTGGCCGGGCGGTCGGTCCTGGGCACCACGTCCGGGATGTCCTCGTCGTCGCCGACGGGGCCGTTGGCTTCATGGACCAGCTTCATGGCGGCCAGGGCCACTTCCATGACGTCGTACTTGTCGGCCAGGCTCTCGACGACCACGCGGTAGCCGTCGAAGTCGTCCTCGATGATGGTCTCCTCCACCGCGGCACGGGTCAGCTCGAGCCGGCGGGAGCGGAGGTCGGCGACGGTCGGGATCTTCTCGACGGAGATGCGCTGCCTGGTCACCCGCTCGATGGTCTTGAGCATGCGGTGCTCGCGCGGCTCGACCAGGGTGATGGCCACGCCCTCCCTGCCCGCCCGGCCGACCCTCCCGATCCGGTGCACGTAGGAGTCGGGCGCCGAGGGCACCTCGTAGTTGACGACGTGGGTGAGCTGTTCGATGTCGAGGCCGCGGGCGGCCACGTCGGTGGCGATGAGGAGGTCGGCAGTGCCGGCTCGCAGCCGGCCCATCACCCGGTCGCGCTGCTCCTGAGTCATGCCGCCGTGAATGGCCTCGGCCCGGTAGCCCCGGCCGTTGAGTGTCGCCGCGATCTGGTCGACCTCGTCGCGCGTGCGGCAGAACACCAGCGCTGCCGCCGGCGACTCGAGGTCGAGGATGCGGCCCAGGGTGGCGACCTTGAAGGCGCGGGGCACCACGTAGGCCACCTGGCGAACAAGCGGCGTCTGGCCCGAGTCGACCGATGCCCGGCCCATGTGGATCTTCACCGGCTCCCGGAGGTGGCGGCGGACCATGCCGTCGATGCGGGCCGGCATGGTGGCCGAGAACAGCACGGTCTGCCGCTCCGCCGGCGTGGAAAGGAGGATGGCCTCGATGTCCTCGGCGAAGCCCATGTCGAGCATCTCGTCGGCCTCGTCGAGGACGACGACGGTCAGGGCGTCGAGGTGGAGCGTGCCCCGGCCGATGTGGTCGAGGGCCCTGCCCGGCGTGGCGACGACCACGTCGACGCCCCGGTCGAGGGCACTGAGCTGGCGGAAGATCGGCTGGCCTCCGTAGATCGGCAGGACGCGGGCGCCGAGCTCCCTGCCGTACCGGTGGACGGCCTCGGACACCTGGATGGCCAGCTCACGCGTGGGGACGAGCACCAGTGCCGTCGGCCGCTTGCCCCGGTTGCCGGCGGCCAGGTGTTGCAGCAACGGGAGGGCGAAGGCCGCCGTCTTGCCGGTGCCGGTGGCGGCCTGGCCGAGCAGGTCGCGGCCGGCGATCAGCGGCGGGATGGCCTCCCGCTGGATCGGCGTCGGTTCCTCGTAGCCGACGCCGGCCAGGGCGGCGAGCAGCTCGGGCCGCAGGCCGAGGTCGGCGAACGTGCCGGCGTCGTCGTTGTCGGTGGTGGTCATCGCACGGGCTCCTGCTGGCGGCAAGAGGCCGGCGCTTCGAAGCGCCGGCCTTTCACGATCCTACCGGAGCGACGGCGATGCCGATCGGGACCGGCGGGAGCCCGACGGCGCTTCGTCACGCCAGCACGGCGCGGCGAGGCGGGCACGTGCGTGCGCTACGGTCGGCCGGGGACGCAGATGAACAGGACCGAGCGGCTGGAGCACGGACGTCGGGCCTTCGAGCGCTGTGCGTGGGCCGACGCATACACCCACCTCACCGTCGCCGGATCCGACGACCCTGCTGACCTCGAGCAGCTGGCGACCGCCGCCTATCTTTCCGGGCACGACGAGGAGAGCGCCAGCGCCTGGATCCGGGCGCACCAGAGCTGGCTCCATCGCAACGACCACGAGGCCGCGGTCCGCTGCGCGTTCTGGCTCGGCTTCGGGCTCGTGCAGCGCGGTCAGGTGGCTCAGGGCGGCGGCTGGCTGGCCAGGGCCCGCACGCTCGTCGACCAGCACGGGCTCGACTGTGTCGAGCAGGGGTACCTGCTGCTGCCGGAGGCGCTCATGGCCCTCGGAGGTGGCGACGACGTCGGAGCTCTCGATTGCTTCACCCGCGCCAGCGCGCTGGCCCAGCGGTTCGGCGACTCCGATCTGGCCGCACTCGGCGCCCTCGGACGTGGCGAGGTGCTGCTGCGAGTGGGCCGTGGCCCGGAGGGCATGCGGCTCTTCGACGAGGCCATGGTGTTGGTGACCGCAGGTGAGACGTCGGCCGTCGTGTCCGGGGTCGTGTACTGCGCGGTCATCGACTCCTGCCAGCAGGCGTCCGACCTCCGACGGGCCCGCGAGTGGACGGCCGCCCTCGATCGGTGGTGCGCCGAGCAGCCTGGACTGGTGCCCTACAGGGGCCAGTGCCTGGTCCACCGCGCTCAGATCCTGCAGCTTCAGGGCCATTGGGACGACGCCCTGTCGCAGGCTCGGCGGGCCTGCGAGCTGCTCACCCACCCGCCACATCCCGCCATCGGAATGGCTTACTACGAGCTTGGCGAGATGCACCGCCTCCGGGGCCGGCACGCGGACGCCGAAGCCGCCTACCGGCAGGCTCACGGCCACGGGCACCTCCCACATCCGGGCCTCGCCCTGCTCCGGCTCGCCGAGGGACGAACGGATGCCGCCATCACCGCCATCGAGCGAGCCCTCGACGAGGCTGCCGACGAGGTCACCCGAGGCCGGCTCCTGCCTGCGTGCGTCGAGATCATGCTCGCCGCCGGTCGCGTGGGCGAGGCGCGGACCGCAGCGGATGCCCTTGGCGCCTTGGCTGCCAGGGGAGCCGCGCTCCTCGGCGCCAAGGCTGCCCACGCCGAGGGGGCGGTGCTCCTGGCCGAGGGCGATCCTCGGGCCGCGGTCGGGCGGCTGGGCGTGGCGATCCGAGCCTGGCAGGAGGCGGAGGCGCCCTATGAGGTCGCCCGCGTCCGCGTGCTGCTCGCCGAGGCATGCCGAGCGCTCGGGGACCACGACAGCGCCGCCCTCGAGACGAACGCGATGCGGGAGGTGTTCTCCCGGCTCGGCGCAGCAGCTGACCTGGCGCGCCTCCGCCGTGGCGCGGAGCTCCCGGTCACGGCGCGGGAGCTCGAAGTGCTCCGCTTGGTGGCCGCCGGCCGCACCAACCGTGAGATCGCTACCGCGCTCGTGATCAGCGAGCGAACCGTCGAGCGCCACCTCGGCAACATCTTCACCAAGCTCGGGGTGCCGAACCGGGCCGCGGCCACGGCCTACGCATTCGACCGCGGACTCGTCTAGCGCCTCCCATGGGGGATTTCCCCCACGTAAGGGCTCTCAGCAGATGGCGGGTTCCCCCGAAGCGACGTGCGCCGCCTCCTTCGTAGGGTCGAGCAGAGGGAAGGAGGATCGTCATGACCACCTACGAGAGCTACGCCGCCACCGCGGCCGAGCATTACGAGCGCCACTTCGTGCCGGCGACGCATCCCGTTCGCGCAGCGGCTCCTCGACGCCGCACGCCTTCGGGCCGGCGAGCGTGTCCTCGATTTCGCCTGCGGCGGTGCCGCCACCCGGCTCGCGCCCGACGCAGTCGGCCCCACCGGCACGGTCACCGGCCTTGACCTCGATCCGGCGGTGCTGGCCGTGGCACGGGACATCGCGCCGGAGATCCACTGGCACGAGAGCTCTGCCGAACAGACAGCGCTCCTCGACCGGTCGTTCGACGCAGTGCTGTGCTCGCTCGGGTTCATGTTCTTCGCCGACAAGCTCCGGGCGCTGCGTGAGATGCGGCGGGTCCTCGAGGGTGAGGTCGCCGTGCGCTGCCAGTCCTTCGTCGACGGCGACGTCACGGTGATGGAACCCGATCTCCTCGTGGCGACCGGCCGAGCGACGGGCCAGGGCCGATGACCGCGGCCCCTCTCGAGTTGCACCGATCGCACCTGCTCGCCGGGATCGACGTGCGCGAGCGATATGTGGATGCTGCAGGCATTGACACCGCGGTGCTCGAGGCAGGTGATGGCCCCTCGATCGTGCTTCTTCACGGACCGGGCGAATCGGCGGTGAACTGGCGCTGGACGATGCCGGACCTCATGACGACGAACAGGGTCATTGCCCCGGACCTGCCCGCACACGGTCGCTCGGGCACGGGCGACGGCCGGCTCGACGCCCAGCGGGCCATCGCCTGGCTCGCGGCAGTTGTCGAGGCCACCTGCCCGGAACCGCCGGTCATCGTCGGTCATGTGCTTGGTGGGGCGATCGCTGCTCGCTACGCCTTCGCCCACCCCAGTCGTCTCCGTCTCCTCGTCCTGGTTGACTCCCTCGGCCTCGCCCGCTTCCGGCCCAGCCTGAGGTTCACGCTGAGCTTCCTCCGCTTCGCCTCCCGCCCGAGCGAACGGTCCTACGAGCGGTTCATGGACCAGTGCGCGTACGACCGCGAGGAATTGGCGCGGCGGATGGGCGACGACTGGCCGACGTTCGTTGCCTACAACCTCTGTCTCGCACGTGCGGAGAACACAAAGGCCGCCGCACAGCTGTTCCGGGCCGCCGGCGTGCCTCGCATCCCCGCATCCGAGCTGGCGGGCATCGACGTCCCCACCACGCTGATCTGGGGCCGCCAGGACCGGGCGCTGCGGCTCCGCGTGGCAGAGCGGGCGAGCAGGCGCCACGAGTGGGGGCTGCACGTCATCGACGCCGCAGCAGACGATCCGCCCCGCGACCAGCCGGCCGAGTTCCTGCGGGTACTGCGCGCCGCCCTCCAGGGGGATTGACTCGGGACGTCGTCCCGGGTTCACGGCAGACCGGAGAACGCCGGACACGCTCGTAAAGCTCCACCCTCGACATCTCCTTCGCCCTCGCTCGGCAGTCGTGGCGACCACTGAACGTAAGGGTCGGCCTGTCGGGAGTGGGGCACTTCGGGCCATCACCGCGGTTCTCAGTGGGGCCAGATCAGGCTGTCATTCCCAAACGAGCCGTCATCCCCAGAAGTTGCCGCTGTGGTCTTCCTCAACCGCCGCCAGCAGCGTCTCGATCTGCGGCGACGGGGGCAGAGGATCGAAACGGTGGAACTTGAGGTTCCGGTCCCGCCAGTACACGGCCCACTCGCGCCGCGCTTTCGTGTACCGGAGGCGGACGATCTGCCCACGGGCTCGCTCCGGCAGCCGGTCATTGCGACGCTCTTACCCACCGGCGGGCTCGGGCGACGTCGGTATCGGGGAGCACCGACCCACCGTAGGACGGGCGAGGAGGGTGGTCGCGTAGGGTCGGGCCGTGGACGACCGGATCGACGACCTGATCGAGGAGATCACCGCCGACGCCCATGGCGACCATGAGCAGCTCGGGTCATTCCGGCAGGTGTTCGAGGACGAGGCCCGGTTCCCATTTCACGGCCGGGTGGTCGGCGTGGAGGTGAAGGTCCTCTCGGTGGACTTCGACGGCAACGAACGTCGTGGCCTGATCGCCCTGTGCCGGCGTGCCGACGAGCTCCATACGGTGTCCCTGCTCGACGTGACGCCGAACGGGCCCCTGCCTCTGCGGACCCGGCAGCTCTTCGACGCCTACCGGCGCTGGTCGGGCGCCACACCGCTCAGTCCCATCGCGCAGGATCAGGCCACACCCTGGGTGTACCCGCGGTTCGCCTCGGTCACCGTCGCCATGGGCTCTCCGCTGGCGCTGGAGCCGATGGGCGACTGGGACCCGACCGAGGAGTATTGGGGCGAGCCGGACCAGCCGCTGGACCCGTTGTCCGAGGAGGTCTTCGCCGCCGGGGTGAGGCCGTGCTTCGAAATGGAACAGGTACTTCCCGGCGTCGAGCTCGACGACTGGGACACCGACCCGATCGTCGATGCCGCCGACCTGCATCGTGCCGGCTATCACCGTGAGGCGATCCGGCTGCTCGAAGGACTGCTGGCCATCGATGCCCGCTGCATTGACGCATGGGGCCACCTCGGCCTGATCGCCTTCGACACCAAGGGACCCGGCGCGGCAGCCAAGCTCTACGAGACCGGCGTCGCTGTGGCCGAGCGTTCACTGCCGGAAGGGTTCGCCGGCGTGCTGCCCTGGGGCATGGTCGACAACCGCCCGTTCCTCCGCTGCCTCTACGGCCTTGCCCTGTGCGCCTGGCGCCAGCGCCGGTGGGACGATGCCGAGGCGATGCTCACCGCACGGGTGTGGCTCGACCCGACCGGACCATGGGATGCGCTGGCGTGCCTTGCACCGGTCCGGGCCCGTACGCGCTGGACCCGGTCGTGACGTGACCCAGCGCCGTCCGCCCATCTTTGGTCCCGAGCCGTGGGGCACGACCGCCGGTGCCGACTGGTGCCACTTCGACCGGTGGTTCGCCTTGGTGGCCGCGGGTGACTTCGGAGGCGATCTCGACGCGCTCGAAGCTGAGCTGATCGGACGTCTCCGGTCATTGCACGGGCGCGGGGACGTCGAGGCCAAGTTGAGCCACCTGGCCGGTCTCCGCGATCGCATGGGAGCTGCCGGGGTCGATGCGACTGTGCTTGCCGCCGCGGACGAGGCGGACAAGGCAACGCTGGCCAAGGCCCGCCGCAAGGTCCTCGACCAAGGGCTCGAGGACCGCTCCATGACCCCGGCCATGCGCGACACGCCCTCCGCTCGACTCCGGCAGCGGGCCCTGTACGGCCATTGGGACCGCTTCCCGGTCAGTCCCGACCGCTGGTACGAGAAGTTGGCGGGGCGTCGACCGGCAACCCATGTCCCCAAAGGCCGAACGTTCACCCTCACCCGCCAGCTCGGCGAACGTCTCGCCCGCCTCGACGGCTCGCGGCGTGCGCCGGCCGACCGACTCGCGCTCTACCGGGCGTTCCATACCGTCGGCGTCGAGCTCGCCGAGCGGGGCGACGACTCCTACGGCAACATCGGTGAGCTGCGGGTCGAGGCCTTCGGCACGTACCTGGGCATCGACTGGGTCACTGCCGGTATGGCGCCGGAGCACTGGTGGCAGGACCTGTGCGAACTGCTCGTGTCCGATGTCTACGCGCTGACCTACCAGCGCGAGACCTTGGCGTTCCGCCACGTTTCCGCCGGGCAGGCCGACCTGGTCGAGGGGATCCTCCTCGGACTGGCTGGCGAGTGGCGAAGCGCCTACCAGGACTACCAAGCCGACGAAGCACTCCAACTTGTCGCCTGGCTCCACATTGCCGGCCGCCGCTACTCCCGCTACACGGGCGCCGCTCGCCGCCTCGGCTCAGACCACTGGACGCCGATCGTCGCCCTCGCCGAGTCGGCAGCGGCCACTGGTCGGAGGGAGCTCGCCGTAGAGGTGTTCCGCGCCGCCGACCAGCCCGGCATGCACCGCGGCCACCTCCGGGAGCGCTGCCTCAAGCTCACCGGCGTCCGCCTCGACGACCCCCCGCCAGCGCTGCGGGTGGTGACGTAGGGAACGCTTCCACAGTTCCACTTGAGGCGCCCGCTGACGTCGCAGGCCTTCGAGCGCATCGCGCGGCGGGCGGGCGTCCCGGTCATCCGCCTGCACGACCTCGCCATACCCACGGCACGCCGCTCATCAATGCCGGCGTGCCGGTGAAGGTGGTCAGCGAACGCCTTGGTCACGCCACGCCGACGTTCACCATTGACACCGACCAGCATGTTCTGCCGGGCATGCAAGCCGATGCCGCCTGCGGTCTTCGAACAACTCATCGCCCCGCCGGTTCTACCGGGCGGTGGTTCTACCGGTTCGGACCGGTTGAAGCGCCGGAAGAAGACGGCCTGAAGATGGTAGAAGCCCTGGTCAGCACGATGGCTGACCAGGGCTGATTGGTGGCGGGGGCAGGATGAACCTGCGACCTTCGGGTTATGAGTTGGCCGAATCCCATGATGGCCTGTGTCGGTCAATACCCCTTCGGGCCGCTGACCAGCACTTTTACCGTGGCGCCGTGATGGTCGGTAAGGGCCAATAGCCCCCCGTGTCGGACCGTCCGGTAGAAGATCCGGTAGAAGATCGGAGCGCCCGGAAGGCGGCTGCGTGGGCGGCGGATTCAGCAGAGTCTCCGGCGGACCGTCATGGGACGAACCCACCTCTTCCGCACCACCGGGTGGATGAAGCCTCGCCCAGAGCCAGTGGTGTCCGCGCGCATCGATGTCCGCTCGGCCGTCCCCACAGCGCCGGCCATCGTCTCCGCCATCGACGTCGGCCGCCAAAACGGCTCGCTTCGGCAGCTTCCGACAGCCCGATATCGAGGTCGCGGACCCGCATTGGGGGGTCCCGCCCCCTGTCCAGGGCCCGGCGTACGGGGGCACCCCCTCCCGTCCGGGCACCCCGGGATTATGGGATGGGGATGCGGACTTCTAGAGGTGGCAGTCGGCGCAGATCTAGTGACGGCGAGGATCGCCTACGGGCATTTATCTTCATCTCAGGTGAGAGGGTGACCCTTAGGACACGCCTTCTGCCAGCGGAACCCCTGGAACCCGCAAGTGGCACACGACTTGCCTTTGAGCCGGGGGGCGAATCCGATCTGAAGCTTGCCGCGTGACGGTCCGGGCTGAGGGTCCGCTTCGCTGCTCTTCCGACGCCCGAGGAAGTTGGTCCCGTAGAACCGCTGGCCTCGGGCTCCATCTGAGGTGATGTCCGTCGCGTTGTCCTCGAACGTGAAGCCGTAGAAGGTGTTCGGCCCAGCTCCTCTTTCAAAGTGCATCCCCGACCCGCCAGCTCCCCTGGAGCTGCAGTTGATGAACACGTTGCCAGAGGCAGGAGCGCTATCGGCCTCGCCAGGGTCGCCACCACCGTCGTCGTCCGTCTCCCGTGGATCGGTCATTCGACCGCAGGGTAGTGCCCTTCCACTTCCATCCAGGGCTATCTTTCGCGTCAACCAACGGGTCGCCACCCACGTAAGTGGTGTCCTCCCACTCCCAGTCAGGGCTGTCCGTGACCTGGATGCGGGCGTTGGACGGAGGCGGGGACGGGTCGAGGACACCGCGCCCCGGCCGCGGCCACTCGAACCACACGGCCACCATTAGGTAGACGCCCAGGCAGAAAGCCAGACCGGCGAGAACGTAGGACGGCCAGCCGTCGAAGAAAAGGACCGCTAGCACTCCGCCGCCCCAAGCTGCGAGCATCGCCCCGAACTCAACGACGATGTCGTCCCTGTCCTTGGCCACGAGCCCACGCTAACCGGAAGTGAGCTCAATACGTCTAGCAAGGTGTTTGCCGCTGACATCGACACGGCCTAGGTCAAGGGGAACGGGGACGTTGGGATGTGCTGACCCCGGAGTACTCCCGCAAAGCCCGCGCCATCGTCGCCAGCATTGACACCACTGTCGAGTGTGGCCGAGGCTAGACAGTCGCCTCGGGTCGGCGTAGGTTGTCCCCCGACGGAGAGGCGGGCGGCGTCGGCAGCCCTAATCAGGTGGGGGGATGGGGCTGTGACCTTGGACACGTACCTTGGGCCTGACGTTCTGCCGCGTCGCCACGGCCTGGTAATTGGCATTGCCGTGATGATGATGGTGACAGGGCTACTGTCGAGTCTTGCTAAGCCAGCAGAGGCAGTCACCGGCGGGCTTAATGCTGAGGAGCCGTGGAGCGTACTGCTAGTCGATCGTGACTTCTGGCGCCTCTTTGACGATAAGCCAAAGCCTCTCCACTCGCAGTTCTGTTCCGGTTCCTTGGTGGCCCGAGACTGGGTGCTCACCGCAGCACACTGCGTGGATGAGATGCATGCTTCCGTCGATATCGCCGTCATAGGTCGTGGTGATCTCGAAGGTAGTGCCGGCCTCGAAAGCGAGATTGCAGTAAGTAGCGATGGCTCGAAGCAGATCTTCATGCATCCCTGCTATACCCCCGGCCTTTCGTTCGATGCGGTGATTCATTGTCACACTGGGGTAGTTGGCGCAAATGAAAACTGGGACGTGGCTCTCGTTCGGCTGAAAACGCCCGTGCCGGTGTCGCATCGCGTTCTGCCGCTCGCCCCGAAGGGCGTTAACCACATCGGTCAACCGGTCACTCTCTATGGTTATGGGCTCCTAGAGATATCCACGGCGACACAGGCTCGCCACCTCAAGCGCACACCAGATGGTGCCTACACGTCTGATGGGTGGTGCCGGAATACCGCGGGCAACCTCTATCCATACCTTCTGTGCTTCGGGGACCGCGGCAACCCAGCTGTGGAGGTGAACCGCGGTGATAGTGGAGCGCCGTGGACCTACATCGCTAAGGGCGATCGAGTGCAAATTGCTGTGCATGTTGGCGATAACTCTCCAGCGGAACTCGGCGTAGACATGGTGGACCGTGGCTACGGAGGCGTCAACGAGCCATGGACATGGGTACGAGATACCGCAGGTTTGCTCAAAGCCCGGCCGAACAGCATCATCCGCAACGTCGAGACCGGCAACGCTTGGCTCGTGGGAGCCGATGGCTTCCGACGACCGGTTCCAACTGGCGGTGACTACCTCTGTTTCACGGGGAAGGGGACGCCCAGCGCGAACCTGTACTTCAGCCAGATCTCTCAAATCCCGGAGGCTCCGGGTGAGCCCGCCCGTTGCACTCCTGAGCCGAGCACCCCTGGACCTGGTACCCCTGGACCGGGCGGTGGGGGTCAGCGGGACTTGGTATTCGTCATCGACACAACCGGGAGCATGGGCGACGACATCGATGCCGTGAAGCGGTCAGCAACTAACGTCGTAAACAAGCTCTCGGGAAACTTCCGGGTCGCCCTAGTCGACTACAAGGATCGGCCGAGCGCAGGTGGTGACGGCGGGGACTATCCATCCCGCCTGGTGCTTGGGTTCTCGTCCGACAAGGGAGCGATCGTCAACGCCATAAACAGTTTAGGGGCGACCGGTGGTGGCGATTGGCCCGAGACCGCGTATTCCGGTCTCATGCGAGCTCTAAGCCTGAGTTGGCGTGCCGCCGCCGCTCGCTCGATCATCTGGATGGGCGACGCCCCGCCGAAAGACCCAGAACCCATCACTAACTTCACCAAGGCAACGGTTATCAACGCAGCCCGCGCCAAGAAGGCAGTATTCTTACCAGCCGGGGCAGCCCCAGAGGGGCCATCCGCTGCTCCTCGCCTCTCCGCGGCAGAAGCCCCCTCTGCCACGGTCGCTGAGTCGCGTACCCTGGCGGTAGCGGCCGAGGAAGAACTGGGCACTGAAGTAGGTGACGACGAGGAGTTCGCGAACCCTGTTCTGATCTTTGCGGTTGAGGTTGGTGGCAATGGCGGAGAAGCCTACAAGGAGATTCCTGCTGAGACGGGCGGCAAGCACTTCGCCGCAAGGGACGCATCTGAAGTCGTGGATGCTCTGACCGACGCTATTGAAGCCGCAGTCGGCCTAGAGCCCGTTACGTTTGCTCTCGCTGCTCAAGTTGGGACATCATCCCTTCGAGCGTTCGGCAGGCCAGTGGATAGCGAAACCGAGGGAGTCGTTCGAGGGCTCTTACGTGGCAAGCCGGTCCCAGCGGCTCCCGTGGACGAAGCCGGGCTCACGACCATCGCGGACGAGCAAGCTCTGGTTGTTCGATTCACTTTCGAGGGAGCAAGGTGGGAGTTGCGCTACCGCATGGCTCGGCGGGGACAGGAAGGCTCGGTTGAGCTTTGCGGACCGTCAGGCTGCGAAAGCGGGGTCGGGGCGGGTCTCGTCGGTGCGGAAGCGGAGAACGCCCCTGGCCTTAGTACAGCGATTCCGCTTCTGACCGCGTCTCTTCCAGCGATAACTGCGCATGCGGCGGCGACAGCGGTCGTTGCAGCGACGACGACAACCACGCTTCTGGGGATGACCACAACAACGCTCTCGGCGACGACGACGACTACGGCGCCGGTCGCACCGTCTTCACCAGTGGCCTCGACTGGATCATCACCTCCGGCAGTAACGGAGACGGCCTCGTCAACCCCGTCCCCCCTCCCATTGGAGTCTCCCCCGACTGTGACGCCGACCGGAACACCACCAACAGGTGACCGCCCGTCCCTGATCGACTCGTACGATCTGTCGACGTTGTCAGAGGCGGAGCGAGCACAGATCCAGGCCGCTCTTTCGAAAGCCAGGGAATAGCTGGAGGGGAGGTCATTCCGAACCTCCTCACGAGCTGAACGGGCGTGTCAGATACACCTAACCCGGACCTGGGATTATGAAGCCTCCGGAGCGTCTCGGACGGCGCCGGGGGTCCCGGAACGCGCGCCCCAAAACGTGCGGCGGGCTCCCCCGGCCGCGTAGCGAAAGTGCCGTTCGGGGGCGTTCGCGAAGCCACTCAGGACAAGCTCGGCGCTAGGTGGCCGACGCACCCAAGCTGCACTCGGCGGTGAAACGGCAGGAGATCAAGGTTTGGACCCCCGAGGAGCTCCGACGGTTCCTGGAACTGGCCGCTGACAATCGGAACCACGCGGCATGTCAGCGGCACGTGAAAACTGACCCCCTATCGGCACCCGAAAACTGACCCCCCTTCCCCTGGGTCCACCACTGACGGTGATGGAACTCGGACTCTGGCCCCATGCGAGCCAGGGAGAAGGAAGG
>Ga0247713_1000129_pt1 | contig 53148 bp, 48 predicted proteins | sample 21E_NmetaG_FD_189936 | JGI IMG/M metagenome (GOLD analysis project Ga0247713, IMG submission 189936) | Soil microbial communities from hillslope of Landscape Evolution Observatory, University of Arizona, Oracle, AZ, United States - 2-1-E_N | ecosystem: Engineered > Artificial ecosystem >...
CGGCTTCGGCGCCCCCCGCCCCGCCGCCTCCGCCACCGCCGGCGGGTGGCGACGACGACATCGACGACGACATCGACGACGATGACGACGACGATGACGACGACTGAGGACGGTGAGGGTCAGAGCGAGAACGGCGCCGGCGGTCTGCGCCGGGTGCTGTCGAGCCTGCGCGTCCGCCTCGTCGGCGGCTACCTGCTCCTGCTCGCCCTCGCGCTGGCGGCGTCGATCGTGACGGTGCGCGCCGTGCTCCTCGACCGCGTGAGCGCACGCATCGACCGCGAGCTGCTCCAGGAGGTGGAGGAGATGCGGGCGCTCGCGGCCGGCAGGGATCCTGTCACCGGTGAGCCCTTCGGGGACCGCGTCGACCGGGTCGTCGAGGTGTTCTTGCGCCGCAACATCCCCCACCGGCACGAGACCATGGTCGCCTTCGTCGACGGGGAGCCGTTCCTGCGCAGTGCGAACCCCCCGCCCCTGCGCCTCGACCTGCAGCCGGAGCTCGTCGAGCGGTGGTCGGTGCTGGAGACAACCCAGCGCGGGCAGGTGGACACGGAGGTCGGCCCGGTCGACTACCTCGCCGTACCCCTGCGCGCGGACGGGCAGGCACGCGGCGTCTTCGTGGTCGCGGTGTTCACCGCGTTGGAGCGGGCGGAGGTCGACGAGGTCGTCCGCCTCGCCGGCACGGTCGCCTTCCTCACGCTGGCGGCCGGCACCGTGCTCGCGTTCGCACTCGCCGGCCGGGTGCTCCAGCCGGTGCGGCAGCTGACCGCGACCGCGCAGCGGATCACCGACACGGACCTGTCGCGACGCATCGACGTCCGCGGGCACGACGAGCTCGCCGAGCTCGCCGCCACGTTCAACGGGATGCTCGACCGCCTGGAGGGGGCCTTCTCCGGACAGCGGGCGTTCCTCGACGACGCCGGGCACGAGCTGCGGACCCCGATCACCATCATCCGCGGTCACCTCGAGCTGATGGGCGACGACCCGGCCGAGCGGGAGGAGGTCGTCGCGCTCGTCCTCGACGAGCTCGACCGCATGCACCGCATCGTCGACGACCTCCTGCTGCTCGCCAAGGCGCAGCGGCCCGACTTCCTGCGCGAGGAGGTCATCGACGTGCGCGCGCTGGCCGAGGAGGTGTTCGCCAAGGCCCAGGCGCTCGCGCCACGCGACTGGCGGTTCGAGGCCGTGGGCGACGGCCGGATCGTGGGTGACCGTCACCGGCTCACCCAGGCGCTCGTCGCGCTCGCGGCAAACGCCGCGGCCTACACCGAGGAGGACGTCGAGGTCGCGATCGGTGCGGCGGTCACGGACGGCCACGCGCGCCTGTGGGTCCGTGACGAGGGGCCCGGCATCCCCCTCGGCGAGCAGGAGCGCATCTTCGACCGGTTCGCCCGCGGTTCCCACGGGCAACGCAGCCGCGACGGCAGCGGGCTCGGTCTGGCGATCGTCCGCGCGGTCGCCGAGGCGCACGGCGGGCGCGTGGAGCTGCGCAGCCGCGCCGGCGCCGGTGCGACCTTCACCGTGGTGATCCCCGTGGACCGGGCCGGCGACGGAGACGGGCGGTGAGCCGCATCCTCATCGCCGAGGACGAGGCGCGTATCGCGTCGTTCCTCGAGAAGGGTCTGCGGGCGAACGGCTTCGTCACCTCGGTGGCGAGCGACGGGATCGAGGCGCTGCGGCGCGCGCGCAGCGGGGAGTTCGACCTGCTCATCCTCGACATCGGCCTGCCCGGCAAGGACGGCTTCGCCGTGCTCTCCGAGCTCCGGGGGACCGGCAACCGCTTGCCGGTGATCGTCGTGACCGCCCGGGACGGCGTCGATGACACCGTGGCGGCGCTCGAGGGGGGGGCCGACGACTACGTCACGAAGCCGTTCGCCTTCGAGGAGCTGCTGGCCCGTGTGCGGGTGCGCATGCGGGGTGACGCGGCCGTGGAGGAGACCGTGCTCCGCCATGGCGCGGTGTCGCTCGACCTGCGCACCCGCCGGGCGCGGGTGGGCGACCGGGAGGTCGACCTCACGGCCCGCGAGTTCACGGTGCTCGAGACGCTCCTGCGCCATCCCGGCCAGGTGCTGAGCCGTGAGCAGCTGCTCAGCCACGTGTGGGGCTACGACTACGACCCCGGGTCGAACGTCGTCGACGTCTACGTCGGCTACCTCCGCCGCAAGCTCGGCCAGCGCACGATCACGACCGTCCGCGGCATGGGCTACCGCCTCGAGGCCGTCGATGCCGGATGACGCCGACGAAGGCCGTTCCGTGACCGGTCCCGGGGGCCGCGTGCTCCTCGTCGAGGACGAGCCCCGGATCGCCGCGTTCCTCGTCAAGGGGCTGCAGGGCGACGGCTGCGACGTGGTCGTCGCGGAGGACGGCGAGGTCGGGCTCTACCTCGCCACCGCCGAGTCCTTCGACGCGGTCATCCTCGACATCGGCCTGCCGGGGCTGCACGGTGTGGAGGTGCTGCGGGGGATTCGCAGAGCGCGCCCGGCCCTGCCCGTCGTCATGCTCACCGCCCGCGACGAGCCCGACGCCCGCGACGTCTGCATGCAGGCCGGCGCGACCGGCTTCGTCACGAAGCCTCTCGTCTTCGCCGACCTGCGCGCGGTGCTCGCCGCGTGCATCTCTTCGGGTGCGGGCTGAACCGCCCGCCCCTTCCAAGCCGGTCCGCTGCTTCGGCGGCTTCCCGCGGACACCAACGGGTTGTCCGGCGGGATACCGCGGGGGTGGACCGCCCCGAGGGGCGGCCCACCCGCCGCGGGTCAGCGGGTGAGGACCGTCGGATCCCGGAAGGTGCCGACGAGGCCCGGCTGGGTCTCGCCCGGCGGCCGCGTGGTGTCACCGCGCAACCCGACGAAGTCGGTGAAGTGACCGCGCTCGGCGCACGTCGGCTGCGTGGCGTCACGCTGGTGCGCGAGGCACACGAGGATGCCCTGGAAGGACCCGTGACCAGTGATGTCCTGGAAGGTCCCGGTGCTCTGCGTGGGGGACAGCTCGAACCGCCCGGTCAGCTGCACCTCGTTGTCGGAGATCCGCCGGTACCGCGCCCGGAACTCGGTGACGATCGCGTGCTCGGTCTCGGTCTGGACGCCGTTGACCGTCTCGCAGAGGACGCTCGTGATCGTCCCCTCGATGAAGCCCCGGTCACCCCGCGGACCTTGCACCTGGGTGACGGTGCCCTGGACGTGGTGGCGGACCGCAGCGGTGCCGTCGTCGTCGTCGACACCGGGGTAGTCGGGCCGGAAGTCCAGCCCGAGGTCGTTGAAGGGCGCCCGCCCGGCGCAGGTACGGGACGAGTAGGCGAAGGTCTCACCCTCGACGAAGTCGTACGACAGCCGCTCGGTCGAGAAGAGCAGGCCCGACCAGTCGGGGTCGTCGTTGCTGTGGGTGTGGACGCTCAGCTGGAAACCGCCGCGCGCCTCCGACTTGGGTGCCTTGTTCGGATTGGCTGCGGCAGGGCCGACGAGCGCCAGGGCCGTCACGACGGCCAAGGCGAACACGAGACGTAGTCTTTGCATGCAACTCCCTTTTGGTAGCAATTCAGTCGCTTTCCCTTACTCGCGCGGGTTCAGGGCGCAAGGCGGGCTAGTGTAGCCAGGCTAGGAAAGTCGACAATCCTTTATTGCTCGACCCCGCGGCGTTGCGGGTACCGGTCGCTGTCGGCACCCCTCAACGGCTGGCGAACACGAGCGACTGCGTGTGGCCGGGCAGGTCGACGACGTCGACCGCGGCGAAGCCCGCCTCGGCAAGCCAGCGCGCATACTCCTCCTCCCCGTGCGTGTCCCCGCCGCCGCCGACGCCGAGCATCTGGACGGCGAAGGCCGGGACGACGGCGTTGCGGCCACGGACGAAGGCAAGCAGCGCGACGCCGCCGCGCGGGGCGACGACCGGACGCAGCAGGCGAAATAGGGCGGCATTGCGCGCGGGGTCGTACGTATCGGTGACGGCTGCGGCGAACACGATGTCGAAGGGTCCCTCCGCGAGGTCGTGGAAGAAGTCGCCGGCGCAGAGACGCACCCCGGCGGCCTCGAGTCGTCCGCTGCGGCGCGCGAGGTCGACGGCCTCGGGCCGGTCCTGCATCGTCACGGACAGGCCGCGGCGGGCGAACGCGAGGGCGTGCTCGCCGTGGCCTCCGCCGAGGTCGAGCACGCGCCGCGCGTGCGGGAAGCGCGACAGGCACGCCTCGACGGCGGCCGGTGCGACCGGACGCGCGTACGCCGCGAGGGCTGCGTACCACCGCTCGCGCTGCGCCGGCCCGGAGGCGGGCGCGGCGGTCGGCTCGACGCCCCGCAGGCGGGCGTCGAGCGCGCCGCTCCACATGCGTATGGAGCGGGCGTGGTGGCGCAGGAGCGCGGCGAGGTCGGGGTCGGGTGCGCCGGCGCCGGTCGCGTAGCGGCCGCCGCTGCGGCGTTCGACGATGTCCCAGACCGCGAGGAGGTCGAGGACGACGCGCACCGCGTGCTCGTCGAGGCCCGAGGCCGCCGCCACGTCGGCCGGCGTGCCCGGCAGGGCCGAGAGCACGCCGGCGTCGGCGGCGGCGTCGTAGACGAGCAGCATGCGCCAATCGCTCGCCTCGTCAGGCGGGGCGAGGAACGACCGGTCGGGGCGCACGGTCACCGGGCGGTCAGGAGTCCGTGGGCATGCCGGTCTCCTGGCCGGTGACGAACGCGTGCTTGTTGTACGTCGTCGGCACGACGCCGGCGACGCCGCCCGGGGTGTAGTACCAGGCGTCGAAGACCTCCGTGTCGTGGATCGAGAAGCCGGTCGGGTAGACGAGCGGCAGCAGCGGCAGGTCCTCGGCGACGATCTCCTGGATCTCGGTGACGATCTCGAGGCGCTCGTCGTCGTCGAGCGTGTTGAGCTGCTCGCGCGCGAGCTCGTCGACGCGCGGGTTCTCGTAGCCCTGCGCCTGCTGGACGAGCTGCTCCTCCGTCGAGTAGATGAGCCGCAGGTAGTCCGGTGCGAGGTCGCTGTTCATGCCGCCGAAGCTGATCATCGACATGTCCGTTTCGCCGGCCAGCACGCGCTGGTTGAACGACGGTGTGTCGAGCGCCTGCGGCTCCAGCTGCACGCCGATCTCCGCGAGGTAGCCCACGACGAGGTCGACCGGCGGCCCCGCCGGGGCGGGGACGAGGAGCTCGAACGACAGGGGCTGACCGTCGGGACCGGTGCGCATGCCGTCCTCGCCGCGGGCGTACCCGGCCTCGTCGAGGAGCGCGTTCGCGGCCTCGAGGTCGAACGCGTACTGCTCGACCTCGGCGTGGAAGGGATGCTCGGGCGGGATCCACCCGGGGTTGCCCGGGGCGCCGTTGCCGCCGAACAGCCGCTGCACCATGTCCTCGCGGTCGATGGCGAGCGCGCAGGCACGCCGGAACTGCGGGTCGGCGAGCGCGCCACCTCGGGCGAGGTTCCAGTACAGTGCCGTGCCGGCGGAACCCGGTGGCGCCTCGAGGATCTCGTAGCGGTCGTCCTCCTCGAACGGCGCGAGCGCGTCGTCGCGCAGCCCGTTGCCTCCGGCGGCGGACAGCTCACCGGCGAGCAGGGCGGTGAGCGGGTCGCCGACCTCGACGAACTCGAGCCGTTCGACGACCGGGGTCCCGAGGAAGTAGTCGTCGTTCGCGGTGTAGAGGTAGGACCCCTCGCCGGGGGAGTACTGCTCGAGGCGGTAGGGACCGGTGCCGACGAGCAGCGCGACGTCGCTGGCCTGGGCGGCGTCGTCGACCCCCGACCAGATGTGCTCGGGCACGATCGGGACCGCGCCTGCGGCGCCGAACTGCAGGAACGTCGCAGCCGGCTCCGAGAGGGTGAACTCGACCGTGTGGTCGTCGACAGCGGTAACCTCCTCGATCTCCTCGATCGGCTGCACGATGACCTGCGGCGAGATCTGCTGCTGGTCGAAGTACGCGAACGTGAAGACGACGTCCTGGGCGGTGAACGGCTCGCCGTCGTGCCAGGTGATGCCCTCGCGCAGCTCGAAGGTGTAGGTGAGCCCGTCGTCGGACTCCTCGAAACCGGAGGCCAGCCACGGCAGGACCTCCCCGCTCGCGTCCTTCCACACCAGCGTGTCGTAGATGAAGCTCGTCTGGACGTAGCCGGGACCACGCATGTAGCCGAACGGCGAGGGGAACCCCTGGTCGCCACCGGGCAGCCGCAGCGTCACGCGTTCCGGCGCCTCGTCGGTCGCCTCGGGCGTCTCGTCGGTCTCGGGTTCGGTGTCCTCCTCCTGGCCGGGGCAGCCGGTCAGTGCGAGGGCGAGCGCCACCAGGAGCGCCATGTGCCGGAGCGTTGCTTGCCTCATGCGGTTCCCTTCTCGTTGCGGATGGGCAGGTGGACAGGTTCGGGCCGGCGGGAGGCGAACGCGGAGGCGGCATCGACGAGCCGGCGGGCGGTCGGGCTCTGGGGATCGGTGGAGACGAACCTCGACGGGCCCTCCTCGACCACGCGGCCGGCGTCGAGCACGACGATGCGGTCGGTGACCTTGCGGACCACGGCGATGTCATGTGACACGACGACGAGGCCGAGGCCCATCTCGGCCTGTCGTTCGCGCAGGACGACGAGCAGGCGTGCCTGCTCGGACGCGTCGAGCATGCTCGTGGGCTCGTCGGCGATGAGCACCTTCGGACGGACGACGAGCGCGCGGGCGAGCGCGACCCGCTGCAGCTGGCCGCCGGACAGCTCGTGGGTGCGCGACCGGAGGAAGTCGCCTGCCGACGGCAGGCCGACGCTGTCGAGGACCTCGCGCACCGCGCGCGCACGCTCCGCGAGCGCCCCCGATCCGGCGACGTCGAGCGGCTCGCGCACGAGCTCCTCGACGGTCAGGCGCGGGGAGAGGGCGTCCCAGGGGTCCTGCATGACGAGCTGGATGCGCCGGCGCAGCGCACGGGCCGCGCGCCTGCGGGATGCGCGCAGCGGCTCGTCGCCGAGCCACACCTGCCCCGCGTCCGGCGCGACGTGCCCGGTGAGGACGCGCGCAAGGGTCGACTTGCCGCTGCCCGAGGGCCCGACGATGCCGACGGCTTCGCCCTCGCGCAGTTCGAGGGACACCCCCGTCAGTGCCTGCACCTGCGCGTTCCCACGCCCGAACGCCTTGCGCACCCCCGCTGCCGCGAGCAAGGTCTTCAGTCCGCCGAAGTGGCAGGCGACCAGGCGCCCCCGCGACAGCATGAGCGGAGGGTTGTCGTCGCGGCACCAGTGCTCTGCCTGCGTGCACCGCTCGAAGAAGGGGCATCCCGCCGGAAGGTTGCGCGGGTCGGGAGGGTGACCGCGGATGGGACGCAGGTCCTTCGTCGTGTTCATGACGGGGTAGGCGTTCACGAGCCCCCAGGTGTAGGGGTGGGCCGGGTCGGCGATCACCCGGTCGGTGTCGCCGACCTCCATGGCCTGTCCCGCGTAGAGGACCATCGTGCGGTCCGCCAGATGGGTGGCGTCGGGCAGATCGTGGGAGATCACGACGAGCGCGAAGGCGCGTTCCTGCGCCAGTGTTGCGACGCGGGCGACGAGCTCCGCCCTCGTCGCGGTGTCGAGGCCCGCCGTGGGCTCGTCGAGCACGACGAGCGCCGGATCGAGCACGAGCGTCATGGCCAGCAGGGCGCGGCGCCGCTCCCCACCGGAAAGCTGATGCGGATAGCGGTCGAGCAACTTGGGATCGAGCAGCATCCCCTCGGCGGCCGCCGTCACCCGGCGGCGGGCGCGTGCGGCGCTGAGACCGAGGCGGTCGCGCAGCGGCTCGGCAAGCTGCGTGCCGACGGTCGTCACGGGGTTGAACGGGGCGCCCTGCAGGGCGAGCGCGACCGTCGACCAGCGCAGCTCGCGGAGCCGCTCCGCCGGGGCGCCGATGAGCTCGACGCCGTTCAACCGGACGTTGCCATGCGCCTCCGGCGGCTGCACGAGGCCCGCGAGGCACATCGCGAGGGTCGTCTTGCCCGATCCGGACTCACCGACGACGGCGAGCGACTGCCCCCGCTCCAGGCGCAGGCTCAGTCCCCGCAGCGCGTGCACCCCGCCGGGGTAGCGCACCGCGAGATCCTCGACCTCGAGCAGCGCGCTCACGGGTGGGCTCCGACCCGCCGGTTGAGCAGCGGCTCGAGCCCCACGCCGAGGAACATGAACCCCGAGACGAGGACGGTGATGGCGAGGCCCGCCGGCAGGACCCACCACGTCCACAGCGGTGAGAAGTACAGGCCGGGGTGGGCGAGCGCGCGGTTGAGGATGAGCCCCCAGCTCACCGCGGTGGGGTCGGCCAAGCCGAGGAACGCGAGGCCGGTCTCCAGCAGGACCGCCTGGCCGGAGACGGCCACGAACCCCGCGACGATGAGTGGTCCGACCGCGGGCAGCAGGTGCCGGCGCATCACATAGAGGCCACCGCCACCGAAGCCGCCCGCCGCCGCGACGAAGCCCCGTTCCCGCAGGCTCGCCGCCTGGCTGCGCACCGTCCGCGCGATCACCGGCCACACGGTGAGCCCGATGGCGAGGACGAGGTTCGTCCTGCTCGGCCCCACGAGCGCGGCGACGAGGATGAGCAAGGGCAGGCGGGGGACGGCGAGCACGACGTCGACGACGCGCATCGCCACGACGTCGACGAGCCCACCGGCGAGCCCTGCCCCCACGCCGACGAAGGCACCGACGGAGATGGCCAACGTCGCCGCGCCGAGTGCGACGACGAGCGCGGCGCGGGCGCCCCAGACGAGCTGGGAGAAGAGGTCCTGCCCGATGTTGTTCGTGCCGATCAGGTGGCGGCTCGACGGGGGCTGGAGCGCCTCGCCGGCCAGGGCGCGCGGGTCGTACGGCGCGATCCACGGGGCGAGCAGGGCGGCGATGACGAGGGTCAGGACGAGCAGGCCCCCGACGAGCGCGAACCACGACCGCAGCCCGTGGCTCACCCGCGCATCCTCGGGTCCAGGCGGGTCGAGAGCACGTCGGCGAGGTAGTTGGCGGTGACCACCACGGCGCCGAGCACGAGGAAGCAGGCCTGCAGGACCGGGTAGTCGCGGAACTCCACCGCCTCGAACATCAACCGCCCGAGACCGGGATAGGCGAACACGACCTCGACGTAGATGCTGTTGGTGATCGCGAAGCCGAGGTGGACGGCGATGAGGCTGACGACGGGGAGCAGGGCGTTGCGCGCCGCGTAGCCGTACTTCAACCGGCGCTCGCGCAGCCCCTTTGCCCTTCCCATGAGCAGGAAGTCGGCCCCGAGCTGGCTGACCATGCCCGCGCGCATCACCAGGTACTGGCTGGCCGCGAAGCTCACCGCCATCACGGCCGCCGGCAGGACGAGGTGGTGGGCGATGTCGGCGGCGCGCTCGAGCAGTCCGAGCGCGGCGAACGGGGTGGTTCCGCCGGACAGGGGGAACCAGCCGAGCGTGGCCGCGAACACGAACACCGCCAGGGAGGCGAGGAAGAACGCGGGGAGGCTGTTCGCTGCCATGGCTGTGGTGAGCAGCCCGCGGTCGACACCGCGCCCGCGCCGCCAGCCCGACGTCGCCCCCGCCACGAGGCCTGCGGTCACCGCAACGGTCATCGCCGCCGCCACGAGCAGCAACGTCCACGGCAGCCGCTCCGCCAGGAGTCCGGCGACCGGGCGGTTGTGACGGATCGACGTGCCGAGGTCGCCGCGGGCGAGCCCCGCGAGGTAGGACACGTACTGCTCGCCGAGCGGCCGGTCGAGCCCGTAGTAGGCGGCCAGCTGCTCGCGCAGGGCTTCGCTCTGCACGTAGGAGGGAGCGGCCGGGTCGAGCAGGGCGACGAGCGGGTCGCCGGGCATCGCCCGCGGCAGCACGAACGTCAGCGTCACGAGGACGTAGACCGTCCCGAGGTAGGCGAGCAGGCGGCTCCCGCCCGCCCGCGACCTGCGTGGTCCGTCCGCCGGCTTCCGCGTGGCCAGCCCCGTGAGCTCCTCCGCCACCGCCGGGGGCTGCTCGGGCCCCCCGGTGGCCGGGGCGCGCGCCTCACGCGCCGCCATCGCCGTGCCCGGGCGCGAGGCAGGGACGCAGGTCGGTGAAGGCCCCGGGGGGGAGGTCCTTCGCCCCCCCGATGGCCGCCGCACGCAGCTCTGCCTCGGCCGCCTCCTCGACCACGATCGCGAGCTTGGCGGCTGCGGTCGGGGACGGCCCCCACACGAGCACCCCGTGGTTGGCCAGCAGCAGCGCCGACGTGCGGGGGTGCGCGCGGACGGTCTCCGCGATGGCACGCCCGAGCGCCGTGGATCCGCGCGGTGCCCACGCCGCGACGGGCATCTCGCCGTACTGGCCCCGTCGCAGCAGGGCCTCGTAGCGGCACGGGAGCGGACGACGCGCGAGGGCGAAGGCCGTGGCATGCGGCGAGTGGGTGTGCACCACCGCCCCGGCTTCGGGCAACGGTCCGTACACCGCGGCATGCATGCCGACGATCTCCGCGGTGGATGCGTCGAGCGTGCCCTCCTCCACTTGCCCGTCGGCCCCGACCACGGCGAACGACGTCTCCTTGACGGCGGCAACCGTCCCTCCGGCGAGGAGCATGCGCTCGGCGTCGATGCGGGCGCTGAGGTTGACGTGGCCGGTGTGGGACATGATCCCCGACTCCGAGAGGAGACGCGCCGCTCGCACGAGGCCTCGCCGCCGCTCCTCGACGGTCATGGGGATTCCACCGCTGTCGTCGTCCGCACGAGCGCCTCGCGCTCGTTGCGGGCCTCGTAGAACGCGCGGAGGACCGGCCGCTCGGGATCGACCATCGAGAGGATGAGGCACCAGAGCCCGCTGCCCTCCGCAAGGCGCCGGTCGAGCTTCGTGCAGGTGTCGCGCACGGGGTCGGAGGCCCACGCGACGCGGTGCATGTGGTAGGACCCGAACAAGATGGAGCCGGCCGCGTCGCAGGTTTCCTCCGCCGCCTGCACCTCGTTGGGGTCGGCGACCCATCCGCGCCGCTCGAACGGCGTCTCGGAGGGGACGGCCACGGCCTCCATCACCTCGTCGACGTAGGGCCGCAGCGGCGCCGACCAACGGAGGTTGCGACGGAGGGCAAAGGCATGCGTCGCGACGATTTCGTGGTCGTGCATGCGGCCGCCGAGCAGGCCGTAGCTCTTCTTCGCGGCCTCCTCCCCGGGCTCGTAGTCGCCACGGAGCTTGCGGCGGGCGTGCGCGAGGACGCGGTCGTACACGCCCTGCGGGAACGTGATGGTGCGGACCTCTTCCAGAAACCCCACGACGACGGCTCCTTCATGACACTGCGGGCAGGTCCGTTGGTCGGGCAGGGGGGCGCTCATCGGTCCGGTGAGGTCGAGGGCCGGCTGCCGGTTGCTGCCCGTTGCCGCAGCCAGAGGTCCGCCCGCTCGACGACCCGGTTGACGAGCGTGGCCGCGTCGCCGACCTGGCGGGCGGGATCGAAGATGCGGTCGAGCTCCTCGTCGCCCAGGTGCATGCGAACCTGCGGGTGCCGGGAGACCCCGGTGCGCAGGGACCGTCCCTCGTCGCGGGCCTGCTGGCTGAGCGCGTAGACGAGCGCGTAGGCGCTCTGTTTGCCCATGTGGCGGCCGAGGGCGAGCATGAGCGGCTCCGTGCAGATCTCCTCGGCGCGGGCCTTGGCGCCTTCGGCCATGCGGTCGGTGTGGACGCGCAGGCCGTCGAGGACCTCGGCGACGATCCGCAGGCCCGTGAGCGTGTAGTGCGACACGTCGGCGACCGCGACCCATTCCAGGCGGAGCCCCCGCGAGTCGCGCTCGTGCTCCACCACGAGCCCCTCGAGCGCGAGGGTGGCGTCCACCCGGGCGAGGCGCGCAAGCACGACAACCTGCTGGCAGGCCTCCGGGTTGCGCTTGTGGGGCATGGTGCTGCTGCCCACCCTTCCCGGGCTCCAGCCTTCCTCCAGCTCGCCGAGCTCCGGCCGCCCGAGTGTGCGGATCTCGTCGGCGATGCGCGCAAGCGTGCCCGTGAGCATGGCCAGGCACGTGACGTACTCGGCCACGCGATCGCGCGAAGCGTGCCAGGACGTGGCCGGCACGCCCAGTCCGAGACGGTCCGCGAAGCACTCGAGCAGCCGAGGTCCCCGCCCGTGGAACCCGGCCATGGTGCCCACACCCCCGAAGAGCTGGGCCACGAGGGCCCGTTCGCGCATGGCGTCCACTCGCGCCGCCTGGCGGAGCAGCTCGTCCAGCCATCCGGCGACCTTGACCCCGAAGGTCGTGGGCAGTGCCGGGCGGCCGTGCGTCCGTCCGACCATGACCCTGTCGCGGTGCAGAAGGGCGAGGTCGCGCAGGACGACCACGAGGCCGAGGACGTCGCGGTCGACGACGTCGAGGACGTCGCGCATCTCCAGAGTTTGCGCGGTGTCCTGGATGTCCTGCGTCGTCGCGCCGTAGTGAACGAACTCGCCGGCGCCTGCCCCGCACGCCGCCTCGTGCGCGCGCAGCAGCGCGACGAGGGAGTGGTTCGTGGCGCGGAAGTTCTCGGCCAGCGCGTCAAGGTCCATGCGACCGAGGTCGGCGGCGCGTGCGATCTCCTCGGCCGTCTCGCGGGGCAGCAGGCCCACGTCCGCCTGGCTCAGGGCCAGGGCCGCCTCGACGTCGAGCCAGCGCTGCATGCGGCAGGTGTCGCAGAAGATGCGGCGGCTCTCCTCGGTGGCGTACGCGTGACCATGGAACCGTGAGTCGGTGATGTGGCCGTGCCGGTGCGAGCACGGGGCACTGCGAGGTTCGGCGGGCGCCCGGTCAACGCAGCCCCTCCGCCGCCCCGCGGTGGGGCCGGTCCCCGTAGGGACGCCGCCGCCCGGCGTCCTGTTCGGCGCATAGCCGCAGTGCGGCCTCTCGCGGGGGAACGCCTCCCGCCGCCGCCAGGGAAAGAACCTCGCGCACGAGCGCGCGCGCCCGCCCCGCGACGCGCGCGAGCACCTCGTCGGCCGCAGGGCGTGCCGGCGGACCGAAGAGGGCGTCCATGGAAGCCGGGCCGCCGCAGCCGCCCACGAAGTCGGGGACGACCACGACACCCCGATCGTGCAGCCACTGCTCGGTGTCCGCCGACAGGCCGAGGTTCGCCCCCACCACGACCGCCCTCGTGCCGGCCGCCAGCGCGTTTCGCGCGTCGGCGTCGACGGCGTCCTCGCAGGCCGCGAGCAGGAGGACGTCGACGGCTTCGAAGACCGCATCGGGAGGCGCGACACGGCCGGCGGTGCGCGGACGGGTACGCGTACCATCGTGGTGCGGCCGCCGCAGCAGGGCCGTCACGTCAAGGCCCCCATCGGCGATCAGGCAACCGTGCTCGTCGCCCACCGCGGTGACCGGCAGGCCGGCCTCCACGAGTGCAGCCGCAGCAGCACGCCCGAGCGTTCCGAATCCCTGGATCCCCACCCGTGGGCTGGATCTCGGGTAGCCGACCTCCTCGAGCGTGGCGATGGCGGCGTGGGCGAGTGCGTGGCCCGCGCGCCGCTCTCCGAGCGTGAGATGGCCGACGCGCTCGTCGAGGCGCCGAAGGCGGTGGAGAACCTCCCCTTCGGGCAGTTCCTGCGCCGCCGCGACGGCGATCTTCACCGACGCGATCCCCTCGGCACGCGCGTGTCGCTCGATCTCGTCCCAACGCGTGCCCATGTCTGGGCCCATGGAGTAACGCTCGAGCAGGTAGGGCTTGATGAAGTGGAAGAACCGGCGGATGGCCGCCGCCTTGCCCGGCGCGCGGGGGTCGTAGGCGATGCCGGACTTCGCCCCGTCGACGCCCAGGCCGAGGACCCGCTGCTTCAACGCCATGACCCCCGCCAACCGCTGGACCGTCGAGGCGGTCAGGCCGGGATGCACGCGGAAGCCGCCCGCGGCCAGGGCGTTCCCGACGCCCGCGAACGACAGGTGACCGGAGAACCCTTCGACGGGGTCCACGTAGTGGACCAGCGACGCCGCGCGGTCTGCGTGGAGGAGTTCGGAGTAGGCCTGGTGGCGGGAAATGGGCTGCTCTCCGAGCTGCGAAAGGTCCAACCGGGACGCGGGGGTGGTTGACGTGGCATGCGTCGGGAGGCGGGCCAGTGGCCAGCGGGCGGGCAGGGAAGATGTCAGGCTAGGAGCTTCGGTGGGCGCGTCAATGGGTGTGCGCGTCATCTAGTCCACTCGGGCGGGTCTGCGGCGGCCGAGGGAGGTTTACACGACCGCGGGTGGCGGCAGGCTCGCGGCGCGCGTGGGCCTCCTTGATTGGCGTGGGTGTGGCCGGGCTGTCCGCGTCGACCAAGGGACAAGGACCGATCGGCCGGCAGGCAGGCCCCGACTGTGCGACGAACCGACAACGACCCACGGCGCACGCAGCGTGCCAGCTTCCGCTTGCTCTACCTCGGCCCGTTCATCGCGTACGGCGACCGCTTCGCCATCGCCCCGATACTCGTGTCGATCGCCCGCGACCTGCAGGAGTCGCTGGCCGCGGTCACCGCCGTGGCCATGTTCTACTTCTTCCTCTATGGCGTCATGCAGCCGATCTACGGTGTTCTGGCCGATCGCTTCGGCCGTGTGCGGGTCATGCGCTTCGCCCTCGTCGGGATGGGTCTTGCGAACCTGCTGTCCGCCGCCGCCGGCGACCTCAGCGCCCTCATCGTCGGCAAGGCCGCCGCGGCGGGGTTCGCCGCCGGGATCCTGCCCCTCTCTCTCGTCTACGTCGGCGACAAGGTCCCGTTCGACCGCCGCCAGCAGGTCATCGCCAACGTGCTCGCCGCCGGTGCCCTCGGGACCGTCCTCGCGACGACGGGTGCGGGCCTGCTCGGGCGGTTCTCCGCGTGGCGTGCGGTGTTCGTCATCCCGGCTGTCCTGGCCCTTGCGCTTGCGGTCCTCCTCGCGTGGCTGCCCGAGTCGCTCGAGCGGCGCGAGGGAACCGGCCCGTGGGGGCAGATCACGCGGGTGGTCACCCGGCCATGGGCGCTCCTGCTGCTGGGGATCGCAGTGGCAGAGGGCGCCTTCATGCTCGGGATGCTCACCTTCCTCCCCGCCGCTCTCGAGGCCCACGGGGAGAGCGCCGCCGTCGCCGGTACGGTCGTCGCCGTCTACGGTGTGGCGGTCTTCGTCGGCATGCAGGTCCTGAAGCGCTTCATCCGCAGGACGGCCGTCGAGCCGGGGACCCTGATCCTCGCCGGTGGCACACTCGTCACCGCCGCCTATCTCGCAGCGGTGCCGGCGCAGGGCATCGTGAACATCCTTCTTGCCTCCCTGCTCATCGGATTCGGCTACTGCTTCCTCCACTCCACCCTTCAGACCTGGGCGACAGAGGTCGTGCCGGAAGCTCGGGGCACCGCGGTGACCCTGTTCGTGACGAGTGTGTTCACCGGGGCGGCGATCGGGACCGCGGCGGTGCGGGGGCTCGTCGACGCGCAACGATTCTCGGCGGTCTTCCTCGTCGCGGCGGGGCTGACGGTGCCCGTGACGCTTGTCGGGGCATGGGCGCGCAGGCGCTATGGCGAGACCGCCGCAGTGTTGGGGGCCGGCGGGTCACCATGAGCGGCCATGACGGGGCCCCACCGCGGCCCGCACCCTCGGCGCCCATGGCCATCCACCAGGTCGCGGCAGCCGGCTATGCGACGTGCGGCGACGCGTACGAACGCGGGCGTCCCGGTTACCCTGCCGACGCACTCCGCGAGGTCTGCACGCGCCTTCGGATCGGCCCCGGCAGTGTTCTGCTCGAGGTCGGGGCAGGTACCGGAAAGCTGACCCGGTTGCTCGTCCACGCCGATCGCACCGTCGTGGCCGTCGAGCCGGTGCAGGCGATGCTGCGCCATCTCACCGGCGCCGTGCCGGGGGCGCTCGCTGTCGCGGGCACAGCCGAGGCGATCCCCCTGCGCGCGAGGTCGGTCGATGCCGTCGTGGTCGGGACCGCGTTCCACTGGTTCGACGGCGACCGGGCACTCGAGGAGATCCGGCGGGTCCTGCGCCCCGGGGGCGGTCTCGCGCTGCTTTGGAACAACCCCGACCGGGACCACCGGTGGGTGGCAAGGGCATGGGAGATCATCGATCGGCACCGCAGCGGCACGCCGGGCAACCGTGACCTTCGCTGGCGCGACGCCTTCCGCCGGACCAGCGGCTTCACCGCTCTGCGGCACGAGCGCTTCTCCCACGAGGACCTGACCGACCTCGACGGTCTGCGGGCCCGCGTCGCGTCGATCAGCTTCATCGCGGCCCTTCCGGAGGGTGCACGGCAGGAAGTGCTCGCGCAGGTCGCCGACGTGGCGAGCAGCGATCCCATCGTGGCCCGGCGCGGGGTGCTCGTGCTGCCCTACCGCACCGACGTCTACTGGTGCCGCGCGGCGGGTGAGGAGGGCGAGGAGGCAGACGCGGCGCGTCGGTGAGAATTCTCTCACCGACGGCTCATCGGTCCTTCATCGGGGGCGGGGAAGGTGCGTGACGGTCCCCGACAGCCGAGACCCGAGGAGCGTGGCATGCAGCCGGTCTGGATCCTCACCGACGAGCGCTACGTCGCTCAGCGGATGCCCGGGGCGCTGACCGCCGCCCTGCGCAGGCGCGCGGTCGACGCGCGGCTCATCGTCGCCGAGCGCGTCGCCCCCCATCCCGCCGGCGGCTCCCCGTGGCCGGGCTTGCGCCGGGGGGACATGGTCGTCGGGCGTGCCCGCTCGCCGTGGGCCCTGACCCTCCTGCGCGCCGCGGAGCGGGTGGGGGCTGCAGCGATGATGCCCTCCGCGGCCATCGAGGCGGTCCGCGACAAGGCGCTCGCGGCGGGGGTCCTCGCCGACGCCGGGGTGCCCACGCCCCCGACCTGGCTAGCTCACGGCCCCGACGCGGTGAGGGCGCTGCCCGCCACCGCCTATCCGCTGCTGCTCAAGCCGGTGTACGGGGACAACGCCCGGGGCATCCGCCTCGTGCGGGGACCTGACGACCTGCGCGGCGCCCACGACGAGGCGTCCGTGCTGGTCGCGCAGCGCTACGTCGACGTGGCAGGCGTCGACCTCAAGCTCTACATCGCCGGGGAGCGGGTGTGGGCGGTGCGGCGCCCCTCGCCGCTGACCGGCGAGCCGGGTGAGGGCACCGACGTCCCCGTGGACCGCACCCTGCACGATCTCGCCCGCAGGTGCGCGGAACTCTTCGGGCTCACCTTCGCCGGGGTCGACGTGCTCGCCGCGGCCGACGGCCCGCTCGTCGTCGACGTGAACGACTTCCCCAACTACACGGGGATCGCCGAGGCGCCCGCCGTGCTCGCCGACCTCGTCCTGCGGTCGGGCGCGGCCGCCGCCCCGGTGCGGGAGGGGATGTGCGCATGAGCGCCGTCCGATCGCGGGGCACCCGCCCGGTGGCCTTCGTCCTCGGCCGGCCGGCCGGTCCCGGCTCGGTGCTGCCCGACGTGATCGCTCTGCTCGGCGAGCGTGGCATCCCGGTGACCGTCGACGTCGTCGACGACCGCGTCCCGGCGCCCCTGCTCGCCCGCTGGGCCGACGCCGGGCTGCTCGTACCGCGGGGACTCGGCCTCCCGGTCCTCGAGGCGCTGCGCAGTCTCGCGGGGGTGCCGGCGTGCAACCCGGTGGCGGCCACGGCGGCGGCGCGCGACAAGGTCGAGGCACGCCGGCGGGTGCTCGCCGCCGGCGTGCCGATCCCCGAGGCCGCCGTCACGGGTCGCTGGGAGGCCGTGCGGGCCTTCGGTGCGCGGCGGGCGGTGGTCGTGAAGGCGGTGGCCGGCAGCCGCGGGCGGGGCATCCACCTGACCGACCGGCCCGGCGCGCTGCCCGCCGACCCGCCGTTCGCAGGGCCTTGGATCGCCGAGGAGCGCGTCCCCGCGGACGGGCTCGACCGCAAGCTCTACGTCATCGGCTCGGGCGTGTCCGGGGTGCTGCGCACCTGGCCACCCCGCACGCTGGGCGACAAGCTGGGCACCGCCTTCGAGCCCTCCGAGGTCGAGCACGCGGTCGCCCGCCGCGCCGCGGGCGCCGTCGGCCTGTCGCTCGCGGGGGTCGACGTCATCAACGGGCCCGAGGGGCCGGTCGTCGTCGACGTGAACGCCTTTCCCGGCTTCAAGGGCGTGCCCGACGCCGCCGCCCGCATCGCCGCCCACCTCGCCGACCAGCGGGGCGCGCCAGCCGTCGAGCCGGCGAGCACCGCCCGGGAGGTGACGGCATGCGCGTCGTGATCGTCGGCACCGGCAAGATCGGCTGCGGCGCGCTCGCGCCGTTGTTCGCCGACGCGGGCTGGGACGTCGTGATGGCCGCCCGCACCCGCGCCGTCGCGCAGCGGATCCGCTCGTGCGGCGGTTGGCTCGTGCAGGTCACCGGCCCGCGGGGCGGAGGACCGCGCTGGGTGCCGGTCGCGGACGCCGTGGCGGTCGGCGACGACGCCTTCGGCGAGGCCGTGGCCGCCGCCGACCTCGTGTGCGTGTCGGTCGGGGTCGGCAACGTCGCCGCCACCGCCGCTCCGCTGGCGCGCGCCCTCGCCGGCCGTGTGCGCCCGGTCGACGTGTGGGTGGTCGAGAACGCCGACCAGGCACCCTCCCTGCGGACCGCACTCGCCGCCTGCGGCACCGCGCTGCCCCCCGTGGGGATTGCCGGGGTGGTCGCGAGCGTCGCGGTGGGGCGCGGGCGCTGGACGGCCACCGGTCCGGCGCCCTGTTTCGTCGGCGACGACGCCCGCACCCTGTGGGTGGACGGCACCGCGCTCGTGACGCCCCCGCCCACGCTGCCGGGCGTGCGCGCCACCCGCCACTACCGCGCCCGTCTCGTCGAGAAGCTCTACGTCTTCAACGCCGGGCACGCGGTCTGCGCCTACCTCGGGGCGCTGCGCGGGCACGAGACGGTGCCCGACGCGGTGAGCGACCCGCTGCTGCGCCCGATCATCGTCGGCTGCCTGCTCGAGGCGCGGCGTGCGGTGCTCGCCGCCCACCCCGAGCTCGTCGGCGAACCCGCCGCCGAGGGCGTCGGCCCCCACACCGCCGACGAGGTGCACGCGGTGGTCGGCGACGCGCTGCGCCGGTTCGCCGACCGCGAGCTCGCCGACCCGATCGAGCGGGTGGCGCGGGAGCCGATCCGCAAGCTCGGGGCCGACGACCGCCTCCTCGGCCCGGCCCGGCTCATCCGGGCGGCGACGGGACGGGTGCCCGCGCACTTCGCGCTCGCCGTCGCCGGGGCGCTGCTCTACCCGTCCCCCGACGACGAGCAGGCCGTCGCGCTGCGGCGCATGCTGCGCCGCCAGGGGCTCGTCGCCACCCTCGGGCAGGTCTGCGGTCTCGCGCCCGACGACGAGCTGACCGCCGCCATCGAGGCGCGCTACCGGGGCTTCATCCTCACCCCCGAGGGCACGATCTTCCCGCCCGTGCACACGACCGACGCGCTGCTCGCGCCGCGGCTGGCTGCCCCCGAGGCTGACCTCGCCGGAGCCCCGGGCATGCGAGGGGCGTCATGAGGTCGCGCGTCTGCGCCGTCGTGGAGGCCGGGGGGGTGCCCGGCCGCAACCCCCTGCTCCCCCCGCTGGCCGCCATCCTCGCCGGCGCGGGGGTGGAGCTCGTGACCTGGGACCCGACCCCGGGGTTCTCGGCCACGGCGCCGGGCGCGCCGGAGGCCGACCTCTACCTCCTGAAGGGCGATCACCCGGCGGTGGCGACCGCGGGTGGCTGCCTGGCCGACGCGGGGGCGCCCTGCCTGAACACGCTGGCGGCCACGTCGCTCGCGCGGGACAAGGCCCGGGCGCTGGCCCGGGCGTCGTCCGCGGGCGTGCCGGTCCCCGCCTCGACCGTCGTGGGGGACCCCGCGGCACTCGCGGCTGCGGTCGCGGCCGGCCAGCGGGTCGTCAAGCCGCTCACCGGCGCGCACGGCAGCGGCGTCGCCCGTGTGGGACCCGGCGACCCGCTGCCCACCGGCCCGGGCCCCTGGCTGGTGCAGGAGCCCGTCGAAGGCGACGGGTTCGACCGCAAGGTCTACGGGGTGGGAACGCGCACCGCCCTGCGGCGGATGCGCTTCTCCCCGGGCCGCGTCGACGGTGAGCGGCTGCCCTGCCCCGCCGACCCCAACCTCGAGCGTCACGCCGGCGCGGCGGCGGCGGCCTGCGGGCTCGTCTGCTGGGGGGCGGACTTCGTCGTCGGGCCCGACGGCCCGGTCCTCGTCGACCTCAACGCGTTCCCCGGCTACCGGGGCGTCCCCGAGGGCCCCGCCTGGGTCGCCGAGGCCGTCCTGTCCGCGCTGCGAGGCCGCGAGGAGCCGGCGGCATGACCGGCAGCCCCGGCATCGCGCGCGGCCGCGTAGCGGGGCTGCGCGCGTGGGGGCGGAACGCGCCCGCGGTCAAGGCGGTCCTGCTCGAGGGCTTCTTCACGAGGCTCGGCTTCGGCATCGTCACCCTCTACCTGCCCCTCTACGCGCTCGAGCTCGGGATGAGCCTGACAGAGGTCGGCCTGCTCGTCGGCGCCAAGGCGCTCGTCGTCCCGGCCGTCAAACCGGTCATGGGCGTCGTCGTGGACCGGTTCGGGGCGCGGCGCGGCTACCTCGCCGCGGTCGGGCTGCGCTTCCTCGGCGCGCTCCTGCTGCTCGCCGCCGCCACGCCCGCAGCCCTCCTCGCGGTCCGCTTCGTGCAGGGCGCGGCCTCCGCCGCCCGCGACCCCGCGTCCGTGACCGTGCTCGCCAAGCAGGCGCAGGCGCGGCTCGGCCGGACCTTCTCGGCCGCCATCGGTGCGAAGGACCTCGGCAACATCAGCGCCGGGGTCGTCGGCGGGACGGTCCTCGCCCTGTCCGGCGGGGACTTCGGGGTGCTGTGGGTGGCAGTGGCCGTCCTCGCGGCGGTGCCCGTCCTCGCCGTGTGGCGTTGGGTGCCGGCCGCCACGGCGGTCGACCAGCCCGCTCCCGCGGCGCCCGACGTCACCGAGGCCGCGGCCGAGCAGGGACGCGCGGCCGCCTCGGTGCTCCGCAGCCCCCACCTGCGTCGGATCGCCGCCCTCGGGATGTGCACCGGCCTGACCGCGCACCTGTTCCACGGCCTGTTCCAGGTGTACGCGTCGGAGGTGGCGGGCCTGTCGGCCGGGACGATCGGGGCGGTCTACTCGCTGTCCATCGTCACGCTGCTCGTCGTCGGTCCCGTCGCGGGCTGGGCCGCCGACCGCTTCGGCACCGGGCCCCTCGGCGGGGTACGCGGCCTCGCCAACGCCCTTTCGTCGATGATCTTCCTCGCCGCGCCGAGCCTCGGGGGCGTCGTGGCCGGGCGACTCGTGGACGACGCGGGCAAGGCGGCGTTCCGGCCGACGTGGGGAGCCCTCGTCGGGGGCGCCGCGCGCGAGGCCGGGCCGCGCGGCGGCCGGGTCGCCGCGGGACTCGACACCGCGTTGTCGGTCGGCGAGGCGCTCGGCCCGCTGCTCGCCGGGTTGCTGTGGGACACCTTCGGGGTGGCGGTGTTCCTCGTCGTGCGGGCGGTGCTCGGCGTCGGCACTGAGGTCGTCGTGGGGCGGCGCCTGCGTGGCAGCGCGCCGGCCGCCCCACACGCGGCCCACCACAGCCCCCCGCTCGGGACCGACGGGGGCTGGGCCGAGGGCGAGGACGCCGCCGCCGCGGTCGTCGACACGGCGGCCGAGCCGCGCGGGCGCGTCGAGCAGGCGCTGCGGGCCCGCAGGCCCGACGCGGTGCCCGAGGAGCTCGCTCGCGCGTGGGCGCGTGCGGGCCTCGACGTGCTCGGCTCGCTCGACGCGGCACGCAGCGGCGAGGCGGGCGTGCTGCCACCGCCGGTGCGGGCGCGCCTTGCGCTCGCGGCCGCGCTCGTGGGCGACCCGAGCCACATCCTCCTCACGGGGCCGCATGCCGAGGAGCTGCTGCCCGTGCTCGACCGCTACCCGGGAACGGTCGTCGCCGACGTGCCGGCGCGGACGGGGGCGCCGGAGCGACCCCCGGTCGCCCTGTCCAGCTGACCGTGGCGCCCGCCACCCCGCGGCCGGCCGCGCCTACACTGGCCGAAACGCGTGTTCCCTCGCGAGGGTGGTTCCTGTGGTTCTCCAGAAGATGCTCCGACTCGGTGAGGGTCGCCAGCTGAAGAGGCTCGAGCGGCTCGTCGCCCGCGTCAACGACCAAGAGGACAGCGTCGCGGCCCTGTCCGACGAGGACCTGCGGGGTCGCACGGAGGAGTTCCGCGCACGCTTCGCCGACGGCGAGGCCCTCGACGACCTGCTGCCCGAGGCGTTCGCCACCGCCCGCGAGGCCGCGCGGCGGGTCCTCGGGCAGCGCGCCTTCGACGTGCAGGTGCTCGGCGGGACGGCGCTGCACCACGGCGACATCGCTGAGATGAAGACCGGTGAGGGCAAGACCCTGACCTCCACCATGCCGGTGTACCTGAACGCCATCGAGGGCAGGGGCGTCCACGTCGTCACGGTCAACCCCTACCTCGCCGCCCGCGACGCGGACTGGATGGGGCGGGTGTACCGCTTCCTCGGCCTGTCCGTCGGCCTCGTGTACTCCCAGCAGCCTCGCGAGGAGAAGCGGGTCGCCTACGCCGCCGACGTCACCTACGGCACGAACAACGAGTTCGGCTTCGACTTCCTGCGCGACCACATGGTCCTCACGAGCGCCGACAAGGTGCAGCGCGGGCACCGCTACTGCATCATCGACGAGGTCGACTCCATCCTCATCGACGAGGCCCGCACGCCGCTCATCATCTCCGGGCCCGCCGACCAGGCCACCGAGTGGTACACGGTGTTCGCCCGCCGCGTCGTACCCCGCCTGACCCGGGACGAGCACTACGAGGTCGACGAGGCGAAGCGCACCGTCGCCGTCACCGAGGAGGGGGTCACGAAGGTCGAGCAGCTGCTCGGCGTGGAGAACCTCTACGAGAGCGTGAACACCCCGCTCATCCACCACCTGCAGAACGCCATCCGCGCCAAGGAGCTCTACCGGCGCGACGACGAGTACATCGTCGAGGACGGCGAGGTCCACATCGTCGACGAGCACACGGGGCGCACCCTCTACGGCCGGCGCTACTCCGAGGGGCTGCACCAGGCGATCGAGGCCAAGGAGGGCGTGCGGGTCAAGGAGGAGAACCAGACCCTCGCGACGATCACGCTGCAGAACTACTACCGCGGCTACGACAAGCTCGCGGGCATGACCGGCACGGCCAAGACCGAGGAGAGCGAGTTCGCGCACATCTACGACACCGGGGTCGTCGAGGTGCCGACGAACCGTGACATCGTGCGCCTCGACCAGGCCGACCTCATCTACAAGACCGAGGCCGCCAAGCTCGAGGCGGTCGTCGCCGACCTCCTGGAGCGCCAGGAGCGCGGTCAGCCGGTCCTCGTCGGCACCGCGTCGGTCGAGAAGTCCGAGAGGCTGTCGGGCATGCTCACCCGCCGGGGCGTGACGCACGAGGTCCTCAACGCGAAGAACCACTTCAAGGAAGCCGAGATCGTCGCCCAGGCCGGGCGCATCGGTGCGGTCACCGTCGCAACGAACATGGCCGGGCGCGGTGTCGACATCATGCTCGGGGGCAACCCCGAGGCCCGCGCGGACGCCGACGCCCGCAAGCAGGTCGACCCCGAGCTCGACGCCGACGGCTTCCAGGGCGCCTACGCCGAGGCGCTGGAGCGCTACCGCGCCGAGTGCAAGGCCGAAGGGGACAAGGTCCGCGAGCTCGGCGGGCTGTACGTGCTGGGGACCGAGCGCCACGAGTCCCGGCGCATCGACAACCAGCTGCGCGGGCGGTCGGGCCGGCAGGGCGACCCGGGCGAGTCCCGGTTCTACCTGTCGCTCGAGGACGACCTCATGCGGCTGTTCAACGCGAGCGCGGTCGAGTCGATCATGACCCGTTTCAAGCTGCCGGAGGACATGCCCATCGAGCACAAGATGGTGTCGCGGGCGGTTCAGCGGGCGCAGGGCCAGGTCGAGTCGCGCAACTTCGAGATCCGCAAGAACGTCCTCAAGTACGACGACGTGATGAACAACCAGCGCAAGGTGATCTACGAGCAGCGCAACGTCGTCATGGAGGGCACCGACGAGCAGGTCGCCGAGTACGCCGAGGACTTCATCGAGGAGGCGGTACGCAACCTCTGCGCCCAGCACGCCGCCGAGGGGATCTACCCCGAGGAGTGGACGCTCGAGGACCTCTGGACGGCGCTCGAGCGCATCTACCCCGTGTCGGTAGACCGGGAGAGCCTCGACCTCGACACCATCACCGCCGAGGAGCTCGCCGAGCTGCTCGTCACCGACGCCATGGAACGCTACGAGGAGCGTGAGGCCGACCTCGGCGCGGAAACCCTCCGTCACGTCGAGCGCCGCGTCATCCTGTCGGTCGTCGACCGCCTGTGGCGCGAGCACCTCTACGAGATGGACCACCTGCGCGACGGCATCGGCCTGCGCGCGGTGGGCCAACGCGACCCGCTGCGCGAGTACGAGCGGGAGGCCTACTACGCCTTCAACGACATGATGGCGCAGATCAAGGAGCAGGCCGCCGGCTACTTCTTCAACCTGCCCGTGCAGAAGCCCGAGGAGCGCGAGGAGGCTGAGCGCGAGCGCCGCCGGCAGGCACAGGTCGCCCGCCCGGCGCTGCGCGACGACGCCCCGCGCCAGCCGGTGCAGCAGCTCTCCTACACGTCCTCGACGAGCGCTTCGTCGGCGCCCGCCGCGGGCGCGTCGTCCTACACCGTCAGCACCACCGGAGGCGGCAACGGTCAGGGCGGGGAGTCGCCGGCCCGCCCGGCCGGAGTCGGCGCCCCCGGCGCGGCGGCGGCGGCCGCGGCGGCGCAGCACGCCTCCGGGACGGTCACCCGCGACAAGGTCGGCCGCAACGAGCCGTGCCCGTGCGGCTCGGGGCAGAAGTACAAGAAGTGCCACGGGGCGTAGCCCCCGACGCTGAAGCCGTCCCTACGGTCGGGTGGTCTCAGCGGATTGAAGGCGAGCAACGCCCGGCCGTGCGCAGGCGCTGAGCGCCGCCACTCACCGCAGGAGGCCGTGCTCCATCGCGAACAGCGCCGCGGCCGCGCGCGTCGACGCGCCGATCTTCGCGTAGATGTGCTGGACGTGGTGCTCGGCGGTGCGGCGGGAGACGACGAGGGCCTCGGCGACCTCGCGGTTCGACAGGCCGCCTGCAACGAGCCGCAGGACCTCCACCTCCCGGTCGGAAAGCCCCAGGGGCCAGGTACCGCGGCCGTGGGTGGGACGCTCGCCGGCGGCCTCGATGAGCGCACGGACGCACTCCGGGTCGAAGCGTCCGGCGCCGGCCGCCTCCTCGACGGCCCGCGCGGCCTCCTCCGGCGGACGGGCCGGCCGGTGCGGGCGCTGCTGGGTCATAGCCTGGAAGGCGTCCGCAACGGCGAGCAAGCGAGCCCCCACCGGGATCTCGCTGCCCGCCGCGCCGCGGTGGTACCCCGAGCCGTCGAGGCGTTCGTGGTGACGCCCGGCGATCCGGCCGAGGGGCTCGAGGGGCGCGCTGCGCGCAAGGATGCGCTCGCCCTGGTAGGCATGCAGGCGCACCTGTTCCCACTGCGTCGTGGTGAGGGCCCTCGGCCGCTCCCAGACGGCGTTGGGCACCGCCACGCGGCCGAGGTCGTGGAGCAGGGCCGCCCGGCGGAGACGCTCCGTGTCGCCCGAGCCCAGGCCGAGCCGCTCCGCCGCCCCCACGGCGAGCTCGGCCACCCCCGCCGAGTGGCCGAGCGTGAACGGGGTCTTCAGGTCGACCATGTCCCCGAACGCGGCGGCGACCGCGTCGAGATGCGCGGGGGGGACGCGACGCGGCGGCTCCGGCTCGGCCGCGGCGACCTCCTCCCACACGTCCACCTCGGCGAGGAGGCGCAGGAGGTCGGGGCCGACGCGCAGGAACGCCTCCGCCACCGCGGGGTCGAACCACCGCCCGGCACGCCGCCGCACCGTCGCGCACGCGAGCTCGGGCCCTCCGAGCCGGTCGAAGATCACCGCCTGCGTCGCCACGACGCTGAAGCGCGCGGGCAGGGCGATGTCGTCACCGGTGAGCCCGTGGGCGCCCTCCCTGCCGTCCCACGACTCCACGCTGTGGTAGAGCGCCTGCTGCACCCCCGCGCTGAGGCCGAGCCGCGCGGCGAGACGGGTACCCACCTCGCACACCGCGGTGAGGACGTCCCGGGTGCCCTCGGTGCCCGCCGCCACCAGGCGGGCGAGGTGACGGAGCCGGTGCACCCCCGTGCCCCTGCCCGCCAGCGCGAGCAGCGCGAGCGCCTCACGCGGGCTGCGCGGGTCTGTCCGTTCTGCCTGCGGGAGCGTGCTGAGGTCGTCGCCGAGCAGCAGCGTGGTCTCGTGCGCCGGCGCCGTGCAGCCGAGGTGCTGCAGCAGCGTGCTGTAGTAGACGTCGCGCACGTCCCGGTCGGGCAGGTCCATGCTGCGGGCGAGGTGCGTCGCGAGCACGCAGGCCCGCACCGCCTTCTCCGGCTCCTGACCCATGCCGAGGTCCGTCGCGACCGACAGGGCCGCGAGCAGGTCGGCCAACCGCACCTCGTCCGCCCCCACAGAGCTGAGGATGACACAGGCCGCAATAGGTAGCCCTACCGATGCGCCGGCCCCCGTCTGCCGCCCACGCTGAGCACACCAGTCGACGCGAGGAGGCACGACGATGAACCATCACAGCACCGCGGTCGCCGATCCGAGCACCGCCGGCCCGTCGGGGACGGCGATGCCGGGAAGACGCCTGAGGCCCCCGACGAGAAGCACGCTGCTCACGCCGCAGTTCCTCGCCCTGGCGCTCGCCACACTGGCCTACTTCACCGCGGACGGGATCCTCATCGCGGCGGTCCCCCGCTTCGTCGCCGGGCCGCTCGGCGCGGGCAACATCGCCGTCGGGCTCGTCGTCGGTGCCTTCAGCGTGTCCGCGTTCTTCCTGCGTCCGTGGGCCGGCCGCCTCGGCGACCGGCGGGGGCGGCGCCCGCTCATGGTCGTCGGCGCCGGCGTGTTCGCCGTCTCGGTGCTCGGCTACGTGACCGCCAGCGACCCCGCGGTGCTCGCGGCGCTGCGGCTGCTCACCGGAGCTGGTGAGGCGTTCTTCTTCGTCGGTGCGCTGACCGCGTTCACCGACGTCGCCCCGCCGGACCGACGGGGGGAGGCCATGAGCCTCGCCTCCCTGAGCCTCTACGTCGGGATCGGTGTCGGCCCTCTGCTCGGCGAGCTCGCCATCGACAGGGCCGGGTTCACCGCGGCTTGGCTGCTCGCGGCCGTCTGCGCCCTCGCCGCGCTGGCCGCCGCGCTGCGCACCCCCGAGACCCGGCCAGCGCTACCCGCGGCCTCGGCGGGCGACGAGCCCGCTGGCCACCGGCTCGTGCACCCGGCGGGAGTCCTGCCCGGCCTCGTGCTGCTCGCAAGCATCCTCGGCATGGCCGGCTTCCTCGCCTTCGTGCCGCTCTACGCCCTCGACCTCGGGATGACCGGCTCGAGCGGCGTGCTGCTCGTCTTCGCCGGCGTCGTCGTCGGCATCCGCGGCGTCGGCGCCCGCATCCCCGACCGGCTCGGGGCCGCGCGAGCCACACGGCTTGCCCTCGGGCTTTCGGCGATCGGCCTGGCCACGGCCGGCTCCTGGCAGTCGCCCACAGGCCTGTTCGCCGGCGCGATCGTCCTCGGCGTCGGCATCGCGCTGCTCACGCCGTCGGTCTTCACCCTCGCCGTCGAACGCGTCGCCCCGCAGGAGCGCGCGGCGGTGATGGGGACGACGTCGGCGTTCCTCGACCTCGCCTTCGGCCTCGGGCCGGCCGGACTCGGCGTCGTCGCCGCCTCCGTCGGCCGTCCGGGGACCTTCGTCGCCGGCGCGGTCGTCGCCGCCGCCGGCCTCGTCCTCGTCGTAGCGGCGCGCCTCGGCCGCCCGCCCCGACCGCACAGGGCGGCGACGAGCCACCGGTGACCTGGTGAGCTTCGGGTCTGCTGTGCGTCCGCCGACCTCACCAGGACGACCGCCGCCCCGCATCGATCAGCCGCCGTGCCAGGAGCCGCCGGGCGACGCGAGGCAGCGGGTGACCTGCTCGGCGACCATCGGGTCGAGGCGGGCGAGCGCGTCGGGCAGCGGCACCCAGGCGACGGCGTCGATCTCGTGGGCGTGCACCGCGGTGGGCTCGGCCGGCACGGGCCGCTCGGGGACCGCCTCGTAGACGAGCACGAGCCGGTCGGGCCCCGAGGCGGTGAACAGGCCGAGCAGACGGTCGGCACGCACCCGCAGACCGGCCTCCTCCCAGGTCTCGCGCTCCGCCCCCGCCCGCGGGTCCTCGTCGGCGTCGACGACCCCCCCGGGAATGGTCCAGCGGCGCTTGAAGCTGTCGTGCACGACGAGCAGGCGCCCCTGCTCGTCGCGGCACACGGTCGCCGCGGCCACCACCTTGCGGGGCAGGGTCGCGAAGAACGCGCGGCTGCGCACGGCCGGGTCGGCGTGCCAGCGCCCGAGGGCGACCACCCGGGGGGCGGCGTCGAGCAGGCCCGGCCGGCGGTCGAGCGCGGGCTGGTAGTCCGGCGGCGCCCCCGCGAGGCGGCTGCCGGCGCCCGGTGCGCAGAGCAGCTCGACGGCGAAGCCCCGATGCCCGAGGAGGCGCTCGAGCTCGTCGGCGCGGTAGGCGCGCACACCCCCCGCCGGCCCGCCGTTCGCGGCGACGTGGAGGGCGCTCTGCGCCCCGACGAGCGCCACGCCCCCCGGGGCGAGCACCCGGGCTACGTCGGCGACCAGGCCCTCGGCGTGGTCGCCGCTGCGGCTCAGCTCGTCGGCGAGGAGGACCACCGCGTCGGCTGCGCCGGCGGCCACGTCGGCCAACGCCGCAAGGCGGACGTCGAGACCGGCGTCGGTGAGGGCCGCGACGGTGGCGGGGGACGGGGACAGGGCGGCGACGCCCGCAAGCCGCGTAGCGGCGACGGCCACGAGCTCGGGCGGCACCCCCGGTCCGCTGATGGGAGGTGTCTAGCCGCAGGCCCGGCGCACGTAGGGGTAGGGGTTCACGTTGCCGCCGCCGCCGGGCATGACCTCGAAGTGCAGGTGGGGGATGCCGCGGGCGTTGCCGGTGTCGCCGTTGGCGGCGATGTGCTGCCCGGCGTCCACCCGCTGGCCCGCTGACACCCCAGCCGCGTAGCCCTGGAGGTGGGTGTAGTAGTACTGGGTGCCGCTGTCGCCCGCGAGGTACAGGGAGATCCCGCCGACCCTGCTCGTGTTGAACCGGGTGATGCGGCCCGACTCGTAGGCGTAGATGGGCGTGCCGCGCGGTGCGAGGATGTCCGTGCCCTTGTGCGCCCGGCCACCCGATCGCGGCGCCCCGTAGGTGTCGCTGAAGCTGCGGGGCTGGCCCACCGGGCAGGCGATCCCGCCCGTGACCGCTGTGGGCAGGGGGACGGCAAGGGGCGCCGCGCGAGTGGGCCGCTGCTGGGCGGCGGCGGTGCGGCGCGCGGTCGCCCGGGCGGCCGCGCGCTGGGCGGCGGCCTGCTCGGCCGCGACGGTGCTGCGCGCCGACTGCTCCGAACGTTCCGCGGCGGCCACGAGCACTCCGGCCTCCTGCCGCGCCCGGTCGAGCTCGTTGCGGCGTCCCCGGAGCACCGCCGCCACGCGCTCGGCTTCCTCCGCGGCGACCTGTGTGCGGATGCGCGCGGCCGACGCCGCCTCGTAGCTCGCCCGGCCCTGCTTGGCGAGCAGGCCGAGCAGCCGCGCCTGGGCGAGCGCCTGGCCGGGCGAGTCGCTCGTGAGCAGGCTCAGGGTCGGGTCGGCGCTCCCGTACCGGTAGGAGGCTTGCGCGAGCAGCGCCACGGTCGTGGTCGCCTGCTGCGCCTCGTCGCGGTGGCTCGTCACCGCGGCGTTCAGCTGGGCGAGCTCCGCCTCGGCGGCGCCGACGCTGGCCTGCAGGTCGCCGAGACGCTGCAGGACCTCGTCGAGCCGCTGCTGTGCCTGGCGGCGCTGCTCGAGCGCCTTCTCGATCCGGGGGTCGGCAGCACGGGCCGGGGCAGAAGCCGGCCAGCCGACGACGAGCGCTGCGACGAGCAGACCGACCGCGACCGCCACCATCCGGCGGAGAGGGGAGGGGGCGGAGACCGGCCTGACGCGCCGCGCGGGGGGCTGCGCGTGCATGCGGAGCTCACCCTAGCGGGCCGGATGGGTTGGGGCCAGTTCCCACGACCGTGTCGTCGTGCTGCGAATCAACCTGCGCCGGCGCCAAAGGCGCGGTCATTGCGACGCGGTCCTCCGGGCGCGCGGCGTCGGTCACCCGCCATGCGCCCTCGGTCCTGGTGAGTGCGACGACCACGGCGCCGTAGCGCGCGCCGCGGCGCACGAGGGTGACCGCCTCGTAGCGGTCTGCGGACACCCTGACGCCGTAGGTGCGCAGCGCACGCCCCGGCGGCCCGCCGCGCACCCAGACGTCGGCGAGGCGCAGGGCGAGCTCCGGGCACAGGACAGGGTGGAGCTGGGTGCGTGCGCGACGCCCCGACTCCACCTCGAGGAAGGCCTGGGTGAACCCCGCCGCGAGGCGGCGCAGGCGCTCGCTCTCCCGCCGCTGCCGCGAGGGAGGACGCCGGGGGGCGGGCCCGCGGCCGGCCGGTCCGTTCGGACCGGGTCCGGCCCGCTCGCTCCGACGGCGCCGCGGCCGGTGTTCCGGGGGCTCACAGGTCGCGAGGGTGCTCATGGCGATGCTCCGATCGTCGTCCCTGGTTTTTTGCGGTCACGGTTGCATGCCGAGCACTGCGGGGTCAGTCTCCCCGTGCAACCACAGGCGGTGGCTGCGGGGGGTCGCCTCACCGGGGCCGAGCGCGTCGACGTGTGCCCGCAGGACCCCCCGCAGCTCAGGATGGGCATGGACCTCGAGGACCTCGACGTCGGTATAGCCGGCGGCCTCCACCGCCCGGGCCACCCCGGCCCGGTCCGCGGGCGCCGGCTCCCAGGCGGCATCCGCCCCCGGCGGCGGCGGGACGGGCAGCGGCCAGGGGTCGCCCACGGCCACGGGGTGCCCGTCGACGTAGCGCGTCGGGACGGCGAAGCGCGCGGGGCGCGCGGCATGCCAGCGGTCCGCCGAACCCTCGAGGACGACGGCGGCGACGGTGACGACCGTCACGTCGCCCACCGGGTGCATCGACGCGGGGATCACGACGTCGACGTAGCGGCGCTCGGCCGGTGACGCAGGCGCACTCGTGACGGCCAGGCGCACCGCCACGGCCGCGGCAGCCCCGAGCGCCGGGTCGACCGACGGGGCGGGGGTGCTCGCGCCGACCGACGGCGCGTCGTCGCGGGCAGGGGCCGGCGCCGCGGTGCCCGCGGCGGGGCGCTCGGGGCCTTCGCCGACGCCGAGGAGGCCGAAGGCGCCGACGACGCCCACCACCGCCCACGGCACCACGGCGAGCCGCAGCAGGCGGCGGCGCGGCGGCCGGCCCGCGTCGCCGGCGGGGGGGCGGGCCCACGCCGCAGGCTCCTCCTCGGGCGACGTGGGGGGCGACAGCGCCCAGTCCGGCCAGGTCACCGGACGGTCCGGGCCGTCAGCCGCCTCCTGCTCGCGGGCCTGCGCGCCGCCCGCGGACGCCTCGTGGCGCTCCCGCAACCAGTCGGCCAGAGGGTTGTCGCTCACGGGTGCTCCACGTCGGTGGGAGGACGGGCAAGGGGAGGGAACAACGTTATAGATCAGCTTTGGAGACGGTTCAAGAAGATCTAACAAGAACCTGGAGAAAACGACGGTGCGCGTAGACTGGCGCGCCATGACGACGTGAGGGGAGGGCGATGGCAACGGCTCGGCAGCAGCTCACCGACACCGAACGGCACGAGGCCTTCACCCGCGACGCCCTGCCGCATCTCGACGCGCTCTACTCGGCGGCGCTGCGCTTCACCCGCAACCCCACGGACGCCGAGGACCTCGTGCAGGAGACGTACGCGAAGGCCTACGAGAAGTTCCATCAGTTCGCGGCCGGCACGAACCTCAAGGCGTGGCTGTACCGCATCCTCACGAACACCTACATCAACAGCTACCGGCGCCGGCAGCGGCGTCCGACCGAGGTTTCCGCCGACGCCGGTGAAGACGGGGGGTTCTCCCTGTACGACCGGATCGCCGGGGCGACGCACGCCCCCGCCGAGGTGGAGGTGCTCGCCCGGCTGACCAACGACGAGGTCAAGCAGGCCCTGGCCGACCTCCCCGAAACCTTCCGCATGGCGGTCTACCTCGCCGACGTGGAGGGCTTCCGCTACGCCGAGATCGCCGACATCATGGGCACGCCCATCGGAACGGTGATGAGCCGCCTGCATCGGGGAAGAGCCCGGCTGCACGAGGCGTTGTTCACCTACGCGCGCGACCGGGGGCTCCTCGGCCGCGCGGACGACGCCGAGCCGGGAGAGAGGGCGACATGACGGAGCCGTGCTGGGAAGTCCTTGCGGAGCTCGACGTGTACCTTGACGGGGAGTGCGGCCCGAGCTTCGAGGAAGCGGTCCGCCGGCACCTCGATGCGTGCTCCCCCTGCCTCGACCGGGCGGACTTCCAGCGAGAGCTGCGGGCGTTGATCGCCGCCAAGTGCAAGGATGCGGCTCCCTCGGGACTGCTCGACCGCGTGATCGACAGCCTCACGAAGCGCTGATCACCGGCCCAGGGCCGGAGAAGGACGAGGGAACAGCATGCGCGTGCTCGTCACCGGTGGCGCCGGGTTCATCGGCTCCAACCTCGTCGACCGGCTCCTCGCCGACGGCCACATGGTGACGGTCGTCGACGACCTGTCGACCGGCAAGCTGCACAACCTCCACCAGGCGCGCCGCAACCCCGACCTGCCGCTCGACTTCCAGCGCCTCGACATCACCTCGACAGCGCTCGAGCGGGTGGTGGCCCGCGCCCGGCCCGACGTCGTGCTCCACCTCGCGGCGCAGATCGACGTCCGCCGCAGCGTCGCCGACCCCGTCCACGACGCGATGGTCAACATCGTCGGCACCGTCCAGCTGCTCGAGGCGTGCCGGCGGCACGAGGTCGGCAAGATCGTGCTCGCGACCTCTGGGGGCTGCATCTACGGGGAGCCTACGCTCGACGAGTTGCCGATCGACGAGTCCTACCCCGGGCACCCCCACTCGCCCTACGGGGCGTCAAAGCGCGGCGTCGAGGAGTACCTCTACACCTACGAGGCGCTCTACGGGCTGCGCTGGACGTCGCTGGCGCTCGCGAACGTCTTCGGGCCGCGACAGGACCCGGGTGGCGAGGCGGGTGTCGTCTCGATGTTCGGGGGGCGGATGCTCGCGCAGGAGCCCGTCACCATCTACGGCGACGGCGAGCAGACCCGCGACTTCGTGTTCGTCGACGACGTCGTCCACGCCTTCGTGCTCGCCATCGACCGCGGCGACGGGGCCCGCTGCAACATCGGCACCGGCGAGGCTACGAGCGTGAACACCCTGTTCGCCGAGCTCGCCGATCTCACCGGATATCCCCGCGACGCCGAGCACGCCGCGGAGCGCAGCGGCGAGCTCCGCCACATCGCCCTCGACGCCCGCCTTGCGGGCACGGCGCTGGGCTGGAAGCCGTGGACGACGCTACGCGAGGGGCTCGTCGCCACGCTCGACTGGCTCCGCGGCTGACGCGTCCCCGGCTCGAGCGGTAACCTGCCCGGCCCCGCCCCGGGGCTGGCGCCTGCGGCGGCTCGGTGCGGCCTGGCGCAGCATGAGATTCACGACGAGGATGCCGACGCCGGCGGCCAGGACGACGTCGCCGGCGCTCACAACCGTACGCAGCATCGGGACGGCGAAGATGTCGGCCAGCGGCGTGAGCAGGTCACCCTCGGCAAGCAGCCGGTGCTTGCCCGGCGAGATGCTCGTCGCCTCGCCCGCGGAAACCGCGAGCAGCGCGTGGCGGGACACCGGCATCGCGCCGTTCACGGTGATCACCGCCGCGTTCATCGCGAAGCCGGCGAACACGAGCAGCATGCCCGGCAGCATCCGGTTCACCACGACGAAGGCGAGCAGTGCCGCGTGACTCGCGAGCAGGAGGGGAGCGGACAGCGCATGCGCCGGCCCTCCCGTCGCGGACACCGCCGCGAGCACGGCCTGGGGCAGCACGGAGACGAGCACGAGCCACCCGTGGCGCAGCGCGACGTGGCCGAGGTTGGCCAGACGCCCCCCGCGCGCGTAGCCGGCAAGGATCGCCCCGAGGACCGTGACGAGCACGAGCACCATGGCTCCCATGCTCGCACGCGCCGGCGCGCCGCCGGCCACACCGCGAGCGCAAAAGGGGGTCAGTGGACGCCCCGGATGGGTATGAGCCGGGCCTGCCGACCGAGGAGGGCCCCGTGGACCCGACCCAGGAGTCGCTCTGGATGGCGACGAGCTCCGGACCGGCTCGCCCCGCGCTGCGCGGGGCCGAGCGCTACGACGTCGCCGTCCTCGGGGCGGGCATCACCGGCATGACGGCTGCCCTGCTCCTCAAGCGTGAGGGGCTGCGGGTTGCGGTGCTCGAGGCCGGTGCGGTCTGCCAGGGGGTGACCGGCCACACGACCGCGAAGGTGACCTCGCTGCACCAGCTCGTGTACGCCGAGCTGGCGTCGCGGTTCGACGACGACACGGCCAGGGTGTACGGGGAGGCGAACGAGGCGGCCATCGCCCTCGTGGCCTTGCTCGTCGCCGACTACGGCATCGACTGCGCATGGGAGCGCCGGCCGGCGGTGACCTTCACCGAGCGGGAGGACGAGGTCGACCAGGTGCGGGCCGAGGCCGAGACCGCCGCCCGCGTCGGACTGCCTGCCCGGCTCGTCACCGACACCGACCTGCCGTTTCCCGTGCGGGCTGCCGTCCAGTTCGACGGTCAAGGCCAGTTCCACCCGCGCGACTACGTGCTCGGCCTCGCCGAGCAGGTGGCCGGTGACGGCTGCGCCGTCTATGAGCACTCACGCGTCGTCGACGTCCGCGACGGTGACCCCTGCCGCGTGGAGACGCCGGAGGGAAGCGTGGAGGCGTCCTCGGTCATCGTGGCAACGCATCTGCCGCTGCTCGACCGGGGGCTGTTCTTCGCCAAGGCGCATCCCTCGCGGTCGTACGCCCTGGCGGCCACGGTCGAGGGCCCCCTCCCCGACGGCATGTACATCAACGTCGAGCAGCCGACGCGCTCGGTCCGCCCGTACGTCCGCGGCGCGACGCGCATGGTCGTCGTGAGCGGTGAGGGCCACAAGCCGGGTGAGGACGAGGACGAGGCCCGCCATTGGGACGCCCTGGCCGAGTGGACCCGCCGGCACTTCGCGGTCATCTCCGTGGACTACCTCTGGTCGGCTCAGGACTACACGCCCGTCGACAAGATCCCCTTCGTCGGCAAGGTGACGAGGACGTCGAGCAACATCTGGACGGCGACGGGGTTCCGCAAGTGGGGGATGACCGGGGGGACGGCGGCCGCGATGATCCTCGCCGACCTCGTCGCCGGGCGGGACAACCCGTGGGCGGCCACGTTCGACGCCAACCGCGTCACGCCCGTGCAGTCCGCGAGGTCGTTCGTCACCGAGAACCTCGACGTCGCACGCCACTTCGTCGCCGACCGCATCACCGAGCCGGAGGATGCGGAGGCGGCGGAGCGGCTCGGGCCCGGCGAGGGGACGGTCGTGCGGATCGACGGCACGGCCTACGCCGTGTGCCGGGACGACGATGGCGCCCTTTACGCTCTGTCCCCGGTGTGCCGCCACATGGGCTGCCACGTGCGGTGGAACACCGCCGAGCGCTCCTGGGACTGCCCCTGCCACGGCTCCCGCTACACGCCCGACGGTCGGGTCATCCAGGGCCCAGCGGTGCACGACCTCGAGCCGCGCGAGCTGCCCGAGCGCGGGTCCTGACCCGCCTCATCCCTCCTCGCGGGCGTCGCTTGGGTTGATCGCCCAAGCGAGTCCCTCGTCGTCGGTGAGGCGGCGCGCGCGGTGGAGGCGGCGCGCCGGCGGCAGCGTCGTGACGGCCACGGCAGGAGTAGCGCGTCGGGGTCCGCCGCGTCGACGAGGGTCTGCAGATCCTCCATCGCCCGCAGCCTACGGCCCCCACCCCCGGGGTAGCATTCCGTCGTGGACGAACGACCTTCCCGCCCCGCCTCCGGCCGCCGCGCCGAGGATGCGGCGCTGCGCGACCTGCGGGGCAAGCTCTCGGGGGTGCTGCGGCGGTTGCCCGACATCGAGCGGCGGGTCGTCGAACTGCGCATGGGCCTCGACGACGGCACGCCCGGCAAGCCCGGCGAGGTCGCCGAAGCGCTCGGGCTCACGATCGGCGAGGTGAAGAAGATCGAGGCGCGGGCCTTCTCGCGGATCCGTGAGGTCGGGCCGATCAAGGGGCTGGAGCGCTTCCTCGAGCGGTAGCGCCAGGCCATCCTGTTCACAGCAGCCCCAAAGCCGTTATTCTTACCCACTTCAGTAACCGACCTTGGTTGCCGAACGTCTCCGGGACGTGGTCCCGTGGCGTCGGGGCGCCGCACGTCCCCGGGGGCAACGGGCGAGCCGTGCCGCCGGCCGATGGAGTGGTTCATGTGATCAACCGCGCACTCGTGGTGCTGGTCCTGTCCATGGGGCTGGTCCTCGCGGGGCTGCCGAGCGCCGCCTCCGGCGAGCCGCCGATCCCCCCGACGGTTTCCGAGCATCTCGACGGCCTGCCCCTGGGGGAGGACCCGGGCACCTTCCAGCAGCGGCTGCGCGCCTACCGGGAGGGCAGCGGTGGAGGGGACGGGGCCCCGGAGCCGTCCCGGGCTGACGAGGTCGCCGGCGCGGCCGCCGTCCGCTCCGCCGCCGTCCGCACGCCGATCCCTTTCTCCATGGTGGGCTTCGCGATCCCGCCGGGCGCCGAGGTGAGCTTCCGCACCTCCGCCGACGGCCGCGAGTGGACGCCCTGGCAATGGGCTCCCGCCGTCGGCAACGACGGGGGCCCGGACCCCGGCACGGCGGAGGCGCAGGCGGCGGCGCCGCCCGAGACGCGCAGCGAGGGGCACTGGGTCGGCCGGGCGACCTCCCTGCAGGTGCGGGTGCTCAACGGCCGTCCCGAGGACGTCGGCGTCGACCTCATCGACTCGCTCGGGCTGTCGCGCTCCCTGCCCGAGCGGGCCGCGGACGCGGTCCGCGCCGCGGTGCGGCCCGCGCCCGAGCCGGCGATCGCCGCGCCGGGCAGGCCGCGGATCGTCTCGCGCGAGGAGTGGGGCGCGGACGAGTCGCTGCGCAAGGACAAGCCGACGTACGCCAGCCGGGTGCGCATGGGGGTGGTCCACCACACGGCGGGCGCGAACGACTACACCGCGGCGGAGGCACCGGGGGTCATGCGGGCCGTCTACCGATACCACACCGTGAACCAGGGCTGGTCCGACGTCGGCTACAACCTCCTCATCGACCGCTTCGGCACGGTGTACGAGGGGCGGGCCGGAGGGCTCGAGTCGGCCGTGGTCGGCGCCCACTCGCGGAACTGGAACACCGGCAGCTTCGGGGTGTCGGTCATCGGGTGCTTCGACTCCCAGGCGTGCGCCGGAGTCCCGGGAGGGGGCGGCAGCCTGCCCGCAGCCGCCGAGGAGGCGCTCATCGATGTCCTGGCCTGGAAGCTCGACGTCCACTCCGTGGACGTGGACGCGACGATCACTATGAACAACACCAAGGTGCGCACCCTCGTCGGCCACCGCGACATCGGGGCGACCTCGTGTCCCGGCAACCTGCTCTACGCGAAGCTCGACGCCATCAGGGAGCGCGTGGCCGCCCGGCAGGCCGACCAGGGGGGCGTGGTCGTCGACCCGGGGGCGACGCCGTCGGTCGTGGCGCTGCGCGAGGGCAAGCTCGGTGACGAGGTCACCCTGTCGGCGCGCCTTCGCCCCCCGGGAGCGTGGCAGCTCGAGGTCACCGACGTCGACGGCCGCCTGGTCCACAACGCCTCGGGGTCGGGCGACACCGCCGTCTCCCGCTGGTCGGGCGGCAGCGGCCTGCGACCAGGCACGTACCGCTACGCATTCTCGAGTCCCGGGCGGCGCACCGCCACCGGCGCCTTCGCGGTGGAGGCGCTCTGCGGGGACGCCTTCTGCGACATCGTGGGCTCGGTGCACCGCGAGGCGATCCTGCGCCTGCACGAGCGCGACGTCGTCCACGGCTGCGCGGAGGGCCGCTTCTGCCCGAGCGGGCGGGTGACCCGGGGGCAGATGGCCACGATGACCGCCCGGGCGCTCCAGCTGACCCCGGCGGGTGACGGCCACTTCCGCGACGTGCCCGCCGGCCACCCCCACGCCGCGGGCATCAACGCGCTCTACGAGCGCGGGATCGTGCAGGGGGACGGCGGGCGGTTCTTCCCCGACCGGCTGGTCCGCCGGGACCAGATGGCGACCTTCCTGCGCAACGGCCTCGGCCTGACGCCGAGCGGCGCGAGCCACTTCAGCGACGTGGCCGGCAACACCCACGAGGCCGCGATCAACGCGCTCGGCGACCACGACATCGCACGCGGGGACGGCGCGCGCCGCTTCCTACCCGACCGGCCCATCCGCCGCGACCAGATCGCGTCGCTGCTCGACCGGGCCCTGCAGGTCGCTCCCTGACGGCGCCGACGTTCCCCGTGTGCTGAAATGGGGGGCGGAGGTGCTGACGATGTCCCCGCTCCAGGAGCTCCTCGCCGAGCGGTCCAGCCTCGACGTGCGGGCGGTGGACCATCTCCTGCTGCTGCTCGCCGACTGGCAGCTCCTCGCCGACCTTTCGTTCGCCGACCTGCTGCTGTTCGTGCCGGAGACGGGGGTGTCGCCGCCCGCCTACCTCTGCGCCGGCCAGATGCGCCCATACACCGCCCAGACCATCTACCACGAGGACCTTGTCGGCACGTCGTTTCCGGTCCGTGACCGCCCGATGGTCGGCAGGGCCCTCGCGGAGGGCCGGGTCATCCGCGACGCCGACCCGGACTGGTCCACCGGCGTCCCGGTGCGCGAGGAGGCCATACCGGTGCGCTTCGACGGGCGCCTCATCGCCGTGGTCACCCGCGAGGCGAACGTCTCGACCGCCCGCTCGCCGTCCCAGCTGGAGCTCACCTACCTCCAGTCAGCCGGCGAGCTCGCGCAGATGCTCGCGGACGGAACCTTCCCCTACCGCGGCGACGACCCCCAGGAGCGTGAGCTGTCGCCCCGCGTCGGTGACGGCATCATGCGCCTGAACGCGGACGGCGTGGTCACCTACGCCTCACCGAACGCGATCTCGGCCTACCGCAGGCTCGGGAGCCTGCCCAACGTCGTCGGGCGGGAGCTCTCCTCGTTCGACCCCGGCCACGCCGAGCTCGCCGCCGGCCTCGCCGGGGGCGTGCCCGTCGAGACCGAGATCGAGGACCAGGGGGCCGTCGTCCAGCGCCGCCTGCTCCCCCTCATCGGCCAGGGGGGCGTGGTCGCCGGCCTCCTGCTCGTGCGCGAGGTCACGGAGCTGCGCCGCCACGAGCGCGCGCTGCGGGTGAAGGACGCGACCATCCGGGAGATCCACCACCGGGTGAAGAACAACCTGCAGACCGTCGCCTCGCTGCTGCGCCTTCAGTCGCGCCGGCTGCGGTCCCAGGAGGCGCGTGAGGCACTCACCGAGTCCGTGCGACGGATCTCCTCCATCGCCCTCGTTCACGAGACGCTCAGCCAGGAGTCCCGTCAGCGGGTCAACTTCGACAAGGTCGCCCGGCGGGTCATCGACATGCTCAGCGACGGGCTCGTCAACCCCGACGTTCCGGTGGTGTTCGAGACCCACGGGGCCCCCGGCGACCTGCCCGCCGAGGTCGCCACCCCCCTCGCGCTCGTGCTCACCGAGCTGCTGCAGAACTCCGTCGAGCACGGCTTCCCCGAGAAGGGGGGGAAGGTGACCATCACCTTCGAGCGCGGGCCCGTCACTCTGCGCGTGCTGCTCGCCGACGACGGCGTCGGGCTGCCGGAGGGGGAGACCCTCGAGGCGCGCGCCAACCTCGGCCTGCAGATCGCCCGCACCCTCGTGGAGACCGAGCTCGGCGGGACGTTCACGCCTTCGCCCGGTGCCGGCGAGGGCCGGGGGCTCGCGGTCGAGCTCGTCCTGCCGTTGCCGTAGTCCCGGCTGGTGTCAGCTCGCGATGCGGCGCCGGCGCTGGCGGCTGCGCCGCAGGGTCCGGCGCTCCTCCTCGCTCATGCCACCCCAGACCCCGGCGTCCTGGTTGGAGTCGAGCGCCCACTCGAGACACTGGTCGATGACGTCGCAGCCCCGGCACACGTCCTTGGCCCGCTCAGTCTGCTCCACGGCCAGGCCGGTCGTACCGACGGGAAAGAACAGCTCCGGGTCCTCGTCCAGGCAGACTGCGTGCTGGCGCCAGTCCATAGCCTCTCTCCTTGGTCGTCTCGCGTTCACGAGCCCGGCTGGCTCGAGCAGTCCGTCGGTGCCGGTGGTCGGCAGCAACCGCCGGCACGCGTGGGAATGCAGGGGGACCGAGCACCCGGGCCTTGTGAATCCTGTCACAATGTGGACCGAGTCGTAACCCTATAGGCCCGATCCGCACGAGTAAAGGCCCTCGCCCAAGATGGCGGAAACTTTTCCCGGCGGCCCCAGGCCCGCCGTCGTCGGGCACCGGGGCGCCCCGGGCTCGGCTCCCGAGAACGTGCCGGCGGCGGCGCAGGGCGGGGCGGCGTACGTCAGCCTCCGGCGGGGCGACGTCAGTACTCGGCGTCGCCCTCCATGCCCTCCCGCAGGAACTCGAGGATCCGCGTGAGCAGGCGGGAGACGTGCATCTGGCTGATGCCGACGTGCTCGGCGATCTTCGACTGCGTCATGCCCTTGAAGAACCGCAGGTAGAGGATCGTGCGCTCGCGCTCGGGCAGCTGCTCGATGAGCGGGGCGAGCGAGGCGAAGTACTCGAGGTTCTCGAGGCGGAAGTCCTCCTGGCCGATGCGGTCGACCCGCAGCGGGGCGTCGTCGTCGTCGCCCGACGGCGCGTCGAGGGACGTCGTCGAGTAGGCCTGGCCGCTCTCGAGGGCCTCGAGGACCTCCTCCTCGGTCACCTCGGCCATCTTCGCGATCTCGCTGACCGTCGGGGAGCGCCCGAGATCCTGGGTGAGCTGCGCGATGATCTTGTTGAGGCGCAGCGAGAGCTCCTGCAGGCGGCGGGGCACCCGCACCGCCCAGCCCTTGTCGCGGAAGTAGCGCTTGAGCTCTCCCACGATGGTCGGCGTCGCGTAGGTGGAGAACTCCACCCCCCGGTCGAGGTCGAAGCGGTCGATCGCCTTGAGCAGCCCGACGCTGCCGACCTGGACGAGGTCGTCGAGCGGCTCGCCCCGGTCCTTGAAGCGCTTCGCGAGGTACTCCACGAGCGGCAGGTGCAGGCGCGCGAGCTCCTCCCGGTAGGTCTGGTCCCCCGTGCGCTGCAACTCGGCGAACAGCAGCTTGGTGTCCTCTCGGTTGTAGGTGCTCATCAGCGATGCGGCCCGCTCGTCACGTTGATCCGGTGCTTGGTGAGGACGATCGTGGCGTGACCCTGCTGCATCTCGATGCGCAGGTCGTCGGCGAGTGCCCTGAGGATCGTCCAGGAGAACGACGACTCGTCGATGACCGGTTCGCTTCCCGCCACCTCGGCGTGCACGCGGACCTCGACGCCGGGCTCAGTGGCCTTGACCTCCAGGGTTATGAAGTCGCCTGTGGCGTGCCGCAGCAGCTGCACCGCGCTCTCCTCGACCGCCATGCGGAGGTCGTCGACCTGGTCGAGGGTGAAATGGTCGCGCGCCGCGAACCCGCCCACCGCGGTGCGAAGCAGCGCCAGGTGACCCGCAGTGGGGGGCACCTTCACCATCACCATGTCCACTGTCACGCTCTGCCCGTCTCCTGTGCGACCCGACCACGACCCGCCGCGCGGGGACGGGGGGCACAGCCTACAACCGTACGCGCAGGTCGGCCCCCGGCCGCACGGTTCGTCGGACGCGCGGCAGGGCAGGTCTGGCGTATGGACATCAACCTCGACACCTACTACCGGGGGTTGGCCGCGGAGCGGCTCCAGGAGCTCGGCGACCGGCTGCTCGCCCTGTCGAGGGAGGCGGAGAAGGCCGACGCGCACGACGCGGCCTGGCACCTGGCGGACCTCGCCACGCAGCTGCTCGACATGGGCATCGAGGTCGGAGGCCGCACCACGCCCGACCCGTGACCCCGACCCGTGACCCCAGGGGGTCACGGGACCCCCAGGCCCTATCCTTAGGTGATGGTGGCCGACCCGGCGCTCGCGCGCTTCTCCGCGCCCACCCGCGAGTGGTTCAGCTCGTCCTTCGACGCCCCCACGGAGGCGCAGGCCGCGGCGTGGTCGCACATCCACGAGGGCGCCAACGTGCTCGTGAGCGCGCCGACGGGCTCGGGCAAGACGCTCGCGGCGTTCCTCGCGACCCTCGACCGGCTCTTCACGACCCCGCGCGAGGAGCGTGGCACGCGGGTCCTCTACGTGTCGCCGCTGAAGGCTCTCGCCTACGACGTCGACCGCAACCTGCGGGCGCCGCTCGCGGGCATCACCCGCGCCGCGGAGCGCCGCAACCGGTCGGTTGCGCCCGTGGACGTCGCGCTGCGTTCGGGCGACACGCCGGCCGACGAGCGCGCCCGCATGGCCCGCACGCCGCCGGACATCCTCATCACGACGCCCGAGTCGCTGTTCCTCCTGCTCACCGCGCGGGCCCGGGAGACGCTCGCCGACGTGGAGACCGTCATCCTCGACGAGGTTCACGCGGTGGCTGGCACGAAGCGCGGCGGGCATCTCGCGCTGTCCCTCGAGCGGCTCGAGGCGCTCGCCGGACGACCGCTGCAGCGCATCGGGCTGTCGGCGACGCAACGCCCGCTCGACGAGGTGGCGCGCTTCCTCGGCGGTGGCGTGGTCGGCGGTGACGGGGCCTGGACGCCGCGACCGGTGCGCATCGTCGAAGCGGGCGCGCGCAAGCAGCTCGAGGTGGAGATCGTCGTGCCGGTCGAGGACATGAGCCGCCTCGGCGAGGTCCTCGAGGAGCCCCCGACGGGGCCGGCGGCGGTCGGCGAGCAGCGCCGGTCGATCTGGCCGGCGGTGCAGCCCCGGATCCTCGAGCTCGTGCTCGCGCACCGCTCCACGATCGTGTTCGCGAACTCCCGGCGCCTCGCGGAGCGCCTCTGCGCCCGCCTGAACGAACTCGCGAACGCGACGCGAGGTGACGACGAGCCGGAGGTCGTCGTCGCGCGGGCGCACCACGGCTCGATCGCGCGGGAGCAGCGCGTGGAGATCGAGTCGGCGCTCAAGGAGGGGCGGCTGCGCTGCGTCGTCGCGACGTCGTCCCTCGAGCTCGGCATCGACATGGGCGCGGTCGACCTCGTCGTCCAGGTCGAGTCGCCCGGCAGCGTCTCGCGGGGGCTGCAGCGCATCGGCCGGGCCGGCCACGCGGTCGGGGCGCCGAGCGTGGGCAAGGTGTTCCCGAAGTACCGGGGCGACCTCGTCGAGGCGGCGGTCGTCGTCCGCCGCATGCACGAGGCCGCCATCGAGGAGACCCGCTACCCGCGCAACCCCCTCGACGTCCTCGCGCAGCAGGTCGTCGCGATGGCCGCGATGGACTCCTGGGACGTCGGCGAGCTCGTGCGGGTCGTGCGCGGGGCGGCGAGCTTCGCGGACCTGTCGCGCGCGCAGCTCGACGGCGTGCTCGACATGCTCTCGGGCCGCTACCCCTCCGACGAGTTCGCCGAGCTGCGCCCCCGCCTGAACTGGGACCGGGTCGCCGACCGCATCGTCGGTCGCGCCGGCGCCCAGCGCCTCGCGGTCACCTCCGGCGGCACCATCCCCGACCGCGGCCTGTACGGGGTGTTCGTCGAGGGGGAGGGCACCGGCCGGCGCGTCGGCGAGCTCGACGAGGAGATGGTCTACGAGACCCGCCCCGGAGAGACCATCGTGCTGGGCTCGACGACGTGGCGCGTCACCGACATCACCCGCGACCAGGTCCTCGTCACACCGGCGCCCGGGGAGCCGGGCAAGCTGCCCTTCTGGCACGGCGACGCCCCGGGGCGGCCCGTCGAGGTCGGGCGGGCGGTGGGCGCCTTCCTCCGCGAGACGGCCGAGGCGTCGCAGGAAGAGGCGAGAGCCCGTCTCGCCGCCGACTACGCCCTCGACGAGCTCGCCGCCGCCAACCTCGTCGCCTACGTCGCCGAGCAGCGGGCCGCGGTCGGCACGGTCCCGTCCGACCGCACCATCGTCGTCGAGCGGTTCCGCGACGAGATCGGCGACTGGCGGGTGTGCGTCCTGTCGCCCTTCGGCGGACGGGTCCACGCCCCGTGGGCGCTCGCGATCGAGGCACGGGCGCGCGAGCGCCTCGGCCTCGACCTGGCGACCATGGCCACCGACGACGGCATCGTGATCCGCCTGCCCGACACCGACGCCGACGGCGGGGCCGCAGGGCTGGCGGGCACCGTCGTCATCGACGCCGACGACGTCGAGGACCTCGTCGTGGGCGAGCTCGCCAACTCGGCGCTGTTCGCCGCGCGCTTCCGCGAGTGCGCCGGGCGGGCGCTGCTGCTGCCGCGGCGTCGCGGCGGGTCCGGTGGCGTCGCCCGCACCCCGCTATGGCAGCAACGCCAGCGGGCCCACGACCTGCTCGCCGTGGCGAGCCGCTACGGCAGCTTCCCGGTCCTGCTCGAGACCTATCGGGAGTGCCTGCGCGACGTGTTCGACGTGCCGGCGCTCGTCGCGCTCCTGCGCGACGTCGCCGCCCGGCGGGTCCGCGTCGTGGAGGTCACGACGCCGCAGGCGAGCCCCTTCGCGTCGTCGCTGCTGTTCGGCTACATGGCCGGCTACCTCTACGAGGGCGACGCCCCGCTCGCCGAGCGCCGGGCCCACGCGCTGAGCCTGGACCGGGAGCGCCTCGCCGAGCTGCTCGGCTCGGGCGAGCTGCGCGAGCTCGTCGACCCGCGCGCGCTCGCCGAGCTCGAGCTCGTCCTGCAGCGCCTCGCCCCCGACCGCCATGCCCGCGACCCCGACGGCGTCCACGACCTGCTCCGAGAGGTCGGCGACCTCGCCACCCACGAGGTCGCTGCCCGCACCGACGGGCCGGCGGAGCGCTGGCTCGACGAGCTCGCCGCCCAGCGGCGGGCCTATCCGCTGCGGGTGGCGGGTGACGAGCGGTGGGCGGCGGCGGAGGACGCCGCACGCTTCCGCGACGGGCTCGGAATCCCGCCGCCTGCCGGCCTGCCGCAGGCCTTCGTCGCGCCCGTCGACCGCCCGCTCGTCGACCTCGTCGCCCGCTACGCCCGCACGCACGGCCCGTTCCGCCCGCGCGACGTGGCGGCGCGCCTCGGGCTGCCGCCCGACGCCGCCGACCTCGCGTGCAAGGAGCTCGAACGCGACGGCCGGCTCGTCGCTGGCGAGTTCCGTCCCGGCGGCAGCGGCCCGGAGTGGTGCGACGCCGCTGTCCTGCGCCGGCTGCGGCGGGCGTCGCTCGCGGCGCTGCGCCGGGAGGTCGAAGCGGTCGAGCCCGCGGCCCTCGGCCGGTTCCTGCCCGCCTGGCAGGGGGTGGGTGCCGGGCGCTCCTCGACCGGTGCGGACCGCATGCTCGAGGTCGTGGCCCAGCTGCAGGGCGCGCCGATCCCCGCGTCGGTCCTCGAACGCGACGTCCTCGCGTGCCGGGCGCGCGACTACGAGCCGGCCTGGCTGGACGGGCTGGCGGCCGCCGGGCAGGTCGTGTGGGTCGGACGGGGACCGCTCGGGTCACGCGACGGACGGGTGTCGCTGTACCTGCGCGACGAGGCGCGTCCGCTCGTCGCGCCGCCGGACGCCGTGCTGCCGGGGGGCGGCGAGGACGGGTCCACGGCCGCCCAGGCCGCCATCCCGGGGTGGAGCGCACGCCACGCCGGCATCATCGAGCTCCTTGGCTCGCGCGGCGCGTCGTTCTGGCCGGCGATCCACGCCGCGGCGGGGGGCGGCGGCGAGCAGGAGGTCCTCGACGCGCTGTGGGACCTCGTGTGGGCGGGGCTCGTTACGAACGACATGCTCGCGCCGCTGCGGGCGCTCGTCGACGCCGGCGCGCGGCGTGCGCGCGGCGCCGGTCGCCGCCGGCCGGGTCGGGCCGTGACGCGCAGCGGACCCCCGGCGGCGGCCGGCCGCTGGTCGCTCGTCGCCGACCTCACGCAGGACGGGGCGTCCGCCACCGACCGCGCCGCCGCACTGGCCGCCTGCCTGCTCGACCGTCACGGCGTCGTCGTGCGCGACGCGGTCGCCGCCGAGGACGTCCCGGGCGGGTTCGGCGCCGTCTACGGCGTGCTGAAGGCCATGGAGGAGGCGGGCCGGGCGCGCCGCGGCTACTTCGTCGAGGGGCTCGGGGGCGCGCAGTTCGCCCTGCCCGGCGCCGTCGACCGGCTCCGAGGAGTACGCGAGGCGGGTCTGGACGCCCAGGCCGACGCGCCGACGGTGCTCGCAGCGACCGACCCCGCCAACCCCTACGGGGCGGCGCTCGCCTGGCCGGAGCCGCTCGGCGCGCACGGCCACGCCCCGCGCCGGGTCGCCGGCGCGCACGTCGTCCTCGTCGAGGGCCGCCCGGTCGTCTACGTCGAGAAGGGGGGACGCTCCCTGCTCACCTTCACCGCCGACGGCGGCCATCTCGCGGCAGCGGCCGAGGGGCTGGGCGCCCTCGTCGACGCCGGCCGTGTCGACCAGCTGCGGGTGCGGCGCATCGACGGCGGACCGCCGGGCAGCCAGCCGCTCGCGGCACACCTGCGCAAGGCGGGCTTCGGTGACCACCCACAGGGACTCGTCCGGCGGCACCGCTGACGGTCTCCCGGGGCGGCAGGGAACCGCCCCCGGGGATCCCTGCTGGGTGGATTGGCGGCGCCGCGGTCGTTGGGAGAATATGCGGGCATGGACACCACCACACCCGCCACCGGCGACGCCCCTTCGAGCCTGCTCGTGCACGCGGTCGAGCAGGTCGTGCTCGGCGACCGCACGGCCTACCGCGGGGGCCAGCTGACCGTCGGGGTCGAGCAGGCGCACGACGCCCTCGCCGACCCCGCGCTGTCGTCGGTGCGCGTGCACGCGACGAACCCCGGGGACCCGGTGCGGATCGTGAAGCTCCTCGACGTCGTCGAGCCGCGCACGAAGGGCCCGGGCCGCGGCGGGGTCTTCCCCGGCTTCCTCGCCCCGCCCCGCCCCGACCGTCCTCGCCAGACGCACGTCCTGCGCGGTGCGGCGGTCATGGCCGCCGGCGCCCTTCCGCGCAACCAGGAGGGCATCGTCGACATGAGCGGCCCCGCCGCGGAGGTGTCGCCGTACGCCGCCACCTCCAACGTCGTCGTCGAGTTCGCGCGGACCGACGACGCGAGCTGGGAGGACGTCGACGTGGCGTTGCGCCGGGGGCTGCTGCGCCTGGCGGTCCACCTCGCCGACGCGGCCGCCGAGGCGGACCCCGACGACGTCGAGGAGTGGGCGCCGCCCGCCCGGCCCGGCCCGGGCGACCTGCCACGGGTCGGTGTGGTGACGAACCTCCAGACGCAGGGGTCGTTCAAGGACGTGTACGTCTACGGACGCAGCTTCGCCACGAGCCTGCCCACCCTCATCGACCCCTTCGAGGTCGACGACGGCGCCATCGTCGGCGGGCAGTTCGGCCACCCGGGGCTTCGCAACTCGACGTACGTCCACCAGAACCACCCCGTCGTCGCCGAGCTGCGTCGCCGGCACGGTCACGACCTGTCCTTCGCCGGGCTCGTGATCTGCCCCGAGCCGGTCGACCAGCACGCCAAGGACCACATCTCCGCCCACGCCGCTCGCCTGTGCATCGCCGCGGGCTTCGACGCGGCCGTCGTGACGAAGGAGGGCGGGGGCAACGCCGACGCCGACGCGTCGCTGAAGATGGACCGTCTCGAGGACGCCGGCATCGCCGCCGTCGGCATGTTCGCCGAGTTCGCCGGCCCGGACGGCACGGGCCCGCCCCTCGTGTTCCCTCCGCGCAGGGCGACGGCGATGGTGAGCACCGGCAACTACGACGAGCGCCTGCAGCTGCCGGCGATGGAGCGGACCCTCGGGGGGGACCGGGTCGACATCGCCGACGCCGACGCCGACGCCGCGATGGAGCTGCCCGTTGCGACCATCCACGGCTCGCTCAACCTGCTCGGCGGGGGCCGGCTGCGCGCCCAGGAGGAGGCCGCCTGATGCGTGTCGTCCACTACCTCAACCAGTTCCAGGCCGGCGTCGGCGGGGAGGACGCCGCGAGCACGCCTCCCCAGGTTCACGACGAGCTCGTGGGGCCGAGCCGGCTCCTCGCGCGGCTGCTGGAGCCAGGAGGCGAGCAGTCCGGGGACGCGCACGAGGTCGTCGCGAGCATCTCCTGCGGTGACGACCATGCCGCCTCCGACCCGGGCGTGATGACCGAGGTCCTCCGCCTCGCCCGCGAGGTGGGCGCCGAGATGATCGTCGCGGGACCCGCCTTCGGCAGCGGCCGCTACGGCCTGGCCTGCGGGCGCCTCGTGGCCGGGGCGGCAGCCGAAGGCATGCCGGCGATCGCGGGCATGCACCCCGACAACCCCGGCGTCGACCAGGCCGGCGGCGCGGTGGTCGTCGCCGCGGGAGCCAGCACGCGGGAGATGCGCCCCTCGATGGAGCGCCTGGCCGCCGCGGCGCTCAAGGTCGCCGCCGGTGAGCCCGTCACCGCCGAGGACGGCCGCGTCGGGCGGATCCCGCGCCGCACCACCACCGTGGAGCAGCCGGCGGCCGTGCGCGCCGTCGACCTCGCCCTTGCCCGCCTCGCCGGCGACCGCGACGCCACCGAGATCCCCGCCGGCCTGTTCGACGTCGTCAGCCCCGCCGGGCCCGTCGAGGACCCCGCCGAGGCGACCATCGCGCTCGTCACCGAGGGGGCGCTCGTGCCGGCCGGCAACCCCGACCGGCTCGAGGCCGCGCGGGCCACCCGCTGGGTGCACTACCCGCTCGACGGCGTGACGGCGCTCGCAGCGGGTGACTACGAGTCCGTGCACGGCGGCTTCTCACCGGCGGCCGCCAACGCCGACCCGCACCGCATCCTCCCGCTCGACGTCGCCCGCGAGCTGGAGGAGCAGGGGCGCATCGGCGCGCTGCACCATGAGTACCTCGCGACGGCGGGCAACGGCACAGCCGTCGCGAACGCCCGGCGCTTCGGCGTCGAGTGGGCGGCCCGCCTGCACGGCTCCGGTGTGCAGGCCGCGATCCTGACCGCCACCTGAGGGACGGGAACGCGTTGCGGGTCAACGCTTGCGAAGGAGCTCGAACGGGGAGGGATCCCCACGGCGCTGCTCTGCAACCTCGTGTCGATCGCCGAGCAGGTCGGCGCGCCGCGCATCGTGCCGACCCGGGGCATCCCCTACCCGGCCGGTGACCCCGAGCTCGATCCTGAGGAAGAGCGCGCCTGGCGCCGTCGTCTGCTCGAGACGGCGCTGCGGGCGGTCTCCACCCCCGTAAAGCGCCCCACCATCTTCGACGTCGAGGAGTCCGCGTCATGATCCCTGTCGTCACGGGTACGAGCGCCGTGCTCGCGCACGCGCCCGGCCTGGCCCGCCACGGGTCCAAACCGTCACGGGAGCTGGCCCGCGACGACGCGGTCCGCTCGCGGTTCCTCGCAAGCCTCCGCTCGTTCGACGAGGCGGTCGGCTATTCGCCCCATCAGGCGTACCTCGGGGCGCTGCACCCCCGCGAGCTGCCCGCGCGCCCGCGCACCGGTCAGCGCGTCGAGGGGGCCGAGCGGTTCGCCGCCGCCGGCGAGCTTCTGCCCGAGGAGGAGTTCCTCGGCCTGCTCGCCCTCGCCGACGACTTCGACCTCATCACCCTCGACCCGGCGGTGGCCGAGGACGCCGCCGCCCGCCTCGCCCGCCACCCGCTCGCCAAGGCCTTCGACCTCGACAAGGTCACCAAGGCGGCGGGCGACGCGGAGCGCGCCGCGGACCAGCCCGGGGCGCTGCCGCTGCACATCGGAGCCGACCGCCTGGCCGGCGCGATCCAACGGGGGCACGAGGCGGACGAGGCGCTCACGGCGCCCGTGCTCCTCGAGAACCTCGCCGGCAAGGCGACGGGCTTCCTCGCCCTCGCCTGGCTCCTCCACGGTCACGGCATCGACCCCGGCGCCGTCGACTACGTCCTCGGCTGCTCGGAGGAGGCGGTCGGGGACCGCTACCAGCGTGGCGGCGGCAACCTCGCGAAGGCGATCGCGGAGACGGCCGGCCTCGCCAACGCCTCCGGTGCGGACGTCAAGAACTTCTGCGCCGCGCCGATCCCCGCGCTCGTCATCGCCGGCAGCCTCGTCGCCTCGGGGGTGTGCCGCACGGTCGCGGTGGTCGCCGGGGGGTCCCTCCCGAAGCTCGGCATGAAGTTCCAGGGACACCTCAAGCATGGCCTGCCCGTGCTCGAGGACGTCCTCGGGGGCATGGCCGCGCTCGTGACCGCCGACGACGGCGCGTCACCGCATCTGCGGCTCGACGTCGTCGGCCGCCACCCCGTCAGCGCGGGCAGCGCGAACCAGAGCATCCTCACCGCGCTGACGGTCGAGCCGCTCGAGCGGGTGGGGCTGCGCATGGTCGATGTCGACGACTACGCCACCGAGCTGCACGACCCCGAGGTGACCGAGCCGCAGGGGTCGGGCGATGTCGCGGCCCGCAACTACAAGACGATCGCCGCACTGGCGGTGCGCCGGGGCGAGATCGAGCGTGGGGACATGGGGGCCTTCGCCGCCGAGCGCGGCATGCCGGGGTTCGCGCCGACGCAGGGCCATCTCGCCTCGGCGCTGTGCTACCTGCCGCACGCGCTGCGGCGCCTCACCGCCGGCGACGCCAACCGGGTGCAGCTGCTGGCCAAGGGCAGCCTCTTCCTCGGGCGGATGAGCCGCAGCTCGGACGGCATGAGCGTCGTCCTCGAACGCAACCCGCGAGTGACAGGAGAGCAGGCATGAGCGTCAAGGAAGCCACCCGGGAGGACTTCTGGGATTTGATCGACGTGGGCACCGTCCTCGTCGACGTGTGGTCGGAGCAGTGCCAGCCGTGCGTGAAGCTCGCCCCCCACCTCGAGCAGCTCGCCGAGGAGTACGCCGAGCTCACCGTGGTCAAGCTCGAAGCACCGAAGGCACGCCGCGTGTGCATGGAGCTGAAGGTGATGGGTCTGCCGACCCTCCTGCTGTTCCGGGACGGCGAGGAGGTCGACCGCATCACCGACCCCGACCTCGACGCACGGGCGGTGCGCAGCTGGCTGAACGAGCACTTCGAGCAGTAGCCGACACGACGAAGGGAGCGACGAATGTTCGACGGAAAGAAGGTCATCGCCATCGGCGAGCGCGACGGCTTGGGAGGCCCCGCGATCGCCGCCTGCGCCGAAGCCGCAGGCGCGGAGGTCGTCTACACCTCCACCGCCTGCTTCGTCTGAACGGCTTCAGGAGCCATGGACCTCGACACGCAGGCCGCGATCAAGCGGCTTGCGGAGGAGCACGGGCCCGAGCAGCTGCTCGTGCTGCTCGGCGCACCGGACCCCGAGGCCGCGGAGATCGCGGCCGAGACGGTGGTCGTGGGTGACCCGAGCTACGCAGGTCCCCTGGCGGAGGCCCAGTTGGGTCTCGACGTGTACCACGTGCTGGAGCCCGAAGTCGCCGCGGCCGTCCCCGACGACGTCTACGACGAGCAGGTGGGCCTGATGGCCGACGTGCTCGACGCGGAGGCGGTCACCGAGGCGGTCAGCGGCATGCGAGCCAAGATCGGCGCCTGAGGGAGCCGGCGGTGAGCCAGCGGCCGGCGGCGGTGGTGTTCGACGTCGACGGGACACTCGTCGACAGCGAACGCCACGGCCACCGGGTCGCGTTCAACGCCGCGTTCGCCGACGCCGGCCTGCCGCACCGGTGGAACGAGGACCGGTACGGGCGCCTGCTCGCCGTCCCCGGCGGTGAGCGGCGCATCCGCGAGTTCCTCCTCGGCGAGGGCTACCCCGCACCCGAAGCCGAGGAGCTCGCCGCCCGCCTCCACGCGCACAAGACCGCGCTCTTCCGCGACCTCGCGGCGCAGGGGCGCATCCCCGCGCGTCCGGGGACCGAGCGGCTGCTCGACGAGCTGGCCGAGGCGGGCACGCCCGTGGCGGTCGCGACGACCGGCAGCAGGGCGTGGGTGGAGCCGCTGCTCGACCGGCTGTTCGGCCTGTCGCGCTTCGTGACCGTCGTGGCCGGTGACGACGTGCCTGCGCTGAAGCCCGCCCCCGCGGCCTACCACGCGGTGCTCGACCGCCTCGGCGAGCCCGCCGACGCCGTCGTCGCGATCGAGGACTCGGCCAACGGTGTGGCCGCGGCGCGCAAGGCCGGCGTGGCGTGCCTCGCCGTCGTGAACGACTACACCGCGGGGGACGACCTCGAGGGCGCGGCGCTCGTCGTCGACCGCTTCGGCGAGCCGGGCCGCGCCCGGGTGCTCGCCGGCCCCTCCGACGCGCTCGAGCGGGGGGCGGTCACCCTCGGCACGCTGCGCCGCCTCCTGGTATGAGCAGCCGCGCCCACCGCGTCGACCCGCACGGGTCGGGCGGGCGTCAGTGGCCCGCGGCTGCCTTCGCCGCGGCGAGGGTGGCGGCGGACACCGCCGAGGTGCCACCGAGGGCCACGACGTGGCGTGGGCGCAGTCGGGCGAGCTCCGCTGCCGCTGCCGGTGGCAGCGCGTCGGGGCGTACGAGCAGCAGCGGGCTGTCGTGGGCGCCTGCGGCCGGCCCGCCGGCGAGCGCGTCGGGGAACTCCAGCCCCGTGGCGAGGTAGACGACGTTGGTTTGTCCGGGGAACGTCCAGCGCGAGACCTCACCGGAGGTCGCGAAGCGGTTCGTGCCGAAGACGCGGGTCACCGAGCCTGCATAGGAGGCCACGGTCGACAGGACGCCGTCGGTGATGGCGGTGGGCCCGCCGAGGACGACGATGTGGGCGGGCCGCAGCGCCCGGATGGCCTGCTCGGTCGCGTCAGGCAGCCGCGACGGCTCGGTGAGCAGCAGCGGGGCTCCCTGGGCGGCGGCTGCGGCACCGCCGGCGAGCGCGTCGGGGAAGTTGCGCCCGGACGCGAGGTAGAGGACGGGCACCGGACCGTCGAACGCGTCGCGGGCGATGGCGGCGGCTGTGCTGTAGCGGTCGCCGCCGGCGACGCGACGGACGGGGCCGTAGCGGGACAGGGCCTGCGCCACGTCGGTGGACACCGACGCGAAGCCGCCGGCGAGCACGATCTCGCTCGGCTGCAGGCGGGCGAGCTCGGCCGCGGTGCTGGGCGGCAGGGCGGTCGGTGCGGTGAGGAGCACGGAGCCGCCGGAGGCCGCCGCCGCGGGGCCGGCCGCGAGGGCGTCGGGGTACTGCCGCCCCGTGCCGACGTAGACGCGGTCGACGCCGGGGCGACGTGACGCCGCGCTGATCGCCGCGGCCGTCGCGTAGCGGTCGCCGCCGGCGAGGCGGTCGGATGCGGGCGGGGGCGGGGCGG
>Ga0247713_1000130_pt1 | contig 53117 bp, 49 predicted proteins | sample 21E_NmetaG_FD_189936 | JGI IMG/M metagenome (GOLD analysis project Ga0247713, IMG submission 189936) | Soil microbial communities from hillslope of Landscape Evolution Observatory, University of Arizona, Oracle, AZ, United States - 2-1-E_N | ecosystem: Engineered > Artificial ecosystem >...
CCCCTCTCCACCCCCACCCTGTGCCCGAAGGGGCGCACAACAGCAAGGAACCACCGTGAACATCGTGTTGTGGGTCATCGCAGGAATCGTCGCCGCCGCCTTCGCTGCCGCCGGCGCGATGAAGCTCACGCAGCCCAAGGCAAAACTCGCCGCCTCAGGCATGGCATGGACCGAGGACTTCAACGACGGCCAGGTCAAGGGCATCGGCCTGGTCGAGATCCTCGGAGCCATCGGCCTGATCCTGCCTGCCGCCACCGGCGTCGCGACCTTCCTGACGCCCCTCGCCGGGGCGGGCTTGGCAGCGTCCCAGCTGGTCGCAGCCGCGGTGCATGTCCGCCGCGGAGAAACGAACATGGTTCCCATCAACATCGTACTGGCCGCACTCGCCGCGTTCGTCGCGGTGATGCGCTTCGGCCCGCAGGCCTTCTAAGGATCAGTCAGATGAGCACTTCAATCCAGGACATGCTCAACCCCACCCGCCCAGCCGGGGCCTATGACGACCTGCTTGCAGAGGTCCTGCCCCTGGCCCGCGCGCGGAGCCCGTGGAGCCCCGAAGTTGGGCCGCTGCCGGCGTTGTTCGTCAGCCACGGCGCCCCTCCCACGCTGGACGACGCCGAGTGGCTGCGCGACCTGTTCAACTGGGGCCAGTCCATGCCCAAGCCGCGTGGGATCGTCATCGTCTCCGCGCACTGGGAGAACGCACCGCTCGCCGTCTCCAACCCCGCAGCGGCCGCGCCGCTGTACTACGACTTCGGCGGCTTCCACCCCCGCTACTACACCCTTGAGTACAAGACGCCCGACGCCACCGCCCTCGCCAACCAGGTCGCGAGAAGTCTGAGCGACACCACGCCCCTGTACCAGCACCCCAACCGCGGCCTGGACCACGGCGCCTTCATCCCGCTGATGGCGATGTACCCGGCGGCCGACGTCCCCGTCGTGCAGTTGAGCATGCCCAGCCTCGACCCGGAGGCGCTGCTCAAGCTCGGTCAGCGCCTGAAGGCACTGCGCCAGGAGGGCTACCTCGTCATCGGCTCGGGGTTCATGACCCACAGCTTCGCGGTCATGCGCGACCCCGGCCTCGCGGCGTTCAACCGCGACTTCGACGCCTGGGCCGCCGATGCGATCACCCGGTGCGACGTCGATTCGCTCATCGACTACCGCCACAAGGGCCCAGGGGCAGCGATCGCCCACCCCACCGCCGACCACTACGTCCCGCTGCTGCTGACCCTTGGTGCCGCAGACGACGAGAGCAGCACACCGAAGACCGTGATTAACCGGGACTTCTTCGGCAACTCCATCCGATCCATCCAGGCCGCCTGACCCCAAAAGCACAGCCGACCCCGGCGCTTCACCGCCGGGGAACGGGCAGCGGCCGGCTGCCCTACACATAGAGGAGAACGCACAATGAGCAGCACAGCAAAGGACAACAAGACCGTCGCCCGCGCCTTCTACGAGGCCTACAGCGGAGGCGACCTCCAGGGCGCCTTCGATACCTACATCGCCCAGGACCTGGTCAACCACACCAACGGCGGCGCCATGAACCGTGAGGTGTGGATGCAGTCCGACCTCGCCGCGAAGACGGCCATGCCCGATCAGAAAATGACGATCCTGGCCCAGGCCGCGTAGAGCGAGACCGTCTTCACCCACTGGGTCCTTGAAGGGACCCACACCGACGGCGAGTTTTTCGGCATCCCCGCAAGCGGGAGAACCACTCGCCTGGAAGCCGTGGCTGTTGACGTCGTCCGGAACGGCCGGATCGTCGAGCACAACGCCGTCGGCGATTTCTCAGCGTTCATGACGCAGCTCGCCGGCCAGTAGTGGCAAGGCCGGCTTCGAGTACGCGAGCGGCATACGCGCACATGTTCCGAGTCGAGTAACCGGGCGAGCTCCGCCGCTGGACAGACATGCCGCGGCATATAAGTGCCGATCTCTGCCGCCACATATCGCTCGGATGAACCGCGTTCAGTGGCTCGGCGGGACGGGCCGGGGCGCGTCACGAAGAGGAGACAGGCGACCCCATGGAGCAGGTTGTCGAGGCACTCTGCCGGTGCCGGGTGCTGGGACGTCACCACAATCAGCCGCGCCGCACCCGATCCGCGGCGGGTTCTCAGGGCCGCCGCGTCAGCGGCGGTTGAAGGCGGGCGCCAGGCTGCCGCACTCGGCGAGTGCAAGTCTGTGCGCTGACTTGAATCGGTAGTGCGTCCTACCGGGGCGGACCCTGCGGGAGGTGCCCCTTCCTTCTTGTGGGTTCGGAAGCAGTCGTAGCGGGAGGGGATGCGCGACGACCACATGCCCGATCACGGAACCTGCGGCTCCGCGACGAGGGAGAGCGCAGGCACCCACACCTCGTGCGCGCAGGGCGTGGACGAGTCCAACCCTCCACGGGGTCGATTGTTCGGATCTCCTCGCCGGCGAACGCACAGCGATGAACTTCGTCGATGGCGAGGATGTCGTCAGCGGTCTCTCGGCGGATGAGCACGACCGGCACTCCTTGGTTCCGACGGTCCGCCTTGACGGACTAGACGGCAGATGCGACGGGGCGCCTGCGGTCACGCGCTCCTGTAATGGTGCCATAGACCTGAGAGACGGAGGGAGGCGTCCGTCGGCTCGAGGGCACGGTGTGATCCACCCTGGGTTGAGTGGACCGCTCTGGCCTGCCGTCAGAGATCGGCACGAATGCGCGTGCGTCCGAACCCGTCGGTGAGCCTTCGACTAAAGTCCAGCCATGGACGTCCACTTCCGGCGGCTGCATGACGACGACTTGCCACTGCTGCACCGCTGGCTCAACGAGCCCGGCGTGGTCCGCTGGTGGGAGGGCGACGATGTGACGTGGGAGGCGGTTCTTCGCGACTACGACTCCGCGGCGACCGACCCGGCCGAGTTTTGGATCGCGACGGTCGGCAGCGAGGACATTGGTTGGATCCAGTGCTACGCCACCATGGACTCCGAGTGGACGATCGCGCAAGTGCTGTCCCACCTGGGGTCGAGCGCGGTGATCACGCAACGACGCCTCGAAGACGCCCTCGCCGGCCAGGACACCCCCGAGGACTTCGCCCCCGGCGTGTGGGACACTTGGAACGCCAAGAGCCCCGTGGCGCAGCGCGACGACGCCCTGGCCGCCGACACCGCGCTGCTCGCCCGCATCGAGACCGTCGCACCCGACGACCGTGACCGCTTCACCTCCGCAATGGGTCCGATTGACGCTCGGCTTCGCGCAGTTCGTCGGATGCGCCTCAACGAGCACGCGTTCCACACCTGGGACATCGAAGTCGTCGCCGACCCGGCCGCGACCATCCCGGTGCCGGTCGCCGAGCTCGTTATCGACAATCTCGAGCTCGTCGCGCGCCCGGAGCGGCTCGGCCACTCGACTCCGGCGTTCACCATGGCGACCTACCAGCACGTCCTGCCCGGTATGCAAGCCGAGGCCGCTGCCACCTTCGCCGCACTCCTCCAGCCCGGCCTTCTACCGGCGGGCACCCGGTAGAAGAACCGGTAGAAGCGCGCCACCACCCCATGGCAAGAGCACCCCCGGAATCACAGAAACCCCTGTCAACAGGGGTTTCTGGAGAGTTGCGAGGGCGGGATTTGAACCCGCGACCTCCGGGTTATGAGGGCGGCGTCCAGATTCAACTCGCCTGCCTAGCGGATGGGCTGCAAACCGCCTGTCACCAGCAAAAACGTGCCCTCTGTCCAGCAGTGGCAAGACCTTCGAACCCCCTCCCGGAGCCCCCAACGACCCCCACTAGTAACCCAGCACATACTCCCGATCGTACTCCCGACCCACTCCCGGCACGGCAGACTACGCGGCGTGAGGAGACGGGGGACCGCGGAATGTCGCTTGGCCGCACCGCGCAGAATGCACGACGGGCTCACCGCCGCGGCCCCGACCAGCGGGCAGGCGCACCCCGCGCGTTGGCCGACATCCCGGCATGGTCGGCGACTTGCGGCCGGCGGTCACCGCCACTGGTGCTGCTGGACGGCCCCCGGTGTGCGGCCGGCGACCAGCGGCTGGGCGTGGGACGCCCGTCGCGATCGGCCTGTCGGGCCGGACCGGCCCACGTCGTCGCCGCCGCGCTCACACCGATCTCCTGGCGGTCACCGTTGACGAGCCGTGGGAGGACGATCCAGGCGAGCCCGTTGACGGTGACGGTGTGGATGAGCCGGAGGACGGCACAGCATAGGAAGCCGAAGGCGGACGTGCCCCTTTCCGGGACCGACCAGGGCGCGACCGCCTGCTCGGTGTCGATCTTGGCCACGCGCATCGAGGGACCCACAGGCGCTGTGGCTTCCGTCGCGGTGCTTCCTGGACAGTCTTGGCGGCTACGACTGCTCGTAGCGCAGGAACACATGGCGAGGACCGCCGCCGGCGTGGGCGGCGGCCAGGAGGTGCACGCCGGGCGTTCCACTTTGCAGGCTCTGTCCAAGGAGGCTGACCAGGCTGCCTGCCACCGACGCGAGGTCGGCGGCCGAGCCGTGGAAGGTTGGTACTGAACAGCCGACCTCGGGGATGAGTTGGTCTCCCTTCGCCGGTTCGGTCCAGAACCGGTGGAAGGCTTCGAGTGAGCCGTCACCCAAGACGCGCCGAGCCGCCCACGAATCAACCGTTGCCGGGCCGTACGGGTGCCCGGCGGGTACGAACAGGAGGAGTCCGTACGTGGCCGTCCGGGAGTCGGTAGCCAGCTGAGCCATCGCCGGAGGTCCGCTGGATTGCTTGGCGGCTTCGTCCAGCCTCGCTGCGACGGTTTCGTTCACCGTGGCGTCGACGAGGATGTCCGCGTCGGGCAGGCGGCCGTCGGCGATCCCCACCAAGGCGTCACCAGGTTCGGCGCGGACATCGAGCTCATCGGCGAGGGCTCGCAACCGCGCTGCGAGTTGTGCGGCCTTGAGCCATCCGATGTCGTCCTCGAGGAAGTTCTGCCTGACGAGTAGCCCACCACCGACGAGTGCCTTGTCGCGGAGGACGATCCGTTTCGCACCGGCTCTTGCGATGAACTCCGCGGTCCAGGACCCGACGCCGCCGCAGCCCCACACCTCCACGGTGCGGCCGCCGAACGAGGCCACCGGGCGGGCGCTGTCTCGGCGCGTGGCCGTCTCGCTTCGTTGGTCGGACATGGGCAGCCATTCGATCAGGATGGGGTCGGTGGGCATGCGGCGCCGCGTCCCGCGCAGTTGGTCGGCTGAGGCTCCGGGAAGTCGGCCCGGCACAAGGTGCTGCAGCGACGGCGCGTCAGGGTGATGAACCGCGAGGATTAGATAGACGGGTTGACCGGCCCCGCTGTGCGCGGCGGCCCTGCCGAGGGCATCTGCGGCTCCCACCGGGTGAGGCCCACCGGCATCAGCGAGCTGGTTGAGCAACGTCGTCAAGTCCGGCGCCACGCCGCGGTAGAGAGGAGTTGAGGCGGTGAGGACGACGGCCGAGTGGTCGGGCTGCTTCGCGCGCCCTTGCCGCCAGCCGACAACGTCGAGCCGCGCGTTGGTTCGTTTCCGGATGGTGGCCAGGGACAACGGCCTTGCATCGTCTGGCGGTGAGGTGCGCACGACGACGGTAGGCATGCCGACGTTGGTGGGCTGTCGTCCGCCGATCGCGTGAAAGAGAGCCGTTCGGCGGTCGAACCGGGCGTTCGCTGCGTCGTCGAGGAACTTCCAGACCCGCTCCAGCAGCTGCTCCGCTCCGAAGGCGGGGTGCCACTCGCGGGAGGGATCTAGGTAGATGCAGAGCTCATCGCCCAGCAGCACATTGGGATACCCAACAAAGCGATCGTGCTCCACCAACACCAGCGGCGGTTGGTCCGGGAACTCGGGGCCCGCGACAACGACGATGGCCTCTTGCTCTTCGACGGGCAGGCCGCCGGGCACGGGCCTTATGTGGCTCGTGTTGAGCCTGACTGCCACACGGACATACCCGGGAAGGGGACGCGCGCGCTCGCCGACCGCGAGAACGAGCTCCGGGTGGGCCTTCGCCAGACCTTTTAGCTCGCGCAGCAGGGACTTCTGCCCAGCTGTGCGCGCTGGCGCCTCGCCGTGACCCGACCTGGGTGCCGGCGGCGCCACTCAGCCGCTGTTCATCCGGAGCGGCCCGACTGCACCGAGGGAATCGCCCCCGCTGCACCTGTGCCGCCGAGCAGCGCCGGATTGGGCTGAGGCTGCTTGAACCCTGGGCCGAAGACCTTCTGCCAAAGCTCCAGGCTGCTGTCTTCGTTGCCCGCTTCATAGGCCGCGCGAACGTCGGCGGCGATGTCGTTCATCTTGGCGCGGAAGTTCTGGTAGTCGCTTCCTCCCAGCGGTGGTCGAACGTGACGGGGTTCCCCTGCGGGTCGCAGGCGCCACTCGGATCGACGATGGAAGGCTTGGTTCGGTTGTCCTCCAACCAGTCGTTGAGGTCCGAGATCACGTGGTAGAAGGTCGTCGGCAGGTCCTCGTAGTACCCGGGGTCTGCGGTGACCTTGGCGGCGTCGACCTGTTCCCCCAGCATTGCGGTCAGCAGCACGGATCTGGTGCGTAGAAAGTTGCCGCCGTGGTCGCGGAGGTACTTCACGAGCCGGATCACCTCACGCAGATGGTCGCGCGTGACGGCGTCCTTCTCGGCGAACCAGGCGGTGAGGCCCTGCGGGTTGGTGTCCTCCCACTTGTTCTCTTCGCGGTTGACGATCACCTGCCTTCCGCCGGCCAGGACGAGGAACGGCACGACGTCGATGTGGTAGTCGCCGGCGTAGACGACGCGTGCGCATCGGCACTTGGGTGGTTTGACCATCGATTTGTAGATGCCGTGCCTGCTCAAGGCGGCGTGCAACTCGTCGACGTACCGGGCTGGGTTTTCTGACCAGTCGGGGTTCTCGGTGAGGATGAGCATGAAGTCTGCATCGAACTCCCGGCCATTGACCGGCTTGATGATCGTCCGCTGCGCCCAGGAGCCCTGGGGGTCCTTGTCGAGGATCAGCGGTCCGAGAACGGGGTCTGCAAGGAGCGCGCCGTAGATGGCTTCGACCGAGCGACCGAGGTTCTCCAGTCGGCTCTTGTCGATGTTCACGTAGTCGCGCATGAACGCCTGGAAGCAGGGGTCCATTCTCATGGTTGGGTTACCTCCGTTGCAGGGACGTAGGTCTCGCCGCGCCGCTCGTAGACGACAAGGCTGGGGTGAATGCCCCAGGCGACCGCGCGCCCGAGGGTGACCGCGATCGACACCGGCGCGGCCGCGATCACATGGAGCGTGCGGACGGACTTGTGATGGGCTTCCAGGTGGGCGAGGAGGCCGCGGAGTGCTGTCTCTGCGGAGTCCCTGACCGACGGCGAGCGGACGGTGTCCGGGTGAGGTGTGCCGTCGATCGGTTCGATCACGAAACACGCCATGTCGCGCAGCTCCTCAGGGAGCTCTTCTGGGTGGACGGTCCCCGAGGCGTTCATGATGACGACGGCCTCTGAGGGGGTCGGCTCGTCTCCGGCTGATCGGTGCTGCCTGAAGTGGAACTTGGGGTCGTCGTCGCGGTTGTCCCCCCACGCCCAGGTCTGCCCGTTTCGCTACCGCTGGTAGACCTCTGTGGGGATGGTGTCGTCGAGCCGTGACCCGAGGTAGACAAGGATCGGCAGCCGGGCCAGCGCGAGCACGCTTACGTGGTCCACCTCACCCTTCTCGACGGCGGGGCGGAAGCGGCCCGCCAGCACCTCGTCGATCTGCTGCCGTGCCGCTTCGAAGTACGAGGACGTGCCGTCTGCCTCGCCGGGGATGCCTCGCAGGTCGATCTCGACGCCCTGCCGGTCGAACGAGAACGGGAGCTCAGGGAACCGGGTGGTGGACTGGATGACGGCGGCCGCCGCCTCTTCCACCCCGATCTCGACAGGCGCACCTCGGACATGGCCCTGTACGCGCAAGACCGCGGTTCGCTGCCCCCCAACTCGACTCGTCGCCAACCAGATCTTCTGCTCATGCACCCGCTTGATGGTCGCGAGCTGTCCAACGGTCAACAGGTCCAGCTGAGACTCGTTGTCTACATCCGGGTGGTGCGCGCCGCACAAGAGCAACAGGTTCTCTGCCTTGTTCCGGTCGCTGAAAGGGACGTCTGGGTCGGCCCGAGGGCCGCCGTCACTGGCGGCCTTGTTGTGGGCTAGTTCCCCGAGCGACACCGGACGCAGCGTGATGTCGGATTCGAGCAGGTACCGGTTACAGATCGCGCAACGACCTCCTGAGCGCACCCAGACCTTGAGCTTCTCCCGCCAGGGGGGGTCGGGAGCTCGGCTGCGGCGGCCGTTTCGCACCGCGCCCAACCGCTTCGACTGTCCCAATCCGTTCCTCCTCGAAGACCGGCGTGCGCTGACGACCATGTTATCGAACGTATGTTCAGCAACCCGACGCCCCCACGCTTGGGCGGAGGAGCTGCCGCAGGCGATGCGCTGCAGCCTTGGGAGGCTTCGCACACTATAGCACGTCAACGTACTATCATGCTGCCGTGATGAACAGCGCCCTGAGCAGCGGCTCATGACCACCGCCGGAGCCAAGCCGCAGAAGCCCGTCTCGCTTGCCGAGCTGCGGAAGCGGCTCGGCCGTTCACAGGCCGCGGTCGCGACCGCGATCGGCACGACACAATCCGGGGTCTCGCGGATCGAGCGACAGTCGGACATCCACGTGTCCACGTTGAGCCAGTACGTCGCAGCGCTGGGTGCCCGCCTACGTCTGGTCGTCGAGCATGAGGGCGGGCAAGCCGAGATCGACGTCCCGTCTTTGCGGGATCAGGGGCCGTCAGCGATGCGGCGCGAGTTCCGCGTGATCTGGCAAGACCGGGATACGCGCGCCCTCGTCCATGTGGGATGGCTCGAGTTCACCGGGGAGGAGTTCGTCTTCACCTACACGGAGGAAGCCAATGGTCATCCCCGCTTCGAGCCTTTTCCCGCTTTCCCACAATTGAACGAGGCCTACAGATCGCGCGAGCTTTTCCCGTTCTTTTCTGTTCGCCTAATCAATGCGGCGGACCCGCAATATCACGCGGTGCTCGATGCTCTTGGACTAACCCGCAATGACGCCACACCTGCTGAACTTCTCGCACGCGCGCCTTCCCAGTCCCCCCACGACACAATCCAGGTCGTACCGGAACCAACAGAGCTCCCTGACGGCACGCTCGTCCGCATGTTTCTGGTGTCAGGAGTTCGCCACGCCGATCCCCAGGACCCCGAGCAGGTCGGCAGAGTCGTCGGAACGCTGGTGGAGGGACAGCAACTTCAGCTCATCCCGGAACCCGAAAACCCGAAGAACCCCCGAGCTCTGCAGCTGGCCGTGGATGGGCAGCCGATCGGCTGGGTGCCCGACTACTTGGTAGAGGAGACCAACGGTTACCTGCAGTCGAATCGTTCATTGTCCGTCTCGGTCGCAAGGGCGAATGGGCCGGATGTCCCCTGGCACTTGCGGCTCCTATGCCGACTAAGCGTCGAGTCACTTCAGGATTCCAACTCCGACACCTGAGCTGCCAGCAGACATGGTTGTCTTCCGTGCAAATCGTCATAGATTCCCAGCGCTGGTCGGTAGCGAGGCGCGGCGCGAGCAACGAAGAGCTGCACGTGGTCGCTGCCTTGCGTCATGCATCGAGTTCGCCGCGCAGTCCGTGAGGAACGCCCGGCCGTCTTCGTTCGATCCAGGTCGTCCTGGGACTCTACGTCCATGGCCTTGCGCCCCGCCCGCCTTGTCCCTTTGGCCCTACGAGCGCGGTCACGGGACGCGACCGGAGGACACCACTGCGGTCCCGGTCGTCGAGAATGGGATCGACGGTCGTGCTCAAGGGCACGTCCGCAATGGGATAGCACGAAGGAGCCGACCACCCGTCACGGGATGGGCAGGTCGGGCGGAATCGGGACGGGCGACTGGGGTGGCGGGGCGGTGCCGGTGTAGGTGCAGCCGGTGGTGCGCAGGGCGGCGATGGTGGGGACGGGCCAGCCGCGCCAGAGGCCGAGCAGCAGGGCCTGGGGGCAGCGGCGACCTGACGGGGTGTCGATGTGCAGGTGCAGGTGCGGGCCGGTGGAGTTGCCCGCCCCCGCGGTTCCGGGCTGGCCACCGGAGCGGCCGAGCGGCTGGCCGGCGATGATGTGCTGCCCGGCGGAGACGTCGATGGCTGACAGATGGCAGTAGGTGATCGAGGCGTGCTGGTCGGGGTTGCGGATGCTCACCCCGTAGCCGCAGTTGCCCGATGCGCCAGCCCAGACGACTTCGGCGTCGACCAGGGCGTACAGGGTCGTGCCGACTGGCAGCGCGATGTCGATCCCGACCCGGCCGGAGTGGTGTGGTCTGACGAGTTGCCACTCGGGGTCGCGAGGGGGCGAGGCCTCGCTGGTGACCGCGCGCAGTCCAGCCGGGTCGAAGGGCAGCGCGTACCCGTCGGAGACGACCGCCACCTGCGGTGTTCCCGGCCCGCCGGCACCGGCGAGCCCGTGGTAGTGGGCGATGAGCTCGACCGCACGGGTGGCGTAGCCCTCCCCTGCGGTGGGGTTGGGGTTGGCCGGCCCGGCGTTGTAGCCCTTCGCTGCGCGCCGCGGGTCGTCGCGGCCGCCGAGCGCGACCAGGAAGCGGGCGGCCGAGTGGACGGCGTCGAACGGGTCCCAGGGGTCGGCGATGCCGTCGCCGTCGCCGTCGGTGCCGTAGCCGTGCCCGTCGGGAACCGGCGGGCCGGCGACGTCGCGGTCGTAGCGCCCCGCGGAGGCACGCCAGGTGGAGCCGAGCAACTGCATCGGCCCGCGGGCGCCGGCGTGGTTGATGGTGCCGGGGGGCCAGCAGCCAGCCAGGCGGGAGCGGCCGTGGTCGCATTCGAGCTTGCCGATCGCGGCCAGCAGCGCCCAGTCGATCTCCCACCTCTCGGCCGCGTCGAGGTAGGCCGACAGCATCGGCTCCGGGATCTCAGCCGCCAGCGCTGCCGGCTCGAACCCGGGCGGCCAGCCAGCGCCGGTGCTGGTCGCGGCCACCAGCCCGAGCGGCAACCCGACGAAGACAACGGCGACAGCGACCAGGATCCGGCGCATCACTGTGCCTGCCGGGAGCCGGCCAGACGCCACGACCCGCCAGGACCGCCTACGCGTGTGAGGTCGAGCTCGTAGACCGACGTGTGCGGTGCTCCCTGCCCCGGCCGGTGGGTGGCGGCGACCCGGACGGTGATGCCGTCCGCGGTCGCGGGGAGGGTTTGAACGCCGAGGTCGACCACCTCCAGGCCCTGCTCGGCCAGGCCGGCGACGACGAGCGCGGCGGCGACCGCCGCCGGATCGCTGCGATCCATCGGACGTGACGGCTGATCCAGCGGCAGGTCGGGCTCGTGGGCGGGCTGCTCGGGCAGCTGGGAGATCGCGACATGACCGACGGGCGGGCCGCCGTCCACCGCGGTGGTCCCGGTGGTGCAGGCGGCGAGGGCGAGCGCGGTCGCGGCAAGCGCGGCGTGAGTAATCGGCATGGGTCCTCCCGGTCGCGCAGGGAGTCACCACGAGCGCCCCGGCGATGTGACCGCCGCGCCGCGCACCGGTCACAAGCCGGCGGAGTGGGGGGCAACTCCCTGACCGGCTCCGGCTGCCCGAGGCGGGGCCGCCGGTCTGGACACGGGAGGTGCGATATGCCGCTTGGGAGGACGCGGGTGCTGGGGCAGGTGCCGCCGCTGGACCCCGGCCAGGGGGAGCAGTGGATCCCCAACTACCAGCAGATCATCTCGGCACTCAACGGGTTGACCCTGGCGGGGCTGCTGTTCGCCGCGGGGGTGGTGGTGATCGGCGGGGCGACCTGGGCGCTGGCTGCGAACCGGGCCCACACCCAGGGGGTGACGTGGGGCCGGTTCATGGTGATCGGCGGATTCGTCGGCGCGATCGTGATGGGTGCGGCCTCGGCGATCGTCAACGCCGGGTTCCGGCTGGGGAGCTGACCGGTGCCGGCCGGCTACGGCGGTGAGCGGACCGCCTCGCAGCGGACGTGGCTGGCGGGCGCCGCCGGCCTGGTCGGTGTGCTGCTGGCCGGGGGTGGCTGGCTGGTGTGGGTGGGCCTGTCCCATCCGACCGCCGTGTCGCTGCCCGAACCCGCACCGGCCGCCGACGCCGGCGACGCGACTGTCGCGGTCGCGTGGGGGGCGCCCGAGCTGGTGGACGGCGTGCCGTGGGGGTTCCCGCTCACCCCGGACGGCGCGGCCGCCGCTGGCGCCACCGCGGTGGCGGTCACCGGGCAGCCGGAGGGGGTGTTCGACCCGGCGCGGTTCGCCGAGGTCGCCGCGGTCGTGTTCACCCGGGAGGAGGCGGCAGCCCAGGCACGGCAGGTGGAGGCGGCTCGCACGGAGTTCGAGCTTTCAGGCTGGGGAGACCAGCCCGAGAGCCGCCGCCTGTACTTCTTCGCCCCGCTCGCCGCCCGGCTGGTGGCCTACAACCAGGCCCCGCCGTCGGCGCAGGTAGAGGTGTGGGCGATGACGCTCGTGGGCGTCGGGGACGCGGGCGGCGCGGTGTTCACCACCTCCACCGTCACCCTCGAATCCGACGGGGACAGCTGGACGGTCACCGGTCTGGACACCGTCCAGGGGCCCACCCCGCTGGTGCAAGCGCCCGCGTCGGCGCCGGGACGGACCCGCGCGCTGCTGCGTGACGCGGCGGCGACCTGGCCGCTGCCCCTGCCGCCCGTCGGACCGCAGCGGTGACGGGTCGCGACCGTCTCCACGCCGAGGAGGGCGCGATCCCGTTCGTGCTGGTCGGGGTCGTCGCCCTCGGCAGCGTGCTCGGGCTGGCCTGGACCGGGCAGGAGTGGGCCCAGAGCCTGCTGCGCGAGGCCGGCGGCGAGCTGACCGTGTGGGTGCTGCGCGGCGCGTTCTGGGCGCTGGACCTGGTCGCCTTGCAGGCGGCGACCGCGCCGGTCACCCGCGACTGGTACACCCCCGTGCTGGAGGGCCCGGCGCTGCCGATCTACGCGCTCGCCGCCCTGGTGATGGTCGCCACCCTGATCGCCGAGGTCATCGCCGGCATGATCACCGGCAACACCACCCGCATCGTCCAGGCGATCTTCCGGGCGCTCGTGGCCGGCATGCTCGCCTCGGCCGGCGGGGCGCTGCTGCTGGCCATCGGCGGGGCGCTGTCCAACCTGGGCCGCATCGCGCTGGACGCCTCCGGCACCAGCGTGGACGCGCCGCTGGTGCCGCTGCAGGAGGTGCTGATGGACTCCGCGCTGCAGCGCGACAGCGGCGCCGAGCTGTTCGTCGTGTTCCTCGCCGGCCTGGTCATCGTGTTCTGCTCGCTGGCGATCTACTTCACCCTGGCGATGCGGCCAGTGCTGCTGGCCGCCCTGATCGTGTTCCTCCCGGTCGCGCACGCCTTGAGTGTGTGGACGCCGATGCGGCGGGTCCAGGTGCGCGCCTGGTCGCTGGCGTTCGCCGTGCTGCTCGCCGACGCCGCGATCTTGACCATGTTCGCGGTGACCAACACCGTCACGGGCCAACCGGAAGGGGTGGACCGGCTGATCTTCGGCACCTTCGGGCTGCTGCTGGCCGCGCTCGCCCCGGCCGCGCTGGCCCGCATCGTCGGCGCCCCCGAGCTGCAGACCGCGGTGCAGTCGATGTCACGCGGCTCGCGGGTCGTCGCGGTCGGTGCGGGAGCGCTCGCTGTCAAGGGCGCCCTCACCGCCGCCCACCTGACACCGCGCACCAGCCACGGCGCGGGCGGCCTGCCGCTCGACAACCTCCGAGGAGGGGGCTCCGACGGCGCGAGTGGCGGTGCTGGTGGCGGTCCCGCCAACGGCGGCCCCACTCCAGCGGGAGGAGGCCAACCCGCCGCAGGCGCCACGCCGCACACCGGCGCGGCCAACATCGGCAGCCCGTCCGGTCAGCCGCACAGCGGCAGCGGCGCGGCCGGCGACCCCACGACGACCGCGACCTCGGCCGCCGCGACGAGCGCAGGGACGACCGCAACCCCCGCCGCCACGACCACCACGGCGGCAGCGGCCGCCAGTTCGACAGCCGACACCGGCGGCAGCGGGTGGCAGGCGGCGCTGACCCGCCCAGCCGTCGGGGGCCGGCCGTGACTGACCTGCCCGGCTACCAGTTCCCGTCACGCCCGACACCAGGCCTGCTCTTCGGCTTGTCCGCCACACGCCTCGCCGCCGTCGCGGCCGCCGGGGTCGTGCTCATCACAACCCTCACCCGCCCGACCCCGACCCGGGTGCTGATCGGGCTGGCCCTCATCGGCGTGCTGCTAGCCAGTGCGGCGATCAGGGTGGGCGGCCGCGCCCTGATCGACTGGGCGCCGGTGTGGGCGGCGTTCGGCTGGCAGCAGGCCACCCGCAACAACGAGTTCTACGCCAACCCTGACCTCGACCTCGGGCTGCCCGAGGGCATCCTGGACCTGCCCGGTGAGCTGTTCGGCATCGAGATCCACCACTTCACCGGCGCCTCCCGCGCCGCCGTCGCCAACCCCACCCCGGCCGCCTACGGGATCGTCCGCGACACCTTCCGGCACCGGCTGGTGGCGATCGCCGAGATCGCCGGCGACGACTTCCTGTTCCTCGACCCGGCCGACCAGCAGGCCCGCATCGGCGCCTGGGGCCGGGTGCTGGACCACCTGGCCCAATCGCTGCCCGACCTGTCACGGGTTCAGGTGGTCCACACCGTCGGCCCCGCCTCCACCGCCCCGCTGGACTCCCACCACCGCGGCCACGGCGGCCGCGGCACCGAGGCCACCGCCGCCTCCTACCGGCAGGTGCTGGACGTCTCCGCCGCCTGCGCGCAGCAGCACCGGGTCCTGCTGGCCATCGGGCTCGACCTGCGGGCCGCCCGGCGGGCGATCCGGCAGGCCGGCGGCGGCCACGACGGCGCCGCCCGCGTGCTGATGGATCGCGCCGCCGCCGTCGAGGAGACGCTGCGGTCCGCCGGGCTGGACGTCCAGGGCTGGCTGCCCGCCGCCATCATCGGCTCGATCCTGCGCGCCGCGTTCGACCCCGCCACGGCACATCGGCTCGCCAACCACGCGTCGGACGTCAACGACGGGGCAGGGGTCGCGCCGCCTGCACCCGGCCCGGCCGGGATGGTCGACGGCTGGGCGGCGGTCCGCCACGACTCCGGCTGGTCCACCACCCTGCAGATCGTGCGGCCACCCGGCCGACCGGTGACCGGCGACTTCCTCCAGCACCTCCTCATCGGCGTCCCAGGACACCGGCGCCTGTCCCTGCTGTACGTCCCCACACCCATGGCCACGGCGGAGCGCCGCGCCCAGACCCAGCAGGTCTCCACCGAGTCCGAACAGACCCTTCGCGCCCGCTGGGGCTTCGGCACCTCGGCCCGGCAGCGGCGCGCCTGGGCCGACGCCGCCCGACGCGAGGAGGACCTGGTCGAGGGCCGCACCGTCTACCGGGTCACCTGGCTTGTAACCGTCACCGCGGCCACCCCCGCCGACCTCGACACGGCGGTCGGCCAGGCCGAGGCGGCCGCCCGCCGCTGCGCCCTGGACCTGCGCCGCCTCTCCGGCACCCAGCGGCAAGCCTTCGCGTTCACCCTCCCGCTCTGCAGAGGCGCCCGATGACCCGCCCGCGGCGGCGAGGATCCGCCACCCGGCGGGTCGCCCGTGCCCGCTCGCGCCGCCCCCATCCCCGCCCGGACCGCAGCCAGCTGCGCGCCGAGCGGCGCCAGCAGGCCGCCGAGGAGCTGGCCGACCGGCGCCGGCTGCGACCGCTACCGGCGACTCGGCGGCCCCCGCGGACAGCGCCGCCGGTTCGCCGGCCGCATCCTGTGGGAAACCCGGCCCGAGCCGTTCGAGATCTCCACCGCCGCGTTGGAGGCGATCTTCCCGTTCCAGACCGCCTCGCCCACCGGCAGCCGTCCGGGGATCGCCATCGGCCCCTCACCGGTCGGCGGCACCTTCACTTTCGACCCCTGGACGCTGTACCAGGCCGGTCAGCTCACCAACCCCAACATGCTGATCCTCGGCGACGTCGGCTCCGGCAAGTCCGCGCTGGCCAAGACCCTGGTATGGCGCGGCCTGGAGTTCGGCCGCGGCGCCCACATCATCGACCCCAAGGGCGAGTACGCCGCCCTCGCCGCCGCCGTCGGGGTCGACCCGATCGCGCTACGGCCCGGCGGCAGGACCGTCCTCAACCCACTCGACCCCGGCGCCGCCGGACAGCACCTCCCGCCGGCAGACCTGTTCCACCGCAACGTCTCCACCGTCCGCGCACTCGTGGAGGCCACCCTCGGCCGCGCCTGCCAGCAGCTGGAGATGGTCCTGCTCACCGCCACCCTCGCCCGCGTCACCGGCCTAGACGTCGGCGACCACGCCCACCCGCCGCGCACCAGCCACGGGCGCACCGCCACCCTGCCGATGCTCGCCGAGGCGCTCATGGACCCTGACCGGCAGGTCGCCGTCCGGGTCAACATGGACCCGACCCGGGTCGTGGAGGAATCCCGCGAGCTAGCCCTGGCGATGGCCCGTCTGGTCGATGACCACGGCGACCTCGGCGGGATGTTCGCCGGCCACACCAACATTGACGCCGACGCCGTCGGGCCCCTGACCGTTGTCGACATCGCCGCCATCTACCGGTCGCACCGTGCCGCGCTCCCACTTGTGATGATCGCGGCCGCCGCCTGGCTCCAACTCGCCGTCGCCGCCTCACCGCGGGGCCGGTTCCAGGTCAACGACGAGGCATGGGCGCTCCTCACGGACGAGGCGTCGGCGCGGTGGATGCAGACCAACCAGAAGCTCGCGCGCCAGCTGTCCCTGTCCGTGGTCAACGTCATGCACCGGCTGTCCGACACCGCCGCCGCCGGCGACGCCGGCAGCACCACCCGGTCGCTGGCGGAGGGGGTGATCGCCGACTCCGGCACCTGGGTGATCTACCGGCAGAAACCCGGCGAGCAGCGGCTGCTGCGCGACACCCTCCAGCTCAACCAGCTCCAGGCCAGCCTCGCCACCCAGCTCACCCGCGGCCGCGGCCTGTGGATCGTCGGCGGCGAGACCCGGCAGGTCACCCTCGTCGACCACGTCCTCTCCGACCTCGAACGCCAGCTGATCGACACCGACCACGCCATGACGGCCGTCTCCGGCGAGTTCAGGGATCCCGACGGTGCGTCGGGCGGGAACGCGTGACCGTCCGGGCCTCCCCACCGCTGCCCCGCTCCGGGCGGCTGATGACCGGCGGCGCCAACTCACTGGAGCTGCTGTGGGCGCTGCTCGCCCTCGCCGCCATCGCAGCCGTCTCCGTCACTGCCGCGATCGCCTGGACCGCCGTCTGGGTCGAGGCACACCTCGCCGGCACCGCCTGGACCGTGCCGATCACCAAGATGCCCGGGTTGCTCGTCGACCTTGCGACCGGTAGCCGCCCCGAGGCGCTCGCGCTGGCGGTCGCCGAGCCGTGGCGGCCGCTGGCCATCGCAGCGCTGCTGGGCCTGCTGCTCACCGCCGGTGCGCTACGTGCCGTCCGGGCGTGGCTGGACTGGCAGGACGGCTGGAGGCACCGGCAGCGCGCCCGCGACCGGGTCAACTCGCGGGTGTGGGCACGCCACCGCGACCTCAAACCGCTCCTTGCCCGACCCCCTCGGCCTGGTGCCGACGAGCCTGCCGCCGCCGGCCGCCTGTGGGTCGGCAGGCACGACGGCAGCGATGTGCTCGTCCCGACCGCCACCTCGGTCATGGTCGTCGCCCCCACCAGGACCGGCAAGTCCACCCGGCTGGTGGTGCCCAACCTGCTGCGTTGGGACGGGCCCGCGATCATCACCTCCGTCAAGCGCGACGTCTACGACCTCACCGTCGCCCGCCGCCGCGACTTCGGGCCGGTCGCCCTTTTCGACCCCACCGGCGCCACCGGCTTGCCCTCGGTCCGCTGGTCCCCGCTGCTGTCCTCCGTCACGTTCCCCGACGCGACCAAGACCGCGGTCTGGCTCACCGACGCCGCCGCGGTCGAGGACCGCCACGAGACCGCCAAGTTCTGGGAGACCCTGGCCACCAAGCTGCTCGCCCCGCTGCTGTACGCCGCCGCCAACAGCGGTAGGACCATCACCGACGTGTCCCATTGGGTCGACCGCTCCGCCTTCGATGATGTCGCCGCCATCCTCGGCCAGCTCGGCGATCCCGACGCCACCGCAGCCTGGCAGGCCATCACCGACCTGCCGCACGAGACCCGCGGCTCGGTGCTCGGCACCGCCATGGCCATCTTCCGCGCCTTCGGCTCCCCACGCGTCCGCGCCGCCACCTCCTGCACACCCGGCGACACCGGCGACGACACGCTCAACATCGCCCGGCTGCTCAAGGACAACGGCACGCTGTACCTGGTGTCGCCCGAGTACGAGCAGGCCGAGCTGCGCCCGCTGTTCGTCGCCCTCGTCCAGGCCGTCTACCGGGCCGCCGTCGACATCTCCGCCAACCTGCTCGACGGCGCCCCGCTCAACCCGCCGCTGCTGCTGATGCTCGACGAGGCCGGCAATATCGCCCCCCTGCAATCCCTGCCCAAGATCGCCGCCACCGGCGCCGGGCAGGGCATCACGCTCATGACCATCTGGCAGGACCGCGCCCAGATCCGCGAGCTGTACCGCGAGGCCGAACGCACCCTGATCTCCAACCACACCACCACCGTGTGGCTGCCCGGCTCCCAAGACCTCGACACCCTCAAACTGCTGTCCGACCTCATCGGCGACCAGTGGGTCGCCGCCCCCACCGTGTCCGCCGCCCCCGACGGCGGCCTCTCGGTCTCCGAAGGCTCCGAGCGCATCGACGTCGCCCCACCCGCCTTCCTGCGCACCCTCTGCCACGGCACCGCCGTCATGCTCACCGGCAACACCCCGCCCGCGCTGATCCGCACCCACGCCTACTACCAGCAGCACCGCTGGCGCCGGCTCGTCGACCAGGACCAACTCCGCCGCTACAGCGACATGCACGGCGTCACGGGCCCGGTCACGGCACGGCGGTGGGAGGAGAAGGACTGGCCTGACACCCTCCCGTCGGCACGTGAGCACAACAGTCAGACCCCAGGCGCTTCAGGTGCCGGTCGCCAGAGGCCGCCTCGGGGCTTGCTTGGACGCGCTCTCGCCGCCGACTATCCCAGCGTGCCCTGCAACCGCCACGCCCGTCACAAGTGGGGACCAGGTGGCGCCGCCATCCCCGACCGGCTCCGCGGCGACCCCGGCCGGTGGGCGGTCGTCGACCTCCCGGCCGACATTGCGGCGCAACTCGGAAAGGACCGTGTCGACCTCACCAAGCCATCAACCCGGCGTCGCGCCCTCCCGCACCTCCTCGAGACCGGCCCGGCCGACGTCATCGCCGCCACCCTCACCCTCCCGCAACTTCGCAGGGAATGGCCCCACCTGAAGCTGTCCGACCTGCTGCGCGATGCCTGGGAAGACGCCTACCCGTCGCTGGCTGACGACATCGGTGTCGAGCAACACCGAGCCGCCGGTACCCGCTGAACCACCTCGAGTGCGAGGACTTGGTGCGCTTCACCGCTGGCCCCCGGTTTCTCCTGGCAGGCTCTGCTGGGTTCAGACCGGCCCGTGTGATCATCCCTTCCAGGGTGAGGCCGTCAGTGAACACGGTTGACATCACGCTCCCTCTGGTCGCCAGACCTCAGGTAAGCGTGCCTCCACAAGCTTGCGGGCTGCTGCGCCATCGAGGCGCACCGATAGCTCCCTTGCGCGGCCTCCGCGACTCGGGGGATCCGCCGAGAGATAGTTGTAGCTGCCGATCAAGACCGAATCTCCGTGGATCAGCAGCTTCGCGTGCACTGGTCGCTGCAGAAACCGGAGCCCGAGTTCGGCGGCGAGCGCGTTCAATCCCTGGCCCGTGATGTCAGAGAGGAACTCACCTACGACGAGCGCACCCACAAACTCAGCGCGCTCGATGCCGCGCCCGTCGAGAAGGCGGCGTGCCCCAACCGCCGCAGCACGATGAGACACGACCACCAGCACGCCGGGACGCGCGTCGACGACTGCCCGCCGCAGTGCTGCCTCGTGGGCGCGACCAAACACCAGGCTCGCGATGGTGCCGGCCTCGACGGCTTCGTCGTCGACCCACATTTGCTCCCACGACGAGGCGAGTTGATGCCATCGACGTTGTGCCACGTCGAGCGCTGCGCCAGGGATCTCTGACCAGCGATCGGCGACGAACCGCGCCAGATCGGCGACAAGGCTCGGATGGGTGATCCTAACGGATAGCTCACCCATCGGGCCCGCACCGGCGGAAAGCCAGTTGTAGGACCCAACGCACGCGTTCACAGCGTCTTCTGTGTCCCAGATGAGGAGCTTGGCATGGGATCCCGACGCCTCACGGTTGTAGCTCAGCACACCGCTCGCCGCCCGATTGTCGTACTGCAGCTTCTTAATGAGGTCGAGCGCCGACGCGACGTCGGCGGTCGATCCGCTGTAGCCCCACAGCAGGTCGACGGTCACGCCACGCTTCAACGCCGCGCCGAGGGATTCCGCCAAGCCTTCGAGAACGCTTCTCGCAATGAAGGCGGAGCAGACAATAATGTGGGCCGCGGCCGTCTCTAGGGCTTCTGCGAGGAGAGCTTGATGCTGCGGAGCGTTGACGAGGAAGCTTTCCTCGGAGAGCGCAATCCTGCACCTGCGGACATCACTAGGCAGGCGCTGCTCGGGGATGTACGTCGATCGTGGTCCCCCATATCGCGCCAGGAGCGCCGGCTCGAGAGACACCCGGAATGAATCAGGCAGGTTGGAGAGCCGGCCTGTTACGGTGTCGTAGAAACCCACTGCGCTCTGGGTGCTCTTGCTGATCAGCTGCGCCTCCGGACTGATCCAACGAATCCACTGGCCAGGCCGTGGCCGCAGTAACGGGCGGACATCGCCGGTGTCGATGTGGTTGTCGTTGATGTCTGCGGCGAGGCGCACGACGCCTCCGTTCGAAGGAGCGTCAAGGTCCTTATCACGCACGAGGGTGACATCGGTGTTTCGGCAGAAGGCGCCGGTTGCTCTGTCCATGACCACGTGTAGCGGGTAAGGCCGCTGGACGGCCAGGGTGGTCGGAGGAGCACCGGATGCAACTGCGGCCTGTCCCACCGGTGTCGGCACAAGGCCATTGTCTTCCGACCGAAGCCCTACCCAGCCAGCCTTGATGAGGGTCACGACGCCCTCGATGACCAGCCGAGCAGGAACGGCAAAAGAGGCAGCTAGTAGGTCCAGGTTCGAGACGCCTTCGGTGATGGCTTGAAGCAGCAGCCGCTCGAAGACGGAGTAGGGACGGGCCTCGCCGATCTCATAGGCGACAGCGAAGCGGGTCACCGGCACCTGAATCTGAAGTCGCGTCACGACACCGGCACCCTGATGGCGGATCCGTCGGCGAAGGAGCGCTCAAGGGAGGTAATGACCCGCCGCCAATGCAGCAGAGGATGCGTTACGTCGGCTTCGCTGATAGCCGACACCTGATGGGCGTAGAAGTCCCAGGAGCCCACGAGAACGAGGAGTCGCTCTGCTCGCGACAGCAGTACGTTGATCCGTGACCTTTCAGCAAGAAATCCGAGACCCTCGCCCGGCGGGCGCACGTTGTTGCGGACGAGGCTGATGCCGACGATGTCAGCCTGATTACCTTGGAACGAGTCCACCGTAAACGCAGGCTCGAGGTGATCGTCCTGGATTCGGCGACGCCTCTGGTGAGGCTTCGGAAGAATGCCCATCGGCAGGTTGGAGCGACGCAGTTCGTCCCTGAGCAGCTTGACCTGGTGGTTGTATGGAGAGAGCAGAGCGATCGTGAGCTCGGGCCCGCCGTCCTCCTGCCCCAGTGACTCGACGAAGCGGCACAGCGCAGCGGCCTCCCCGGGATTCGTGTACGGGACCCCCGCCTCTTCAGTCCATCGTGGATCGTTCATGCTCCACGGCGTGTCGAGCCACACGATGGCGCGTCCCACAACCGGTGCCGGTGCGGCGAACATGTGGAGGACCCGTGCGAGCGGTGAACCATCGTCGGTGATGGTTGCATTGTCGATCTGTCCGTCGTAGTAGCACTCGGAGATCAACCCGCCGATGGTCGGGTGCATGCGATGCTGCATGGTGAGGATGCCGGCGGCGGCGCCGACCGAGGCGGTGGTCGTCCGCGAAGAAATCTCGGAGCCAGAGGCACGTTCGCAACGTTCGAAGACCGCTCGGAAGCTCTCGAGCCAGCGGAGTGCTGCCGTCTTGAACGCTTCACGCCCCTCTGCTGGCATGTCGTCCCACTCGCGGATCCAGTCGTCATCGATGAGTCCGCCGCCCCGGTTAGGAAGCTGTTTCAGGGCTACCGCTACGCCGTCGAGATCAGCTAGCGCGTCGCGGTAGTTCTCGAACCGATAGGGAGGCAGTTGGTGATGATCACCGATAAGAAGCCACCGGTGTCCCGCCTGAAGTGGCATGACTAGGTCGAAGCTGTGTGCCTTTCCAGCTTCTTCGATGATTGACCAATCGTACGACTGGTTGCTCTTGGCGATGGCCTCGAGTCCTCGATCAGAGGTGGTGCAGTACGTTATGGATGCGCCCCTGCGGACGACCTCGCGGAAGTCGGCCACGGCCTCGTCGCCCTCGTAGTCCTGTTCAGGGTCGATTGCCGCAAGCAGGAGGCCGATCTCCGCTAGCCACGCAGCTTGAACATGCGACAACTCACTCCGATTCGCGAGCTTTGTCTGCGCTCGTCCGAGCAACTCCACAGTGACGTCGTTGATGCCCCCGCTTACGTCCTCGTCCTCACCTGCCAGACGGACCGCGATCGGACGCTCTTCCTCCTCGACATGAGCGAAGACGTCGCCCGCGACCTTGTCGCGCAGCACATCCACCGCGCCATGAGCTTGGGCCGTTACCAGGACCTGCGCAACTGGGTCGTCCGCGAGGATTTCTCGAATCAACCACGCGACCATCGTCGTCTTACCGGTACCGGGAGGACCCTGGAGGGTGTAGATGGGTCGGACTCGAAGGACGTCCTCGATACACGCACGCTTGGGTGCATCGACGGCGGTCGTTGGCAGCGGGATTGGAGGACTCTCGACACCGGTGTCCATGAAGACCTGACCCGGGGCTGCGAGCGCGTCCAGCAGATAGGAATGATCAACGAGTCGAGCAAGTGCGTCAGCTCTGCGTTGCATCAAGCGGGACTGGCCGATGAGCATCCCAACCGTACGGATGAACCCCGCCTCCGGCACCTGGAGTCGGCCCTCGCCAGTACGAGTCAGAGTGACTGTGCCGTCGTCGTTCAGCGTCTCGACATACCAGAACTGATCATCGTCAGCCTGCAAAGTCAGGCTGTCGGTGTCAGACAGCACGACTTCGTCCCACCGCCGCCTCCGCATGGCGAGCTCGTTTCGGAGAAACCCGATCAAGCCGCCCCGCACGCGGGCGTAGGGCGGCATCGAGCGCTCTCGCACGCCCTCGGCAATGACGAGACGATGCTGGTAGCCGGCCGCTTCGCTCCGTACAACCTTGTACGGGAAGATCTCCGCATCACGAAGAAGCAACTCGACCTGGTTGGTGGCACGTACGATGTCGAGTAGCTGCTGCGAACGTGGTCGAAGCTCGCCTGGACCCGACGCCGGCGGCAGCACACGGGTCCAGCTCATCGCATGACGACGAACGCCCGAGTCGTATGCTTCCCCGACAGAACGGACGGAGATGGTGGTCGCCGCGAGGTCTACCGGTGAGCCGCGCGTCCCCCCGCGGAGGTCTGCAGGTCCAGGGCAGAAGGCAACCTCCCAGGTCTCCGCTCCAAGGTTGTTGTCGAAGAACTGCTGCAGCCAGTAGCTCAACCGGTCACCGGCAAGGATGAACCGGTCTTGGCCCTGCAGGCGTATGAGCCGAGGTTGCTCCGCGAGATCAGCCCGGACGTACTCGAGGAGTCGGGCCCTGTGCAGCCGATCGTTCGGGTTGTAGGGCTCTGCTGAGTCAGCTGGGTCCGCGATGAAGCCGACCGCCTCCGCCGCATCGATAACCGACTGGCTGCTGTGGTTGACCGCCAACACCAGGTACTCGTCAGGCCGACCAAGCGGGGCGCCGTGCTCCAGGCCGTTCACGACGTCGTCGAGAGCTCGGCGGATGTCATCGACGCGATCGAGCCGATCGACCGGGGATTCGTCCAATAACGCGAGGACGAACTCTCGCTCGAGCTTGCTCAGCTGCTGGGCATTGCGAGTCCGAACCGCGGCGACCGTGCGTTTGTACCTCTGCATCGGCGAGTTGCTGGCGTGGTTCTCGAGCGGAATGAGCAACCGCGCCGCGAGCACCCCGAAGCCGAACCAATCGGTCTCCATGCGGAAGGTCGACTCACCGGCGAGGATCTCAGGCGGCTGAGACCAACCCGAGAGCGGGTTTCGTCCAGCCGCCATCCCGACACGCGTACTCCATTCGAAGCCACCTAGGCGTAGCGAGTCGAGTCCAAGGCTGGGATCAAGGAACGCCACTTCGGGTCCGACGTTCCTGTGCAGAACCTGCTGTTGGTGGAGCAACTCGATCCCGTCCGCCATGCGAGCGAGAGCCCGCCAGGCGTGAAGCCGTTCGTCCGCGGTGGACGGGTACAGGTCGGCGCGACGAGGCAGCGCGCTTGCCAACCGAACGAAGGTCTGGCCGGCGCCCCTGAGGACCATCGCGAACGCCTGCAGATCAAGGTCGACCCCCGCGTCGCGCAAGAGCAGAAGCGCCTTCGCCGCACCGGAAGAACTCGAGATCCGGTAGAGCACGCGCAGTGTCGTGTCCCACAGCGCACGGTTGACCGGATCCGGTGCATCCCCGGAGAACGCCCAGGTCTTGACCAGCAGCGGCGTTTCGTCAACATCGACCCCGCTCCAGAGCTCGGAGCCATCGGGTTCGCTGCCCAGCGCGTCACCAAGCCGGTACCGGTCACCCAAGACTCCCTGACGAGAACGAAGGGTCACCGCCTGTCACTCCTTCGCCGTGGCGTTCGCACCGTTCGCAGACCACCAACCTACGACACACGTGTGACTGGTGAACCCGGGATGCCTGAACCTTCGGTGAGTGCATGCCAGGTGGTCATCGGACCAGACGGGCGGCAGGACTGGTCCTCAACTCGCGCCGGCGACGCTGTTCGAGGACGATCTGACGCCGGGTGGCGCCAGCGCCGGTGGCCGCGCGTCGCCAGTCGCGGTGAGCTTGCGCTGCCGATTCGAGTCGGACGACCAGGGACTGCTCGGCCGTCGCTGTCCCCGACCGTCGATTGGCCGTCGCCCCGTCCTCATGCTTGGGAGTTCTTCGGGCGTGAGAAAGCCTCTGCCGAGCACGTTCGAGTTCGCTGGGGTCGAAGGGGGGCGGGTTGTCGATGATGGCCTCCTGCCGAGTGTCGAGTTCAGCGAGTTGATCGTCGTCGAGGTCGCGGAGGTGGCGGGCGAGGTAGCGGTCGGCTTGGAGGCAGGCGTGGTCCCAGGCGGCGCGCGCGTCGGGGCGCGAAGCAGTCGGCCGTGGTCCGAGCATGGGCGTGTGCTCGGGAAACTCGTAGCGCTCGCGGTAGGCCGTCACGGCAGTGGCTGCCGTGAGCCACGCCGACCCCTCCGCCGGATCCGACGGCCGTCGACTGAGTGCCGCAGCCCACGGCAGCGGGGCGGTCGCGGCGGCGAGCGCAGCGCGCAGCTCGCGCCATCGCTGCCGCATCAGCTCTCCCGTCTGGCGTGCCACCTCCATGGCTGGCCCGTCGGTCGGCGGCAGCGAGGCGAGTGGTCCCCGAGGCCGCGGGGCGGGGGTTGAGCCGAGAACGCCGAGCCGCCAGTGCAGCACCGCGGCGGCGGAATGGGCGTCGCCCATCGGCCGCATCCGGATCGCCTCCTCGACGAGGGCGGCGACGTCGTGGCCGGCCAGCGCCGTCTCCCGAGCGCGGCTGACCAGGCTGGGCCACTCGGGATCGGCTGCGACCGCGCCCATCCCGCGTGCCGTCAGGCCCTCCCGGAGCCACTGGTCTGTGGCGCTGCGAGCAGCGTCCTCGAAGATCGCCCCGAGCCGCGCCAAGGACGAGATGTCGCGCAGCGAGTCCTCGATCACCTGGTGGGCGGAGAGCCGGTCGGCGTCCTTGCGCTCCAGCACTCGCGACAGGATCTCCTCGGGGGCCGGCAGGTCCTCGCGGTCGCGGACGACGTCGCGGTCGGAGTCGACCACGACCCACACGTGGTTGCCGTTGCGGCCGCGGGTCGCGGCCACGTACAGCTGCTCGTGCGAGGTGTCGGCGGTGATGGCGGCATGGCAAACGTCGACGGTCATGCCCTGCGCCCGGTGCGCGGTCGTGGCATAGCCGAGGTGGGCGTGCTCGGCGAGGTAGTCGGCGGGCAGGGTGATCGTGGAGCCGTCCGAGTGGCGGCGAACATCGGCGGCGCCATCCGAGTAGACCTGCAGGACGGTCCACACGTCACCGTTGACGACCCACCCCCGGGTTGACGTCCGCAGCCGCCGGTCGTTGCGGCGGGTGACGATGTGATCCCCCACCGATGCGACGTTGTCGCGCAGGCGCACGGTCGGCCCGTCGCTGACAGCACCCGCTTCGAGCAGGGCGTGGCGGGCGCGTTCTGACAGGAGCGCGGCCTGCTCGTTGGTGGTGACGATCATCAGCACACTGCGCCGCGCCGCTCTGTGAGAGTCGAGGGCGTCGGCGCGCCAGGCGGCGAACAGGTCGGCTTCGATCTCCGCGGTGGTGCCGCCGTGGATGCGGCCGCGCATGGCGTACTCGGCCAGCGCGGCGGGGTCGCGGTGGCGCAGCTGCAGGCTGGCGTCGGCCTCCCATGTCTCGCTGAACCGGCGGATCTCGTGCAGGCGTGCGGCGCCGTGCCGCTCGGCGAGCAGGTCGAACCCGCCCCCGATGTGGATCGCCGCGAGCTGGGCGGGGTCGCCGACCATCAGCACCTTCCCGCCGGCGCGGCGTGCCTGCTCGACGATCTCGACCAGATCCGGCGTGGAAACCATGGAGGCCTCGTCGATCAGGACGAGGGCGCCGTGCGCAAGCCGCCAGTGGCCGCGGCGGGTCTCGTGAAGCCACTTGGCGGTGTTCTCGGCGCGGACCTGCGCCTCGGCAGAGAGAACCTGCGCGGCGGACTGCGAGACGGTCAAGCCGAGCACCTTGCCGCCGTTGCGCTGCCACGCTGCGACGACGGCACGCAGGGTGCGGGTCTTGCCGGCACCAGCAGGACCGACCAGCAGCCCGATGCGCCGGTCGGAGCCGAGCAGCTCGCGGACCGCGTATGCCTGATCGCCGCCGAGGTCGTGCTCGGCAATGGATGCTTCGACGACGTCGCTGCGGCGCGTGCGACCGACTTGCTCGGCGGCGACGTCGAGCAGCCAGGCTTCCTGGTCGAGGGTGGCCCTGAGGGCCCAGCGCTGCCGCTCGGGTTGCTCGTACACGCTGCTGCCGTCCCGGCGTTGCAACTCGGCCGGGGTGTCGATGACGTCGGGCGCGGTCACGCCGATCAGTTCCGGGTGGCGGGTGGCTCGGGCGACGAGTTGTTCGGCCCGTCGTTGGAGTTGTGCGCGCAAGAGGTTGCCGGGCGGGAGAACGTCGAGGGCGGCGCGCAGCAGGTCGTGGCGGGTGAACGTCGCGCGGCCGCTGCCCGCAAGGCGTGCGAGCAGCGGTTCCAGCACGCGGGCCGTGTCGGCCGCCTCGGAGGCTGGAGGTTGCGGGACCCGGCCGAGCACCTGCTCGGGGAGGCGGGCGAGCCTGCGGCCGTGGCGGCGGGCGGTCGCCTCCCACCGTTCGAGCGCCTCGGCCGGGTCGAGGTCGCGCTTGTATTGGCGGGTCTTGCCCCACGCGGTCTGGCCCATCGCCGAGAGCACCGCAGGTGGCGCATCCACCCCGTACTTGTCGCGGTACGCGGCGGCCAGCTCGGCGACCGCGGCGGTGATCGCGCGGCGGCGTGACGAGAACGCCTCGATCAGCTCGTCGTCCACGCCGTCGAGCTCGCGCAGCCCGTCGGGCCGGTCCTGCCAGCACACGCCGAGCCGGCGGGTCAGCTCGGCTTCGAGAGTGCGGTTGTACAGCGCGCCCGCGCCGGCGCGGGCCGACAACAGCGCCCGGCCGTCCAGCGCCCGCCACTTGCCGTCGTCGGTCTCGGCGCGATTGAGAACCAGGCAGTGGGAGTGCAGGTGCATGTCCCCGTCGCGGGAGGTCCACTCGTTCATCCGCGCCACCACCAGCCCGGACGTGTCGAGCACCCGCACGCCGTTGCGCCCCGCCCGGACGTAGGCGGCGTGTTCCTCCAGGTAGGCCAGGCCGGCGTCGACAGCGGCCAGGTGGGCGGCCCAGACCTGCTGCCGGACTTGGCGGTCGCTGGCCGCCCACAGCAGCGACACGCTCTTGGGCGGCGAGAAGGTGCAGTCCCACGCGGCCACCGAGGCGTGCCCCCCGCGGCGGCGGATCTCGTGCTTGGCCATCCACCGGTCGTACGGATCGGCGATCTCCGAGGCTGCCAGCAGCGCGTCGGCCTTGGCCGCCGCCGCCTCCTCGGGCAGCCGGAACCTGTGGCCCAGGTAGCCGCCGCCGGGCCGGACCCCCTTGGCGTACAGCGGCACGAACTGCGCCCGCTGCACTTCACCGGCCAGGTCGAGCGCCTCGGCGCCGCGGCCCCACCACGAGGAGCCGGGCGCCGACAGCCGCGCCGCCCCGTCACCCTCGTCGGCCCGCTCGTCCGGGAGGTAGTAGTCGGCCAGGCCGCGCCGGGTCTGGTTGAGGTAGTAGTCGACCGCGCCTCGGCCGGCGAGAATCTTCTTGACGGTCAGCACGGCCGGCGGTCCCGGGCCGCGTGGATCTCGTGATGCATTGGTGCGTCCCTGTGTCGAGGTCATGCAGGGAGTTGCCTGCCAGGGACGCGGCGTGTGACGTCGCGGGGATGGTGGCGACGCGGGATCCGCCTATCGCCGGCCGCGGCAGCTGACGAGGGAGAGGGCTCCTACGATCCGCACTGATGGCCGGGTTCCACGCCGTGTACTACCGGCAGGCCGATGGGCACGAGCCGGTGCGCGCGTACCTCGACGACCTCGATGACGAGGTCGCAGCGGTCCTCGCGCAGCAGATCGATCGCTTGAACCTGCTCGGCGACGAGATGCCGCACCTGCCGTTCCCGCACAGCTCCCAGGTCGAGGGCGAGCTGCGCGAGCTGCGGTGCCACTACGGCCGGCAGCTCTACCGGGTGTTGTACCGCCGCTCCGACCGCCTCCTGGTGTTGCTGCACATCTTCGCCAAGCGGACCGCCAAAATCCCCGCTGCCGAGGTCGACCTCGCCCAGCAGCGCTGGCAGGACTTCAAGGCCCGGATGGACGCCCAGCCCCGGAAACCGCCGCGGGCAGCCGGCCGCGATGCCCCCTGACCCTCTGCCCGGGTTCGCAGGACTGCTAACCTGGTCTGCGAGGTGAGCGCCATGGCCAAGAACGACAGTCCCGCTGGCAGCAGCGTCGAGGATCACATCAGCCAGCGGCGTGCCCGCAGCGCCACGTACCGCGAGACGCAGGATCGGCTTCGCCCCTTCGAGGAGATCGCCCGGGTGGTGATCATGCGGCGGGCGCAGCTCGGTCTGACCCAACTGGAGCTCGCCGAGCGGATGGGCACGACGAAGTCGGTGATCTCCCGGATCGAGAGCGGCCAGCACCGCACCAGCACCGACACCCTCCGCCGCCTCGCCGAAGCCCTCGACGGCCACGCCGTGATCGGCTTCGAGTTCGACTCCGAGCAAGTCCAGCCGGACCTGGTGCGCTTGTAGCCCCGCCGCGCTCCGGCGCGCGGGCTCAAGGCGGCGGCCTCGGGGCCGGCGTGCGCGAACGGACCCTGCCGGTGCAACCACGACGTCGAGCACGACGCCGAGCGCCTCGGCAAGGGCGCTCTCCGAACGCCCACGTCCTCCTCAGCGGCGGCCACGTCGGCGAGTCTCGTCGAGCTTGTGATCGCGTTCGGCCGCGAAGGCGTCGAGGGCGGCGGCGCGCGCTGCGTCCGGTATGTCTGGACCATCGGGCAGTTCGCGGCATAGGGGCTGGCATAGCCCCGCTGGGTGCCGCATAGGCGTCACGCAGAAGATTTTCGAGAAATTCCACGCGGCATAGCCGCCAGCATCAGTTCCGCATCCGTTCCGCATAGGGCCGGGCGGACGGTCGGCGCACTCGCATCACAGGAGCTGCGCCGATGTACGACCCGACCCCCGCCCCCTTCGGCGACGTCACCCGCCGCTGGACCGCCCTCGACCACGACCAACGAGACCTGCACGCCGCCCGGCTGCTGGGCCGCGACTGCCCCGGCGACGCCGTCGCCCACGTCGACCGGCCCGGCCTCGACGGTGGCGCCTGCTACCGCCGCCTCGTCCCCGCGGCCGCCGCAGGTGACCCAATCGCGATCGGGTGGCTGGCCACCACCCACCGGCCTCTGCTCGTCGCTCGCGGCCGGCCACTGCTGGATCACGACCCCACCGAGTGGGGCGCGGTCTGCCTCGAGGTGCTGCACCGCACCCTCGCCGGCGCGGACCTCTCCGAGCCGAGATGGCTGCGCCGCCGGGTGGCTCGCAAGCTGATCAACCGGCTGTCCCGCGTCATCGCCCAGCACCTGAAGCGACGCGCACGCGAGTGCCCGACCGATGCCGCCAGCCTCTACGCCTGTCAGGGCGCCGTGCCCGTCTGGGACTTCGATCCCCACCCCGACCTGACCCTGGATCTCAACCGGGCGCTTGACCGCCTCGACGAGCCGACCCGCGAGTCGCTGCTCGCGCTGGCCAACCGTGAGCCGCTGGCCGAGGTCGCCGCCCGACACGGCCTGTCCTACGCGGCAGTCCGCCAGCGGGTCACCCGGGCCCGGCAGCGGCTGCAACCCGAGCTCGCCGCCTACCGCCGGGCAGGACTGTGATGGGCACCGTCACGAGGCCGGACCAGGTAGGCCCGCGCCACCTCGTCGAGGTCGCCCTGCGCTACGCCGCCCACGGCTGGCCCGTCCTGCCGCTGCACACGCCCCACGGCGGACGCTGCAGCTGCACCGCCGCCGACTGCGGCTCGCCCGGCAAGCATCCCCGCACGGCCCGCGGCCTCCACGACGCCTCCACCGATCTCGACCGGATCCGGGCGTGGTGGGGACGGTGGCCCGACGCCAACCTCGGCGTCGCCACCGGCGCGGCCTCCGGACTGCTGGTCCTCGACGTCGACCTGCCCGACGGCCCCGCCACCCTCGCCCGGCTGGAGACCGAGCACGGGCGGGTGCCTGCCACGTGTGAGCAGCGCACCGGCTCGGGCGGCCGCCAGCTGCTGTTCGCCCACCCGGGCCAGGCGGTCGGCAACCGGACCCGGCTGCAGCCCGGGATCGACGTGCGCGGGGACGGCGGCTACATCGTCGTCCCACCCTCGATCCACGCCAAGGGCGGCCGCTACCGGTGGACCGGCCGTATCGCGCCGGCGCCGCCGCCCAGCTGGCTGCTGCACATGCTGGACCGGACCCGGACACCCGACGCCCCGAGCGTCGAGGTGCCCGTCATGTCGGTGCCGGCCGGCAGCCGCGAGCAGCGCTACGCCGCCTCCGCGCTGCATGACGAGCTGACCCGTCTGGCCTCGGCCGTCGAGGGCGCCCGCAACGACATGCTCAACCGGGCGGCGTTCAACCTCGGCCAGCTCACCGCCGCCGGCATGCTCGACCCCGACCAGATCACCACCGAGCTCGAACGGGTCGCCACCGGCATCGGACTGGGACCGGCCGAGACCCGCCGGACCATCGCCTCCGGGCTGGCCGCCGGCCGCCAGCACCCCCGCACCGCTCCCGCTCCCCCGCCGCCGGACAGCAGGTTCCTCGCCGCGCCCGTCCGGCGCATCGCAGCCCGGCGCCGCTGAGGAAGAAGGGAGCCCGACCATGTCTGCAAGCCGGATCACCATCGAGGACCGCCGGGCTGCCGCCGAGGACGCCCTGGAGCGCGAGCTGCGCCGCATCGTCGACTCCGGCGAATACAGCCAGTGGTTCCGCCGCATGTCGCTGTTCCACCGCTACACCCCGGCCAACTCGCTGTGGATCATGGCCCAGCTGGCGGGCCGCGCCGACGCCGCAGGGATCGTCGCCTCATATCGGACCTGGCAGCAGCTCGGCCGCCAGGTCCGCAAGGGCGAACGCGGGATCATGGTCTGGTACCCCAAGCCCTACTGGGTCGATCCCGCCACCGGCGACCGCGTCCGACCGCCGGCCTCCGAGCCCGAGCAGGCCAGGCTGCAACGCCGGATCTCCTTCGGCATCGGCTACGTCTTCGACCTCTCAGCCACCGACGGCGAACCGCTCCCCGAGCTCGGCCCACCTGCCCCCCAGCAGGCGCCCCGCGAGCTGGCCGACCACCTCGACCGCTACTGCCGCGAACATCGCATCAGCGTCGAGATCCGCGAGCTGCGTCACGGTCTGTCGGGCTATTACCAGCGTGAGGGCGACCGCATCGTCCTGGACGCCGGGGCGAGCGCGGGCGAGCGGCTGGCCACCCTCGCTCACGAGCTTGCCCATCGCGAGGACCCCGAGCTCGTCGCCGCCCACGTCGCCGGGGACCGCGGCTACTACGCGCACAACCGCCCCGACTGCGAGGCGGTCGCCGAGGCCGCGGCCCACACCATCTCGGCACGGTTCGGGCACGACATCACCAGCCACTCCGCCGGCTACATCGCGGGATGGATCCGCGGCGACGTCGACCGGTTCAAGCAGCTCCACGAGCGCGCCGCGCAGGTCACCCGCCAGCTGATGCCACCGGACCAGCTCGACCGGGTGCTCGACGCCGCCCGCACGCAGGCGAGCGTGCAGACCAGCCGGCGCACGGCGGCGGCGGGGCGGTCACGATGACCACCGACGGGACGCGCTCTGCGCTGCTGTCCGACGAGCAGCTCGCCGGCATCCTGCGGTTCGTCGCCCGCACCTGCCTGGAGGTGGAACGCGGCCTGCGCCCACCCGCCCACCTTCGCGCGCTGATGGACCCGGCCATCGCCCACGCATGGGCCCAGCCGGGCAAGCTCGGCCGTTTCCGCGGCGGGCCGGTCCAGGCCGGCCAGATCGGGCAGCCGCAAGTCTCCCGGCTCACCGACACCCACATCTTCGCCACGGTGGTCACCTGCACCGAGGGTGACCGCTGGGGTGCCATCAGCCTCGAGCTCCGCGCCCAGCGCGGAAGGTGGCGCATCGCCGACCTCCAGCGCCTGCTCGCGGCTACCCAGTACCACACGGCCCCGACCGCAGCGGAGTTCCGCGGCTCGCATGATGACCTCCCGCATGTCGCCGAGGAGCGCCGCCTGGCCGAGGCTGCCCTCGGGGCCACCCGGCGCCGGCTGGCCGACCTCACCCCCGACGCGCCCGGCCATCGCGTTGCGCAAGACCTCGTGCGCTACTGGGACCTATGACGACATGGACATAGCGCCCACTATGCGCCGCCTCGAGTTATGCCTGGCGGCGGGGCGGATCGCGGTTTGGGGACCGTGTTCGGCTGTGTGTGGTGGGCATAATCAGAGGCGGTCGAGGAAAGCAAGCAGACGGTCCGATGGGCGGTAGCGTCCTGGCTTGGTGCGCAAGGGTGTGGTGCGGGCGAGGGCTCGTTCCTTGATCGACATGTCGGCGTGGAGGTAGGTCCGGCTGGTGGTGTCGACTCGCTCATGGCCCAGCCAGAGGGCGATCACCGCGACATCCACCCCGCTGCGCAGGAGCTCCATCGCGCAGGAATGCCTGAGGACATGGGGCGTGGCGTGCTTGTCGCGGAGGGATGCGCAGCGCTGCGCGGCGACCGTGGTGTGCTTGGTGACCAGGCGGCCTACGGCACCGCGGCTGAGTGGGGTGCCGCGGCGGGTGGGAAACAGCGGATCGCCAGGCAGACCGCGGCGTTCTTGCATCCACACGCGCAGGACAGCGACGGTGTCTTTGGACAAGGGCGTGCAGCGTTCTTTCCTGCCCTTGCCGTGACAGCGGACGTGGGCACCAGTACCCAACTCGACGTCTTGGTTTAGCAGGCCAGTGAGTTCGGACACCCGCAGGCCGGTTTGCACCGCCACGTCAAGCAGGGCGTGGTCTCGCCGGCCGGTCCAGGTGTTGCGTTCGGGGGCGGCCAGCACCGCGTCGATCTCGGGCGTGGTCAGGTAGGAGACCTCGGTCTGCTGGCAGCGTTTGGTGGGAATGGCCAGCAGGCGCGCGATGAGCCCTGCATGCTCGGGGTGGCGAAGGGCTGCGTAGCGGAAGAACGAGCGGATCGCGGCGAGACGGGCGTTGCGGGTGCGCACGCTGTTTCCTCGTTCGGTTTCCAGGTGGTCGAGGAAGGCGCCGATGAGCGGCGCGTCCAGGTCGGCCAGGTCCAGCTGGCAGGGCTCGGTGCCGGTGCGGTCGTGGACGAAGCGCAGCAGCAGCCGCCAGGCGTCGCGGTAGGCGGCCACGGTGTTGGGACTGGCATGGCGTTGGCCGATCAGCCGCTCGGTGAAGAAGGCCTCGAGGGTGGGGGCGAGCGCGCTCATGGCCGCACCCCCAGGGTCCGCTCGCGCCGTTCGGCTGCCAGGGCGAGTAGCTCGGGGACCGCTGACAGATACCAGTAGGTGGATGAGGGGTTGGCGTGCCCCAGGTAGGTCGACAGCAACGGCAGGTGGGCCTGGACGTCGATGCCTGCTCGATACCACTCGAGCAGGACGGTGGAGGCGAACGTATGCCTCAGGCCGTGTGGGCGGGGCCGGCACCGCTGCGAGCGTGCTTCGAGCCCGGCGCGCCGGGCCAGACGTGAGAACGTGTGCCGGACGGTGACGTAGACCAGCCGGGTGCCCGCCGCGGACACGAGCAAGCTCGCATCCTTGGGCCGTGGACACAGCTTGTCACGCAGCCGTGCGTAGGCTGCGAGTGCGTCGGTCGTGGTGGGGTGCAGCGGCACCTCGCGGCTCTTGTCGAACTTGGAGTCCCTGATCGTCAGCAGTCCCTCGTCCCAGTCGACGTCGCCGAGGTCGAGCCGGATGGCCTCGCCGATGCGCATGCCCGTGACGGTCAACAGCCCGATCAGGGTCTCGTACGTGGCAGCCCGCAGCGCAGGGGTGAGCAAACGGGCCGCGTCCATCAACGCGGCGATGTCAGCCTCGGAGTACAGGTAGGGGACGACTCGGCATTCCCGCATCGGCAGCAACTCGGCCGGCGGCACCTCGGTGGCCGGGTCGAAGGCCTGCAGGTGGCGGGCGAAGCCGCGCACCACACACAGCCGCCTGCCCAGGTAGGCCGGGTGGGCGTCGTCGCCCGGCAGCCTGGCCCAGGCCACGGCCAGCTCGCTGGTCACCGTGGTCGCGCCAGCGGCCTCCAGGTAGGCGGCGAAGTCGGCCAGCAGACGGTCGTAGCCGCCGAGTTTGGAGCCCAGCGCCCGGCGGACGCCGAGGTAGTCCGCAACGGCCTGATGGAGCGCGCTCATGCCCCACCTCCCGGCCACGGCCGGGCCAGCGTCCGCAGCGCCGCCCGGTCGACCTTGGCGTAGATCGCCGTGGTGGTCGCGCGCACCTGACGAAGCGCTTGGCCGACGTCGGCCAGTGCCGCCCCGGCCTGCAGCATCGCCGTGGCCACGCTGTGGCGCAGCCGGTGGGCACCCACCGGGGGGACGCCGGCCCGCTTGCAGGCGCGGCGGACCACCTGGGTGACGCCCTCTGCGGTCAACGCGGCGACCGGGGCGCGCACCCGCAAGAACAGAGCGCGGCATTCCACCCGGGGACGGCCGTAGCGCAAATAGGCGACCACCGCCTCTCCGACGTCGACGGGCAGCGGCAGCCGCTCCTGGCGGCCCCCCTTGCCCCGCACCACGACCTCGCCCCGGCGCCAGTCGGCGTCGCCGAGTTCGAGCCCGGCGACCTCCCCGGCGCGCAGGCCCAGGCGCGCCAAGACCGTGAGGACGGCGAAGTCGCGCCGCCCCACCGCTGCTTGCCGGTCGCAGCTGGCAAGCAGCGCGGCCACCGTCTCGGCACCCAACGCCTGCGGCAGGGAACCACCAGCCCACCCGCTCGCGGTGGGCACGGCTGATGCCAGCTGGCGCGGCGTGTAGCCCGCCAGGAACAGGTATCGCAGTAGCGACCGCAGACCGGTGACCAGCACCTTGGCTGCCGCGACACGACGCTGACGGCACTGTTCGACGACGAAGGCGGTCACCCGCTCAGCCGTCAACTGCTCCAGGTCGAACCCGGCGGGCAGTTCGGACAAGAACAACCAGGCCGTGCCCACGTACGCCGCGACGGTCCTGTCGGCCAAGCCCCGCTCGCTGGCCAGATAGCGGCGGTAGTCCTCCAGCAGCAACTCCGTCGGCGTGCACGCCACCGCCTCCCGCGGGGTCGGGGCCGCACCCAGGCCACGCAGGTAGCCCAGCAGCGGTGCCACGCCTCGCAGGGATCGGGCACGGACGTAGCCTTCCGCACGCCTCGCCCCGAGGAACTCCTGCACTCGGTCTGACGTCAGATCCCCAACCCTCAACCCCTGACTCTCCAGCCAGCGGCTCACATGGGCCATCACCTGCACCTGGCGCGCGGCGCTCGCAGGCATATAGCCCTGCGCCAACAGTTCCTTGCCGAAGCCGCTCGCATACACCGCCAGCGGGCCCGTCACGCGCACCCGACTCGAATCTCTTCCCGTGCTCATTGCTGCCTCCCTTCCCGGGTCCATCCCGGTGCAGAAAGCCTCCAGCAAAAGCCCGGATTATGTGCGCCTACTCATCCCCACACCCGCCGTTGACCAGCGAACACGCCCTTGACCGCCTTCCCCTCGGCATAATCCCGCGCTACGCATAGTGGCAGCGCCAGCTCGGCCAGCTCGACCGTCAGCTGACCGACCTCACCGCGCGCCGACAGACCCGCGAGCACGCCGAGCGGGTGCTGCGGCGATGACGTCGACTCAAGGTCTACGGCCGGATTTGTCCACAACCTTGCCGGCCCCGATCTGGCAGGCGGGAGCGCGACCCTGGATCCTTTCACCCATCCAGCAGGAGGACGCAGGATGTTCCACCAACCCGGCATCACCATCGACGACTTGGCCTGGATCCACCGCGACCAGTTCGTCCACTACCTCCAGCTGGCCCATGCCCTCGGCGATCCCCACGACTGGCCGCAGCTACGGCAGGACCTGCTGCGAGCGCTGACCGCCGCATTCGGCCTCGACGCCAGCATCGGCCACGGCGACCAACCCAGTCCCCGGCAACGTCGCGCGCTCGAACTGCTCGACGAGGTCCGCCGGGAGCACGACCCCGCAACCGACTGGCCCGCATTCTTCGACACGCTCTGGAGCCGGCGTGACGCCATCCGGCCCGACCTGGCCTGAAACCAGACCTCGCGCGAGAGGAGGGATGAGTCATGATCCTGCTGCTCGCCGGTCTGCTCCTGTTGTCCTGGGTCTTCGGCCGCACCAAGGGTCTGCTCGAAGGCCTCGCCGGCGGGTTCCTCGGGGCGCTCGTGCTCACCGGGATGGCCAGCACCACGGGCAACGGCGAGCTTGCCATCCTGTACAGCCCGGCCCAGCTGGCATCCACCGCCGTCCCCGTGGCCGCGGTCGCAGGCCTGCTCGCCCTCGTCGCCCCCTACGCGACCGGCTTCGCATCCCTCGGCTGGGCAGCCGGCGCCCTGCTCGCCGCCGTCGCGGCGCCCCGCACCGGCCAAGCGATGTACGTCCTCCCGTTCGCGGTCCACGCCCTCGCGGCTACCGCCGTGGTGTGCTTGGCGAGGTGGCGCGTTGCACTCATGTAGGACCAAACCCTGCCCTCCCAAAGAGGTCCCCCCTCCCTCGGTTGAAGGCGTGACGGAAGCAGGGAGCGGCATCGCCGAGCAGCCGCGCACCCCCGCCCGACGAGCCTGACGTCGGAGGCGTGGAGGAGTCCCACACCCACGGCAGTGTTTCGCACGATCGGTGACTTCTCCGGCGCCACCGAACGACGGCTCTGGAGCGCGACCACGGGTGTCGACTGTCGCCGAATGCGCAGGCATCATCGTGCGTGGGGGACTGCCCAAAGAGCCGTCCGCATCGAGGCCCTCCTGCACCGGCGAAGAAGCGGAGCGTCTCCAAGCGACCAATGACCGCACTACTTCCCGGATACGCTCGCGGGGTGGCGACGTTCCTGATCGCCGGCCGCTCGGTCGAACTTGACGTGGACACCGTTCGCCGCCGCCTTCGCGGCGTCGCACCCGAACCCATCCAGGTGTGGGGCGTCAATGTCGACGGCACGCTGTACCCGGTCGTGCAAGCACTTGAAGTCGCATCCGGCGTGCCCCGGGGCGCTACGCGATCAGCGCGGGCGCGGTCGGTGCTCGGCGCGTTGGGCTTCCAGGTGACGCGCCTCGATGAACCAGCGTCGTTTTCGACCAGGAGAGGCAGCAATGTCACGCCGGACGTCGCTCCACCGGCTCTCCAAGCGCAGGATGGCTGGTCCAAGATGGATGCACGACAGCGGCACCCAGTGCCGACAGTGCGACCGGAAGTCGTACCGAAGTCGCCCGGCGTCTACGCGTTCTATCGCGAGGGTGACCGTATCTACGTCGGACGTGCGATCGCGAAGGGCGGACTACGAAAGCGGCTGTGTGGGATGCACCTCCTCATCGGTCCCGACGTCTCTTGGTCTGCCTTCCGACGGAACGTCGCGGAGACACAAGGCGTCCCTACGTCTGTCACGCGGGTACATCGCGACACCCTGACGGTCGAGCAGCTTGAGAGGCTGAACCAGTGGGTCGCGGGCTGCGAGGTCGCTTGGATCGAGTGCGGGAGCGCTGCAGAGGCGACAGCACTTGAAGCGTCCATGAAGGCCGAGTACAAGCCGATGCTCACGAAGCGGTGACTGGTCGCCAAACGCCCCTCTCGGCGCGCGTTCGAGGACGACCGCGCCGATCTGGTGCGCCGCGGCGTGAGCAGCGCCGCGTCCTCCTCACCGGCTGTGCCGCCGTACGCGCCAAGCCAGTGCAGTGAGATGTGCGGCAGGGAGGACACCCGCAATCGTCGATCTGGGCGGTCACTCTGTCGCTGTCAGCCCTGCGGGGCGTGGGCCATCACGGCTACGTCGGTGCTCGTGGTGAAAGATCGACCCTCAACGCACGCACCGCGGCGTCCCGCAGGTCCGGATCGAGTTCGGCGAGGTGGGCGAGGAGCTCATCCTGGCGGGGTGATCCGAGTGCGAGGCGGTACGTCGCGAGCGCGCGCTCAAGCGCGTCGTAGCGGCCCTGCTCACGGCTGAGCGGCGGCAGCAGGAGAAGCCGTTCGATGGACGCGGGCCCCTGGAACACCCACGCCGGCGAGAGACCGTCCGCGCGATCGCGGGCACGCGCCGCGGCCTCGAACGCCGCTCTCCACACGTCCAGATCGTCCGTGCGCAGCGCCTCGATGCCGCAGGCGGCCGCGACGTTCTTGCGGACGGCGTGACCCTTGTAACGGTGGACGCGACCCTCGCGCTGCTCGAGGTCGACAGGGTTTGATGGCAGGTTCCAGTGCGCGACCGCGTGCGAGTACAGGTGGAAATCGAGCCCTTCCTGCCCGGCGGACGTCGTCACGAGCACGAACGGCCAGAACGGCGAGTTGTAGGCGTCGGTGACCCTGATCGTGCGGCGCAACTCCTCCGGGTCGTCGCCGGTGCGTGCGCTGTACGGGACGGCGAAGTGCGCGCGCATCGACGCGTCCTCCCACGCAGCCGTGGACGCGCCACGCCGCCGTGGCCGCACGTGCACCGTATACGTGGTCGTCCGCAGCGCCAGCACGCTGCTGAGCGTGTCCACGAGCTCCTCGCGCAGTCGGCGCGGGTCGGGCTCAACAAACCCACGCCAGTCCGCATACGTGTGGACATACTCGTCGAGCACCGCCTGGAGGTGACCCTCGACGCAGTAACGCAGCACTTCCCGCCAGTACGGGGCGCTCCCCCGCCCTTGGACGTACGCCTGCAGCTCCGGGTTGGAGAACAGGCTGCGAAAGCCCCAGGCGACCCGGGCCGCCGCGTCCCGCACGTCGCCGTCGTGGAAGGACGCTCCCGACCGGGTCAACGCGCGCAGCGCCGCGACCGCGGGCGACCCAAGCGCCAAGTCCGCCAGCACCTCGGCGAGATCGCGCGGGCGGCGCCCGAGCGCCCGCCTTCCGCGGGCCACGGCGATCACCGCCTCGACGTGCGCGGCGAGCTGCCGCGACTCCGCCACGTCGTCGCCGCGCCACGCGCGGCCTGAACGGTTGCGCTCCAACCAGGCGACGGCGTGGGCGCGACGGTCAGCAGCATCGAGCAGGAGCGGCGCGGTGACGTACCAGGCGACGTCCTCGGGTCCGTCGGATGCGCCGGCCGGCAGGCCTTCCAGCGCGGCTGTTGCCGTATCGACCGCGGCGCGGCGTACGGCTATCAGATCCGGGACGCGGCCGTCCCTGAGCAGGTCGGCAGCGAGACGACGCGGATCCACCACTGCGGCGAGCGTGGGGCTGGGGTAGAGCAGCGCGAACGCGGTCAGCGCACCAGCGTCACGCCCGGACAAGCTCAGCTCTAGGAGCCTCGTGCGGCTCGGGACGTGGTACGCGGGCCGATCGTGCCCAACCCACAGCCGCCGCTCGGCCTCGTACGACAGCAGCGTCGCGACCGCTTTCGGGACGACAGCCCACGAGGAGAACACAAGGCGCTTCGTGAACGCCCGGGCGGCGGGCGCGTCGAACTCGCTCGACCCGCGGTGGTACGGCAGCGCCGGCGGAAGCCACGCGAGCCGCCAGGCACCGGTCTCGAAGACGTCGTCCACGAGTGCGCGTATACGCCCGTTGGGGGCACGCAAGGGCTGGTACCCGCTTACGCGGCGCCAGTCGACGGTCACGCCAACGGCCCCCAGCAACCGCGCGAGGTCGGGGTCGGCTGCGAGATCCCATGCGGAGACTGCACGCTTCAGCTCGTACAACTCCATGAATGACAGCAGCCACGGGCTGGACTTCCAGAACTCGACGACGTCGTACTGCTTGTCGATGACGTGGTCGGCGACCCTGGCCTGGGCCAGGTACGCCCGGACGTCGTCGCGTTCGACGGTCACGGGCAGGAAGCGCTTCGCGAGCATCCCGTCGCGGTCGGGCGTGACTGCGAGGCGCTCGGTGCGGCTCATGACGACGCGCATCGACTCGGCCACGGCCACGCATGCGGAGGCGGCAGGCTCTACGCCCGCGTGCTGGAGCCCCGCAACCGCCGTGCTCATGGCGGCAAGCTCGGCGCGCAGCCGCGAGGTCGCCTCATCGTCGTCGAGCAGGAAGCCCAGCGTCGCGACGAGGTCGCCGTAGTGGTCGTCGCCGTCCACGTCGCTGCGGAGGGACACCGCCTTGTACGGCGTCGCGGACAGCAGGAGGATCATCGGGCGCTGATGGGTGCGAGGGTCGCGCCATGCGAACAGCGCGTCCGCGAGCTCGGCGGCCGGCGTCGACGCGGGCCGCTCGACGAGCGGCTTGAAGCGCTGGAACTCGTCGAGGATCACCAGATCCGGCTCCAGCAGATCGATCGCGGTCCGGGCCACGAGGCGCCGCAGGTCGCCGACGACCTCCTTCCGCAGCTCGTGTAGCGCGTTGGGGTATCGCGATCTCGGGTATCGGTAGCCCTCGTCCAGCGCCTGCAGCAACGCCCGCATGCGGCGAGCCCGCGGTCGGTCCGCGTCGAAGGTGCGCAGGGCCCGACGGAAGCGCGTGAGGAAGCCGCGAGCCAGCGAGTGGTCCTCCCGGAACCTGGCGAAGCGCGCGCGTGCGACATACGCCCGCTCGCGCACGCTGAAGCTCCACAGGCTCCACCCCAGGGCACGGTAGAGCCCGATGCCGAACTCGCCGTAGACATCCGTCACGAGCCAGTGGGCCAGCGCGCGCTCGCGCTGGTCGCCGGTCCGGCGGCCGTGGTCGAAGGACGTGCCCGGCGTGAGCGCAACGAGGTTGACCGCTGTGCGGTCCGTTCGTCCGTGGTGCAAGCCGTGGATGGACACCGGCAGCAACGTCAGACGCGTCTCCGACCGGATCGCGTCGCGGTTGGTGGGGTTGAGCTTTGTGAGGTTCTGCCTGGCGATGGCGAGGTTCGAGCAGATGTACACGACATCGATGCGCGGCGTCGTGTCCGCGAGCCCGGCCAGTGTCTGGGCGACCACCGCTCGTGCCACGAGCGTCTTGCCGAGGCCCACCTCGTCGGCGACCAAGAACCGTCGGCTTCCGGACGGGTCGGTGAGGCGCGCGAAGGCGTACTCGGCCGTGCGTCGTTGGAACGGGGCGAGGTGCCCGAGGGTGGCCTCGACATCGACGAGCTGTCTCATCGCGCGACCCGCACTGCCGCGGTGACCGCGTGCCACGTCTCGAGGAACCCGTCGGGCAGCAGCTGCCTGGCGTCGTCGCCCAGGTCGACCAGCAACGCGTCGATGTGCGCGAGTCGTTCGCGGTCCTGGTGAGCGGCGCGCACCATCGCCTCCAGCAGCGGCATGCCTGGCGGCGGTCCTGCGGGCACGTCGCCGCCGGCGGCCTCGAGCCATCGCACACGCTCGATGCACTCCGGCACGTTCCCCGCGTCCCCGAGGAGCAGCAGCAGGTAGCGCAGGAGGCGGTCGCCGTCGGCGAGGACCGTCCGGATGATCGCTTGGTCGCGCTCGTCAGGGACGCCGTCGAGGTCGGCGACCACGACCGTGCTCGTGTCGCGGTCGGGGCCCTTCAGCTGCAGCACCACCAAGCGAGTGACCAGGTGCAGCGACGGCACCAGGAACGTCACCGCGGCGTGTCCCAGCTCATCTAAGCCGAGGGGACGCTCTGCCGCCGGCACGCTGGCGGGGTACGCGGACGCTGACGCGATGGGGCGCAGCAGGGCGGCGACCGGTTCGCCGCTTCGCACCTCGACTATGTACCCGGCGGAGGTGGCGCGCACGGTGCCGCGCCAGGAGACCGCACCCAGCTCTCGCCGGGCAGCGTCCAGCGCGTCGCCGTCGGCGTCCTCGTCGCTCGGTCGTCCGTCGCCGGCGTCGTACGGGAGGAGCAGGTCGGCCAGCGCTGGCCGCTCCACTCGATCGTCGAGCGCTTGTTCGACACCGACGGCTGCGCGTCGGCCTCCGAGCTCCACCACCACCTCGACGTTCGCCTCCCAGCCCGCCATCGTGGCGTTCGCCGACCCGACAAGCCACGTCGAACGGCCCCCGGCGTCCCAGCCGTAGAGCTTCGCGTGCAGGCCAACGAGCGCCGTCGCCGGGTCCGCGGGGCGCAGCGCGCCGCCCTGCTCCGCAGGCGGTGAGGCGTCGGCGTCGAGGACCATCGTCGTCCAGCCGGGGTCGCGGCCGCCCGCGGCGTGCGCTAAGCCGTCGAGGGCGTCGGGTCGTGATACCAGCACCCGCCGCGGAGCGCGCGGCAGCCGTGCCAGCAGCTCGGGGCCGAGGAACGGGCTGACAACCACGACGCGGTCGGCGCGCTTCGGCCACAGAGACGCGGTCACGGGACCGAGTCCGAGGACGTGGACGCGGAGGCGGTCGAAGCCGTTGGGCATCGCCCAGCGCACCTCGCGGCAGCGGGCCGCGAGATCGCGCATAGCCTTGGCGCGTCGCCTTTCCAGCCCCCCGATGGCGAGCCCGGGAAGCGCATCCACGAGATCGGCGACCTGCGGCAAGATCGTCCCGCGCGACGACTGCTCGAGCCGGAGCAGCACGTCCCACGAGCGATCCGGTGTGAGGTTGCGCGAGCTGATGATCAGCCGGTGCGTGAGGTCGCCCGCCGGCGAGCGGTACGCCAACAGCCACACCTTGGGGTGGAACAGACCGGCGGGCACCGTGACCGGGACGACGCACCGCTCCAGCAGCGGCACGAGGCGGTTGCGTTCCCTGAGCGCGATCTGCCCCGCCTGGCAGAACACCGTGAGGCGATCGGCATGACGCCGAACCGCGTCGAGCAGCCCCACGGCCTCGTTGTCATCTTCCGCGCGCGAGTGCTGCGCCCTCGACTCGAGCAGGGCGAAGGCCCAGGGCGCCATCAGCAAGGTGAGCAGGTCGAGCGAGAACGTCGTGGCGACGGCCATGTCGAGCGTCGCGCCCTCGGGTGGGCGGAGCGCATCGAGCACGGTGGCGCGCTCAGAGGGCTGCAGCACCCCGCCCACCTCTGATATCCGCGATCAGCACTCGCGCGGTGGGCCACCGGAACGTCAGCCGCGCAGCTGCCTGTGGAGTCGGCTCCCTTGCCCACGCCGTCATGGCGGCCGCGTTGGTGGCGCGGGCGTTGCGGCCCTTCACGTCCGCCTCCCGTTGCGTCAGGCGTTCGCGCACGTCCTTGTCGCGGACGGCGTCAACCCCCGCGCCGACGACCGTGTCCACCCACCAGGTGATGAACGCCACCGCGCGACGGGCACGGGCAATGACGCCGAGGTCGTCCCACAGCGTCGGCAGCCCGTCCCGCCACCCACGCACGTCCGCACGGCGGCCGCCCATCTCGTCGCACCAGTGATCGAGCTCCACGTCCATCTGATCCCTCACGCCGGCGACGGCGGAGTCAGCAGGCAGATGCAGCGCCTCGATCGTGCGAAGGGCGAGCTCGTGGTTGTAGGCGAGCTGGGCACCGTGGAGCACGAGCGACAACACCTCGGCCTGCGCCAGCACCCGACGCGCGCGGTCGTGAAGCGTCGCCCAAGGCTGGACCCAAGGACCCGCCCCGTCCGACCAGGTCGCCATGTCGACGTCGTCCACGAGCGCGGCCGCGAGCAGGCTGCCGGGCACGCGCTGCAGGGCGCGCTCGGTGAGGTACACGGCTTCCTCACGGGTCAGCTCGAACCGCGCCGCACCTTCGGTGCCGTCGGGACCTTCGGGCACAGCGACGTCGAACGTGGCGTGCGACGCGCCTGTTTGGGCACGAGCCGCTCGGCGCGCGTAGATGGTCGCGAGGGCGTTCTCGTAGCGCGGCAGCGACAGGTCGACGCGCCGAATGCCGAGGGTGCCGAGCCCGCCCCAATACACAGTCGACGGCAGCTGCTTGGTGCCTTCGAGCGACGTCCTGCCGATCACGCCCTCGCCCCGCCCGTGCCAGCCCGCGATGAGGTTGCGGATGATCGCGACCTCGCCGGTGCGGCGCTCGTCCGCGAACCCCCGCCCGTGCAACCCGAGCTCCTCGAGGCGCAGCAACAGGCGCGGCACGAACAGGAAGTACCGGGCACGCGTCATGACCGTGGAGACGCCGGGGAACAGCACCTCCGCGACGGCGTCGCGCACCACGCCGACGCCGAGCGGGTCGCGCGCCTCCGTCTCCCGCAGCGCGGCGACGAGTGTCCGCAGGCTGTCGGCCTCGCGCTCGTCGTACGCCAGCCAGGACAGTGATGACATTGCATCGCTCAATCAACCATGGTGGTACCCGCGTTGCCACCGACGCCGCGACCGCGTGGCGGCCGCTACGACGCGGGTTCGCCGAAGGTCCGCCGCCGGCGGCGGCACCGCCAGGCCATACGACGGCACCGAGTGACGGGCGCTTCTCCGTCCCTCCGGCCAACACACGCTCACGCACGCAGGCGCTCAGATTCCAGGCGGTGTCTGTCACGTTCCGGCCGCTCGAGGTGCCACTCCCTGTAGGACCCCCGACTGCTGGAGGGCGTATGAACAGCGTGCAACTGATCGGACGGCTCACCGGCGACCCGGACGCGGATCACACGGCCAGCGGAACGGCCGTGACCACGTTCCGACTGGCGGTCGACCGGCCGGGCCGCAAGGGCGCCGACTTCGTGACCGTCAAGGCCTGGGAGCGATTGGCGAACGTCACGGCCGAGCACCTCAGCCGTGGTCGCCGTGTGGCGGTGCACGGGCGGCTCGCACACGAGGAGTGGATCGGCTCGGACCGGCGGCGCGCGGAGCGGCTGACTGTGGTCGCCGACCGGGTCGAGTTCCTTGATCCCCCTGCCGCCGCCCACCAAGTGGCCGGCGGCGAGCACGTGGGTGACGAGAGGGCGGCGTTGACCGCCGCGCTCGACGCCGGCCGGTAGGGCCCATGGATCCGGCGCACGATCGACGCCGACCGCTCGGCGGTGGGCGGAGGTGCGGTGACCGGTTGGTGCAAGCACCTCGTCCCGAGTTGTCCACAGCTTTGTGGAAGGTTCACCGAGATGACTAGTCACGTGCATAGAGTTCTGGCACTCGGGAGCACCGATGACCGATTCATGTCCATCTCTACTTCGCCTGGCGCCACGTAGCCGGGGGCACGGGGGTGCGCTTTGACGTCTTCTACCGCGCAGGCCCGCCGCCCGGGAGGGCCGGCGGCGGGTCCCGTCAGGGGGCTGCCGAGGCCCGCTCGTCGTCGCCGTCCGCTGCTGGTCGTCGCCGGGCTGGTGTTGGCCGCACTGTCGGCCGCGCTGGTGGCCGCCCTGCTGAATGCCGCGACCGCTACAGCGCTGGTGTGGGCCACGGCGGCCGACGTCTCCCGGGGCCGTCTGGTCGAGGCGGAGGAACTGGTCGCGATCGAGGTCAGCTCGACGGCTGCCGAGCGCCTGATCTCGGCGACCGTGGAGTCCCGCGATGGGCTGGTCGGGCGGGTGTGGGCGGTCGACCTGCCCGCCGGGGAGCTGCTGTCCCCGGCGCTGGTGACGGACCGGCTGGTTGTCGCCGACGGGCAGGCGCTGGTCGGGTTGCGTCTGGATCCGGGCGCGTTCCCGGTAGCCGGGCTGCGCCCGGGTGACGTGGTGATGGTCGTGGAGGCCGCACTCCAGCAGGGTGGGCCGCGCGTACTGGTGGACTCCGCGGTCGTGGAGTCGGTTGCGGTGCTCGGCGACCAGGGGGTCGCGGCGGCACGGCTGGTGACCCTGTCGGTCCCGGCCGGGGCGGCGGCCGCGGTCGCGAACGCGGGCAGCGCCGGCCAGGCGTCGATCGCGGTGGTTGCCCGGTGAGCTCGGCGGCGGTGGTGTCGGTGGCCGGGGCGCCGGGGGTGACGACGCTGGTGTGCGCGGCCGCCGCAGCCTCCGGGGAGGGTCGGCCGCTGCTGGTGGTGGAGGCGCCCACGTCGGGCGGTGTGATCGCGGCTCGCTGGCGTCTGGATGTCCGCGACACGGTCGCGACGACCGCGAGGCTGGCGATGGACGTCGCCGGCAGCGTGGATCTGTGGGCGGCGGCGCATCATCCGTGGCTGGCCGCGTCGCGGGTGATCCCGGCGCACCCGTCAGCGGTGGTGTCCCGCCAGGCGCAGGCGGGCCGCTGGCTGGCCGACCGACTCGCGTCAGTGCGCCGGCCGGTGCTGGTCGATGCGGGCCGGGTGGATGGGTCGGCCGAGCAGTTCGATCTGTTGACGGTGGTCGACTCGGTGTGGGTGCTGGTGGATCCGATCGCCGAGCAGGTGATCGCGGCCCGAGCGGTTGCGGAGTGGTTGAACCGGACCGGCCCGGTCCAGCTGCTGGTGCGCGAGCCGGGAGGTGAGCCTGCCCGCGACTCGGCCGGCGCGGTGACTTCGGCGCTGGCGTGGCCGCTGCTGGCCACGGTGCCCTACGACCGGCACGCCGCCCGGGCGCTGTGCGGCCTGTCCCCTCCCCGGCGCAACCTCTCCCGTGCGCCCCTGCTCCGGACCGGCAGAGCGCTTGCCGACCAGCTCATACGCGTCGAGGTGGGCGCGTGAGGAGCTGGTCGGATCCCACGGTGCGGCGTGCGGTCGTGGCTGTCGTGGAGGGCGTGCATGCCCGGCGCGACGGCCAGGCCCTTGGCGACACCGACCGGCTCGGGCATGACCAGGCCGCCGATCTGGTGATGGCCGAGATCCGCCGGCTGCGGATGGAGGACGTGACGGTGGTACCGGCCGGCCTCGCCCCTGAAGAGCAGGTGGACGTGTGGGCGGCCGTGCGGCACGCGGCTGTCGCCGAGCTGGCGGCGCTGGGGCGGCTGCAACCGCTGCTGGACGACGACTCGGTGCAGGACGTCAACATCAACGGCTGCGACGAGGTGTGGGTCATCCGCAGCGACGGGTCGAAGGGTCGGGCGGACCCGGTCGCCGACAGCGACGAGGAGCTGCTGCGGCTGGGGCAGCGGATCGCCCGCCGCTACGGCCGTGAGGGCGAGCAGGAGTGGTCGGAGACCCGCCCGATCGCCGACATCACCCTGACCTCCGGGCACCGCGTCTCGCTGGTCCGCGAGATCGTTCCGCGGCCCACCATCTCGATCCGCCGTCCCGACCTGTCGCTGCGCCACGTCGACCAACTGGTCGCGCTGGGGACGCTTGACGAGACGGTGGCGGAGTATCTGGCGGCGGTGGTGCGGTTCGGCGCGAACGTGCTGGTCGCGGGCGGCACCAAGGCCGGCAAGACCACCACCATGCGCTGCCTGCTCAACGAGATCGACGCGGACGAGCGGATCATCACCATCGAGGACGTCCGCGAGCTGATGCTCGCCCACCCCGAGATGGTCGACGTCGACGGGAAGCCGCTGCACCACGACGTCGTGTCCTTCGCCACCCGGCGACCCAACGCCGAGGGGGAGGGCGGGTTCACGCTGGCGGACGGGTTGCGGGCCTCCAAGCGGCTCAACCCCGACCGGCTGGTGGTGGGCGAGGTCCGCTCCAGCGAGGCCGCCCAGCTGCTGGACGCCATGATGGGCGAGGCGGGCGGGTCGGTGTGCACCATCCACGCCTCCTCCGCCCGTGCGGCGCTGGGACGCCTGGAGTACCTCGCCACCGAGCACTCGACCATGTCGGAGGCCGGCGCCCGCCGCAGGGTTGCCGACGCCGTCGACGTGGTGTGCTGGCAGCGGCAGGACCCGGCCACCGGCAAGCGGTATGTCGCCGAAGTGCTCGAGGTCGGCGAGGCCGACGGCGACACCGTGTTGATCCATGAGGTGTACCGGGTCGACGCGGAGGGACGGCTGACCGGCGACGGGCCGTCGGTGGCGATGCGGCAGTGGCTGTCCCGGCACGGCTGGCGGCACGGCATCCGGGCGGTCGACTGACATGCCGGCCCTCCCCGTCGCCGCTGCCGCTGCCGCCGCCGGGCTGCTGTTCGCAGCCGGCATCATGGCCATCGTCGTCGGGCTGACCGGCACGGAGGACCCTGCGGTGCCGCGCCGCCACGACTGGCGGCTGCTGGCCCGCCGCAGCGCGGCCGCAACCGGGGTGGCAGCCGCTGCCGGGGTGGCGTGGCTGGCCACCGGCTGGCTGGTCGCGGGCGCGGCGGTGGTCGCCACCGTGTGGCTGGTCCCGCAGACACTGCGGCAGGCCGCCGGGCAGCGCCACGAGCGTGCGATGCTCGACGCGACCAGGGCATGGCTACAGCAGCTCGACACCACCGTCGGCGCCGGGGTCGGGCTCGAATCCGCGCTCCGTGAGTCGGCCCGCCAGAGCCGCCCCGACTCGCCCATCACCGCACCGCTGCGACGCTGCGTGGAGCAGCTGGACTGGATGGAGACCGAGGCGGCGCTCGAGCAGCTCGCAGCCGACCTCGACAACCATGTCGGCGATGCCGCCACCGTGGTGCTGGCGTCGGCGCTCAGCCACTCCACCAAGGGCCTCCGGCCGGCGTTGCGTGCCCTGGTGGCGTGGGCCGACGACCAGCTCGACCACCTCCGGCAGGTGGAGGTGGAGGCCCGCGGGCTGCGCATGACCCGCCGGGCGGTCCTGGCGATCTGGACGGTCCTGGCCCTCTACCTCGCGGTCACCTCACCGGACCTGATGGCCGCCTACGCCACCGTCGACGGCCAGGTCGTGCTGCTGGGGCTGGTCGGGCTGGCCTCCGCTGCGCTGTGGCTGCTGGTGGTCTGGTCGACCGTGAAGGGCCCCGAGCGGTTCTTCCAGCACGGGCGGTCCGACCGATGATCCTCGCCTGGGCCGTTGCTGCCGGGGTGCTGTTCGCGGCCGGGGTCACCGCCGTCGCGTGGGGCCTGCGACCGCCGCTGGCCCGGTTGGACCGGCAGGTCGACGCGGTCCTGGGCGGCCGCGCCGCCGCGACCGACCGCGCGTGGCGGCGCTGGCACGACCGGCTGGCGGCCAGCACCCCGTCGGCGGCGCTGCCCGACCTCACCGTGCTCGGGCGTGCCCCCGAGGACTTCGTCATCTCCCGGCTGCTGTGGGCCACCGGCTGGCTGGCCGCTGCGACGGTCGTCGCCGGCCTGGCCGGCATCGCGCCGGCGCTGCTGCCGGTCGCCGCCGCCGCCGGCGCGCTGGCCGGCTGGATGATGGCGGTCCACGCGCTGCACGACCGGGCCGCCAAGGCGCGCCGCACGCTCGCGCTCGCTGTTGCCGCCTGGACGCAGATGGCCGCCCTGATGATCCGGGCCGGCGTCACCGACGAGCAGGCCATGCGACGTGCCGCCGCTGCGGGCGACCACTGGACGTTCCGGATGCTCACCGCCGCCATGGACCGGGCTGTCGCCAACCAGCGGGAGCTGTGGTCCGGGCTGGACGACCTCGGCCACGCCGCGGACGTCACCGAGATCCGCCAGCTCGCCGCCGAGCTGCGGCTGACCGAGACCGCCGGTGGCACCCCCACCGAGGCGCTGCTCGCCCGGGCCGACGCGCTACGCCAGGACGAGCTGGCCAACCAGCTCACCGCGGCCAAGGCCGCCCGGCTCAAGCAGGACATCGTGCTGGGCGCCCTCGGCATCGTCCTGGTCCTCTACATCATCTACCCCACCGTCCGCACGCTGCTCGACAGCCGCATGTGAACCCAAGTCCGCCACCCGAATGAGAGCCAGCCGCCCGGTCCAACCCGACCCGCAAAGGAGACGCATGATGATCCTCACCCGACTCACGGCCCGCACGCGGCCGCTGCTCCTCGCAGCGGCCATGCTGCTCCTCATCCTGACCTCACCCGCCCAGACCCTGCCGTCCAGGCTCGACCCGTACTGGCGTCGGGTGCGTGGGGAGGAGGACGGCGAGATCGTGCAGAACATCCTGTGGGTCGCCGGGTTCGCCGCCATCGCCATCGCCGTGGTCGCCATCATCCGCGCGTTCGTGCTCGGCGAGGCCGAGAACCTGCCCACCTCCGGCAACGCGGGTGGCTGAACGGGTGGGCTGGCAGCGCGACGACGGCGACACCACGGTCGTGGGGGTGCTGCTCATGCCGCTGCTCGCCCTCGCCCTCGGTGTCGTGCTGCACCTGGGGCTGTACCTGCTGGCCCGCCAGGCCACGATCACCGCCGTCCAGCTGGGGCTGACCGCGGCCACCGCCGCCGACAGCTCCGCCGCCGAGGGCGAGCGGGTCGCCCGCCAGCTGCTCGACGACCACTCCGCCGCAGAGACGCTCAGCCTCACCGCCACCACGACCGGCGGCAACGTGACGGTGACCGCCACCGTCCGCGCGCCCGGGCTGGTGCCGGGCCTGCCCCGGACCATCACCGTGACCCAGACGGCCGTGCGAGAGGAGTTCCTCAGCGTCCCATGACCAGCCGACTCCGCTACGACGAGACCGGCTCGTCCCCCGTGGTCGAGCTGGTCCTCGGCGCGCCGCTGCTCGCGCTGCTGATCTGGCTGGTCGTGTGGGCCGGCACCGGCGGGCAGACACCCGGCGAGGTCTCCCTGGCTGCTCACGACGCCGCCCGGCTCGCCACCACCATCCGCCAACCGTCGCAGCGACCCGCCGCAGCCCAGGCGCTGGTGGACCGCCGGCTCACCGGATCGGCCTGCACCTCGTGGACGGTCCGCAGCGTCTCGACCGAGGTGGTCGTCACCGTCACCGTCGACTGCCAGCTCCACACCCCCCAGATGGCCGGGCTGCGCCTGGCCGGCCGGACCGTCACGGTCACCGGACGGTCCACCATCGACCCGTTCTTCATCCAGGGAGGCGGATGATGACCGCCGCCGCTGCACGCCGATTCCTGGCCGGCGAGGCCGGCGGGTTCGTGATCTGGTGGCTCATCGGGCTGTCCGGCGTCGCCCTCCTCATGTTCGCCCTGGTCGCCGACGGGTCCAGGGTCATGGCCGGCGTCAACGCCACCTCCGACGTCGCCCAGGTCGCCGCCAGGGCCGGAGCCCGGATGGTCAACCCGACCACCGGCGCGCTCGACGCGACCCGGGCCGAGGCCGCCGCCCACACCGAGCTGGCCGCTGCCGGGATGACCGGGACCGTCACGGTCAACGGCAACGAGATCACCGTCACCGCCTCCACCACCATCACCCTGCCGCTGCTCGCCACCGTCGGGGTCGACCAGCGCACGGTCGATTCCACCCGCACGGCCCGCGCCCTCAGCGACCCCTAGGAGAGCCGCGTGCCTGCCGAGGAGAGCCTATGAGACCCGCCACCATGTGGACCGCCGGGGTGCTCCTGACCATGGCGGTGCTGCTGACCGCCTGCGACGGCGGCGAGGACGTCGAGCCGCCAGACATCGCCAGCCCGACCCCGGTCGACACCAGCCCGACCCCGGTCCGCACCAGCGCCGGCACGCCCGAACCGGCTCCGCCGACCCTCGACGACGAGGCGGCGGCGGAGCTGTACGTCGCCTGGCAGGAAACCGTGTATGCGCTGCCACCCACCGAGCCGGAAGCGGTGGACGTCGACGGGGCTGGTGACGGGGTGGTGGTGCCACGCTCCGAGGCCGCTGAGTGGGTCGCCCAGGAGCTCCAGCTGGCACGAGAGCGGGGAGTCATCGTCCGCGGCGGCGTCCACGCCGAGGCGACCGAGCCCGTCCAGATCGCCGGTGACCGTGCCACGGCCGTCATCTGCGCATCTGCCGATGTCCGGGTCACCGACGTGGCCACCGGTGACCCCGTCTCCGACGACGCGGTCGACACCTCCTACACCCGCGTCGCCGTCACCTACCGACGCATCGGCGACGACTGGCTGGTCGAACGCGCCGACCCCAGCGACGAGCGGGACTGCGTGCCGGCCTCCATCGAAGAAGCAGTCGGGGCGCGCTGGGAGCAGTTCACCGAGGCCTGGTACGAGCGCGACCGGCAGGGCGGCGGGGAGGAGCTCGGCCGCTTGGCACAGGTGGTCACCGACGGCTTTGCCGACACCCTGCGCGGGCTGCCCGAGCGGGACCCCGTTCCCGAACCCGCTCCGTTCACGGACTTCGAACTGATCGCCGTCACCCGCACGTCGGCCTCGGGACATGCCTGCCGCTCCGGCAGCCTGCAGACCGTCGAGTGGGTGCTCGTCGACGGGCAGTGGCGCGTCGACTTCGCCGGCCGGGAGGGCGCGGAGGCCACGCCATGTCGGTGACCGGCTCGGCCAAGGCACGCCGCGCCTGCGGTAGCGCCCCGCCCGCCCGGGCCTGTGTCCTGCTCGCCGTGCTCATTACCGCGGTCCTGCTGCCCGCCTCGCCCGCGGTGGCCGGGCACAACTGCACCGTGGTGGAGGTCCCCGTCCCGGGTGGCGGGTATGAGATTGTCCGGGACTGTCCAGCCCACCAGGGACAGGGCGGCGGAGGCGGCGGTGG
>Ga0247713_1000131_pt1 | contig 53093 bp, 52 predicted proteins | sample 21E_NmetaG_FD_189936 | JGI IMG/M metagenome (GOLD analysis project Ga0247713, IMG submission 189936) | Soil microbial communities from hillslope of Landscape Evolution Observatory, University of Arizona, Oracle, AZ, United States - 2-1-E_N | ecosystem: Engineered > Artificial ecosystem >...
TCCAGTTGCTCGTCGAGCTCGTCGAAGATCGTCGAGTACCCGTCGATCACCCAGCGCGGCACGTCTTCGTATCCGGGCCACGAGGTGTCGGAGATCACGAGGCAGTCGTCGCCCGCCTCCTCCGCCGCACGCGCGACGGCATCTTCATAGGTGCCGTCGACGACCGTGCACGCCGCGCCCTCCGAAGCGATCGCCTCGGTGCGCGCCGGTGCGGTTCCGGCGGGAACGAAGATCCGGGCGCCGAGTCCGAGCAGACGGGCCATCCGGGCCACCGCCCGCCCGTGGTTGCCGTCGGTTGCCGCCGCGAGCGACAGCGGAAGATGATGCCGGAGCGCCGCCCGCAGGTCCTCGACCGACTTCCACCCGCCGAGGGCGCCGATGTGCCGTTCGAGCGCCCGATAAGTGCCCCACGACGCGCCCAGGATCTTGAACGACGGGAGCCCGAGACGAGCCGACTCGTCCTTTACGAGGACTTGCCGCACGCCGAGTTCGGCCGCGAGGGCGCGCGCGTCGACGAGCGGCGAGACCGCGTAGCCCGGAAGCCGACGATGAAAGGGCCGCGGGGAATGGGTCGGCGGCGCACCCTCGGCTCGGGGCCGCTCGTTGCGGTATGAGCGCACGCCCTATCGAATCACGGGTGATCCGTCGACAGATCGCGCGTGAGCTCCGCGAGATTGTCGAGCAACTCCCGGAGGAACTTCTTGCCCTCCTCGTCGGTGAAGTTGCCGTCCGAGTCGAACTTCTGATGCACGTGGGCGACCTGAACCTCGGGGGCGGGAACCGTGATGCACTTGTTGTAGGTGAGCGTCTGACGAAGTTGCTCCTGGGCACGCACCCCGCCGGTGGCGCCCGGGGTCGCCGACAGGATCGCGACCGGCTTGTTCTGCATCGGGGACTTCCCCGGCGGACGCGACGCCCAGTCGAGAGCGTTCTTCAGAACGCCGGTCATCCCGTGCTGATATTCGGGCGTCGCGATCAGCAACGCGTCGGCGGCATCGAGCACGAGGTGGAACCGGCGCACCCCCTCCGGCATACCTCGCTTCTCGAGGTCCTGGTCGAACAGCGGGATGTCGTCGATGTCGTAGATGGAAATCTTCATACCTTCGGGAGCCAGGTCCCGGGCGACGTCGAGCATCCTTCGGTTAAAGGAGTCGTCGCGCAGGCTGCCGGCGAACGCGAGGACCTTGATCTCGGCCATGAGAACCACCCTTCGGTCGTGAAATCTCAAGCACCCCTACCCGATGCCCGCCGGAGAAATCGTCCCGCCCCCGCCTCCCCCACGGGCTCGCCGTTCTCCGCCACCACGCGGCCGCGGGCGAGGACCACGCGCGGCCACCCGGTGACGGTGAGGTGCTCGTAGGCGGAGTAGTCGCAGCGCGTGTGCAGCCGCTCGGGCACGAGCTGCCGGGTGAGGCGCGGGTCGAACACGACCACGTCCGCGTCCGCCCCCGGCGCGAGCGTTCCCTTCGCCGGCGACAGCCCGAACAGGCGCGCGGGCATCTCGCAGCATCGATCGACCCACTGCTCGAGGGTGAGGTCGCCGGCCAGAACGCGCTGGTACACGAGCGCGAGGCGCGTCTCGATCCCGGGAAGACCGCCGGGGATCTCGGTGAAATCGCGCCACCCGCGGCCCGACGTCCCGGCATCCTTGGAGCGGCCGTCGAACGGGCAGTGATCGGTCGACACCACCTGGAGGTGACCCTGGGCGAGGCCCTCCCACAACTCCTCCTGGTGCCACCTGTCGCGCAAGGGCGGCGCGCAGACGAACCGAGCGGCACTTTCGTCCGGGCGGTCGAGCATGGCCGCGTCGAGATACAGATATTGCGGGCACGTCTCCGCGAACACGGGAAGGCCCCGTTCGCGCGCCGCCCGAATTTCGGCGAGGGCCGGCGCGCTCGACAGATGCACCACGTAGAGCGCGGCCCCGGTGTCCTCCGCCATGGCGACGGCGCGCCGGACCGCCGCCGCCTCCGCCTCGGGCGGTCGCGACCACGCGTGCCACTTCGGCGCCACGCGCCCCGCGGCAAGTGCCTCGGCGCGCCGCGCCGCAACTTGAGAGTCGTCCTCGCAGTGAAGCGCAACCAGGACGCGGTGACGCTCGGCGGCGCGCATCACCTCGCGAATGACGTGGTCGGAGACCATGAGGCGCTCCGGATAGGTCATGTACAACTTGACGCTCGTGATGCCCGCCTCCACGATCTCGGCAAGCACGTCGTCCGCGGGTCGCGTCAGTTCGGTGAACGTCATGTGGAACGCGTAGTCGACGACCGCGCGCCCGTCCGCTTTCGCGTGCCACTTGGCGAGCCCGCTCGAGATGGATTCGCTCCCGTACGCGGTTGCGAAATCGATCACGGTCGTCGTTCCCCCGCACGCCGCCGCCCGGGTGCCCGACGTGAAGTCGTCGGCGGACGTCACCGCGCCCAACTCCAGATCGAGATGCGTGTGGACGTCGACCCCGCCCGGCACGACGTAGCACCCGGATGCGTCGATCACCGTGGTCGCCGCGCCCCGGGGGACTTCGCCCACTGCGGCGATCTTGTCGTCGGCGACGAGAACGTCCCCCCGGCGAACCGCGCCGCCGGCGACGATGTCTCCCCCGGCGATGACGAGCGAGCTCATCCCGGGCTGCGGAGTGACAGATAGACGGCGCGCACGGCAAACGCGCGCCGGAGCTCATCCGCCACGTCCTCGTAGAACTCCTGGCGATAGGTGGCGTCGGTGAGCGCGTACACGGTGAAATAGAGGCCCGAGAAAGACGCCAGGAACACCGCGACCTGTAAGAGATCGCGGGTGAGGACGATCGATTTTCCCCACAGGCCGAACGTGGCGATGGTCTCGGGAGCGCGTCCCGTCCATGTGGCGATGACGTCGGGGCCGATGGCGATGAGCCCGAAGCCGACGAAGAACAGGCCGATGGTTGCGGCCACGATGAGGATGCGGAGTCCCTGCCCGAACAGGACCACGAGGTAGACGTTGCCCCACTGCCGCCGGTTCGGAGGAGGCGCCGGCGGCGGCGCGCCGAGTCCTTCGGCCGGCGTCCCCGCGACGAGGGCCTCGATCTCCGCCGGCGATTCGAGCGTCGCGAGGCGCCGGATCTCCCCCGGCAACCGCGCCAGAAGGAACACCGTCCCGAGCGTAGCGAAGGCACCGACGACCGCGATCAGGAATTCGCGGTCGAGCGACGACGCCACCTGCCACACCTCGGCGTTGATGAACAGAAACGTTACGAACAAAAGCAGCAGCGGAAGCGCTCTGACGAGGAGGTCGAACACCGTCCCCGCCTGCCGTCCGAGGCGCCGGAGTGCCCACGCCGCGATCGCCACGAGTGCATACGACGTCGTCAAGTAGATGAGGCCGAGCAAGAAGAGGTTGCCGCCGGCGACCGCGAGCGCCGATCGCCACTGGCCGCCGAAAACGGCCGGCAACGCCGCCGGCCCGGCGACGAAAACCGCCAGCTCGACCGGTCCCACACTTTCCGGTGCCGCCAGCGCGCGCCGCCCGCGCAACCGATTGACGCCGCCCCACACCGCGAGCAAGAGCAAGAAGCCGGCCGCCGCCGCGAGGACGTTTCCCCACCACGGCCACGTGAGATTGAGCGCGCCGGCGACCTCGGCCACGAACACAAGGGTGAGCGCCGGCAGCGCGCGCGTAAAGACGTCGCGGGACGCCGAGTAATCCTCGATGAAGTGCGGAATGCCCTGGCGCGTGAACCAGCGCTCGATTCGTTCGACCTCCACCCGATGAGCGTCGCACACCCGGCGGAGGTCGCCCCGGAACTAAGGGCCTCTACGACCTCAGGACCTCGACAATGTCCCGGCGCGCCGTACTCCGCCGGGAGAACCAGGCTCCCGCGGCCGCGAGGCCCAGCCCCGCGGCCGCGACCGCGCCGAGCGGAACCAGGGGCGCCGAAAACACCGGGCCCGGAGGCAGGCTCGGCAACAGATCGAACTTCGGCAGGACCATGCGCACGATTCCGACTCCCGCCCCGATGCCCGTCGCGAGAGCGAGGCCCAAGAGGATCGCATTCTCGGTGAGCAGCATCGCGAGATGGGAGCCACGGGAAAATCGCATGCGGCCGGCGAGCGCGAGCGTGAGCGTCGTCGCTCGCTCGCGTGCCTGCAGGTAGAGCAGCAGGCCGAGGACCGACAGCAGGACCGCACCCACCCCCAGGGCGCGCAGAAGAAGGAGCGCCCACGACAGCGACTGCAGAGACGGGCTCTCCAGGACGGCGGCCGCACTTCGAAGCGAGTAGTAAGGGATGCCGGCCCCGGCGAGCGCGGCGGCGGCTCGTTCCGCGTCGACGTCCATCCACAGCTCGTCCGCCCGCCCCGATGCGCTCGCCTCTCCCGCAAGGCCGTCGAGGAGCCGGTCGCGAGCTGCGACGAGGACGGGCTCGTCTCCGACCTGTCCCGGAAAGACGGAGGCGCGTCCGACGACGCGCACCTCGATACCCGCCTCCTGGTCGTCCGGCACCGCCGCATCTCCCACCGCCACCACCCGCAGCTCGTCGTCCGGCCCCTCGAGACGGGACATCAGCCGGGAGAGTGGGATGGGCGAGAAGTCGCTCTGCCAGTACGCGGCGCGCTCGAACGTATCGGGATCGACGCCGATCACCGGCACGCCCTGCGTCCCCTCGTCGAACAGGAACCGGTCGAAGCGCACCACGTACGTCCACGGGAAATCGAGATCCACGCCCTCGTAGTCGGGGGCGACAAGGGCGGCCGCGTCGGCACCCGCGAACACATACGCCTTTGCCCGCGCGGTCTCACCCGTGGAGGCTTCCAGCACCGACGCGTAGGTGAATACCCCGATCGAGAAAGCACACGCGGCAACGAGGGCGACCGCGGTCCCGCTCGAGTTCGCGAGCCGCCTCGTCGCCAGATACAACGCAGGCGGCCACCGCCGCGCAATGCTCGCTCCCGCGCCGAGCGCCGTCTGCGCGGCGCGCATCGTGAGGCCGCCGACCGCCAGAATTCCGACCAGGGGAAGCAGCAGCACATCCAGCCTCAACCGGGATTCGGCGCCGCTTACGACCGCCCCGCCGGTTTGGGAAAGTCGCCACAGGGCGCATCCGGAGATGATGAGCGCGACTGCCTCCCATGCACCCCGTAGCCGGCGCGGACGCGCCCTCCCCCACCCCGTCTCCTCTCGACGACATGCGACGACCGCCGCTGCCGTTGCGAGCGCAATGCCCGCGGCGATTGCCACGGCGCAAGCAAGCGCGGCCTCGGAGAGCGCCTCCCCGGGAAAACCTCGTCCCGGCCCGAGCACGCCGACGATCGCCAGACCGCCCCACAGTCCGACGGCAGCGCCCGCGATCGACGGCACCAGGAGCTCGAGTGCAACGCGGCCCCCGAGGCGCGCCGGCGCCACCCCGCGCTGCACCAGCGACGCGAATTCAACGCGCCGCCGCTGCACGAGGAAGTAACCGGCGGCCACCAAGATCGCGGCCGCAACCGCGGCGGCCGCGATCGATACGACATCGACGGGCGCTCTGAGCGCGGCAACCTGCTCGTGCGCCTCGAACACGATCGCGTTCATCGCGCTCGAGCGATGTCTCTCGGTCGGAAAGAACCCCTCCGTGCCGAGCGCGGCGAGGAGGTCGGAATCGTAGGAGGTCAAATGGTTCGCAATCACGCGGGAGAGAGTGCGCGCCAGCGCTTCCCCCTTGTCTAGGGAGAACGGGCCGCGGCGGACCGGGACGTTCCATTGAACCTGCCCGGAGTCGCGCAGCTCCGCCGCCGCGGCGAAGAAACGTGCGCGCGGCGCGAGCACGAGCGGCGGCGGATAGGTGTCCGCATTGGGGGCCTTGTAGACGAGCTCCGACAGGGGCGCCCATGCATCGCGGTAACCGCCTAAGGCCAGGTCGCGGTAGACCGCGGCGACGGGCGCCTCGTACACCCGCGGGCCGAGCTGCAACGCGACGGTGTCCCCCACGGAGACGTCGATCTGACGGGCGGTCACGTCGGAGACCCACACCCCGTCGCTCCCTCCTCCGGCAACGACCGTGACGTTCTCGCGCCAGCCGTCGCGGTAGGCGAGGCGCGCCTGGGCGTCGGCGGTCTGCCCCGGCCGCGACGCCCGCAACGGCGAGCCGGCCATCGACACGACCGGGTCGTCGAGGTCCCCCACCGGGGCCGCGATCTGCGCGAGGCGCGTCCGGACTTGTTCGACGGTACGGGGCAGCGGCACCTCCCGGACGTCGAGGTCGGACTCGACCCGGCGAACCGGGTCGCCCCCTACGATCGCGTTCACGGAGTCCGACAACGACCCGAAGCGAGTGACGCGTAGGCCGGCATGCCACCGGGAGAACTCCCCGATCTCCCGTGCCAGCGCGGCGCGCCCGCTCGATGCGAGGTACCCGGGACGCGCGGCCGCGGTCGCGGCCAAAATGAAAGCCCCGACGGCGACGGCGAGCGCGATCTGGGGAAAGCGGACGAGCAGCAGCGGCGCCTTCCTCCATATGGGATCGAGAGCTCGCACCCGCACCCCTTACGACAGCGGTAGTAGGAGGTGACTCTACCGCCGGCTTCGGGGGCGGCCCCACAGGGCGGCCGAGGAATCGGGAGCGCGCCGCTCCTCGCGCGAGACCGCGCCGTCGTGCATGAACAGGACGCGGTGGCAGAACTCGATCGTCGTGTCGTTGTGAGTGGCGATCAAGCACGTCCCACCCGCGTCCGCCAGCCGGCGTAGCGACTGGAGAACGAGGACCTCCCGGCGCGGGTCCTGATGGCCGGTCGGTTCGTCGGCGAGGACGAGTGCCGGTTCCAGCGCGAGCGCGCGGGCAACCGCAGTCCGCTGCTGTTCGCCGAGCGACGTATGGGGCGGGCGGCGCCGAGCGACACCGGTGAGGTCGAGGGCCTCGAGGAGACGGGTGATCTTGGCGTCCAGATCCGGGGTCGCGCCGCCGTTCAGCAACATGGGGAGGCCGACGTTCTCCGCCACCGTCAGCTCGTCGACCAGGCCCAGCCGCTGTGGAATCAGCGACAGCTCGTTCCATCCGGCCGCCCCCGGTGCCTCCGCGTCGCGCCACCGAACCGCGCCCGCGTCGGGGCGCTCCCATCCCGCTGCAACCATGAGGAGCGTCGTCTTACCCGACCCCGAAGGTCCTACCAGCCCGACCACCTCTCCCGGAGCGAGCCCCAACCGGACGTTTTTGAGGGCGTGGACGTCCTCGTCGCCGCGCCGATAGCTCTTCGACACCTCGGTTAACAGGAGAATGGGCGTCGTCACGCGACCACCCCGTGATCGAGCCGGAAAACTCTGTCGGCGGCGGCCGCGACATATGGGTCGTGAGTTGCGACGAGCACGGCGATCCCCCGTGCGCCGAGGGAGGACAAAAGCTCGATCAGGTCGTCGGCGCTGCTGCGATCGAGCTCGGCGGTCGGCTCATCGGCCAATACCACCACCGGGTTCCCGACGACCGCCTGCGCGAGAGCCAGTCGCTGTTGCTCTCCTCCCGACATCTGCGAGGGACGATTCGACAACCGGCGTTCGAGCCCCACGGCCCGCACGAGGTTCTCGATCCCCTCGCGCCCGCGTCCGCGCAGACGCGCCGCCAGATACAGGTGCTCTTCCACCGTCAGGTAGGAGATCAGGTTGTCGGACGCGCGTTGGTGCACGAGCCCCACTTGGGAGCGACGGAATCGCCGCCTCGATCTGCGGGTCGCCGCGTCCAGCCGCACTCCCGCAACTTCTACCGTGCCGTGATTCGGCTCGTCGAGCCCCGCAACGATGCGAAGGAGGCTCGACTTACCGCTCCCGGACGGACCCGTGACGGCAGTGACGCTACCGGCGGCTGCGTCGACGTTCACGCCTCGGAGCGCATCGACGCGACCGCTTTCCGTCCAGTACGTCCGTGCGACGTCGCGGCACCGCACGGTAGCCCCGGGAACTTCGTCGGTCCACATCCCGCCGGGATGCTACCGCCGGGGCGCGGGGCGGCGAGATCAACAAACTGTTGAAACGGCGGCGACGGGCGTGGGACGATGCCGACGTGGGGGGACACCGGAAGTCGCCGCGTCGCATGCAACCGCCCCCGCTGGTGCTCGCCCTCGGGGGGAACTCGATATCGCGCCGTGACGACGAACCCTCGGTCGGCGCGCAGTTCGAGCGGGCCCGAGAGACGTGCGAGCTCCTCGTTCCGCTGATCGCCTCGGCTAAATGGCGCGTCGTCATCACCCACGGCAACGGGCCCCAGGTCGGCAACATCCTCCTCCGCAGCGACCTCGCCGCGGAGGCGGGAGAGCTGCCGCGCATCCCGGTCGATGCCGCCGTCGCCGACACCCAAGGGGCGATGGGCTACATGCTGCAGCAGAGCCTGGCCGGCGCGCTGTGGGAGTCGGGGCTGCGCGTTCCCGTCGTGACGGTCGTCACCCAGGTGATCGTCGACGAGGACGATCCCGCGTTCGCGGCCCCGGCGAAGCCCATCGGCCGGTTCTACCCGCCGGGCGCGGTCGCCGCGCTCGAGCGGCACGGGTGGGTCATGACCGAGCAGGACGGCGGATGGCGCCGGGTGGTGCCGTCGCCGATGCCGCGCGAGATCGTCGAGGAGGACGTGGTGGGCGAGCTGCTCGACGCCGGCGTGGTCGTGATCGCATGCGGCGGCGGCGGAATCCCCGTCGTGATGTCGGAGTCGGGGCGGCTTCGCGGCGTCGAGGCGGTGGTCGACAAGGATCATGCATCGTCGCTTCTGGCGTCGCACGTCGGCGCGCCCGTGTTCGTGATGCTTACCGACGTCGATCGGATAGCCGTCGACCGCGGCACCGACCGTGAACGGCGCCTCGACGAAGTCGACGTCGACGAGCTGGCGGCATACGAGCAACAAGGCCACTTCCCCGCCGGATCGATGGGCCCCAAGGTACGCGCCGCGATCGACTTCGTCGCGCGCGGCGGGGCGCGCGCGATCGTCACCGCGCCCGAACGTGTGGAGGATGCGCTTGCCGGGCGCGCCGGGACGCACGTGGTGGCGTCCCGTGCGGAAGCGGCCGCGACCCGGTGATGGAGGTCCTCCGACCGGACTCGCTCGCGGAGGCGCTCGAAATGAAGAGCGCCCACCCCGGCGCGCGGCCTTTGATGGGCGGGACCGACCTGATGGTCGAGCTCAACTTCGGTCGCGCACGCCCCGACGCAATTCTCGACCTCACGCGCTGTCCCGAGCTGTGCGTGATCTCGGACGACGCACAAACGCTGCGGCTCGGCGCAGGGGTCACCTACACGGCGCTCGTTGCGGAACGGGCTCCACAGGTTCCCGGCCTCGCAATCGCAGCGCGCACCATCGGCTCGCCCCAGATCCGCAACCGGGGGACGATCGGGGGGAATCTCGGGACGTCGTCTCCTGCAGGTGACGCGCTCCCGCCGCTCGTCGCGTGTGATGCGGAGGTAGAGCTTGCCAACGTGGAGCGCGTGCGGCGCATCACGGTCGAAGAGTTCGTCACCGGAGTGAAGACGAATGCGCTCGATCCCGACGAGCTCATCACCGCGGTGCACGTGCCGGTCGCACGAGGCCCGCAACAGTTCTCGAAGATCGGGACTCGAAACGCGATGGTGATCGCGGTGGCGACCTTCGCCCTGTCGATCGATCCCGAACGGCGCACGATCGGGACGGGGATCGGCTCCGCCGCACCGCGCCCGGTGCGGGCGCGCGCGGCCGAGGAATTCCTCTCCGGCGAGCTCGATTGGGACCGCGCCGCTCCGCCTCCTCCTGCAGCCGCGGCACGCTTCGGAGAGCTCGTTGCCGACGCCGCCTCACCGATCGACGACGTGCGCGGAACCGCCCGGTACCGTCGGCATGCGCTTGCGGTCATGGCGCGGCGCACATTCACTTGGGTGTGGGACGACTTCCGGAGAGCGGCGTAGATGCGGCTTGTGCTCACCGTCAACGGCGAACCCCTCGAGGCCGACGGCCTGTGGGAGGGCGAAAGTCTGCTCTACGTACTGCGCGAGCGCATGGCCCTTCCGGGCAGCAAGAACGCGTGCGAGCAGGGCGAATGCGGCTCGTGCTCCGTGTACCTCGACGACGTGCTCGTATGTGCTTGCCTGGTGTTGGCGGCACAGTGTGAAGGGCGAAAGGTGACGACGGTCGAGGGGCTCGGCGATGCAGACGACCTGCACCCCGTGCAGCAGGCATACCTGGACGCCGGCGCGGTCCAGTGCGGCTTCTGCACTCCCGGTCTCGTGGTCGCAACACACGAGCTTCTCGGGCGCAACCCGTCGCCGACGGATGCAGAGATCCGCGAAGCCCTCGCCGGGAACCTGTGCCGGTGCACGGGATACGAAAAGATCCTCGATGCCGTCCGGCGCGCCGCGGGGACTGCGCATCGATGAACCTCGTCGTGGAGAACTGCACGGTCGTCCGGCGCGCCGGCTCCCCCGCGCGTACCGAGGATTTGGTGATCGAGGGCAACCGCGTCGCAACCCGCCCGGGTGAGGGCCCGCGGCGCATCGACGGCACCGGCCTGCTGGCGACGCCGGGTCTCGTCAACACGCACCACCATCTCTACCAGTGGCTCACGCGCGGCGACGCGCCGGATCACGACCTCTTCTCGTGGCTGGTCGCGCTCTATCCCAAATGGGCGCTCGTCGACGACGACATGATGCACGCGGCGGCGCGCGCCGGCATCGCGTCGCTGCTCACCTCGGGGTGCACGACGACTACCGATCACCACTACATCTTTCCGCGCTCGGCGGGCGATCTTCTCGCGATCGAGATCGATGCGGCGCGCGCCCTCGGCATCCGCTTCCATCCGTGCCGCGGCTCGATGGACCTCGGCCGCAGGGGCGGCGGCCTTCCGCCGGACGAGATAGTCGAGGACCGCGATGCCATCCTGCAGGCGACCGAGGCCGCGATCTCGAAATGGCACGACCCCGCCGACGACTCGATGCTCAAGATCGCGGTCGCGCCCTGTTCGCCGTTCTCGGTGACGAGGGAGCTGATGGTCGAGAGTGCCGAACTTGCCCGGCGCGCCGACGTTCGCCTCCACACGCACCTCGCCGAGACCGTCGAAGAAGACGCCTTTTGCCGCGAGCGCTACGGGTGCCGCCCCGCGCAGTACGTCCGCGACCTCGGCTGGACCGGAGAAGACGTGTGGCTGGCCCACTGCGTGCAGCTCTCCGACATCGACATCCAGACGCTCGGTGCGACCGGCGTGGCGCACTGTCCGTCGTCGAACGCCCGCCTCGGCGCCGGCATTGCCCCGATCGCCGATCTAGTGGCCGAGTACCCGCGCGTGGGTCTGGGCGTCGACGGCCCCGCCTCCAACGAGGGCGGCGAGCTTCAGGGGGAGATGCGGGCGGCGCTGCTCGCCGCCCGCCTCCGCGGCGGAGCCGGCGCGATGACCGCGGCCGGCGCGCTCGCGCTGGCGACGAGCGGAGGCGCGCAGTGTCTCGGACGCAGATGGTCGCTCGGGACGCTGGAGCCGGGTGCCCTTGCCGACGTCGCGCTGTGGCGCCTCGACGACCTCGCTCATGCGGGCATCGAAGACCCGGTGGCCGCACTCGTGATGGGGCCGACGCGCCGGGTGCACCACCTCATCGTGAACGGAGAGGTCGTGGTCGAAGGCGGCGAGCTTCGGACCGCGGACGAGGAATCGCTCGCGCGCGATCTCGATTTCCAGTGCCGCAGATTGAGGGAGAGAACGTGACCACGACCACGCCGACGCGCGTGCTGCCGCGCCGCGAGCAAGAGACGGTCGGCGTCGTCGGGACCAATGCGCCGCGCCCCGACGGAATCCCGAAGGTCACCGGCGAGTTCGCGTACTCGTCGGACCTGTTCGCGGAGGGGATGCTGTGGGGCGCAACGCTCCGCAGCCCGCACCCGCGCGCCACCATTCGATCGATCGACATCTCCCCCGCACTCCAGATACCCGGGGTGCATGCAGTGCTGACCCACGAGGATGTCCCCGGCCGCAAGACCTACGGCCTCGAGATCCCCGACCAGCCGGTGCTGGCATGGGACGCGGTTCGCTACCAGGGGGAACCGGTTGCGCTGGTCGCGGCCGAGCACCCGGAGACGGCGCGCCGGGCCGCAGCGCAAATACAGGTCGACTACGACGTGCTCGAGCCGTTGTCGGATCCGGAGGCGGCGCTGGATCCCGGCGCGCCGCCCCTCCACCCCGGCGGAAACCTCATCCGGCACGTGAAGATCCGCCGCGGGGACGCAGAGGCGCGCGCGGATGTGGTGGTGGCCGGCGAATACGAGATCGGGATGCAGGACCAGGCGTTCCTCGGTCCCGAGTCGGGGCTCGCGGTGCCCGACGACGACGGCGGCGTCGACCTCTACATCTCGACACAGTGGCTCCACGTCGACCGCGATCAGCTCGCGCTGAGCCTCGGGCTCGACGAGGACAAGGTGCGCCTCACGCTCGCCGGCGTCGGCGGCGCGTTCGGCGCCCGCGAGGACCTGTCGATGCAGATCCATTGCTGCATGCTCGCGCTCGCGACGAACCGGCCCGTCAAGATGATGTACTCGCGCGAGGAGTCGTTCTTCGGCCACGTCCATCGCCACCCGGCGCGACTTCGCTACGAGCACGGCGCGACGAGCGACGGCCGACTCGTCTACGTGAAGGCGCGCATCCTGCTCGACGGAGGCGCGTACGCGTCGTCGTCGACCGCGGTCGTATCGAACGCCGCGTGCTTCGCGGCCGGTCCCTACGACGTACCCAATGCAACCATCGACGCGTTCGTCGTCTACACCGACAACCCACCATGCGGCGCGATGCGCGGGTTCGGCGTGGTGCAGGCGTGCTTCGCGCACGAGTCGCAGATGGACAAGCTCGCCGCCGCGCTCGGCATGGACCCCGTGGACGTCCGCATCAAGAACGCGCTTTCGACCGGAGCCCGGCTCCCGACGGGGCAGCGCGTCGAGGGCCCCGCGCCGGTAGCCGAGTTGCTGGAACGCGTGCGCGCGCGGCCGCTCCCGCCGCGACCGGCGGCCTCCCCCGACCTCCGCTACCTCCCCGGGGGCGTTGCGAACTCGACGCACGGCGAGGGGGTGCGACGAGGGGTCGGCTACGCCGTCGGGTTCAAGAACATCTGCTACTCGGAGGGGTTCGACGACTTCTCGACCGCGCGCGTGCGGTTGAGCGCGCCGGGCGGCGAGCCGGTGGCCGAAGTCCACACCGCCGCGGCCGAGGTGGGACAGGGCCTGGTGACGATCCAGGCGCAGATCGCCCGCACCGAGCTCGGGGTGGAACGCGCGGTGGTGCTGCCCGCCGATACCCGGGTGGGCTCGTCGGGATCGTCGTCGGCGTCGCGTCAGACGTGGATGACGGGCGGTGCGGTCAAGGCGGCGTGCGAGGCGGTGCGCGACCGCGTCCTCGACATGGCCGCGTCCGCGGCCGGGATCGATCGCCGCGACCTCGGTCTCGCGGGCGGCATGGTCGTCTCCCGGGCGGGAGATGCGCTGTTGTCGATCGCGGAGGTGCTCGGCGACGGGGGCGTCGAAGAGACGCGGGAGTTCCACCACCGGCGCACGTCTCCCCTCGATCCCGAGACCGGCCGCGGCGACGCCCACGTCGCGTTCGCCTTCGCCGCGCACCGCATCGTCGCCGACGTCGACACGGAGCTGGGCCTCGTGAAGGTGGTCGAGGTCGCGACCGCGCAAGACGTCGGGAAGGCGCTCAATCCGCTGTCGGTCGAGGGCCAGATCGAAGGCGGGATCGCGCAGGGTCTCGGGCTCGCGCTCATGGAGGAGATTCAGGTGCGCAACTCCGAGATCAAGAACCCGTCGTTCACCGACTACCTGATCCCGACGGTGCTCGACATGCCGCCGGTCGTGATGGACGTGCTCGAGCTGGGAGATCCCGACGCCCCCTACGGTCTGAAGGGCGTGGGCGAACCGCCGGCGATCTCGTCGACGCCGGCCGTGGTCGCGGCGGTACGCGCCGCCACCGGGCGCGCCCTTACCCGGATCCCGTTGCGGCCCGACGACGTGGCCGGACTCGAATGAACCGCGCCCGGCTGCTCGCGGTCGCGCGCGGCGAGGACGCGCCCGATCTCGTGATCCGCGGTGGGCATGTGTTCGCCGCGTTCACGAAAGAGTGGCTCGACGGAGACGTTGCGGTCGCGGAGGGATGCGTGGCCGGCATCGGCTCGTTCGAGGGCGGCGAGATCATCGACGCAACCGGCTCCTACATCGTGCCGGGCTTCATCGATGCACACATGCACATCGAGTCCTCAAAACTCATGGTGGACGAGTTCGTCCGGGCGGTGCTCCCGCACGGCACGACCGCGATCGTGTGCGATCCCCACGAGATAGCAAACGTGCTGGGAACCGACGGCATCCACTGGATGCTCGACGTCTGCGAGGGTCTTCCGTTCGACGTCTACGTGATGGCGTCGTCGTGCGTTCCCGCGTCGCCGTTCGAATCGCCCCGGCGCCCGTTTACCCTCGGCGACCTCGCGTCGATCCTGCACCGCAGGCATGCGCTCGGAGTTGCGGAGATGATGAACTTCCCGGGCGTCGTCGCCGGCGACCCGGCTGAGCTCGACAAGCTCGCGATCCGGGGCGCGAGTCACATCGACGGGCACGCCCCCGGCCTCACCGGGCGCGCCCTCGACGCCTACATCGCGGCGGGCATCCGCTCCGATCACGAAGCGACTACGTTCGCCGAGGCGCTCGAGAAGCGGCGCAAGGGGATGTGGGTACTGCTCCGCGAGGCGTCGAACGCGCGCAACCTCGTCGACCTGCTCCCGCTCGTGAGGAAGTACGGACCGGAGCAGTGCGCGTTTTGCACCGACGACCGCGAGCCGGACTTCCTGTTGCGGGAGGGCCACATCAACCAGATGTGCCGCACCACGGTCGAGCATGGGGTGACGCCCGAGGACGCGATCCTGATGGCAACCCTCAACCCGGCTCGATATCACGGCCTTACCGAGGTCGGCGTCGTCGGCCCCGGCTACCGCGCCGATCTGGTGGTGCTGCCCGACCTCGAATCGTTCCGTCCGGCGGCGGTTATGAAGGACGGGCGCGTCGTATTCGACGAGGCCGGCGTGCACGGCGTCGAAGATCGCAGGGTCCCGCAGTGGGTCCGCGCGTCGGTACGGCCGGCGCCGGTTGGCGCCGGCGACCTCGCGCTCCCCGCAACCGGCGCCAAGGTGCGCGTCATCGAAACGGTGCCCGGCCAACTGCTCACCGGCGAACGCATCGAGGAACCTTTGGTCGAGGGCGGGATGGTAATCGCCGACCCCGGGCGCGACCTCGCCAAGATCGCCGTCGTGGAGCGACACCACGCCACCGGCCGCGTCGGGGTGGGGCTCGTCACCGGGTTCGGACTGACGAGCGGTGCTTTTGCTTCCACCGTCGCGCACGATGCGCACAACATCGTCGTCGTCGGAGTGAACGACCACGACATGCTGGCGTGCATCGAACACCTCGTTGCCAGCGGCGGCGGCATCGTGGTCGCAGACGACGGCCGCATCGCCGGCGACCTGCCGCTGCCGGTCGCCGGGCTCATGTCGGACGAGCCGCTCGAGCGCGTGGTCGAGTGCCTCGACAACCTGCACGCCCTCCTGCGGGAGATGGGCGTGAGTTTCGACGCGCCGTTCATGTCGTTGTCGTTCCTCGCCCTGTCGGTGATCCCGAAGCTCAAGATCACCGACCGCGGCTTGGTCGACGTCGACCGCTTTGCGATCGTTCCCCTGGAGGTCGGCGATGAAGACTGAGACCGGCACGCTCGCGCACGAGCTGGCGCGGCTGGCGGCGGGCCTCGAGGCACTGAACGGCGCCGGCCGCAGTGCGGTGGTGTGGGATCTATCGCAGGAGGAGCCCGAGGTCCTGTACGCGGGCCGGTACGCGCACGCGCGCCTGGTGGACGATGCGACCGCCCGGCTCCGCGCCGGCGACCGGGGTTTCGAGATCGACGGCGAGCCGGGCGTAAGGGGCAAGGTGGTCGTGTGCGGGCGGAGCGGGGAGCGCGCCGCCTACGGGCTGTTCCTCCACGGCGGGGGACGACCGCACGTCGGCTCGACGCTCGAGGACCTGATCGCCGCGGCCGAGCGCAGCATCGGGGTTCCGGTGGCGAAGATGTCGCGCGCCGAGAAACAGGAAGTGGTTGCGTTCTTGAACGAGCGGGGCGTCTTCATGATCCGCAAGGCGGTCGAGGACGTCGCCGAACGACTCGGCGTGACGCGCTTCACCGTCTACAACTACCTGGAACGGCTTCCGGTGTCGGCGCGGGACGATATGTTGTAGTCTTCAACACGTGCTCACGGTACCCGAGGCGGCGCGCCGAACGGGCAGAAACCCGGAAACCATCCGGCGCTGGATTCGCTCGGGGCGCCTGCGGTCGCAGAAGGTCGGCACCCAGCACCTGATCGAGGAATCAGATCTCGCGGATCTCGTCGACGAGGCGCACTCGCTTCCGCTCCCGCAAGCGTGGACCAAGACATGGGGGGGGCAACCGATGCCCGACTGGGTGCCACTCGTTCGCGAACATCGCGAGGCTCGTTAGGAATGCTCGTACTCGATGCCAGCGCCGCTCTTCCGGCAAGCGCGGCCGAGGACGGGTTTCGCGCATTCGGGATCGAAGAACTCGTCGCCCCTCCGCTGTTATGGCCCGAGGTGCGTTCCGTCTTGCACGTCTCGGTGTGGAGAGGGCTGATCGATCGAGCGGCGGCGGAACGATCCCTCGCGGCCCTCGAATCGGGACACGTGCGAGAACGGCAGCACCGGCGGCTCGGGGAACAAGCATGGCAAATCGCAGACGAGCTCGGATGGGCCAAGACGTACGACGCCGAATACCTCGCGCTCGCGGCGCTGCTTGATGTGCCGGTGCTCACCTTCGACCGCCGGCTACGGAATGCGGCCGACCGGATAGGCGTGGCGGTGCGCACGAATCCGTGAGCGACGCGGCGCTTGGTTCCCTCCTACTATGGTTTGAGGGAGCGTTCGGTTCACATCTCGACGAGGAGAGCAGCCATGGGACTTGATTACGGCGCGCCGAGCAGCATCAACGGCGGGGTGACGGTCCCGCCCCCCCGCAACGAGCCCGTGCGCGCCTACGCGCCCGGCGCGCCGGAGACCGAAAGCCTCGCCGCGACCGTGAGCGCCTTGAGGGATGCCGGCGTGCGCGACTGCCCGATGGTCATCGGCGGCGAAACGGTCGAGGGCGACGACACCTTCGAGGTGGTCTCGCCCCACGACCACTCGCTCACGCTGGCGCGCGTACACGCGGCCAAGGCGGAGCACGTCGACCGGGCGATCCGCGCCGCTCTCGACGTCGCTCCGGAGTGGCCCGCGCTGTCGTGGACCGACCGCGCCTCGATCTTCCTGCGCGCCGCCGACCTGCTCGCGGGGCCGTGGCGAGACAGGCTCAACGCCGCCACCATCATGGGGCAATCGAAGTCCGTCGTGCAGGCCGAGATCGACGCCGCCTGCGAGTTGATCGACTTCTGGCGGTTCAACTGCCATTTCGCCGAGCGCATCTACGCCGACCAGCCGGTCTCGGCCGCGGGAATGTGGAACTACATGGACTACCGTCCGCTCGAGGGCTTCGTGCTCGCGATGACGCCGTTCAACTTCACCGCGATCGCCGGCAACCTGCCGACCGCCCCGGCGCTCATGGGCAACGTCGTCGTGTGGAAACCGTCGGAGAAGCAGGCCTATTCGGCGCAGTTCTTGATGGACCTGTTTCGCGCCGCCGGGCTGCCCGACGGCGTGATCAACCTGGTGCACGGGAGCGGCGCGTTGGTCTCGGACATCGCGATGCGCCACCCCGACTTCATCGGGCTCCACTTCACGGGGTCGACCACGGTGTTTCGCAGCCTGTGGCAAAAGGCCGCCGCGTCGCTCGACTCGCTCAAGGGATACCCGCGCATCGTCGGCGAGACCGGCGGCAAGGACTACGTGGTCGCGCACCCGTCCGCCGATCCCGCGGCGCTGATCGTGGCCCTCGGGCGCGGCGCGTTCGAATACCAGGGGCAGAAGTGCTCGGCCGCGTCGCGCGCCTACGTGCCGCGTTCGGTGTGGGAGGAGATAAAGGGGCCGCTTGCCGAAATGGCCGAATCGATCCCCATGGGCGACGTCGCCGACTTCTCGAACTTCATGGGCGCGGTGATCGACGAGGCCGCGTTCGTCAAGCACCGCGACGCTATCGCGGCGGCGCGCGAGTCCGGATCGACCATCCTTGCGGGAGGAACGTGCGACGACTCGAAGGGATGGTTCGTGTCCCCCACCGTGCTCGTCACCGAGAACCCTCACTCCGACACGATGGTGAGAGAGCTGTTCGGGCCGATCCTCACCGTGTTCGTCTACGACGACGCCGACTGGGACAAGACCCTCGACCTGGTCGACGGCTCCGCCTACGCGCTCACCGGCGCGGTGTTCGCGACCGATCGGGCGGCGGTGCGGGAGGCAACCAACCGTCTCCGGCACTCGGCCGGCAACTTCTACATCAACGACAAGCCGACCGGCGCGGTCGTGGGGCAACAGCCGTTCGGCGGATCGAGAGCATCGGGCACGAACGACAAGGCGGGTTCGTGGCTGAACCTGATCCGGTGGCTGTCGCCCCGCACGATAAAGGAGACCTTCGCACCGCCGACCGAGTGGCGCTACCCCCACATGGGATGAGGTACCCGTGTACCAAAAGCGACGCCTAGCGTCACTTTTGGTACGGAGGTCGTCCGAGCAGCTCTCGAACGCTTTCGACCACACCGTCTCTGTCGCGGGTGAACGCGCGGTAAGTGACGTGATGGACTCTCCAGGGCGTCCGTTGCAACGCATTCAGCTTGCGCCGCTCGCGTTCGAAATCGTGAGGCAGCGTGTGGAACTCGCGAGAGTCGCACTCCACCGCGAGCCCTTCGTCTCGATAAAACAAATCGATCCGGTACCGCGCGCCGTCGACGGCGAAAGGGAATTCTGGGATCGCATAGGGCCGTCCGAGGATGCGGAGTGCGCGAAAGACGTCGGTCGCAAAATCGCTCTCCGGGGGTCCTTGCGGAACGAGAGACAGAAGCTCATCGAGCTTGCGGATCCCTTTGTGGCCCCGATGTTCGGCGGCGTCGAGCCTCTTGACCAGTCGCGCTCGGAGACCCGGCCGCCGGGTGAGAGCTCGGTGGAGCATCTTCTCGAGGTCGGCCTCGCCCACCGTCCTCGTGGCGTCGATCAGCGTCACCGCCGGGTGCGTCACGACAAGCGGCCCCAACTTCACCACGTCGCCCGGCGCGAGGCGACCGCGATGCACGACCAGTCCCGGGACGCGCAGGTTTCGTGGGGTTCGGATCTCTATGCGTTCCGGAGCGTCATCGACGAAGCCCCACAGGTAGGCGGCCGTCAATCCCGAGAGAGCGGAAGGAGGCCCCGCATACAGGATTGCCGCCATCGCTCGCTGTTCGAAGCTCGACGGCGCCGCACAGATAGCGCACACGGAGGGCAACACCCTCCGCCATAACCCGGACCCGACGCGCCGGCGAACGGCCGCGGGACTCAAGCCCGCCCGCTCCGCCTGTGACACGTGAATCGCGCCGAACTGGCGACTTGCGATCGCGTGGCAACGGGCGTCCGGGTCCATGAACGCCACTCTGCGCCAGATATCTTGCCGCCATAGTGGCGGGGCGCACACCTCTGTACGAAAAACGACGTGCCGCGTCGGTTTCGGTACGAAGGTGCGTCTTCTTTAGGTGAGCCACCCCCGCACGTAGAAGATCCCGAAGTAGACGACGAATGCGGCCGCCGCGATGTACATCATCGGGTGGACCTCCGCCGCCTTCCCGCGCGCCACCTTGATGAAGACATAGGTGACGAACCCCGCCCCGATGCCGTTGGTGATCGAGTAGGTGAACGGCATGAGCACCATCGTGAGGAACGACGGGATCGCGATCTCGAGGTCGTCCCACGGGATCTCGCGCACGGCGGTCATCATGAGGAACCCGACCAGCACCAGCGCCGGCGCGGCCGCCTGCAGGGGGATGATCTCCGCGAGCGGCGAGAAGAAGATGGCGAGGAGGAAGAGGCCCCCGGTGACGACCGCGGTCAGCCCGGTGCGGCCTCCCTCGGCAATGCCGGACGCACTTTCGATGTAGGTGGTGTTGGACGACGCGGAGAAGGCGCCGCCGACCGCGGCCGCGGCGGAGTCGACGAACAGCACCCGGCCGACGTCGGGCAGACGGCCCCGTTCGTCGAGCAGGTCCGCCTCCCGCCCGAGGCCGATCGCGGTGCCCATCGTGTCGAAGAAGTCGGCGATCATCAGCGTGAACACGGCCAGCACCGCGGCGAGGAAGCCCATCTCCGCGAAGAAGCCAAAGGAGAAGTTGCCGATGAGCGAGAAGTTGTCGCCCGATGGGACGTCGACCGGCGACTGCAGCTGTGCGGCGGTGCCGAATCCCTCGCCGTCGAGGAGCAACTCGTTGACCAGCACGGCGAGGACGGTCGTCGCAAGGATCCCGATGAGGAGCGCGCCCCGCATCCGGCGCGCATAGAGGGTGATGATCAACAGCAGCCCGACGATGAAGACGGCGACCGGCCACCCCTGCAGCTCGCCGCCGGAGCCGAGTTGCAGCGGCGGAACCGGAAGCGTCGTCGAGGTAACCACCCCGGCATCGACCAAACCGATGATCGCAATGAACAACCCGATGCCGACCGCGATCGAATGCTTGAGCGGAAGCGGCACCGAATCCATCACCGCTTGACGGAACTTCGTGAGGACGAGGATCAAGATGATGATGCCCTCGGTGACGACAACCCCCATCGCCTGCGGCCAGGTGAGGCCGTTGCCGGCGACGAGTTGGAACGCGACCACGCCGTTCAGGCCGAGGCCCGCGGCAATCGCAAACGGGTAGTTGGCGACGGTTCCCATCGCGATCGTCATGAGTCCGGCGGCGAGGGCGGTGACCGTCAGCACCGCGGCGGGCGAGAGCGTCGTTCCCTGCGAATCCGGCACCGACAGGATCGCGGGGTTGAGGAACAGGATGTAGGCCATGGTCATGAACGTCGTGACCCCGGCGATGACCTCGGTGCGTACCGACGAGCCCCGCTCGGCGATCTTGAAGTAACCGTCGAGCCCGCCTCCGCCCCGGCGCGCCGTGGTGGTCGTCTCCGCCATGTGGTCCCCTTTCACACGCCGTCATCCGTCGCGCCCGTGCGGTCGGGCGCCTTCTGGTCCTCTATATCAAGCAAGCCAGGCGCGGGGAAGGATTCGGGAACGAGAGCGCGAAAGATTCCGCGCCGCCGCAGGTGCGTATCCTGTCGCGCATGTCGGTTGTCACATTGATCCCCGGAGACGGCATCGGGCCGGAGGTCTCGGGGGCGACCCGAAAAGTGGTCGACGCTCTGGGCGCAGATATCGAGTGGGAGGTCCGGGAAGCGGGAATCCCGGCGATCGAGGCCCACGGCACCCCGCTTCCTCCCGGCGTTCTCGAGTCGATCGCCCGCAATAAAGTCGCGATCAAGGGCCCGGTCACGACTCCGGTTGGAGGTGGCTTCCGATCCATCAACGTCGCGCTCCGCCAGGAGCTCGACCTATTCGCGAGCGTCCGACCGTGCCGCCTCTACCCGGGAGTCAAGTCGCGCTTCGACGCGATCGACATCGTCGTTATTCGGGAGAACACCGAAGACCTTTACGAGGGCATCGAATTCGAACGGGGCAGCATCGAGATCGAGAAGCTTCGGGGGTTTCTCAAGTACTTCCACAATTTCGCCGTGGCAAGAGATGCCGGCATCTCCGTGAAGCCGATCTCGATCACCGCGACCCGCGACATCGTCTCGTTTGCGTTCGACTTCGCCCGCCGGCATCGACGCCGCAAGGTGACGCTCGGACACAAGGCGAACATCATGAAGTTCTCCGACGGGGTGTGGCTCGAGACCGGCCTCGCGCTTGCGGCCGAATACCGTGACGTGGGATTCGAGGAGATTCAGGTCGACGAGCTCGCCATGTGGCTCGTGTGGCAGCCCCAGGAGATCGACGTCGTCGTCCTGCCCAATCTTTACGGCGACATCGTCTCGGATTTGTGCGCCGGTCTGGTCGGCGGACTGGGTCTCGCACCCGGGATGAACCTCGGCAAGGACTACGCGGTGTTCGAGCCGGTCCATGGATCGGCTCCGGACATCGCAGGCAAGGGAGTGGCGAACCCGATCGCGATGATTCTCTCGGCGGTGTTCCTCCTGCGCCACCTTGGATTCGACAAGGAGTCGCACGTGCTCGAGAAGTCGGTGTCGCTCGTCCTCGCCGAAGGCAAGGTCCTCCCCGGAGACATGCGCCCGCGCGGGGCACCCGCGACGACCGAGCAGGTTGCCGACGCGATCATCGCCAAGTTCGAACAGGTATGACGGAGCGCGCCGAGATCATCGCCTACACGCGCGCGTTCGCCGCAGCCTGCGCTGAAAAGACGATTCCGATCGACGGGGCGTTTCTTTATCTGGCCCCGTCGCTCCCGAGGATGTACGACCTGAACACCGTTGCGGTTCGAGATGCTGCGCGGCCGTTCCGACACTTCGCGCATACCGCCGAACCGGTATTCGCGGATGCGGGACTGGAGCACCGGAAGCTCGACGTCGACGACGAACGGCACGGCCCCCGGCTCGCCGACGAGGCGAGCCGCGAACCCGGGTGGAGCGTGTCGCGCCTCGTCGACATGACGTGGGAATCAGATCCCGGTGGAGGTGAGGACCTTGCCTCGGAGGTCCCGCTCGAGGATCTGCGGGAATTGCGGGAACGGGAGCACCGAACCGGGTTCGGCGACGACGACGACTTGATCCGTCAGTTCCTCGAACGCGACTACGTGTACCGGCGCGCCGGGAACGGACGTTTTTTCGGAGTTCGAGACGCAGACGGAGTACTGCAGTCGAGCCTCAACCTCTTCCGCATCGGGCGCGTCGCCGAGATCGACGACGTCCAGACGGCCGCGGCGGCCCGCGGCCGGGGCTATGCGCGGGCCGCGGTGCTGGCGGCCGCCCGCGCGGCGCGCCGAGACGGCGCAGACATCGTGTTCCTGTGTGCGGACGAAGACGATTGGCCCAAGGACTTCTACCGCCGGGTCGGATTTATCCCGGCCGGCCGCAGATGGGAGCTTCTGCGGGCGCCGTAGCGAAGCGCGTCAGTGGTTCTTGTGCTTGCCCTTCGCAACGTAGACGAACTCGTACTCAACCTCGTTTTGCGGCTCACCCGCCCAATTGCAGACCTCGATGTTCACCGGCTGGTTCGCCCTGAGCCTGAGCTGCACCTGCTCCTTCGGCGGGGCCGGCGCGGTGCCGACCTGCTGCTCCTGGCTCGAGACCAGCGGCTTTCCATTCTCGTCCGTCAGGTGGAGGTCCCAGTCGCCCTGAAATCCCTCGGTCGTGGCGGTAAGAGTGCCGGCGGCGGGCGGGTCGAACGGAACCCTCATCCAGTTGACGTCCTCCTGCCCGGAGAGGCAGCCGGGTCGCTCCAGCCCGAGCGGATCTCGGATCGCCTGGAGACCCGGAAACGGGAGGAGTTGGGCCGAGAAAGAGTCCTGGATCTTCTTCTTCTTCGCCGCGGCTCGGGCGCCGAACGCCGCCGAAGGAACGGCAAAGAGGCTCGCCGCCAGACCTGCGGCGATCAACAGTGAGAGTTGCTTGCGCATGGCGGCGTCACCTCGTGGCTCATGGTTCGTAGTCCTGCCTCCGTCGAGGTTCGCCGGACGGCGCCGCGCTCCTGCCTCGGCTCAGCGCTTTCGATTGCGCGGGTCCCAGCGCGTCCGCGGGGCGATCGGCCCGAGAAGGATCCGGTCCTTGTAGCGCTCGATCGTCTCGATGAAATGCACCACGACCTCGTCGGTCAGAGGGTGCGGCTCGAGCCCCAGCTCCAGGAGCTTGGTGTTCGCGGCGTTGTAGTAGTGCTCCTCCGCCTCGATCCGGGGATCCTCGAGACTGTCGACCACGACGTTGAGCCCTACCTCGTCACCCACCCGGCGGACGATCTCGGCAAGGTCGTGAACGGAAAACTGCTCGGTGAACTGGTTGAATACCCGGTACTCGCCCGCGCCGGCCGGATTCTCGACCGCGAGACGGACACACTGCATGGTGTCGATGACGTTGAGGAACCCGCGTGTCTGCCCGCCCTTGCCGTAAACGGTTAGAGGATGCCCGACCACCGCCTGGACGCAAAAGCGATTGAGCGCGGTTCCGAAGACCTCGTCGTAGTCGAAGCGCGTGCACAGACGTTCATCGAGATCCGTCTCGGGCGTTCGTATCCCGTAGACGACCCCCTGGTTGAGGTCGGTGGCGGCAAGCCCCCATATCCGGCATGCGAAGTGGATGTTGTGTGAATCGTGAACCTTCGTGAGGTGATACATCGATCCGGGCATCTTGGGGAAAGGCAGTGTGTCGCGGCGCCCCTTGTGCTCGATGTCTATGAACCCCTCTTCGATGTCGATGTTGGGCGTCCCGTACTCGCCCATCGTTCCGAGCTTGACGAGGTGCGCCTCGGGAACGATATCTCGCATCGCGTAGAGAACGTTCAAAGTTCCCTCGACGTTATTCCGGTGCGTGAAGACCGCGTGACGGCGGTCCACCATCGAATAAGGAGCACTCGGCTGCTCCGCGTAATGAACGATGGCATCGGGGCGGAAGCTCGCCACGACCTCGTCGACGAAGCCTCCATCGGTGAGGTCGCCGACGAACATGCCGATCGATCGGCCGCTCAGGGCACGCCAGGAGGAGACACGTTCGTGAAGAGAACGAATGGGAGTGAGAGAGTCGGCCCCTCGCTCGACCGTCATCTGGCGGCGGAGGAAGTTGTCCACGACCGCAACGTCGTGACCCGCCCGCGACAGATGCATCGCGGTCGGCCATCCGAGATAGCCATCGCCTCCAAGTATCAGAACTTTCATCGCCGCGGATGGTAACCGAGCGCCCGCAACGGAGCGCCGGCGCCTCGGCGCAGCCCCCGCGTATGCGAGCATGGATGCATGGACGAGACGGCAGGGGTTGTCGACCGACTGGGGCGTCCTCTGCGCGACCTGCGCATCTCCGTGACCGATCGCTGCAACTTCCGCTGTGGATATTGCATGCCCCGCGACGTGTTCGGGCGCGAATACCAGTTCGTTCCCCATGCCCAGTTGCTGACGTTCGAGGAGATCTCCCGCGTGACCCGGATTTTCCGCACCCTGGGAGTGAACAAGGTGCGCATAACAGGCGGTGAGCCACTTCTCAGACGCGACCTCCCCACCTTGATCGCGATGCTCGCCGATATCGACGGTCTCGAGCTGGCACTCACCACGAACGGCTCGCTTCTCGCTCGCTTCGCCGAACCGCTCGCGCGTGCAGGACTCGACCGGGTCACGGTTAGCCTCGACTCACTGGACGACGAGATCTTCGCGTCGATGAACGATGTTCGTTTCCCGGTGAAGCAGGTACTGGACGGGATCGGTGCGGCAGACGCGGCCGGTCTCGCGCCGGTAAAGATCAACTCGGTGATAAAGCGCGGAGCAAACGACCGCGGCATCCTCGATATCGCGCGCCGCTTCCGCGGCACCGGTCATATCGTTCGCTTCATCGAGTACATGGATGTCGGTACCACCAACGGCTGGCGGAGGGAAGATGTCGTTTCGGCCGACGAGATAGTCGATGCGATCAACGCGGTGTATCCGCTCGAACCGGTGCCGCCGAACTATCCGGGTGAGGTTGTGTCGCGGTACCGCTATGTAGACGGAAGCGGGGAGATCGGGGTCATCCCGTCGGTGACCCAACCGTTCTGCCGCGCCTGTACCCGGGCACGCCTCTCGGCCGACGGCGAATTGTTCACCTGTTTGTTCGCGTCGAGCGGCCACGACCTGCGCTCGATCATCAGGGGGGGAGGCGGCGACGCCGATCTCGTCCACGCGATCGCCGGGGCGTGGGGGCGACGTTCCGACCGCTATTCGGAGGTTCGCGCGCTCAAGGCGGAGTGCGGTGAAGGGGATGCTCGCGTAAAAGTCGAGATGAGCTACATCGGTGGCTGACGTCACTTCTGCCGTCGTGGAAGAAGACCTCGATCCGGGACGCGCGGTGGAGCGGGTCTCCCATCCTTCGTGCGGCGGCATCGCGGTGTTCGTGGGAACCGTGCGGAAAACCGCCGCCGCACCCGAGGGCTCGGACAAGAACGTCGTCGCCCTGGAATACGAAGCGCACCCTTCTCTCGCCGCCGAACGCCTTCACGAGGTCGCTTCGGAAGCGGCCCGCCGCTGGGATCTAACCAAGGTCGTGACCGAACATCGCATCGGGCGCTGCGATCTCGGCGCGCCCACGGTCGTGGTTGCGTGCGCCGCGCCGCACCGGCAGGCGGCGCTCGACGCGTGCCGCTGGATCATCGACACCATCAAGGTGTCGGTTCCGATTTGGAAGAAGGAGATCTACGAAGACGGCTCGGCATGGATAGGAACCGGCAGTTGATGGATCTGCGCCTGAAGGGAAAGGTGGCGTGGGTGCACGGCGCATCATCGGGGCTGGGCCGTGCGTCCGCCGCGTCACTTGCGCGCGAGGGTGCTTCGGTCGCGCTCTCATCGCGCCATCCGGCGCGCCTTCGGGATGCGGCCGACGCGATCTCGTTTGATACGGGCGGCACCGTCCTGCCGCTCCCGGTCGACGTCACCGACCCCGAGGCGATCGTGCGGGGAGCCGATGCGGTGCGAGATGGGCTCGGGCCGGTGACCATCTGTGTCGCGAACGCGGGCGGACCGCCGGCCGGCACGTTCGATACCTTTGGAGACGACGACCTGTTTGCCGCCTTCACGCTCACGAGCGCGTCGGCGTGGCGGATCACAAAGGCAGTGGTCCCCCACATGCGTTCCGCAGGCGGCGGGGTGATGTTGTTCATCACGTCGGGGTCGACCAAGGAGGTCGTTCCGGGCCTGCTCCTGTCGAACATGATGCGCCCCGCGGTCGTCGGGATGGCGAAGACGTTGTCGAAGGAGCTGGCGGAGGACGGCATCCGCGTGATCTGCGTCGCGCCGGGCCGCATCGAGACCGAGCGGATTGCTCGGCTCGATGAGGCGACGTCGCGCCGGACCGGCGAGACTCCCGAGCAGGTGAGGGCCCGAAACATCGCGTCCATTCCCTTGGGGCGCTACGGGGATGCCGGCGAATTCGGGGATGCGATCGCATTTCTCGCATCGGAGCGGGCGTCGTACATCACCGGCGTCTCGGTTTCCGTCGACGGCGGGGCGTTGAACGGCCTGCTCTCCTAGTTGTTCCAGTCGCCGGGCCCGCACGCGGCCTCCCATGCGCGGAAAGCGGCCGGTCGCGGAGGTCGCGCTGGTCGCGCGCGCGACCTCCGCGACCTCACCAAACGCGGTATCTCCGGAAGTAGTAGGGCGCGTGCGGGCCCCGCACGGACGCCGGTTTACTCGAGGTAGTCGAGCGCCGGGGTCGTGAGGAACTCGACGAAGTCTTCGCCGAGCGCCACCCGCTCGAAGATCGCCTGTGCATCGGCAAAGCGCCCCGCCGAGTAGGCATCATCCCCGAGCGATTCCCGGATGCCGTCCAGCTCCTCCTCTTCGATCACCTCGATGAACTCCCGATCCACCGCCCGGCCCTCGTTCGTCCGTGCTCCCGAGCGAATCCAATGCCAGATTTGCGAGCGCGCGATCTCGGCGGTGGCGGCGTCCTCCATGAGGTTGTTGATCGCGGCCGCGCCCGTGCCCCTGAGCCACGATTCGATGTAGGCCACGGCGACCGAGACGTTGCCGCGGATGCCGGCCTCGGAGATCGTGCCGTCCGGGACCTGGAAGTCGAGGAGCTGCTCGGGGGTGACCCGGACGTCGGTGCGGCGACGTTCGATCTGGTGAGCCCGGTCGCGGAGAACGGCATCGAATGCCCGCGCGGCGATGTCCACGAGGTCCGGATGCGCCACCCACGAACCGTCGAAGCCGTCGCCGGCCTCTCGCTCTTTGTCTTCGCGCACCTTTGCGAGCGCCACCTCGTTGGCGTCGGGGTCTCGCCGGCTCGGGATGAACGCGGCCATCCCGCCGATGGCGTGGGCGCCGCGTTTGTGGCACGTAGCCACGAGCAGGTCGGTGTACGCCCGCATGAACGGAACCGTCATCGTTATCTGGTTCCGGTCGGGCAACGAAAGCTTTGGCCGCACCCGGAACTTCTTGATGATCGAGAAGATGTAGTCCCACCGCCCCGCGTTGAGCCCGGCGGAGTGCTCCCTTAGCTCGAACAGGATCTCGTCCATCTCGAACGCGGCGAGGATCGTCTCCAGGAGCACGGTTGCCCGGAACGTGCCGCGCGGCGCGCCGAGGCGCTCCTGACTCCACACGAAGACGTCGTTCCACAGACGCGCCTCGAGATGTCCTTCCAGCTTGGGGAGATAGAAATACGGCGCCCGGTTGCGATCGGCAAGGCGCGCCGTGTTGTGGAAGGCGTAGAGGCCGAAATCGAACAGGCTCCCCGATATGGGCGCGCCGTCTACGATCACGTGGCGCTCGTCGAGGTGCCACCCACGCGGCCGGACGACGAGCGTCGCCGGCTCGCCCGCGAGCGCGTAGTGCTTGCCGTCGGGAGTGCTCAGCTCGATCGTCTGCTCGATGGCGTCGATGACATTCACCTGCCCGTCGAGGATGTTGTCCCAGGTGGGCGAGGTCGCATCCTCGAAATCCGCCATGAACACGTTGGCGCCGGAGTTGAGAGCGTTGATGGTCATCTTTCGTTCGGCGGGTCCGGTTATCTCCACCCGGCGATCGACGAGGCCGGGAGCGGGATCGGCGACACGCCACTCCGCATCTCGAATCTCCGCGGTGGACGGGAGAAAATCGGGCTGCTCGCCTGCGTCCAGACGGGCTTGACGAGCCGTGCGCGCGTCGAGCAGCTCGGCGCGCCGGGCACGAAACGCGCGTTCGAGGTCGGTCACGAACCGGACCGCCTCGGCCGTCAGGACCTCCGCTCGCCGTCCGCCGGGCGAGCGGGCGATGTCGACCCCTTCGATGCTCATCGAGAGCCGATCGGATTCGGCGACACTTCGGCTACGCTCCGACGGATGTACGACGACGACGATTTCGACGACCTCGACGCGCGCCGGCGGCCGCTGTTCAAGATCGTCGTGCTGATCGTGATCGTGGGGTTGATCGCATTCATCGCACCGCTGTTCTTCGACCTCGTCCTCGGCTGAGAGCGGACTTCGATCGTCCGGTTCGGAGCGACCGGGCGAGCAGCTCGATTGGATGGTGAATCGGTCTCGGCTCGCCCAGCAACTCGAGGTGGCGGGCGATCTGAAGCGTGCACCCCGGGTTCCCCGTCGCGATCGCGCCGGCGCCGGTCGCGAGCAGTCGCTGCGCCTTCATCTTTCCGAGCTCATCGGCGGGTCCCGGCTGCAGCAAGTTGTAGACGCCGGCGGAGCCGCAGCAGATCTCCCAGCCGTCGGGTTCGACGATCTCGAGCTCCGGGATTCCCGCGAGGAGTGCGCGCGGCTCCGCACGGACCGCCTGCGCATGGGCAAGGTGACATGCGTCGTGATAGGCGACGCGCATCGGCACCGGGCTCCGGCGCACCCGAGGCTCGACGCCGGCGAGGAATTCCGAGATGTCGCGTACTTTGGCCGAGAGCGCCGCGGCGCTCTCGGCCCACCGTTTGTCGTCGGCAAGGACGTGCCGGTAATCCTTCATGGCGCTTCCGCATCCCGCGGCAGTGACGACCACGTGATCACAATCCTCGAATACCTCGATGGCACCGCGAGCCTTCGCGCGCGCCGCCTCGTCCTCTCCTGAATGAAGCTCGAGCGCGCCGCAGCAGCGCGGGCGCGCCGGAACCACGACCTCGAAACCTTCGGCCTGTAGCACCCGCGCCGCGGCGAGGTTGACATCGGAGAAGAAGACTCGCTGCACGCACCCCTGCAGAAGGCCCACGGTTCCGCGCGGCGCGCCGCGCGGGGCGAACCGGCGGGGCAGGGTGCGCCAGGCGTCTCGAAGCGAGACTTCGGGGGCGAGTTGCCCGAGGCGCGCGAGGCGTCCCGGCAGCACGTCGGTAAGCCCGAGCCGTCGGCCGAGCGCGAGAACCGGGACCAGTGTCCGCAGCAACCCCGGACGCGTGGTGGTGGAGAAGATAGTGCGGCGAAGCGCCCGCTCGCTTAAGGAACGACGGTGATTTCGCTCGACCTGCGGACGTGTGGCCTCGATCAGTCGGTCGTACTGGACGCCCGACGGACACGCCGTCACACATGCCATGCATCCGAGGCAACGGTCGAAGTGGGTCGCCATCGTGTTCGACATCCCGTCGAGCGCGTTCCCGTCGAGGCCCTCGCGCATGAGGACGATGCGTCCGCGCGGTGAATCCATCTCCTCGCCCCACAAGACATAGGTGGGACACGTCGGCAGGCAGAAGCCGCAGTGCACACAGTCCGCGATCAGATTCATATCGGGGGGACGCGTGGAATCGAACGCGTGGGGCACTTAGATGCCCCCCACAAACGAGCCCGGAGCCATGATCCCCGCCGGATCCAACCTCCGCTTGACGGCTCGCATCACGCCGAGCGCCCGCTCGTCGACGTTTCCCCAGACACCCACCTTCTCGCGCACCGCATCGGGCGCATCGAGAACGACGCACCCGTCGGTCTCGGCGCGCGTTTCCTCGATCGCGGCGACCACGGCATCATCATCGCCGTCCAAACGTAAGAAATAGGCGCCGTGAGCGACGCGGCCCGACACACCCGCGTTGAGACGCTGCGCAAGCGCAAGCAGACGAGTGATGCGCGCGGGCACGACGGACACCCGGCACACGGTTGCATCGTCGGCCCGTTGATGCGCCCGCCGTCGCTCCCACACCTCACGATCGTCGGCGACGGTCGCATCGAGGCCGCGGCCCCGCGCCACCTCTACGGCGCGCCGGGCGCGCCCATCGGTCGCGACGCCGGCAAGGCGAACGAAAACTCCGCCGCCTCCCGAATCCCACGACAGGTCGAGGCACTCCGCCTCGAGCGCGAGCCCGACGAAATCGAGCGCGCAGTCGGCCACGTCCGAGGGATCGTCTCCGGTCGCCGCGATCGTGACCGGCGCACGTACGAGCGGGTGCAGGCGAAAAGCAACTTTCAAGATCGCCCCCAGCGTCCCGAACGAGCCGGCGAACAGCTTGGCGAGGTCGTAACCGGCTACGTTCTTGATGACCGTGCCCCCCGATTTCGCAATCGTTCCGTCGGAGAGCGCGACGGTCATGCCGAGGACGAGGTCGCGCACACCGAGGTATCGGTGTCGCAGCGGACCCGAATCGGCGGTCGCGACGATGCCTCCTATCGTTGCCCCGCCGGGATCCGGAGGATCGAGCGCAAGCATCTGTCCGGCCGCCGCAAACTCCTCGTTGGCGTCCCGAAGCGACACGCCGGCTTCGAGCACCGCGGTGAGATCGCCCACGTTATGGGCGGCGATGCGAGTTAGCGACGAGGTGGACACCCCCACGTCGACCGGTTGTGGAGTGCCCCATCCTTGTTTGGTACCCCCGCCCACGATGCGTACGGTGCGCGCGTCACGGCCGCAGCTCGCAAGGATCTCGGCCAGCTCCGCGAACGTACCCGGTCGCTCCATCAGAAGCGCTCGATCACGCCCGCCGCCTCCAGCGGGTGCTGCCGATACGGCCCCGGCACCTCGCCGCACAGGCGCGGCGTCGGCATCACCTTGTCGGGATTGGCGAGGCCATCCGGATCGAATGCGCACCGCAACCGCTGGAACACCTCGAGATCCGGCTCGTCGAACATCTTTGCCATGTGCAGCTTCTTGTCCCAGCCGACTCCGTGCTCGCCGGTGATGGACCCGCCTGCCTCCAGGCACGCATCGAGGATGAGCGACGCGACCTCCTCGGCACGCTCGGCCTGACCGGGAACGGACGCGTCGTAACAGATGAGCGGGTGCAGGTTTCCATCCCCGGCGTGAAACACGTTGGCGACGGTGACCCCGAACTCCTCCTGAAGCGCCTCGATTCTCCCCAGCACCTCCGGCAGGCGAGTGCGCGGAATGACCCCGTCCTGAACGTAATAGTTCGGCGCGAGGCGTCCCATCGCGGCGAACGCGGCCCTGCGGGCGCGCCAGATGAGATCCCGCTCCGCGGCATCCTTGGCGACGCGAATTCCGATCGCGCCGTTCGACTCGCAAATCGCGATTACCTCGTCGAGGCGAGCCGTGCATTCCGCCGCGGGCCCGTCGAGCTCGACGATCAGCGCGGCGCCGGCGTCGAGGCGATTGCCGGCATTCGTCGCCTCCTCGGTGGCGCGCAGCGACGCGTTGTCCATCATCTCGATCGCACCGGGCACGACACCGGCGGCGACGATGTCCGACACGGCCATTCCCGCCGGCTCCGGGCCATCGAAGTAGGCGACGAACGTCTGCCACGACTCCGGCACCGGAACGACGCGCAGCATGATCTTGGTGGCGATGCCGAGCGTTCCCTCGCTTCCGACGAACGCTCCGGTCAGGTCGTAGCCCGGCAAGTCGGACGCCGGGCCGCCAAGAGTTGCGACCGACCCGTCCGCAAGAACCACCTCGAGGCCCGTCACGTAGTTGGTCGTGAAGCCGTACTTGAAGCAGTGCGCACCGCCCGAGTTCTCCGCCACGTTTCCTCCAATCGTGCACACGATCTGACTGGAAGGATCGGGAGGATAGAAGTGGGTAGGGGCGACGGCGCGGGAGACGTCGAGGTTCGTGACGCCCGGCTCGACGACTATCCGGCACGAGCGAAGGTCGACCGACACGATGCGGCGCATGCGGCTCAACACGATCAACACGCCCTCTTCGTGGGGCAGCGCACCGCCCGACAATCCGGTTCCCGCGCCGCGCGCAACCCACGGAATGCCGCGGTCGTGACAGACGCGGACGATCGCCGCGGTGTCCTCGGTCGTCTCGGGAAACACCGCCGCGCGCGGCCGCTTCCGGTACTGGGCGAGGCCGTCGGACTCGTAGGTGGCGAGGGCGTGCTCGTGGGTGATTACCCGGTCGCGCCCGACGACGTCCCGAAGCTCGACGATGGCCTCTTCCACCCCGCTCCGGCGCAGGTCAACCACGGATCAACCTTTCGTACGCGTCCCACGTGTCGATGTCGACCGGCGCGTCGGCATCGATGTCGACCTCCGCCACGTCATCGTAGGTGAAGATCGAACGCGCGCCTTCGTCGCCCTCTGCCCGTGCGGCGCGGTCGAACAACGCGCGCCCGATGAGGACGGGGTGCGATGGAACCCCGCGAAAGCGGGGGCGAGCGACCGGCTTTCCGGAGGTCTCGAACGTGTTCACGACCCGCGCCGCTACCACGGGATCGAGCACCGGCTGGTCTCCGAGCAGAATCGCGGCGGCGGCTGCCGTGCGCGGAACTGCCGCGAGCCCGGCGCGCAGCGAGGAGGCCTGTCCGGTTGCGTAGTCGTCGTTGACGACCACCGACGCACCTTCCGGAAACTTCACGGCGCGCCGGATGTCGTCGGACTCGTGGCCGAGGACGACCACCAGGTGGCCGAAGAAGCGGCCGGCGAAATCGACCACGTGCTGGAGCACCGGGATGCCGTCGAGCAAAAGGAGCTGTTTCGGCGCGCCGAGGCGCGACGACGTCCCGGCGGCGAGGACGACTGCCGCGATCGCGTCGTTCACGGGGTGGGTTCCACGAGCGTTCCGGGTGCGTGCCCCCGATCGTGAATGGGACCGGCGCGGCCCTTGAGATGACCTCCACCGCGACTCCGGGACAACGCCAGGATCTCTGCGACCACCGACGCCGCAATCTCCTCGGGCTCCTCGGCGCCGAGGTCCAGTCCCGCCGGTCCATGAACGCGCCCGAGAACCGCCGCGGGCACATCGACCCCGTCCGAGCGCAAGTCGCCCAGCAGCCGCTCGAGCCGGGCACCGGGGCCGAGCATGCCGATGTACCTCGCGGGCGAGCCCAAGAGCGCCCGCAGGTAGGCGCGGTCGCGCAGGTAGTTGTGGCTCATGACGATCGCCCACGTGCGATCGTCTACGAACTGCGCGACCGCGATGGGGTCCGTCTCGATCAGGCGCGCGCCCGGGAAACGCGCCTCGGTGAGGAATGCCGGGCGCTCGTCGGCCACGACCACGCGCCACCCAAGCGATCGTCCGGCGGCGGCCATGGGAATCGCATCGTGTCCCGCGCCGCAGACGAGCAGACGCAGTGGAGGCTCGATCACCTCGACGAACACCCGGAGCACGCCGCCGTGCACCGGAACGACGACGATGCCGTTCTCACCGCCGGCGAGTGCGGCGCGTCCGATCCGGATAAGCCTGTCGGTGGCGGGACCGGCGGCGCCGTCGGCGGAGTCGTCCGCGTGGACGACGACGCGGCTTCCGATATCTACGTCGATCGCGTGACCGTCGACGACGGTTACCACCGCAACCCGGCGCTCGTCGTCGATGGCGCGGGTGAGGGCCGCGGCTACCGACACCGCTCGATCACCGGGCTCGACGAACACCTCGATCGTCCCGTTGCACCCGAGGCCCCATCCCCACACCGCCTCGTCGTCTGCGTTGAGGTCGTACGACACGAATTGGGCCGCTCCGTCGGCCATCACCTCGCGGGCGAGTTCCTCGACCTCCCCTTCCAGACAGCCCCCGGAGAGGTTTCCGATCGCGGGAGCGTTCTGCGGGATCACGAGCCGCGCGCCGGGGCGGCGGTAGGTGGAACCGGTTACCGACACGATCGTCGCAAGAGCCATGGGACGACCCTCGTCGGCATACTTCGAAATGGCCGCGAGGACCTCTCGCGCCTCGTTCATCGCCCCTCCCCGCGCCGCCGGCATCGGCAGGCGCCCACCTAGTCTAGGTGGGGACGTCACCCGTCCGGGATCGACTCCGCGATCGACAGAGTTCGGGCGACGCCGAGATCGGTCTCGACGCGGAACGTGATGCCGTCCGCCTCCCACAACAGCGTATTGCCCGACGACCGCAGCCGGCCGTCGAACGACAGTGTGTGGACTCCCGCCCGCGCCCAAAAACCGGGCCGTCCGTCCACCTCGACCTCGTCGAAGATCGGGTTCTTCCCGGCGAGCAACTTGCCGAAATACCGCTCCGGGGGGAAGTCGCGCAACGCGACGACGATGAGGCCGTAGCCGGTGCTTTCGATCTCGGGCAGGTCGGCGGACGCGGGGTACGCGAGCGCGACCGCCCCGTCCCCCGGGAGGTAGGCGTCGGGAGCGCCGGCGACGCCCGCGGGCAGCGGAAGCGGGAACGCGATCGCGTCCTCGGCCTCCGCCACGCTCACGCGCCGTCCGAAGACCGCGTCCACGTCGTCCTCTCTCGGTGCCGGCGTCGGAGCATCGGTGCGGAATTCGACCCGCACTCCGGGAAGACCGAGGAAGTCGGCCACGGCGCGCCGGACGCCCGGCGACGCGAACAGGAACCCACCCGCGACCGCGACCACCAGAGCGGCGGCGAACGCCACCCGTCGCCACCGTTGGTAAGGGCGGGGCCGGCCGCGGAAGGCGCGCCGGGCGCCGAGGCGGGCGCGCACCGCCCCGCGGACGTCGGGCGCGTCGGGAAACTCCACCGCGCCGGCGAGGTCGAGCAGCGCGTCGACGACGGGATCCCGGTTCACGGCGCGCCGGCCAGGAGCGATGGATCGACGTTCTGGCGCAGCCGCGCCAGGGCGCGCGACAGGCGCGACTTGACCGTCCCCCGGGCGACCCCGAGGGCCGCCGCGGTCTCCGCCTCGGACATCTCGAGCAGGTAGCGATACGAGATCACGAGCCGGTCCGCCTCGGCGAGATCGTCGAGCGCGGCGAGAACCGCGCGCCGGCGCTCGTCGGCGAGGGCGGCGGCTTCGGGCGCGCCGACACCCTCGGCCTCGCCGCGGGCGCGCAGGACGAGGCCGGCGCGGCGCGCCGCCGAGCGCCGGCGGTTGCGGGCTTCGTTGCCGACGATCGTGAGAAGCCACGGCTTGAACGACGCTCCCGAGCGAAACCCGCCCAACGCCCCGTATGCCTTGATGAACGCCTCCTGCACCGCGTCCTCCGCCTCGGCCCCGTCGCGCGTGACGAGCCACGCCACCCGGTGCGCGACCGCCTGGTGGCGCCCGACGAGATCCCCATAAGCATCCAGGTCGCCGCGGCGAGCCCGCTCGACGAGCTCGAGATCGCCCGCGTCACTGTCGTCCAGTGGCCGGCCCTCCACCGCCTCATCTTCACCCCACCTACACCGGGCGGCCGACATAGGTTCCACAATGGAGGGGTGGCATACCCGGCGGCGGTGGTGACGGTTTCCGACGGCGTCGCGCGCGCGACCCGCGCCGACGAAAGCGGAGACGCCGCGGCGCGCCTTTTGGAGGAGGCGGGGATAGCCGTCGCACGCCGCGAAATCGTCGCCGACGAGGCGGCGGACATCGAAACCGTGCTGCGGGCGTGCATCGAGGATCGGATCGCGCTCGTCGTCACCACCGGCGGCACCGGGTTCGCGCCCCGCGACGTGACCCCCGAGGCAACGCGTGCCGTCGTCGACCGGGAGGCACCGGGCGTGGCCGAGCTGATGCGCGCCGCGGGAATCAAGAAGACGCCGATGGCGGCGCTGTCGCGCGGGATCGCCGGCATCGCCGGCAACTCGCTCGTCGTGAACCTGCCGGGAAGCCCGAGGGCGGTGGCCGAGAGCCTCGAGGCATTGATTCCGCTGCTGCCGCATGCACTTCGCCTGCTGTCGGGAGACACCGAGCACTCGCCCGATGCGGCGCGCCGGGAGGCCGACTCAAAAGCCGAGCGGCCGGGGGCCCACGACGAGTAGGTCCCCGCGGGAACGGATTTGGGTCCGTGGGCCCTCGTTCACTGCGGGGACGTCGGGAACAATCAGGCCATGTCGAGGGCGGCAAGAGCCGTGCGCGATCAGCGGGGCCAAAGCACCCCGGAGTACGTCGCCGTCATCGTCGGCGTCACCGCGGTCCTCACCGCGATCGCGGTTCTCGACATGGGCAACGTCGCCCGGTCGATGTCCGGAGCCGTCCGGAGCGCCATTTGCGCGATCCTTCCGGTCGACTGCCCCGCCGGGGCGGGTTCCGGCGGAACCGCGGCGCCGGCGAATCCGTACCTCCCGACGAAGCCGTGCATCAGGGCGTCGTCGTCGCGCAAGGTCGGAGCCAAGATCACCGCGTTCTCCGTCGGAGTCGAGGGCGAGATCGAGGGACGGCGCGAGCTTCGCTCGGACGGCACCGTCGAGGTGACGCTGCGCGGGACCGGTGCCGTCGGCGGCAAGATCGCAGGCGGCGCCAAGGCCGAGCTCGGTCCCGGCGACGACGTCGCCGGGACCGGGCGTTATGCGGAGGCAAGCCTGATGGGCGAGGCCTCCGGTGCTCGCAGCTACGTCTTTCCCGACCAGGGCGCCGCGAACGAGTTCATCTCGAACGTAAAGAAGTGGACGGTGGAGAACGCCGCGTCGGTCGGCATCCGGAGCGCGCCCGGCGGCCTCGGCACGGTTGCCGACTTCATCTATCGCAACACGATCGCAGATCACGAAGACATGGACTTTCCGGATGCCGAAGAGACTTACTTCAAGGGAGGCATCCGTTTACAGGGGAAGGCCGGCGTGACGAACCCCACTTCGTACGCAGGAGTGGAGGGTGCGCTCTCGGCCGGACTGGGCGGCAAGGTCAACCACCGCACCGGGGAGGTGACGGTCTTCTACGAGGTATCACTGGGCGGCGACGGGAAGGCGGGGCTCAACGTCTTCGGCGGCGCGAGCCTCGGCGGCACCGGGAAGGCGGTCGTGGCGCTCACCTTCGACGCCTCCGGAAGGCCGAAGTCGCTCACGCTCACCGGCACCGCCCAGGGCCGCGGCGAGGTGCCGGACTTCGTCGCCAACTGGAAGAGCCTCGACGACATCTCGGACGGGCTCAAATCGGCCGCGCTCGACGTGACCGGTCAGGGGACGCGGACGTGGGAGCTCGAGGGGACGCTCGATCTACAAAGGGATCCGAAAACGCGGGACGCGGCCCTGGGATGGCTCGTCGATCACCTGAAGGGTCCGAGCGGCCCCGACTTCATCGCCTCGAGCATTCGGCTTGCGGATGAGCTCGATCGAAACGGAGTGATAACGCTCAAGGAATACGAAGGAGACGTGAGCGGCATCCAGGGGGAGCTCGCGGCGGCAAAGGGTGTCACCTTCGAGATCGGCGGCGGCTACACGCACGAAGAGGCGAGCCTCGTGAGCGGCCGCTATCGTGAGCCGGGGCTGGGCTTCGTCGATATCCCCAACTGCGTCGGATAGGAAACGGCACATGGACCATGGTCGGGGACGAGGGATAGCGGCCGTCGCCGCGGGTGCAATCGTCGTGCTGTCCGCATGCTCCCCCGGCGGGGGCGCGGCCGACGATCGGGCGAAGCCGGCCCCCGGCCCCGGGACCCCGACCGCGCCGCCGGGCTTCTCGCTGGAACGAGCGGGGGCCGTCTTTCTGGCGCGGCCCGACGAGTGGACTCCCGGGGACGGGGCGACCGCTCCCGGAGCGGCGCTCGCTCTGCACCCGCCGGATGCCGCCGGCGCATACCCCGCACTGATTGCGGTCTATGTCGAGGAAGGCTTCGAAGGGACGTTCGAGGAGTACCGCTTCACCTTCAACGCCGAGTCAAACACCGCATTGCCGGGCCGCGAGGTCACCGAGGAAACCCCCACCACGGTTCCCGGAGCCGAACGGGCGCTGCTCATAGAAGCCGAGTACGCGGCGCCGGACGACGACGTCGTCGTCATCCGCCAACTCGATCTCCTGCTCGTCACCGCCGACGGCACCACCGCCGACGTGCGGGCGTCGGCGACGGCAGAAGAGTTCGACGCGCTCCGGCCCATCTTCACCGAGATACTCCAGTCGGTAGTCGTCGACGTCGAGGGCACGAGCGCATGAACGACCGTACGCTCGTCGCGCTCCCGATCGGCATGGCGGCATACGCCGCCACCTATCTCACGCTGACGGTTGCGGGGGCCGCCGTCGCCGGGGGGAGTCGCTCGCTCGGGCCCCTTCTGTGGGCGGTTGCATTCGTCTCCGCCGGGGCGGGGGGCGCCGCGGCGGCGTGGCGCGCCGGTCGCGGCGCATCCCGGCGCGACGTCACCGCGGCCGCGCTCGGCGCGACCGCCGGCTTCACCGCCGTCGTCGGGATCGCGGCCGCGGCCGTGGGCGGAATCGATGGAACCGGGCTCGCGGTTGCGATCGGGGGGTTGGTCGTCGTGGCCGCGGGGGCGCTCGCCGGGGTTGCCGTCGTCGAGCGCAGGCGCGCGATTTCGGGTTCTTAACCTCCAATCGCGCGCCCCCGCGCGTTCTGGTGGGTTTGAACCCGGGATCGCGCGGCGGCGTGGGACTCGAGGAGGCTTCCTTCACCCGCACGGAATCGTGATTCGTCCCTCTACGGTTTCGGGCGGGGTCTCCCCGGCGGTGACTGCGAACGTTCCCGACGCCGTCACGTTCCCCCCGCGCGCGTCGAGGTTCAACTCGAGCTTCCCTCCGCCCAGGGGGATCGGCACCGAGGCGCGGCCCCCGGTATCCACGGCGCGCACGCTCTCCCACGCGCGCGTCGGAGCGGTGCGATCCCCGACGGCCACGAACGCCTCCTCCACGACCATCCCGTCGTGGCGGGTGCGCGACAACTCGGCCGTGACCTCGTCCCCTTCGGCGGTCGTTCCGCGCGCGACCGCGTGCAGCATGAGCGTCACCGTGGCGCCCCGACCATAAGGAAGACCACCCCGCTCGTCGACCTTCAGCTCGCGGGGCTCGACGTCACAGGCGGTGGTCTCGAGCGGGACGCGGGTGTCCCCCAGCACGGCAAGCGCCTCCCGTGGGGGCTCGCCGGCGGCATCCCGTCGGATGGCGGGCTCCGGCGCATCGAGGCGCGGCGCACACGCCGTGGCCGCGAACAACACCCCGGCTACGACGGCGACCATCACTCGGGACATCGCGTCACCTCTTTCACCCGGCCGCTTTCCGCCTGTCGCACGAGGATCACGCAGGCGCCCACTTCGAGATCGTCGGAACCGTTCACCTCGGCGGGATCGAAACAAACATCATCGTTGGCGGTCTCGACACACACCCGGCTCGATCCGACGCGCGAGACCGTCCCTTCGGTTTGCACCGGAGAACAGGCCGACAAGAACGCGCCTACCCCCACCGCCATCGCGGTCAGTCGTGAGGACACGGCCAGTTCCTCTCGTACGCAGGAACCTCGAAGCGGTTGTTGCAGGTGGTTCCGTTGAGGGCCGCCTCTTTGAGGTACATCGCCACAAAGGCGTCCCCATACTTCTCGAACTGCTCGACGTGGACGAGCTCATGGGCAACGAGGTCCGATCCCGGAGAGCACTCGAAGCGACAGAATACGAAATGCCCCAGGGTCCAGGCGTCGGCATGCTCGGGGACCGCCTGAGGGACGTTGTTCACGCATACCACCGCGCGACCGCCGAAGGTACGACCGCACTGGAGGACCTCCGCGCCGGCGACCGTTTTCTCGAGCGCCACCGCCATCGCGCGGGCGGCCACGTCCGAGCGCGGTGAGGGGCTTCCGGTGATGCGTTCGTCGATCCACCGCCCCACGCGGCCGGATCCCTCCAGCACGCGGTCGGCGCCCCGGTTGAGCCTCTCGGCGAGCTCCCGCCCAAGCTCTGCAAGGAGGCCGCCCGAGCCCTCCGATTCAAAGGGGCAGGGAGCGAGCTCGAAGCCGTCGTCTCCGCTCCCGCTCGCGATGACCCCGCGGCCGTCGGAACAGGGGTCGCCGGCGGGCACCTCCGCTGACTTGAAAGGATTCGGCTCCTCACCTAAATGGATGCCGTCGTCGCGGGGCCCGGAGCCGCCGGACGCCTCGACACCCTCGGGTCCCACACCAACGGCGGCGATGGCGGTGGCGATGACGTCTGCTACGGCGCGCGCCACCGCCTTCGCCGGCCCTCCGCCGGCAAAGAAGGCGACGACCGCGACCACGAGCAGGATCACGCCGACGTACTCGGCGGTCGCTTGTCCACGCTCGCCTCGAGGACGCCGATAAGTCGCAGGCGGAGCCATGGCTACGACCGCCGGCGCAGCAAACCGGCTCCGGCGCCGGCCGCGAAGCCGCCCAGCAGACAGGCGAGCCCGAGGCGCACCAGACCTCCGTAGTCACCCTCCGGCTCCGGCGGGTCCGATGCGACGTCGGGCGGCGAGTCCGGGGGCTCGGTCGGCTCGGGCTCCATCACACCGGGGGTCCCCGCGATCGAGGGGGTCGGTTCCGGCGCCGGCTCTACGTTTCCCGGCCCGCCGGTTACCGCGACGGTGAAGCGCAACGGGTGCTCGATGCGCTGCTTGACGACGGTGTTGATGAACCCGAAGTAATACCTGCCGGGATCCCGGTAGAGAAGAGCTTGATTCGCATCGCCGTCGCCGCCCCCGATCGAAGGCGACACGGCGCGCATCCGCGACACCGCGCCCGTGGGGCCGATCAACGTCACCGGGCTCGGCCCCAGGCGAAGGTCTCGGACGCGCCACGGGCTGTAGAAGGCGAGGGCAATGGCGCCGTTCAAGGGCTCCTGCCCCGGCGCGCTGACGAGGCGCGCCCGCACCTCGAGACGCTGCCCGTCGGCCACCTCGACCGCGTAGAACGTGAACTCGTTGTTGCGGATCGAGTCGCGGTAGGTCCCCGGCCCGACGAGCGGCGCGTCGTTGAAGCTCCCTCCCCCCTCGACCCGCTCCTGAGCCGCCGCCCCCGGCACACCACCGAGCACGAAGACGACGACGGCAGCCGCGAGAGACGACCGCGTCACCTTCGGCGTCCTCGCGTTCGCTCCGCGACCGCCAGGCCCAGCGCGGCACCTAAGACCGCGGGGATCAGCAGCGCAGCCGCCGAAGCCGGCAGCCCGGGCTCCTCCTCGGCGCGCGGGCTCCCGGGACCCTCGTCGGACTCCTCCGGCGGCGCCTCCTCCGCCGAGGGCAGCGCCGGCTCGGCCGGCGCGCCGGATTCGTCGAAGATTCCGATCCGAAGCTCGAGCGGATAGTTCCCCGGCGCGCCCCGCGCGCTCGTCGCGATTCGCACGTAGTACCAGCCGGGAGCCGGATATCCCGGATCCGAACCCACCGGGAGGGTCTCGACGAATGACGTGCTCGGGGGACCGCCTATCTCGGACTGCTTCGGATCCGAGGTGCCGGCAAGGTCGAGGGACGCGTTTCCCTCGGGCCCGTACACCCGTGCCTCGAGCGTGTTGAGGGCGCCGCTTTCCCGGCCTCCCTGCCCGATGAACGTTGCCGACGCCTTGAGCACCTGTCCGTCATCGAGGTAGACCGCGTACCACTCCTCGCCTTCCACCGGGATGCCGTCGACGTACTGCCCCGGAAGAAGAGCCGGCGCGTCGCCGGGGCCGTCGCCGCCGTCGACCTCGAGCCCGGCGGCCTCGTACCGCCGGAGCGCCCTGATCGACAACTGCTGCAGGCGGCCGGTGAGCTCCGAGGCCGACGTCACATCGACGTACGTCCCCTTCCCGGCGCGCGCGATGCACTGAAGCTGACGGCGCGCCGCGGGGTCGACCTGGAAGCCGACCGTATCGATCCGAAGGTCGATGCCGCGCGCGACGATGCGGCGCGCGACCTTGCACGGATCGGGCGGCGCGCAGGTATCGATCCCGTCGGAGACGAGCACGATCGTGCGCTTTCCCTCCGGGGGCAGATCCTTCGCCCCCTCGCGGAGCGACAGCCCGATGGGGGTGAACCCGGTGGCGTCGAACAACCGGATCTGCCGCTTGGCGCCGGCGCGATCGAGCGGCCCGACCGGCACGATGAGTTCGGTGTCCTTGCAGCCGCGCGCCTTGTCGGTGTTGGCGACCCGGTGTCCGTAGACCCTGAGGCCCACGTTGACATCCTCGGGGAGATCGTCCACCAGCGTCGTGAGCGCCTCTTTGGCGGCGGCGAGCTTGGTCCGGCCGTCGCCCGCCGCCCCCTGCATCGAGCCGGAGGAATCGAGGATCAGGAGCAGCGCGGGAGGATCCTCGGGATCACTCCCCTGCGCCGCGGCTACATCGGTGGCGCCGACCGCAAGCCAGAGCACGGCGAGCACGAGCGAGGCGAACCGAAACCGCTCCCGTCGCATCGCCCCTCCGGTTGCCTCGAAAGGTTGCTCCATGCAGCTCCACCATAACGAGGTGAATCTCTAGACCTCGCTCCGCGGAGGTCACTCGACCAGTTCGACCTCGAACGCCGCCGGTCCGAACATGCCGGGGCCGGCGCGGTCGACGGCGCCGCCCGCGGCGCCGATATCCGCGTGCAGGTGGTCCCAGTGATCGGTGGTGCGCCACAGCACGTTGAATCCCGCGGCGCGGATGTGCCCCGCGATCTCGTCGATCGCCGCCATCTCACCCTGCGCGAAATGATCCGCGTTCACGTCGATGGCGCCGTTGCGATAGTGCCACGAGTTCTCGGAATGGACCGGGTCGACACCTCCGAACGCGGGATGCTCCCCCACCGCGTAGCCGTAGGACTGCAGGAGGCGGCCGAGCGCGACGATGTCGAGCCCGCCCCCCATCTGCTCTTTGAACTCCTTCCATTCCGAGCCGGGGATCGAGCCGAACCTGGCGCTCGACACGCCGAGGTTGGGGATGCCCTTGGGAACGAGGAAAGACACCCGGAGCGCGGCGGTTGCATCGCTGGTGGCGCGGCTCCCGACCGAATCGACCGAGTCCGCATCGGAACCGAGCGCCTCGAGCGTCTCGACCTCGACCGTGACCTCGAGGCCCTTCGCGCTGAACCCGCCCATACGCACGTCGAGCACGCGCCCGCCGTTCCGCCGCGCCCATTCGTCGGCCTCGGTGCGAGCCCGCGACAGCGACACGAGGTTGGCATCCGCATAGCCGATGGTCGCCACCTGCGCCTGAAGCTGGGCCTTGATGTCGTTCGCCGCGGCGAGCGCGGCGGCGTCGGCGGCGGACGTCGCCTCGGACGCGAGCGACGTCATCTTGCCCATCTGGAAGAGAGCGACCGCGGTTGCCGCCAGGCCGACGAAGAGCACGAGGAGGACCGGGAGTACCTGGCCCTCCTCGTTGTCCTTCGCCCCTCGCCTCATAAGATTCACGCTCGCTGCTAGATCGCGTCGCCGATCGACTCGATCGCCGAGGTCACGACATCCTTGATCGCGTTCGCGATGCCTTCCCCGAAGTCGGTCTGCGAAACGATGTACGCGACGACCGCCACGAGCAGCAGGACGACCCCGACGTACTCGGCCGTCGCCTGTCCTCGCTGGTCCTCGAGCGAGGATCGCAGGCGGTCCTTGAACGAGCCTGCGCTGAGATACATCCGGATCACCGTGTCCTGCATCCTCTCCTCCTTCGCCTCTGCCCCACCCACGCTCTCCGGTGGAGGTCTTCTCGTCGTCCTCGAAGATCACGGTACCCGTGCACTTCCCGGGGGACGAGGGCCGGAGGACCCAATTGCCGCGGCCGGGGGGCCCATTTGCGCGTGGGTCCCCGGAAGACTCATGAACTCTTTCCCTTGGTCACTCCGAGCCACCGGGCGATCGCCTCCGCCCTCGAGGTAACCCCCAGCTTTGCGTAGATGCGGTTGAGGTGGTTCTTCACCGTCTTCTCGCTCACGAACAAAGCCTCCGCGACCTCCCGATTGGAGCGGCCGGTGCAGAGCTGGTTCATGACTTCTCGCTCGCGCCCGGTGAGCTCGGTCGGGTCGTTCCCGGCCGCGCGCGCCGGCGCGTCGCCGGCGGTCCGGCGGAGCGCATCGAACACGACCGGAACGACCGCGGGTGACAGCACGCTTTCCCCGGCGGCGAGGTCGCGCACCGCCCGCTCGAGCTCGTCCGGCTCGAAGCGGCCGTGAACGAGATAGCCGGAGGCGCCCGCGTTGATCGCCGCGGCGACGCGATCCTCCTCCTCGGAATAGGTGAGCATCATGACCCGCGTGTGCCGGGTCATGGCCGCGGCCGCCGCGACTCCGTCCATCACCGGCATCCGCACGTCGCACAGCACGACGTCGGGCGCGAGCTCACGGGCGAGGCGCACCCCTTCCTTCCCGTCTGCCGCCTCCCCGACTACCTCGATGTCGTCGGCCGCGCCGAGCAACGCGGCGACGCCGCGGCGAACCACCGCATTGTCGTCGACGACCAGCACCCGGATCACGCGGGCGACAAATCCCGGTGCGCGCTCGGCTCCTGCGACTGCGGGATCGCAGCCGGCACGTGAGCGGTGATCGTCGTTCCCTCCCCGGGGGCCGTTACGATCGCGAGCGAGCCTCCGGCGCGCCGGGCTCTTTCCTCCATCCCGACGAGACCGTAGTGGCCGTCGGCGCGCCGCCGGGCCGCGTCTTCCTCATCGAGGCCGCGTCCGTCGTCGGTGACGGCGAGCTTGATCGCGCCTCCCGCCTCGGTCAACGTCACGCGCGCGCGGCGGGCGTCGGAATGACGCTCGATGTTCGCCAGCGCCTCTCGGAGAATCTGAAGCAGTTCCCAACGAGTATCCGGTGACGGCTCGGACTCGGCGCGAGCCTCCACCTGCGTGTCGACGCCGCTCTTGTGCCCCCACCGCTCGGCCACCGTCCGCACCACATCCTTGAAGGGAACCTCGAGCGCGTCGGTACGGAGATCCTCGATGAGCCGGCGCCCCTCGCGCGCGGCCGCAGCCGCCGCGTGTTCGAGCGCGGCGAGCTCATCGAGCGCGCGCTCCGGATCCTTGCGAACCCACGCGGCCGCCGCGCGCGCGTGAAGCGACATGCCGTGAAGCGTCTTCGCCACGCTGTCGTGCATTTCCCGCGCGATGCGCGTTCGTTCCCGCTCGACCTCCGCCGCGGCGACCACCGTCCTCAGCTCCGTCTCCGTCCGGATCTGACGCTCGATGAGCCGGCGCACCGCCGCACCGGAAAGAGCGGCGACCGGATACAGAGCGGGGAGGCCGAGCAGTGTCTGAAACGAAATCGCGGCACCGTCTGCGGACGCGACCCCGGCGAAATAGCCGATCACGAGGAAGGGCGAAAACACCAGCGCACCCACGTTTCCATGAAGGACGCCGGCGAGCAGCGCCACCCCGAGCGTGTACGAGTAGAGGGGGCTTCCGGCGCCGGTGAATGCAAGGAGGATCATCGCCGCGACCAGGTCGAGGCCGAGGAATAGGGGGTGGTGCATGAGAGCCGGGCCGATCGACTCCCACCTCAGGATCGGCAGAACCGTCATCACCGCGGCGACGATGATTCCGGCGGCGACACTCGTAGAGCGATGGTCGGAATCGAACAGGGCCACCACGGTGAGGGTCAACACGACGAGCCGGAAGTTGAACGCGAGGCGGCACAGCGCCGCGATACGCGCGTCTCCCGCCGGCGCCGATCCCCGCTCGCTACCCGCCAAAAGGACCGCCCACATCCACCAATCCGCCCACGAACAGACCCCCCAAGATCAGCATCACCGCACCCGGCACGATCACCAGAGACACGATGAGGCTCACCCGCGGCGCGGCGCGCGCCGCCCCCCGCCGCGCCTCCTGATAGAAGGTTTGGCGCATCTCGGTCGCCAGGTTTTCGAGCGCCCCGGCAAGGGGGACCCCCAGTTCCTCGGCCTGCAACAGGGCGGTGACGAACTGGCCGAGGAACTCCGACGAGGTGCGGCCGCGCAGCGCCTGGAACGCGTCCCGGCGGGTTGCGCCGAGATCCATCTGCCGAAGCGTCGTCACGACCTCGTCGCCGAGGGGCCCGCCGACCGCCTCCGCCACCCGCTCGAGGGCGGAGCGGAACGCAACGCCGGCGCTCACGGTGACGGCGAGGATGTCGAGAAAGTCCGGCAGGTCGCGGTCGATTCGTTCCCGCCGTCGGCGGGCCGTGCGTCTGAGCGACAAGTCGAGGCTGTAAAAGCCGCCGACCGCAACGGCCGTGCCGATGAACGGCCGCCCCTGAAGCGCGAGGAGCACGCCGATGGTGCCGAACAGCACGGTATTGAGCGCCTTGTGTCCCGCGTACGCCTCGATCGTCATCCCGCCCGGACGCCCGGCGGCATCAAGCGTCCGGCGGATGTCGCGAAGCCGTTCGTCGCCCAACAGGCGTGTCGCGCGCGGCGCGAGCCGGTCGGCGGCGGAGTCGAGCGCGCGGCCGAGACGGCCTCGTCTTCGCGCCGGCCCGCCTTCGGCGACCGAGTGCAGGCGTTCCACCCCGGGCGTGCGAATCATCGCGATTCCGTACAACCCCGCACCCAGGCAGAGCGTGAAGGCGGCGGCGGCGAGCGCCGGGTTCATACGTGAAACTCCGTGATCTTGCGGATCATCAGGAAGCCGACCGCATACAAGATGCCGGCCGCCAGCATGATCACCTGTCCGGCGATGTTGTCTGCCATCCGTTCGATCACACCCGGGCCTATCGCCTCGAGCAGGAGCAGCGAAGCCGCGCCCATCACGGCCACGATGTATCCGGTGAAAACGACGCCGGCCAGCATCGTGCGAATCTCGCGTCGCAGGTCGCGCCGACGATCGAGCGTCGCCGCCATCTCGCGCAACGCGTGGACGAGATCTCCTCCGGCGCGTTGCTGGATCGCAAGCGTCGAGATCAAAACACCCACGTCGCGCGACGGCATCCGGCGTTCGAGGTTCGCGAGCGCGCCCTCGGTCGTTTGTCCCACCGCCATCTCGTCGGCAACCAGCCGCAGCTCCGACGCGGCCGGGTCCTCCAACTCGTCGGCCGCCATAGAAATTGCGGTTCGCATCGCAAGTCCGGCGGCGGATGCATTGGAGAGGATGCGAGCGACGTCCGGAAGCTGTGAGATGAACCGTTCCCGCCGCTGATTGCGGCGGTGCTCTAGCCATGCCCAGCAGGATCGCAGCGCCGCGGCTCCGAGGAATAACGAGAGCCACATCGGGAGCACCGTGTTTCCCACGGCGATCGCGAGCACGAATGCGGCGGCCGCGAGCGACAGGAAGTCGATAACCCGCATGCGCATTCCCGCCGCGGCCAAGCGCGTCTCGGCGTCGCGTCCGATCGCCGTTCTCCGAAGCCGGGCATTCAGGCGATAAGAGATGCGGCCGGCGCGCCGTTCGACGTTTTCGAGGGCACTGCGTTGGACGACCCCGCCTTGCTCGACCCACGATGCGACGAGGGTCCGGACGCCGATCAACCCGACGACGAGGCTCGCCGCCGCCAGCAGCATCGCGGCGCCCGGATCGCTCACGTCGCCTCGCGCTCCGGCGCCGCGGCCGCCGACTCGGTGCCCGCGAACGGTTCGGGAGCCGCCTCACCTGCGAAGTCGAGACGGCGGCGGAGCGAGTCCGGCAGGGGGTAGTGGCGAAACACCCCGGTCGTTCGTCGCTCGTGGCCCACCGGATCGGCCGCAAAGTCTGCAACGGTCGCGAGCCGGAACGTCTCCCGATGACGGGACGCGACCGCGGCGATCTCGACGACCCGGCGGCTACCGTCGACGCCGCGGGCCAGTTGCACGATGACGTCGATTGCGCTGTTGATCTGATCACGAAGCGCGTCGTAGGGGATGTTGAGCTCGCTCATCGACGCGAGCGTGCCGAGCCGGGTGATGGCGTCTTCCGTCGAGTTGGCGTGGATCGTGGCGATCGACCCTTCGTGGCCGGTGTTCATGGCCTGGAGCATGTCGAGGGTCTCGCCCCCGCGCACCTCTCCGACGAGGATTCGGTCGGGGCGCATTCGGAGCGCGTTCCGCACCAGATCGCGGATCGCGATCTCCCCTTTCCCCTCCACGTTGGGCGGTCGCGATTCGAGGCCCACCACGTGCGGCTGCTGGAGTTGAAGCTCGGCAGAGTCTTCGATCGAGATGATGCGCTCGCCGTCGGGGATGTACGCGCTCAACGCGTTGAGGAGCGTCGTCTTGCCGGTCGCGGCTCCTCCGGAGACGATCATGTTGCAGCGCGCCCGAACGCACGCGACGAGCAAGGAGTGCATCGCCTCATCGAGCGTCCCCTTCGCGGTCAACTCATCGAGGGTGTAGGGCTGAGGGAAGCGCCGGATCGTAATCGTCGGCCCGCGCAGCGACAGCGGCGGAATGATCACGTTTACGCGTTCGCCGCCGGGAAGGCGCGCATCCACCATCGGCGACGATTCGTCGACCCGTCTGTTGACCGCCGACACAATGCGATCGATGGCCTGGTACACGTGTCCGTCGTCGGCAAAACGCGCATTCACCTTCTCCAGACGGCCGTCGCGCTCGATCCAGATATCGGCGGGGCCGTTCACCATGATCTCGGTCACGGTTTCGTCTGCCAGAAGAGGCTCGAGAACTCCAAGGCCCAGCGACGCGTCGACGATCTGGCGGATGAGCGCGGTGCGTTCCGCGTTGGACATGACCGGTCCTTCGCGCGTGAGGAGGTGGCCGACCACGCGCTCGAGGCGCGCCCGCCGCTGCGTGGGGTTGAGAGTCGCCAGCTCGGACAGATCGACCTCTTCGAGAAGACGGCGCCGGAAAAAAGACAGGTGGACGTCTTCCGCTGCGGCGACGGGTTCCCCGTTGTGTTCTGCCTGGATGCGCTCCTTGAGCCCCATGCTGCTCCCCTCACCCCGACGGCAGCTCGGCGCGCCGAGTCACCGTGAAATTGTCGGACGTTACCCACGGAACGATGAGCGGAAGGCCCACCGTCACGCTGACCCGCTCGCCGTCGACCTGAACGGTCGTCTCGTCCTGAAGCCATGACGTGAGCGACGAAACTGCGGCCGCGCGGCCGTCGCGGCCGAGGCCTTCCGCGCGGCTCCCGTTGCGCGCGGCGTTCTCCGCAGACGTGGCGACGAACGTGACCAGCAGTATCTGCCATACGAGGAGGCCGGCCATGAACAGCCACGGCAACATGCCGACGATCTCGACGCTTGCGCTTCCCAGCTGACCGCGCGCCCTCATGGTCCCGTCCCCTCGACGACGGTACCGGCGCGCGCGGAGATGCTCCACGGCGACGACAGCAGCCCGGGCGCGAGCACGGGCACCGCGACCGAAACCTCGACCCAGTCCTCTGCCTCTTGGATGCGCACCTTGTCGTTCCACGCGCCCGGCAGGTCCTCGTAGACCGCGGGGCGCGCCTCCTTGCCCACCGCGAGCTCGCGCGCACCCTCGCGCGCGGCGTGTCCCGCAAACACGAACGTCAAGCCGACCAGCGCCATTTGCCACAGCGCGACCGCGATCAGAGCGATGATCGGGACGACCGCCACCGACTCCGCCGTGACCTGTCCGACCTCCGCCCGCGTCAGACGCTCCTCGGGGCTCTTGCCGGCGCGGGGCGCGGCGTCTTTCTGGAGCGTTCCCTCGATCTCGCGGGCCAGTGCGGCGATTGCCTTGCGAAGCGGCCCGTCCGCCAGTCGCTCCGGAAGACCCGTGTTGAGCGCCGGCTCCAGCGCGCGGAACGCGGCCGGGAGAGTCGTGCGCATCAGCGGGGCGTCCACGACCTTGCGCACGAGATCGGGCTGAACCTCCTGGTCCTTGCTCACGCGATTGAGGACGACCCTCACATCCTCGTCCCGCGCCTGAAGGCGATCCCACAGCGCGAGCAGGCGGTTCGCCGCGCGCAGCGCCGGCACGTCGGGCGTCGCCACGATCAAAACCTCATCCGCCATCTCGACCGCGACCGCGCCGGCCTCGGTCACGACCGTGCCGACGTCGACCATCACCACGTCGAAATACGACTTCAGCGCACCCAGGATCCGGCGCGCCGTTACCGTGTCGACCGTCTCGGCCACCTCCCCCTCGGGCGGCGACAGCAGAATGCGCAGCCCGGACGAATGGCGGTAGACGGTGTCCTCGATCTGCCGGGGCGACATCTCCGCGGCCACGTCGATCAGGTCGGCGACGCTCCGCCGGTGGGCGAGGTCGAGAAACAAGCCGACGTCGCCCGCCTGCAGGTCGAAGTCGACGAGACACACCGACCGCCCCCGCGCCCGGCGCGCCGCGTCGAGCGCGAGGTGCACCGCGACGGTAGTGGCGCCGGTTCCGCCCTTCGCTCCGGCCACGGCGATCATCTCGCCGCCGACCGAGAGGGAACCGTCGAGCCCCTCGTGCGAGAGGCGCGCCCGGACGGTCGACGACCACGCGCATGCGGCTCGAAGGCCGGACTGGACTTCCTCGAACGACAACGGCAGCGGCAAGACGTCGCGCATCCCCGCCTGGAGCGCGGCCCGCAGCAACTCCGGCGCGGGCTCTCGTGCCACGAGAACGATCCCCACGTGGGGATGCCGGCCCCCGACTTCCCGGGCGAAGTCCATCACCGGAAGGGGGCCCAAATCCTCGTGGACGACGAGCGCATCCACGTCGCCGCGCGCCAGCGCGGCCATCGCCTCGCCACCGTCTTTGACGCTTCCCGCCACCATCAGGTCGCCGTCTTCTTGCATCACCGCGGCCGCCTGGGTGGCGACGTCCGCGTCGGGAAAAGCCAAGAGCACCCGGTAGCTCACAGCGCACCCTCCTCGAAAACGCCCGGCGGCAGCCGGCACGGTTGCGGTGGCAAGGTCTGCTCGGTCCCGGCGTGGATCTGGGCGAGCCGGCCCGGTCCCACGAGCGACAGGCGGACCTCCTGGGCGAAGCTCTCCGCAAGCACGAGCTGTTCCGTCTCGAGGGCATTGAGGGCGAAGCGAACCGGGACCACGGTCTCCGGCTCCACCTGCCCTTCGTCCTCCGGCGCCGCCTCACTGGGAATCCCGACTCCGAGGATCAATGCATCGGTCACGAGGCGCGCCTCGCACGACGGCCGGCGGTCCTCGCCGGCAAAGGTCGCGTAGATGTCGACGTAGTCGCCGGTCCGGATGTTGCCCCCGACGCCGGTTTCGGCGTCTACGGTGATCGCGATCTCGCTTTCGTCCTCGTTGAGCGCCGGCGGGGCCACCACCATCCCCTGCTGAAGGATCGTCCCCGCCGGCATATCCGCGGCCGCGACCCCGGCGATGACGTCGTCGCGCGCGAGCGCACCCTCGGGCACGAAGCGCTCGGGCATCTCGATCACTCGCAGCATGTCGTCGGTGATGGGCTGGTAGCGCTCGACCTCGGCGCCGAGCGCGACCACACCGAGGTCGGGGCCGACCAGCGCGCGGACGTCGGCGACGTAGTTAGAGATCGAAACGAACACCGCGGCCGCGCCGGCGATCGCCACCAACAGCAGCAACATTCCCCGGCGCTGGCGCGGGTTCACACCGCTCCTTCCGGCGTGCGCGCGACCGAAGACAAGTCGATGCCACAGAAGGGGCAGCGATCCGACGCGACGGGTTCACCGCACCACCGGCACAAGGAGTTCACCAGGCCCTGGGATATGCGGCGCGCCGTGACGGGGACGTCCACGGGGTATGCAACCAGCTCCGTCAGGCGAGAGGTCCCCCACCACTCGGGGCCGAGCTCGGTCGCCTCGACCTCTTTCGTCGGCGGCGACCCGAACGCGGGAAGCACGCATTCGTCGACCCAGGTGCGATCCGCGCCCTCCCGCGCCGCTATCACCACGCACTGCGGCCGGTAGGTGGTGGGAACCGGAACTCCGGCGCGTTCCTTCTTCGTCAGGAGCTTGACCGAAGGTTGCGGCCAGAAGAACACTCCGAACGAAGACTTGGGCCACCACGATGCAACGTGTTGCAGGATGCTCGGCGACGGCGACGAAAGTCCCGTGACTCCACCCAGCCACGCCATCGTGATCAGTTCGCGTTCGAGCGCGCCCAGGCCCGACACGAGCGTTCCCGCCGACGGAACGTACGCCGACACGGCGGAGGTGAGAGATGCCAGGACCGCACCGGCAAGGGGGGGCAGTGCCGTCCCGTAGACCGCCAGACGACGCGAATCCGTCGCCGCCTGAACCGTCTCGAGGCGACGAAGCGCCGGCTCGGGACGCCACGCCGGATAGATCGCGACGACGTGGCCGTGCCGCTCTTGCCCGAGACGGACGAGGTCTACCAGGTCGTCGAGGTCGTCGCGCCGCGGAGCGATCGGAAAGGACCATACGGTCCCCTGATCCGGCAGCAACGACTCCGGTTTGAACCCAAATGTCAGCGTTGCCACCATGTAGCTCGCCGCGCCCCCTGATGCTCAATTGCGCCCTTCGCAGGACAACCGCCCGTCGGCGCGCCCTAAAGCCCGTGCCCCACGGCGGCTACAGCATCGCGCACCGCGCAGGAAAGTTCTCCCACCGTCGAGTGGTTCTTTCCCTCCTGCGCTACTGCTTGAAACGCTGGGACGGTCATGCCGCGGCCACGGCGGGAGGATCGGGACCCGGCGCGTAGCGGGCCCCGCTCGGGCGGAACCACTCGGAGACGGCTCCGGCGAGCTTCACCTTCCAGCCGAACTCGTGAACGAGCTTGTGGTGGAACGAACAAACGAGGGTGAGAT
>Ga0247713_1000132_pt1 | contig 52785 bp, 53 predicted proteins | sample 21E_NmetaG_FD_189936 | JGI IMG/M metagenome (GOLD analysis project Ga0247713, IMG submission 189936) | Soil microbial communities from hillslope of Landscape Evolution Observatory, University of Arizona, Oracle, AZ, United States - 2-1-E_N | ecosystem: Engineered > Artificial ecosystem >...
CCACCCGCCGGCCCACCACGCCCACGACCCGCCGCCGCTGAGCGCCCAGCCAAGACATGGCGGCTCTCCGCCGACGCCCGTTTTCCCCTTTTCAAGTGCTTCGCCGTAGTCTCGGAGCGCAATGACCGAGGTCGTACCCGTTACCGGCTCCGACGCTCCCGCGCTCGCGCTTCCCCATCGGAGCCGGCTGGCCGCGTACGTGGCCCTGACCAAGCCCAGGATCATCGAGCTGCTGCTGGTGACGACCGTGCCAGCCATGATCGTGGCCGAGAAGGGGATGCCTGCGACCTGGCTGGTCCTGGCCACGCTGGTGGGTGGCACGCTCGCCGCGGCCGGCGCCAACGCCACCAACATGGTGATCGACCGCGACATCGACAAGCTGATGCGCCGCACCAGCAAGCGGCCCCTCGTGACCGGTGAGATCACCCCCCGCAACGCCTTGGTCTTCGCCATCGCCCTCGAGGTGGGCGCCACTGTGTGGCTGGCCCTGGTGGTCAACCCCCTCAGCGCGGCGCTGGCCTTGGCCGCGACCCTCTTCTACGTCTTCGTCTACACGATCTGGCTCAAGCGCACCTCGACCCAGAACATCGTGATCGGAGGCGCCGCCGGAGCCGTCCCCGCCCTCGTCGGATGGGCGGCGGTGACGAACGAGCTGGCCGTCGCCCCCTTCGTCATGTTCGCCATCATCTTCGTCTGGACCCCACCGCACTTCTGGGCCCTGGCCATCCGTTACCGGGCCGACTACGCGGCGGCCGACGTGCCGATGCTGCCCGTGGTGGCCACCTTTGACGACACGGCCAGGCGGATCGTCGCCTACACGGTCGTGCTGTGGGCGGTGAGCGTGGCCTTTTGGCCTCTCGGCGACATGGGCGCCATCTACGTGGCCGCGGCGATGATCCTGGGCGCCATGTTCACCGGGAAGGCCGTCCAGCTGGCTCGCAGCCGCCGGCCGGAGCTGGCCATGCCCCTGTTCAAGTTCTCCATCACCTACATCACCCTCCTGTTCGGGGCGATGGCAGCCGATCAGCTGCTGCTTCATTAAGGCGCGTCTCGCGCTCCTCGTGGCGGGCCCAGGCCGCGGCCGTCACCAGGATGGCGGCGAGCAACACCAGGTCGCCCGCCACCCACATGATCCCCCCGGCCAGGCGCTGGTCGGCCAGAGCCTCAGGGCCGCTCCCGTAGTGGGGATAGAGGACGCGCCGGGTCGAGAAGATGGCCAGGGCCACGAAGGTGTTCTGCGGCATGGCCACCACCAGGTAGAGGAGGCGCAGGGGGTAGGACATGGTGGCCGCCGGTCCGACGACCTGGGCCCAGAACAGCAGCCCGCCCCCGAGGAGCAGGGCGTGCTCGAACACGTGGACGGGCACGCTCTCGGTGGCCATCTGGAACAGCGGGGTGAAGTGGACCAACCAACCGGTGGCGGCGAACAGCAGCCAGGCACCGAGGGGGTGGACGCGGGGGATCTTGAAGCGGGCCGCGGGCCCGCTTCCGAAACCGGCGGCAAGCAGCGGTGCAGCCACCATGGTCAGCGCCACGTGCTGGACCATGTGGGCGGCCAGGGTGGCATCCGCCCGGGCCTCTACTAGCGGGCTGAGGGCGACGGCGACGGTGGCCACGCCGGCGATCAGCCACCAGCGGCCCAGGGGCTGCTCATGGCTCGACGTAGATGCTTGAGAGGGCGCACAGGCACGCTACCCCGGCCCGTGCCCCGCTCGACTCGAAGGGTCGGGGGCGGTCTGTATAAAGTCCGGCGACGATGGCGATGACCGACACCGAGGTCGAGCAAGGGGATCAGCCAGGGCCGCAGCGGCCCCCTGAGCGGAATCGCGGGGGCACCGGGCCGTCGCAGCCCGTAGCCGACCTCCCCGACGCCTGGCCGAAGGGCACCGATCACAAGTACATCGGGTCGCTGTTCGTCGCTGCCGCCCTGTTGTTCCTGGTAGTCGGAGTGGTCCTGTCCCTGGTCATGCGGGCCCAGCTGGCCACGCCCGAGGCCACGATCGTCGGGGACCGCACCTATCGCCAGCTCTTCACCATGCACGGCGTGGTTTCCGTCTTTCTCTTCCTGCTCCCGGTCTGGCTCGGTCTCGGCTCGGCCATCGTGCCCTTGCAGATCGGGGCCGCCCGGTTGGCCTTCCCGCGACTGCACGCCATGGCGTTCTGGCTGTTCCTCGCCGGCGCAGCCATGGTTACCGCCGCCCCGATCGCCTCCGACGTCTTCCACGGTTGGGCCCTGAGCGATCCGATCCCCGTCAAGCTGGGGCTGCCCGGCCAGGGGCCGGACCTGCTCCTGCTGGGACTGGTGCTCGTCTGCATGGCCGCGGTGCTGGTCGTGGTCAACATCCTGGTAACGATCCTTCAGCTGCGGGCGCCCGGCATGACGCTGCGCCGGGTGCCGGTGTTCAGCTGGTCGATGATGGTCTCGGGCGCAGTGTTGCTCCTGGCCCTCCCGGTGCTCATCGGGGCCTTCGGGATGCTCTTCGTCGACCGCCACTACGGCGCCTCGCTGTTCAGCGGGTTCACCGGCAGCCGGGGCGGCAACCCCCTGATCTGGCCTCGGCTCTTCTGGTTCGGGGCCTATCCGGTCCTGTGGGCGCTGCTCATCCCGGCCCTCGGCGCGGTCAGCGAGATCATCGCCACCTTCGCCCGGCGGCCCCTGTTCAGTCGGGACCGGGCCTCCGCCGCGCTGGTCGGCATCGGCGTGCTCAGCTTCGCCGGGTGGGGCAGCGAGGTGTCCACCTTGCCCCGGGCTCGCCTCCTCTTCATCCTCGGCGCCCTCGCCGTCCTCGCCCCGGTGGCGCTGCTGATCCTCAACTGGCTGGCCACCCTGCGCTCTGCCGGCTCGGCCGGCAAAGGGGGCGACCGTGACGCCTTGCGCGGGAGTTTCCGCGCCACCCCGATGCTGTGGGCGCTGGGCATGCTGCCCGTCCTGGCACTGGGCCTCGCCGCATCGGTTGTCTCCGCCCTCGACGCCGGCCGCAACGCCCACGCCAACTATTGGCAGGTGGGCCAGCAGCACGCCCTCTTCTTCGGCGCCGCCACCATCGGCGCCGTCGCCGCTCTCAGCTTCTGGGGGCCCAAGCTCTGGGGCCGCCGGCTGTCCGACGCCCTGGGCAAGCTGGAGATCCTGGCCGTCGTGGGCGGGACCCTCCTCACCGTGCTCGGCATGCTGCTCCTTGGCGTCCAGGACATGCTCGTGCACACCTCCACCTTCGACTCCGGCGACGACTGGGATATCGGGAACCTCGTGGTCTCAGCCGGGGCGGCGATCGTGGGCCTTGGGCTGATCGTGCTGGTCCTCGACCTGCTCGGGAGCGTCGTGACCGGTCGTGGCCGGCCGGCCGGCGCCGACCCGTGGAGCGGACAGACCCTGGAGTGGGCGACGCCGTCCCCGCCGCCGCGGCACAACTTCGACGCCCTTCCCGAGATCCGCTCCGGCACACCGCTGCTCGACCTGAGGGTCGGCCAGTCCCGGCCGGCGCAGCCCGAACCCGACCCCGTGCCGGACGGAGGGACCGCCTGATGTCGATCGTCGCCGTGTCGGCCACCGACAACCTTCCCGTTCCCGCCTCCGGCGACGCACCTGTCGTCCTGCCCACCGGCGAGCCGCTGCCTGGGCCGGTCCCGGGGCGACCCCGGCGGGGCACCTCCACGATCGGCACGCTGCTCCTCGTCACCGCGGACGCCATGGTCCTGGGCGCAGTCGTCGCCGTCTACATCGCCATCAAGGAAGGGGCCGTCACCTGGCCCCCCTCGGACGTGCAGGTGGGCACCTACATCCCGACCATGATCACCATCACCGCGGTCATGTCGGCCTTCTCGGTGCAGTGGGGGATCTTCGCCGCCCGCCGCAACGACGGCCGCAACGCGGTCATGGCGCTGATCCTCACCCTGTTCCTGGGCCTGGCCATGGCCAACCTGGAGTGGCTGTCGTTCGTACGGAGCGGGTTCGGGTTCAACGACCACACCTACGGGACGCTCTACAACGTCCTGATCGGCTACCACCTGCTCCACCTGCTGGCCGCCATCGTGGTGGTACTGGTACTGGCCTTCCGCACCATGGCCGGTCACTTCTCCACCGACCGCCACGACGCTCTCCGGGCGGGAGCGGTCTACTGGCAGTACACCAACATCGTATGGTTCGTCGTGGTGACCGTCCTGTTCCTCCTGAGCAGGCACGGGTAGGCGACATTGTTCACCCCCACCTCCAAGCTCTTTCTCCCCGTGGCCGGCGTCGCCCTTTTCCTGGGCGCGGTCTACAAGATCCTCAGCGGCGACCTGCTGGGGTCGGTGCTGTACCTCATGGTCGGCGCGGTGGCGTTCGTGCTCGGGGTGATGCTCTCCACCGTCCGGGAGAACGAGCTGGCCCCCGTGGTCCCGGCCGACGCGCCGCCCCCCGGGGTTCGCCCGGTGGCCGTCGCCCCGGTTCCCGGTGGAGGCGGATGGCCGGTGGCGGCCGGAGTGTCGTTCGGCCTGGTCATGCTCGGGCTGATCTGGCACCCCCTCTTCACGTGGGCGGGCGTGCTCGTCGCCATGGCCGCGGGCGCGGGATGGCTGGCCCGGGCCGCTTCGGAGTCGACGGGACGCGAGATAAGCCTGCTGCCCCTCGGCCTGCCGGTGCTGGGCCTGGCCACCATCGCCAGCGTGATGTACTTCCTCTCCCGCATCCTGTTGGCGGTCTCCGAGACCGCATCCTGGGTCATCGCCCTGGCTGTCGGTGTGGTGATCCTCGGCGCCGCGTCCATCGCCGCAGTGCGACCGAACATCTCCGGGCGAGCGCTCGCCTGGGTCCTGGCGACCGGCAGCATCCTGATGGTCGCGGGCGGCGTCTACGCCGCAGCAGTGGGCGAGCGCCACCTCGAGCCGCACTCCGAGGAGCACGCCGGAGAGGCCGCCCTCGTCCAGGTCAAGGCGGAAGACATCACGTTCTTGTCGGACACGATCACCCTGGCGGCGAACGAAGACGTCGAGATCCGGTTCGACAACAACGACCGCGACGTCCAGCACAACATCACCATCCTCGGTCAGGACCCGGCCAATCCGATCTTCCGGGGCCAGTTGGTCACCGGCGTGGCCACCGCGACCTACGAGTTCCACGCCCCGCCGCCCGGTGAATACGCGTTCCAGTGCGACGTGCACCCGGCCCAGATGAAGGGCACCGTCAAGGTCGCTTAGCTGTAGCTAGCAGGCACTGCACCGGCCCGTCACCGCGAAGTGCCGGGGCTGCACGGTGAACCCGAACTCGTCCTGAATTCGGCCGCAAAGCTCGGCGAACAGCTCCTCGGGGACCTCGACCACGGTCCCGCACCGGTCACAGACGAGGTGGTGGTGCGTGTCGCTGGCCAGGTGGTAGACGGCGGGCCCGTGGCCCAGGTGGACGTGGTCGACCACGCCCAGCCGCTCGAGCTCGTCGAGGAAGCGGTACACGGTGGACTCGTGGACGTCGGGTTGGGAGGCCTGAACCCGGGCCGTCAGCGCCTCGGCCGTGACGTGGCCCCCGACACCCAGGAACGCCTCCAGGATGGCCCGCCGGCCGGTCGTGACCCGGCCGCCCCGTTCCCGCAACATGCCGAGGATCGGTTCCGCCTGTTCCCGCGCCGGCATGGACCGAGTGTAGTCACCACCGGTTCTAGCGAGCTGGTTGCGGTAGCGTGCTGGACGTGGGAGTGGGACACCGTCGCGCCATCGCCGCGTCGACTCTCTGGCTCGCCCTCCTCACTGCGGCGTGCGGTTCGGGGGCGGGGGCCGACGCCGACGACCCGGGCAAGCTCAACATCGTCACAACCGTCTCGCCGATCACCAACATCGTCGCCAGCATCGTCGGCGACCTGGCCGAGGTCCGCGGGCTGATCCCCGAGGGAATGAACTCGCACACCTTCGAGCCACCGCCCAGCGCGGCCCGTACGCTGGGCCGGGCCGACGTGGTGTTCGTCAACGGCCTGAAGCTTGAGGATCCCACCCGCGAGCTGGCGGCCGCCAACCTCAAGGCCGGCGCCGAGGTCGTCGAGCTCGGCGACCGGACCATCCGCCCCGACGAGTACCTGTACGACTTCTCGTTTCCCCGGGAGGGCGGCAAGCCCAACCCCCACCTGTGGACCAACCCGCCCTACGCCAAGGAGTACGCCCGGGTGGCGCGTGACACCCTGGCCCGCCGCGATCCCAGCCACGCCGACGAGTACACCGCCAACTTCGAGGAGTTCGCCACCAAGGCCGACGAGCTCGACGCCGCGATGAAGGCGGCCACTGCCACCGTCGCCCGCCGGGAGCTGCTGACCTATCACGACGCCTACGCCTACTTCGCTCGGCACTACGGCTGGAAGGTGATCGGCGCCGTCGAGGTGTCCAGCTTCGAGGAGCCCCACCCCCGCGAGGTGGCCGGCCTCATCAAGCAGGTTCGCGAGGTCGGCGTGCCGGCGATCTTCGGGTCCGAGGTCTTCCCCAGCAAGGTCCTGGCCCAGATCGGCGCCGAGGCGGGCGTCCGCTACGTAGACACGTTGCGTGACGACGACCTTCCCGGCCGGCCCGGCGACCCCGACCATTCCTGGCTCGGCCTCATGAAGTTCAACTTCGTGACCATGGTCGAGAGCCTGGGCGGCGACGCGTCCGCCCTCGAGGCGGTCGAAGTGGGCGGCGGCCCCCCCGACCGGGCGGTGTACCCACAATGACCCTGGAAGCGCTGCTGCGGCTGGAGGCGGTGACCTGCGCCTACGACGGAACGCCCGTCGTGGTCGGCGCCGACTTGGAGATCGGCGCATCCGATTTCACCGGCATCGTCGGGCCGTCCGGGTCGGGAAAGACGACGCTGCTCCGGGCCGTCCTGGGCACCGTCACCCCGGTCAGCGGGCGGATCTGGCGCCGGCCGGGGCTCCGGGTCGGCTACGTGCCGCAGGTCGAGACGGTGAACTGGAGCTTTCCGGTGACCGTGGCCGAGGCCGTGCTCATGTCCCGCACCACCGGCCGCCGCCTGCCGTGGCCGTCGGCGGCCGAGCTGGCCGAGGTGGCGTCGGTGCTCGACCGGCTCGGCATCGGAGGACTGGGCCGCCGCCACATCCGGGAGCTGTCCGGCGGCCAGCAGCAGCGGGTCTTCCTGGCTCGGGCCCTCCTGCGCCAGCCCCAGCTGCTCCTCCTCGACGAGCCCACCTCAGGTGTCGACGTCCGCACCCGCCACGACATCCTGCACCTGCTGGCCGACCTCAACCTGGGCGGCCTGGCCGTGGTCCTTACCACTCACGACCTCAACGGCATTGCCGCCCACCTCCCCCAGCTCGTGTGCCTCAACACCGAGATCACCGGCCGAGGAACGCCGCAAGAGGTCCTCACGCCCGACGTCCTCGAGCGCACCTACGGCGCTCCCATGGAGGTTCTCGAGCACGGCGGCATGCCCATCGTGGTGGACCTCTACCGCCAACGGGAGAACGTCGTTCGCTTCCGGAGGGACGCCTCGTGACCGGCCCGGGAGGCCGGTCCAACAGGATTCACGGGGCGGAAGCCCCGTGACCGGCCCGGGAGGCCGGTCCAACAGGATTCACGGGGCGGAAGCCCCGTGACGTGGATCACCGAGCCACTGGAGTTCGCCTTCTTCCGGAACGGGCTCATGGTGGCCACCCTGGCCGGGGCCCTGTGCGGCCTCGTCGGCGTCTACGTGACCCTGAGGGGCATGAGCTACATCGGCCATGGGCTCTCCCACGCCATCTTCGGCGGCGCCGCCGCCTCTGCCCTGGTGGGGTTCAACTTCTACCTGGGCGCCGGCCTGTGGGGTATGGCCTCGGCCCTGGCCATCGGCCGGGTCACGCGCCGCCGGATCATCGGTTCGGACGCGGCCATCGGCGTGATCACCACCGCCTCCTTCGCCTTCGGCATCGCCCTGCTCGGCCTCTACGGCCAGGTCCGCAAGAGCATCGACGCCGCCATCTTCGGCAGCGTCCTGGGCGTGACCATGGGCGACGTCTGGGTGGTGGGCGGGGTCACCGTGGCCGCCGCCCTGGTCGTGTTGGGCTTCTACCGCAAGCTGCTGTTCACCACGTTCGACCCCGAGGTGGCCGACGTGTCGGGCGTGAACACGGCCCGGATGGACGCCCTGCTGATGCTGCTGCTGTCCGTGTCGATCCTGGCCACCATGAAGGTGCTGGGCGTGGTGCTCATCGCCGCCATCCTGGTCATCCCGTCGGTCGTGGCCCGGATGCTGACCAACAGCTTCGCCCGCATGCTGTGGCTGTCGACCGTGATCGGCGCCGTGTGCGGCTTCGTGGGGATGACGGTCAGCTACCACCTCGACATCTCCTCGGGGGCCACCATCGTCCTGGTGGGCGCGGCTCTCTTCGCGGTGGTCTTCGCCGTCACCGGGCCCAGGAGCCGGAGGCGGGCCGCCGGGCCCGGCGCGCCGATTGGACTCGCTGCGCCGCGCCCGACAGTGTAGAAAGCGCCGTGCGACGCAACTGCCGTCTGGCTGCCCTCAGCGCTACCCTTTTCCTCTTCCTGGCTGGTTGTGCCGAGGACGCGCCCCAGGACTTCCTCAAGCCCCAGGGGCCCGTCGCCCGGCAGATCGACAAGCTGATGGACCCCGTGTTCATCGTGGCGGGGGTCGTCTTCCTCTTGGTCCAGGGCCTGATCCTCGTCGCGGTGATCAAGTTCCGGTCGAAGCCGGAGTCGCCCGAACCTGAGCAGATCCACGGCAACACGCGCCTGGAGGTGGGCTGGACCCTCGCCCCGGCCCTGATCTTGCTGGCGGTGGCCGTGCCCACGATCGCCACCATCTTCGACCTGGCCCAAAAGCCCGAGAACGCGGTGAACGTCACCGTGATCGGTCACCAGTTCTGGTGGGAGTACCGCTACGACGACCTCGGCGTCGTCACCGCCAACGAGCTGCGCATGCCGGTCGGCCGGCCGGTGGAGCTCACCCTGAACAGCGACGACGTCATCCACAGCTACTGGATCCCGGCTCTGGCCGGGAAGATGGACGTCGTCCCTGGGCGCAGCAACCGGATGCACCTCATCGCCGACGCCCCCGGCGACTACCTCGGACAGTGCTCGGAGTTCTGCGGCGAGTCGCACGCCAACATGCGGGCCAAGGCCATCGCCATGGCGCCCCGCGACTTTGACGCCTGGGTGGCCGGCCAGCGAGCGGGGGCAGTCACCGCCGCACCGGGGACACCCGCCGAGGAGGGCTCCACGCTCTTCGCCCAGAAGGGCTGCGGAGGCTGCCACACCGTCGCCGGCGTGTCCGAGGGCGTCCTCGGGCCCGACCTGACCCATTTCGCCACGCGCACCACCTTTGCCGGCAGCATCTTCGCCAACAACGACGCGAACCTGCGCACCTGGCTGCGCGATCCGCAGGCGGCCAAGCCGGGGAACAAGATGATCATTCCCGGCGCTCCGCTCACGCCGGACGAGATCACCAAGCTCATCGCCTACTTGAACTCCCTCCGATGAGGCCGAAGGACGTAGTGCCGAATTTTCATGTGCCGAAGTTCCGTGTGGAGGCCCTCTAGATGGCAATCGTCACGCCCGAGAGGCCGGACGCGCTGGCGCCCGAGCAACCACTCAACGTGCCCGCCCGCTTCCTCCGGAGGCCGACCGGCTACACGCCCGGTCTCTGGGGATGGATGACCACCGTCGATCACAAGAAGATCGGCATCATGTACTCGGTCACCGCCTTCGTCTTCTTCCTCATCGGCGGCCTGGAGGCGCTGCTCCTCAGGATCCAGCTCGGCGGTCCCGACCAGACGTTTCTACGGGCCGACACCTACAACCAGCTCTTCACCATGCATGGCACGACGATGATCTTCCTCGTCATCATGCCGCTGTCGGCGGGCCTGGCGAACTACCTGCTGCCGCTCATGATCGGGGCACGCGACGTCGCCTTCCCCCGCATCAACGCCTTCGGCTTCTGGGTCTTCCTCCTCGGCGGCCTGTTCATGTACTCCAGCTTCTTCCTGGGCGGGGCGCCCAACGGCGGCTGGTTCGGCTACGTGCCCCTCACCCGGAACATGCCGGGCCACAACATCGACTATTGGGTGTTCGGCCTGCAGATCCTGGGCATCGCCTCGTTGAGCGGCGCCGTCAACCTGATCGTGACCGTCATCAACATGCGGGCGCCGGGCATGAGCCTGATGCGCATGCCGATCTTCGTGTGGATGAGCCTGGTGGCCCAGTTCCTGCTCCTCTTCGCCATCCCCGTGATCACTGTGGCGCTGTTCCTGCTCAGCTTCGACCGGCTGTTCTCCACCAACTTCTTCAACGTCGCCGCGGGATCAGACCCACTCCTGTGGCAACACCTGTTCTGGATGTTCGGCCATCCGGAGGTCTACATCCTCATCCTCCCGGCCATGGGGATCGTCTCCGAGGTGCTGCCGGTCTTCTCCCGGAAGCCCCTGTTCGGCTACCAGGTCATGGTGTTCTCGGGGATCGCCATCGGGTTCATGGGCTGGGGCGTGTGGGCCCACCACATGTTCGCCACCGGCCTGGGCCCGGTGGCGGTGTCGGCCTTCAGCGCGTCCACGATGTTCATCGCGGTACCGACAGGCGTGAAGATCTTCAACTGGATCAGCACCCTGTGGAAAGGCAAGCTCACCTTCCCGACACCGATGCTGTTTGCCATCGGTTTCGTGGCCATGTTCACCATCGGAGGCCTGTCCGGTGTGACTCACGGCGTGGTGCCCGGCGACACGCAGCAGACCGACACCTATTACATCGTCGCCCACTTCCACTACGTGCTCTTCGGCGGCAGCATGTTCGGACTCTTCGCCGGCGCCTACTACTGGTACCCGAAGTTCGCCGGCCGGATGCTCGACGAGCGGCTGGGCAAGATCCACTTCTGGCTGATGTTCATCGGCTTCAACATGACCTTCGGGCCGTTCCACATCCTGGGGCTGCAGGGCATGCCCCGGCGCGTCTACACCTACCCCGAGGACATGGGCTGGGACATGTGGAACATGGTCTCCACCATCGGCTCGTTCATCATCGCCCTGTCGATCCTCACCTTCATCATCAACATCATCAAGAACCGCAAGCCCCAGGAAGTGGGCGACGACCCCTGGGACGCCCGCACCCTGGAATGGTCGATCCCGTCGCCCCCGCCGGAGTACAACTTCAAGGAGGTCCCGCTGGTCACCAGCCGGGATGAGCTGTGGCACCGGAAGTACACCGAGGACGAGGACGGCCGCAGCGTCCGCCGCGAGGTCACGCTCGGCCAGGAGAAGATGGCCGGTACCGAAGTGGAGCCTTCGCCCGCCGAGGGCCACGAGGCCCCCGACCACATGGAGGGCGACCACACTGACGGCGAGGGCCATCCTGACGGCGAGAGCCACGACGAGGAGCAGGAGCCGCACATCCACATGCCGTCGCCCTCGTACTGGCCCCTTGTCAGCGCCCTCTTCCTGCCCGTCATCTCCTACGGGATGATCTACAAGACCTGGGCGGTCGCCATCCTGGGTGGTGTGGGGATATTCGGCAGTCTCTACGCCTGGGCGCTCGAGCCGGCCACCGCTCCCGAGGACACCCCCGTCCACGGCCCCGACACGTCGGGCGACGACCTCGAGGCCGTGCCGGTATGAGCGGCCTGGCTAGCTGCGTGCGGAACGCAACGGAAGGCCGGTCCAACCAGCATTCATCGGCGCACCACCGTGAGGTGGTGGGGCGATGACCGACACTGCGGTCACCGCTAGCGCCGGGTCGCACACCGAGATCGAACCCGCTCACCCGCCCACCTCCACCGGTCTCAGCAACGAGAAGGTGGCGATGTGGTCGTTCCTGGGCTCGGAGTGCCTGCTCTTCGGCGCCCTGATCTCCACCTACCTGCTGTTCAAGGGCCAGAGCACCCCGGGCAGCATCGAGCCGGCCGACGTGTTCGACATCCCGTACACCTCGGTCAGCTCGTTCGTGCTGCTGATGAGCAGCCTCACCATGGTGCTGGCCCTGGCCGCCATCCAGCGCGGCGACCTCCGCCTCACCCGCATCTGGCTGCTCACCACCGCCCTGCTGGGCGCCAGCTTTGTGGCCGGGCAGGCGTACGAGTTCACCGTCTTCGTCCGTGAGGGCATGAACCTGCGGGTGAACCTGTTCAGCTCGAGCTTCTTCGTCCTCACCGGGTTTCACGGCGCCCACGTGACGATCGGCGTGCTCATGCTGCTCTCGCTGTACACCCTCTCCCTGCGGGGCAAACTGCCAGCATCCAAGGCCGAGACGGTGGAGCTCGTCGGCCTCTACTGGCACTTCGTCGACGTGGTGTGGATCGTGATCTTCACTCTGATCTACCTCATCCCATGAGCACCGGCCCGACCACCAAGGACGAGTCCACGGGACCGGTCGTCGAGACCGGTCCCGACGAGGGTGGGACCCACCACGACCACCCCGGCGAGGGCAAGTACATCAAGATCGCCCTCATCCTGGCGGTGATCACCGCGGTGGAGGTGGCCTTCTCCTACTGGGAGGCGGTCGAGGGCATCCTGGCGCCGAGCCTGATCTTCATGTCGATCATCAAGTTCGTGATGGTCGTGGCGTACTTCATGCACCTGCGCTTCGACAGCCGCCTCTTCCGCCGCCTGTTCGTCGCCGGGCTGGCCCTGGCCATCTTCTGTTTCGGCGTGTTGCTGAGCACCTTCCACGTCTGGACGAGGTGACGCGAGGGAGATGATCCCCGCGGCTGCCGTCCCGTTCCCGCACTGGCACCCGCACCTCGACGTTTGGGCGCTCATCGGCGCCTTCGCCATGCTGTACCTGCTCGCCGTACGCCGGGAACGCTCACGGCGACCGGGCGAAGAGGTGCTCAGCCGAGGCCAGGGCTGGTGCTTCGCCGGCGCCCTGGCCGTGATGTTCCTGGCCTCCGACTGGCCAGTGCACGACGTCGCCGAGGGATACCTCTACAGCGTCCACATGGTTCAGCACCTGCTGTTGACCCTCGTCGTCGCCCTTCTCCTGCTGGCGGGCACGCCGGCGTGGATGGCCCGCACCGTTCTCGGTCACGGCCGGTTGCTGCGGGCGGTGCGGGCCCTGAGCCGGCCGGTGACCGGGCTCATTCAGTTCAACGTGATCCTGGTCCTCAGCCACTGGCCGGTGGTCGTGGAAGCCACCGTTCGGTACCACCCGCTCCACTTCGTCGCCCACGCCGTGCTCCTCGCCTCGGCCGTGCTCATGTGGATGCCGGTGGCCAGCCCCCTTCCCGAGATCCGCAGGATCAAGCCGCCGGCACAGATGCTCTACCTCTTCCTGCAGACCATCGTGCCGACCGTGCCGGCGTCGTTCCTCACCTTCAACGACCGGCCCCTGTACAGCATCTACGCCGACTTCCCCCGGCTGTGGGGGGTCTCCGCCCTCACCGACCAGCAGACGGCGGGGTTGATCATGAAGATCGTCGGCGGCCTCTTCCTGTGGCTCATCATCGCCGTCATCTTCTTCCGCTGGTACGCCAGCGAGGAGCGGCGGGACAAGGCCGAGCGTGACGGCGTCCTCCTGTGGGACGACGTCGAACAGGAGCTCCTGGCGCCACCGAAGACCAGCTGAGGTTTGCCGGCGATGAAGACCCTCGAGTTCCGCGTCAGCGGGATCCCCGTTCGGGTCGAGCCCATCTTCATCCTGGTGATGGGCCTGCTGGGCTGGGCCAACGGGTACACCGGCGTGCTCATCCCGGTGTTCATGGTGGTGGGCGGCCTGTCGATCCTCCTTCACGAGTTGGGCCACGCGACCGCCCAACGGTCCTTCGGCGCCCAGCCCAGCATCACCCTCACCGGGTTCGGCGGCTACACCCTGGGCCCGGTGCAGCCCCGCGGCCGCTCCCTCGTCGTCACGCTCGCGGGCCCGGCTGCCGGCTTCGTGGCCGCCATTGTCGGCGTGGCCCTGTCGCAGGTCGTGGCGTCGGACTCCCGTGTGGTGGACAACGCCCTGGAGATGCTGATCTGGGTGAACGTCGTCTGGGGGGTGTTCAACCTCCTACCTATCCTGCCCCTCGACGGTGGCCACGTGGCCTCCGACCTGTTCGGGCTGCGGCCAGCCCAGTACCTGTCCCTGGCCGGCGCCGCGGGCCTGGGCGCCCTCGGGCTGTACCTGGGGGCGCCATTCATGGCCTTCATCGCCTTCATCTTCGGCAGCCAGAGCCTGACCGCGCTCCGGGCCGATCGCGATCAGCCCCATTTCGAGCGGCTGGACACGGCGCGCCGGGCCTTGCTGCAGGGCCGCAACGCCGAGGCCATCGAGCAGATCGAGGCGGCGGCGTCGGGATCGTCGTCGTTCGAGGTGGAGGTGACCGCCGCCGAGCTCCTGGCCTGGGCCCGGTTGGCCGAGGGCCAGCCGGAGGAGGCGCGGGCGGCTTTGGACCGGCTACGGGGCGGCATCTCCCGTACCAGCCGACTGGTGCAGCGCATGGTGGCCCTGTCGGAGGGCAAGCAGAGCGACCCGATCGCTCACGCCTTCGTCTCCTGCGACGACGTGGTGGCGGCCATGGTGGCGTCCCGGATGGTCACCGCCGCCGGGCTTCTCGACCGCGTCCTCGAGGAGCTGCGCACGTTGCCGGTCCTGCCTGGTCCGCCCCGTACCAACGGCTACCGAGCCCTGCAGCTTGGCCTCCACCACGCCGGTCGCTTCGCGGACGCAGCCCGGGTCGGCGACCTCCTCTTCCAGGTGGAGCCCGGCCCGCTGGTGGCCTACAACGTGGCCTGCAGCTGGGCCCTGGCCGGGGACACGGAGTCGGCGCTGGCCTGGCTCGGCCGGGCCGTCGAGCACGGCTTCTGCGACACCAACCTCCTCGACCAGGACGACAACCTCGACACCATCCGCGACACCGACGGCTTCCGAACGCTGCGGTCCTGGGTCGAATCCGGCCCGCCGACCGGAGGCTCCGAGCGAGCCACCGGAACCTAGTTTCAGTGGTGGTGCGCCATCGCCTCGTGGCGCGGGGTCGCTCGGGCCTCGACCGGCTGCGGCGGCGGCGCCGGCCGGCCCAGGTCGACCCGGCGCAGGAGCTGGGCGTTGAGGGCGACGACCACCGTGGAGACACTCATGAGGATGGCGCCCACCGCTGGTGAAAGGGTCACACCGGCCCAGGCCAGCACGCCGGCGGCCAGCGGGATGGCGGCCAGGTTGTAGCCGGCGCCCCAGGCCAGGTTCTGGAGCATCTTCCGGTAGGCGGCCCGGGACAGGCGGATGACGCCCAGCACCGCTCGCGGGTCGGAGGAGGCCAGGACCACGCCGGCCGACTCGATGGCCACGTCGGTGCCGGCGCCGATGGCGATGCCCACGTCGGCCCGGGCCAGCGCCGGCGCGTCGTTGACCCCGTCCCCCACCATGGCCACCTTCAGCCCCCGACCCTGGAGCTCGGCGACGGCAGCGTCCTTGTCCCCGGGCAGCACCTCGGCCATCACCTCGTCGATGCCCAGCTCTTTGCCGACCGCCTCCGCCACGGGGCGGGCGTCGCCGGTGATCATGACGACCCTGACGCCGAGGCGGTGGAGCTCGTCGACGGCCTCGCGTGACTCCGGACGGATCTCGTCCTCGAGGGCGAGGGCGCCCACGATCCGGTCGTCGCGGACGACGTGCAGTACGGCCGCGCCCCGCTCGGACCACTCGGACAGGCGCCCGGCCAGCTCGGCCGGGGGCTCCAGCTCTCGCTGGCGCAGGAGCGCGGGGCCGCCGACGGCCACCCGGCTGCCATCGACCGTGGCCTCCACGCCCCGGCCGGGTATGGTCCGGAACCCGGTGGCGCGAGGCGCATGCTCCGCGCCCCGCTCGTGGGCAGCGGTCACGATCGCCCGGGCGAGCGGGTGCTCGGAGTCGGCCTCGACTGCCCCGGCCATGGCGAGCAGCGTTTCCTCGTCGAGGCCGGACACCGGAGCGACACCGGTGACGACGTGAGCGCCCTTGGTGAGCGTGCCGGTCTTGTCGAAGAGGACGGTGTCGATGGTCCGCATGCGCTCCAGGGCCAACCGGTCCTTCACGAGGATGCCGGCCTTGGCCGAGATCGACGTCGACAGGCTCACGACCAGCGGGATGGCCAGGCCCAGGGCGTGGGGGCAGGCGATCACCAGCACGGTGACCGTGCGGAGGAAGGCGTCGTCGGTGTCGCCCACTCCGGCCCACACCGCGAAGGTGGTGAAGCCGGCCAGAATGGCCACGTAGAAGAGCAGCCCTGCGGCGCGGTCGGCCAGGGCCTGCGCCTTGGACTCCGATGCCTCGGCTTCCGCGACCAACCGCTGGATCCCGGCCAGGGCGGTGTCGTCGCCCACCTTGTCGACCCGGACCCGCAACGAGGAGTCGGTTGCGACGGTGCCTGCCACCACCCGTGCTCCGGGGCCCTTGGCCACCGGTCGCGACTCGCCGGTGACCATGGACTCGTCGACCTCCGCGTTGCCCTCGACTATCTCGCCGTCAGCGGGCACTCGGCCGCCGGGACGGACGAGCACCACGTCGCCCGGAACGAGGTCGCCTACGGGAACGGTCTCGATAGTGCCCTCCCCGCCGCCGGCGATGCGCTCGGCCTCGTCGGGGAGGAGGGCCGCCAGCGCGGCCAGAGCGCCCTGGGCCTGGCCGAGGGCCCGCATCTCCAGCCAGTGGCCCAGCAGCATGATCGTGACCAGGGTGGTCAGCTCGGCCCACAGGTCGGCGTCGATCAGCTCGAGGGCGGTGGCCACCGACGCGGCGAAGGCCACGAGCAGCCCCATGGAGATGAGCAGCATCATCCCCGGCCGGCGTCCGCGGAGCTCCGCCCAGCCGGCCCGCAGGAACACCGGGCCGCCGTAGAGGAATGTCAGAGTGCCGAGGACGGGACCAACCCAGTGGTCGCCCGAGAACTCGGGCGGCGTCCAGCCGGTGAGGGTCATCAGCATGTGGCTGTAGACCACGACCGGGATGGTGAGAACGAGGCTGAACCAGAACCGCCTCCGGAACATGGCGGCGTGGTCGTGGTGTTCGTGCATGGTGGTCCTCCCTGCGCTTGATACCCATGGGGGGTATAGGTAGGTTGTACCCCGTGGGGGTATACTTGTCAAGACCTTTCGAGAGAGGACCGACTTCATGGCACAGGCCCGGGGCTACACCGCCACCAAGGAGCAGCTGCGCGACCGGCTGGCCCGCATCGAGGGCCAGGTCCGGGGCGTGGCCCGCATGGTCGAGGAAGACCGCTACTGCATCGACGTCCTCACCCAGATCAGCGCCATCCAGGCGGCCCTGGACCGTGTCGGCCTCGGCCTGCTCGACGACCACGCCCGCCACTGCCTGATCGGCGGCCACGGCGGCCCTACCGACCCAGACGAGCAGGTCCAAGAGCTGATGGGCGCCGTCGGCCGCATGCTGTCCCGCTAGCCGGCTCAGCCCTTCGACCGTTTGGAAGATCCGGCGCGCCAGAGCGGCCCGGATCTACCAGACGCCGGTCATTCCCAGCGGAAGGTGGCGGCCGCAGCGAGGGGGGCGGCGACGGCCCAGGCGGCGAGAATGACCCACGCCCGACCGGGGACGGCGGCGGCGGTTAAGGCGGCGTGGACGACGTCAGACAGGGCGGCGGCGGGCAGCGCCCGGGCCACGGCGCGCAGTGCCGCCGGCAGCTCGCCCACCGGGATCACCATGCCGCCCAGCAGCAGCAGGACAAGGTAGAGCCCGTTGGCCGAGGCGAGCACGGCCTCGCCCCGGAGCCGGCCGGCCATGAGCATGCCCACGCCGGCAAAGGCCACAGTGGCCAGCAGCATGGCCAGGGCGACGGCGACGGCCGACCCGGAGGGCTGCCAACCCAAAGCCAGAGACACGGCCACCAGCACCGCTACCTGCACCACCTCGACGGCGAGGATGGCCAGGGTCTTGGCCGTCAGGAGGGCGGGACGGCCGAGGGGAGTCGAGCCCAGGCGCTTCAGAACGCCGTACTGGCGCTCGAAGCCGGTGGCGATGCCCAGGCCCACCATGGCGGTGGACATGACCGCCAGCGCCAGCACGCCGGGAGCGAGAAAGTCGATCGGCTCGTCGGTTCCGGTGGGCAGGACGTCGACCACCGAGAAGAACACCAGCAGGAGGACCGGGATGCCGAGCGACAGCAGCACCGACTCGCCCCTCCGCAGCGTCAGGGCCAGCTCCACCCGGGTTTGCGCCAGCACCCGCCTCACTGTTCGGCCGTCAAGCGCACGAAGACGTCCTCCAGCGACTGGCGTCTGGCTCGCAGGTCTCCCAGCGGCAGGTCGTGCTGGGCCAGCCACGCGGTGAGGGCGGCCACGATGGCGGGCGACGGGGCGGTGGCCACCGAGTACTGCCCGGGCCGCACCTCGATCACCCCGGCGCCCAGCGCCGCCGACAACCCGGCGACGTCGAGGCCCGCCGGCGCGCCGAAGTCGACCGACGTCCGTTCCGTGGCCGACATGAGCTCGGACGGCGTCCCCTCGGCCAGCAACCGCCCGTGGTCGACGATCACCACCCGGTCGGCCACCCGCTCCGCCTCGTCGAGCTCGTGGGTGGCCAGCAGGACGCACGTCCCCCGGGCTCGCAGCTCGGCGATCACCTCCCGGATGATCCGCCGCCCGGCCACGTCGACCCCTGCCGTCGGCTCGTCGAGGAACGCCACCTCCGGCCGCCCGACCAGGGCCAGGGCCAGCGACAGGCGTTGCTGCTCCCCGCCCGAGAGCCGCCGCCACGGCGTCCGCGCCACGCCGGCCAGGCCGAGTCGGTCGAGCAAGCCGGCGGGGTCCTCGGGCGAGTCGTAGAAGGCAGCGAACAGCCGCAGGGCCTCGACCGGCCGGATCCCGGGATACACCCCGCCCTTCTGCAGCATGACGCCGATGCGGGGCGTGAGCCGGGCGTGGTCACGGACCGGGTCGAGGCCGAGCACCCGCACCGACCCGGACGTGGGCGACTTGTACCCCTCGAGCGTCTCCACGGTCGTGGTCTTGCCCGCTCCGTTGGGCCCCAGCAGCGCCAGCACCTCGCCGGCCTCGGCGGTGAAGGACAGGCCGTCGACGGCCGTCACGTCGCCCGGGTAGCGCACCACCAGCCCGGAAACCTCGACGGCAGGCATGGTGAAGCACGCTACCGTCCCCTTCATGCTCGACCCCAGGCGGCTGCGCACCGACCTCGACGCCGTGAAAGCCGGTCTGGGCCGGCGCGGGCTCGACCTGTCGGAGATCGACCGGGCCGTCGACCTGGAGGCCCGGGAGCGGGCGCTGAAGGCCGAGGTCGAGGGGATGCGGGCGGAGATCAGGTCGCTGTCCAAGGAGGTCGGCCAGGCCCGCCGGAACGGCGACGTCGCCACCGCCGAAGCCAAGGCCGACCAGAGCCGGGCCCGCGGCGAGGAGGAGCGCAAGTTGGACGCCGAGGTGGCCCGCCTCGGCGCCGAGCTGCGCGACATTCTGCTGCGGACGCCCAACCTGCCGGCCGACGACGCTCCCGATGGCACGTCGGAGCACGACAACGTGGTGGTTCGCACGGAGGGTTACGACCCGGACGCCTACGGGGACCACCAGCGGACGCCGCACTGGGAGATCGGCGCCCGGCTCGGCATCCTCGACCTGGAACGGGGGGCCAAGCTGTCCGGCTCCATGTTCCCGGTGTTCCGGGGGCCAGGCGCCACGCTCGTGCGAGCGCTCTGCCAGCTCGCCCTCGACCGCAACGCCGACGCCTACGAGGAGATCCGCCCGCCGAGCCTCGTCCGCACCGACACCATGGTGTCCACGGGCCACCTTCCCAGGTTCGCGGAGGAGGGCTACCACCTCGAGCGCGACGACCTGTGGGCGATCCCGACGGCCGAGGTCCCACTCACCTCCCTGGCTCGCGACGAGATCCTGACCGAGGCCGAACTGCCCATGCGGCTGATGGCCTACACGCCGTGCTTCCGCCGTGAAGCCGGGGCGGCCGGCCGGGACACCCGGGGCCTGCTCCGGGTCCACGAGTTCGACAAGGTGGAGATCCTGGCCTACGCCACGCCGACCCAGGCCGCCGAGGTCCACGCCGACATCCTGTCCCGGGCCGAGGGGTCGCTCCAGGCCTTGGGCCTGGCCTACCGGGTGGTCGACCTCTGCACCGGCGACCTGGGCGGTTCGGCGGCCCGAACGTTCGACCTGGAGGTGTACGCGCCGGGTTGCGACATGTGGCTGGAAGCGTCCTCGGTCTCCTGGTTCAGCGACTACCAGGCCCGCCGGGCCAACATCCGCTACCGACCGGCCGAGGGCAGCGGGACCGCGGTGGTCCACACCCTCAACGGCTCCGCCCTGGCCGTCCCCAGGGTCTGGGCCGCGGTGGTGGAGACGCACCGCCAGCCGGACGGGAGCGTCGCCTTGCCCGAGGCGCTGTGGCCCTACTTCCGCGGCGCCCGCAGCATCCGTCCGAAGAGCACCGGACCGTGAGCACCGCCCAGATCCTCTTCTCGATCGCCCTGGGCACCATCACCCTCATCATCACCGGATTCGCCCTGTACGCGGCCTCCTCGACCATGTGGAGCGACCGCTGGTACCACCGGCGCGAGCCCGACGACCCGGTGAGCCGGTAATCCGGTGAGCACCGGCAGCACCCGGTACAAGGGCAAGGCGGGCCAGTGGGCCTTCCTGGGCCACCGCATAACCGGGTTCCTCGTCTTCCTGTTCCTGCTGCTGCACGTCGTCGACGTGTCCCTCCTCCGGTGGCCCGAGACCTACGACCAGGTCCACCGCCTCTACGGGAACATCGTCCTGCGGCTGTTCGAGGTCGGACTGCTTTTCGCCCTGGTCTTCCACACGTTCAACGGCATGCGGATCGTTGCCGTCGACATGTTCCCCGAGGCGGTGCGCAACCAGCGCCGGCTGCTGCAGGCGGTCGTCGCCCTCACACTCCTGACCGGGATCCCGGGCGGGATCGTCATCTTGTGGCCCTTCATCGACGGCCGCATCCTGTGAGCACGGTCGAGGCCCCGCCGAGGAAGCCCCGCCCGCGCACCCGGAGCGCGGAGGCCTGGTCGTGGGTGTTCATGCGCCTGTCCGGCCTGGCCCTGGTGTTCCTGGCCCTCATCCACTTCACGATCACCCACATCGTGAACGACGTGGTCGAGACCGACTACGACTTCGTGGCCGAGCGTTGGCACAACCCGGCCTGGAGGCTGTTCGACTGGCTGCTGCTCGTCCTGGCCCTGGGGCATGGCGTCAACGGCCTACGGTGGATCGTCGACGACTACGTGCGCCGTCCCGGACGCCGCAAGGCGGTGAAGGTGCTGCTCTACGGGCTGACCGGCGTGCTGGTGGTCGTCGGGACCCTCACGATCCTGGCCTTCCCGACCCGGCCTCGTTAGCCGACGCCGCGGCGTTACCGTTGGCCCCGATGGACGACCCCGGTCCCCCGAAGTCGTCCCTGAACGACAGCACCAAGACCACCATCGGCGTGCTCGTGGCCATGGCCATCGTCCTGGTCGTCGCTGGGATCGGGATCGCCACCGTCCGGGACGCCAGCGACACCATCCGCAAGGCCACGGCCACCACCACGTCCACCGTGCCGGGGCCGACGAACGTCCCCCCGGCCGGAAACCTCACGCCTGAGCAGTCACAGGTGGTCGAGGAGATCAAAGGGCAGGTGGCCGCCATCCGCGGGCTGGAGTGGAAAGGGACACTGGCGGTCACGTTCCTCACGAAGGAGCAGCTGGAACAGCGGGTACGGGATATCACCGCCGAGGAGCTGGCCGAGAACCGCGACGAGATCACCGCGGACGAGTCGATCCTCAAGCTGCTGCAGCTCATCGACGAGGACGTTGATTACGCCGACGCCATCGACTCGATTCTGGCGGGCGGCGTCCTCGGCTTCTACGACGACGAGGCCAAGGAGCTGTTCGTCGGCGGAGGGGGGTCCGCCACCCTCGACGCGGCCACCCGGTCGACGCTGGCCCACGAGCTGACCCACGCCCTGACCGACCAGCACTTCGACTTCGGGACCCGGACCAAGGCACTCGACGACGAGAACCGCACCGAGGAGATCGCCGCCTTCAGCGCCCTCATCGAGGGCGACGCCGAGCTGGTGGCCGGTTTGTGGCAGGAGCGGCACCTGAGCGACCGAGAACGGCGGCAGGCGGCCCTGGGTGGCTCGTTCGACGCCGACGTGTATGCCAGGGCGCCCCAGTACCTCCTCGAGTCGCTGTTCTTCCCGTACCAGGACGGGCTCACGTTCGTCCGCGCCCTGCACCGCGTCGGCGGTTTCGCCGAGGTCGACAACGCCTACCGGAACCCGCCCACCTCCACCGAGCACATCCTGCACCCCGAGACGTACGCGTCCGGCCAGACCTGGGCTCCGCCCCCCCTGCCCGACCTCGCCGCGGCCACGGGGTGCGGCCACGTCGACGCCGGCAACCTCGGGGAGTTCGACATGGCCCAGATCCTCGCCCGGGAGATCACGACCACCGATGCTCGAAAGGCCGCCGAGGGTTGGAACGGCGACGCCTTCGCGGTGGTCCGTTGCGGCGCCGCCCTGGGACTGGCCGACCGGTGGCTGACCGACGACCCGGCCGACGCCGCGGAGCTGGCCGACGCCCTGTCCCGCTGGGCCCGGGGCTGGTCCGGCGCCAGCCGCGGGCCCGACGCCGAGGGCCGCTTCACCGGACCGTCGGGCAGCGGGCGGGTGGTCCGCAACGGCGATCGGGTCGACCTGGTCCTGGCCGAGGACGCGGCCACCGCCGACCGCCTAGCCCGTGTGCTCCTCACCGGCTGAGCCCCCGGCCAGCGCCAGGGGATTTACCGCTCGATCGGCGCCTTGACCAGGTTGCCCCACTCAGTCCAGGAGCCGTCGTAGTTGCGGACCGTCGGGTAGCCGAGCAGGTTCTGGAGGACGAACCAGGTGTGGCTGGAACGCTCGCCGATGCGGCAGTAGACGACCACGTCGTCGTCGGGGCTGAGCCCGAGCTCCTCTGCGTAGATCTTCCGCAGCGTCTCGGCGTCCTTGAAGGTGCCGTCGTCATTGGCCGCCTGCTTCCACGGCTTGCTGGCCGCCCCGGGGATGTGGCCGCCGCGCAGCGCCCCCTCCTGCGGGTAATCGGGCATGTGGAGCAGCTCACCGGAGTACTCGCCGGGGGAACGCACGTCGACCAGCTTGCCGCCCTTGTTGATGTGGGCCAGCACGTCGTCGCGGAAGGCACGGATCGGCGCGTCCTCGCGCTCGACCACGGGATACTCGGCTGGCTCCCGCTTGGGGACGTCGGTGGTCAGCTCCCGACCCTCCTGCAGCCACTTCATCCGGCCGCCATTGAGCAGGCGCACGTCGGGGTGGCCGAACAGCTTGAACACCCAGAGGGCGTACGCCGCCCACCAGTTGAAGTTGTCGCCGTAGAACACCACGGTGGAGTCGCGGCTGATCCCGTTCCGGGAGCACAGGTCGGCGAAGGCTTGGCCGTCGACGTAGTCCCGGTTGACCTGGTCGTTCAGGTCCAGGTGCCAGTCGACCTTGATCGCGCCGGGGATGTGGCCCGTGTCGTAGAGGAGCACGTCCTCGTCGGACTCGACGATCACCAGGCCCGGGTCGTTCAGGTGCTCGGCCAGCCAGTTGGTGGTCACGAGCATCTCGGGCTTGGAGTACTGGGCCAGCTCGGGGGAGTTGTCGGGGTCAACCGAGGGCATGGAAGCATCCTCCTTGGATGGTGGGTTGCCGTTTGGATTCAGCCTAGTGGCAAATCCCGACTTCGGCGGTCAAGAATTGCCGCCCGTGGGATCATGAAGGCATGGACGCAGAACAGCCGGCTTCGGCCCCTCCGGCCCTCCAGCGCATCGTCGACCTCTTCGGCGGCGCGCCCAAGGAGCTCCGCCTGCAGGCCCTGCTCGAGTACTCGAAGAAGGTCCCCCCGCTGCCCGAGGAGCTGGCCGGCCACCGCGAGCTGATGGAGCAGGTGCCGGAGTGCGCCACGCCGTTCTTCCTGGCCACCGAGATCGACGACGACGACCGGGTGCACCTCCACTTCGACGTCCCGGACCAGGCGCCGACCACCCGCGGCTTCGCCGGCATCCTGCACACGGGGCTCGACGGCGCAACCGCGCAGGACGTCCTGGCCACGCCCAACGACTTCTACATGAAGATGGGACTCGCCGAGGCGATCTCCGGCCAGCGGCTCAGGGGCATGTCTGCCATCCTCGCCCGCCTCAAGCGCCAGGTCGCCGCCCACGTCGCGGCCCGGAGCTGAGCGCTGGTGTGACTCTGGTGTGACTCTGGGAGTGATTGCTCCTAGAATGATCACTATGAGGATGCGGGTCGAGGAGCTGGCGCTGGCCGCCGAGGTCTCGGTCGACACCATCCGCTACTACCAGAAGCAGCACCTGCTCCCGCCCCCGGGGCGGGACGGTCGCTTGGCCTTCTACGACGACGAGCACTTGGCCCGGATCGCCCGGATCAAGGAGTTGCAGCGGCGGGGGTTCACCCTGGCCGTCATCCGCCGCTTCCTGGCCGGCGAGCTGGACCCGGCCGACGAACCTCTCGCCGCGGCTGTCGCGGGCGCCGAGGACACCGACGGTGGCGTTGAAGAGCTGTTCGGCATCGACGAGCTGGCCAACCGGGTGGGCGTGCCCCAAGCCATGCTCGACTCATTGCTGCGCGAGGGACTGCTCATCCCCCGGGTCGTGGGCGGGGCGCCGCGGTTCACCCCCGCCGACGTGGCCATGCTGGCCGGCGGGATGCGCCTGCTCCAGGCCGGACTGCCCCTCCCCGAGCTCTTCGCCCTGGCCCGCCATCACCATGCCGTCACCCGTGAGGTCGCCGCCGAGGCCGTCGAACTCTTCGACACCTGGGTGCGCAAGCCGCTCCGGGCCTCGGATCTCCCCGAGGACGAGAAGGCCGAGCGACTGGTCGAGGCGTTCCGCACGCTGATGCCCGCGGTCGCCGGCCTGGTCGCCCACCACTTCCAGCGCATCCTCCTGCAGGTCGCCCAGGAGCACCTCGAGTCAGTCGGCGACCAGAGCGAGCTCGACGCCGCTTCAGCCGACGAAGCATGGTCGGCGTGAGCGCCGCCAAAGAAGCATGGTCGGCGTGAGCGCGGAGACGGGGCTGCCCGAGGGGGACGCCAAGGTGAAGGCGGTCGACGACATGTTCGACGCCATCGCCCCTCGCTACGACCTCCTCAACCGCCTGCTCACCTTCGGCATGGACGTGGGCTGGCGGCGCAAGACCGTGAAGTCGCTACAGCTTTCGCCGGGATCCAAGGTCCTCGACCTCGCCTGCGGCACCGGCGACTTGTGCCGCGAGCTTGCCAAGCGGGGCTACCGGCCGGTCGGCGTCGACCGATCCGCGGGCATGCTGGCCGCCCAGCGGACGGCGGCACCGCTCGTCCGGGGCGACGCCCTCCGCGTGCCGTTCCGTTCCAACTCCGTCGACGGCATCGTGTGCGGCTTCGCCCTCCGCAACTTCGCCTCTCTCAAGCCTTTCCTGGTGGAGTGCGCGCGGGTGCTGCGCCCCGGTGGTCGGGTCGCCCTGCTCGAGGTTGCCGAGCCCGACAACGCCGTGCTGCGCTGGGGTCACGGTCTGTACTTCGGAAAGGTTGTGCCACTGGTCGGGGGCATGCTCTCCGACCGCGACGCCTACCAGTACCTGCCGAAGTCGGTGGCCTACCTGCCCCGGCCCAGCCGCATGGTGTCCATGATGAGCGAAACGGGTTTCGGCGCCGCCAACCGCCGGCCGCTGTCCACGGGAATCGCTCAGCTCTTCACCGGAACCCGTCGATGACCCGGACGAGCACCGCTCTCTGCAGCCGCACATGGGCCCTCGACGAGTCGGTCGACCCCCTCACGTTCCTCGGCCCCGGCGGGTTCACCTGGTTCGCGCCCGGTTTCGGGCTGGCCACCGCGGGCGTGGCGGCCCGGGTGCCCAGCGCCGATGTCGCCGGGGTGCTGGCCGACATCGCAGGCGACGATCCGGTCCGCCTCCCGGGCACCGGACCGTTGGCCGTGGGCGCCCTGGGGTTCCACGGGGGCGGCGAACTGATCGTGCCCGCCCGAATCGCCGGGCGTACCGCCGACGGCATGTCGTGGGTGACGGAGATCGGGCCAGCCGACGAGGCCGCAGAAGGCTGGGGCGCGACGCCACTGCCCCCGCCTCGGCTGCCGGACCGCCGGCGCTGGTCGGCCTCGGTGGAGGAGGCATTGGAGCGCATCGCCGGGGGGCGGCTGTCCAAGGTGGTCCTGGCCCGGGAGGTCACTGTCGACCTGCGCCGGCCCATGGATGTGGCCACCGTCGTCGACCGGCTGCGACACGAGCAGCCGTCGTGCTTCACCTATGCCGCCGGCTCCTACGTCGGCGCCAGCCCCGAGCTCCTCGCCCGCCGGCGGGGCCCCGACGTCGTCTCCCGGCCGATGGCGGGCACCGTCGCCCAGGGCGGGCCGCCGAGCGACGACCGCCGGCTGGTGGCAGCCATGGCGTCGTCGGAGAAGGAGCGGAACGAACACCGGCTGGTGGTGGGCGAGGTACGGGACCGGTTGAGCGTCCTGTGCGACGACGTGCGCGGCGCGGACGTACCCGACGTCGCGCGGCTGTCGACCGTCGCCCACCTGGCCACCACCATCCGCGCCCGCCTCCGCGACCACTCGATGTCCGCCCTCGACGTCGCCGACTTCCTCCACCCCACGCCGGCGGTCGCCGGAGTGCCGCGCGAGGCGGCGCTGGCCGCGATCGCCGAGCTCGAGGACTTCGACAGAGGGCTCTACGCCGGCCCGGTCGGATGGGTCGACGCCCGCGGCGACGGCGACTGGGCCGTCGCCCTCCGCAGCGCCACGCTCGACGGCACCCGGGCCCGCCTCGTCGCCGGCGCCGGAATCGTGGCCGGTTCGGACCCCGATCGCGAGTGGGACGAGACGGAGTCCAAGCTGGCGGCCATGCGCTCCGCCCTCACCGAGGGCTGAAGCCTCGCGTCACAGCCAGTCGCGCCGGCGGAACATCGAGTACAGCCCCAAACAGCAGACGAGCATGAGGACGAATGCGAAGGGATAGCCGAGGGCCCAGCCCAGCTCCGGCATGTGCTCGAAGTTCATCCCGTAGATGCCGGCGATCATGGTCGGCACGGCGACCATGGCCACCCACGCCGAGATCTTCCGCATGTCCTCGTTCTGGCGCACACCGACCTGGGCCAGGTTGGCGAGCAGCGCGCTGCTCAAGAGGTGGTCGATCACTTCGACGCGCTGGCCCACCCGCATGAGGTGATCGTGCACATCGCGGAAGTAGTGGAGAAGAGCGGTGTCCGTCTCGGCGATCTTGCCGTTGGCCAGCTGGTCGAGCGGGTCGTCGAGGCCGACCACGGCTTGGCGGAACTCGACCACTTCGGACTTCAGGCGGTAGATCCGGCGGGCGTGGTTCTTCCTCTCGTCGGAGAACACCTGCCGCTCGATCTCTTCGATGTCGTTGTTGAGGCCCCGTACGACGACGGCGTAGTCGTCGAGCACCCGGTCGACGATGGCGTGGAGCACGGCGAGTGGGCCCCCTCGTAGCCGCTGGGGGTCGGCCTCCAACGTCTTGCGAACGTCGGCCAAGATGGAGCTCTCGCCGTGACGCACCGTGATGAGGAAGCCGTCACCGAGGAACAACATGATTTCGCTCATGGTCACCATCTCGTCGGAGTCCACATAGCGCACCCCCTTCAGCACGATGAAGAGGGTGGAGCCGTACCTGTCCAGCTTCGGGCGCTGGTGAGCATGGACCGCGTCCTCCACGGCCAGGGGATGCAGCTCGAACTCCTTGATGACCGCGCCGAACTCCTCTTCGGTCGGCTCGACCAGCCCGATCCACACGAAGGTGTCGGGCGACGAATGCGCCGCTTCGAGCGCCTCTTCAACCTGAAGGTGGCCTTCCCGACGGATTCCACCGTCGTACACCGAACAGTCGACGATCATGCCGGCACCTCTGCCAACGTGCATGCCTCGTCGGAGGGCGCAGCGCGGGCCATGCCCGTGAGCGTACTGACGGTCCTAGTCTCATTGCATGACCGCCCGCCTGACGAGATGGGACGGCCCTGCGCCGGACCGCGAGGCGATCGAGAGCCGATTCCGCGACGAGGGGTTGTCGCCGCACGGTTGGGGCAACGCTCCGGGCGATCGCTACGAGAGCCACAGCCACGGCTACCACAAGGTGCTGTACTGCGTGAGCGGTGACATCGTGTTCCACACCGCCGACGGCGACCTCGAGCTGAAGCCCGGCGACCGCCTCGACGTCGAGCCCGGTACCGAGCATGCGGCGACGGTGGGGCCCAGCGGCGTCGAGTGCCTGGAGGCGTCCAGATGACCGGGGTCGTGGCGGCCGAGATAGAGGCCTACGCCGCCGAGCACACCACCCCCGGCCATGCACTGCTGACCGAGGTCGAGGCCGAGACCCGCGCCACACAGGAGAGCCACGGGATGATGGTGGGGCTGCTCGAGGGCCGGTTCCTGGAGACCCTGGTGTGGCTCTCGGGCGCCCGGCGAGTCCTTGAGATCGGTTGCTTCACCGGGTACTCGGCCTTGTCGATGGCCGCCGCCCTGCCTCGCGACGGGAGAATCGTCACCTGCGAGGTGGACCCGGAGCGGGCGGCCACCGCCCGCCGCTACTTCGACGCCAGCCCCTGGCCCAGCCAGATCGAGGTTCTCGTGGGGCCCGCGCTCGATTCCATCCGCACGCTCGTCGGCCCGTTCGACCTCGTCTTCATCGACGCCGACAAGGTCAACTACACCAACTACTACGAGGCCGTCCTGCCCCTGCTGGCCGATAGGGGGCTCATCGTCGCCGACAACGTGCTGTGGGGCGGACGGGTGCTGGAGCCCGACGACCAGAGCGACGACACCGTGGCCATCCGGGCGTTCAACGACCACGTCCGCGACGACAACCGGGTGACGTGCGTGATGGCCACAGTGCGCGACGGTGTGCTGCTCATCCGACGGAGTGCGTAGGCCGGGCGAGGGCGACAGGCTGACGCACGTCTGCGGCAGTCAGCGTGACGGCGAGCCGCCCGGGATCGACACCGCCTCCCACGCCATGCGGTGCCGGGCCACGTTTTCGACCCGGTCAGTGGGGACGATCACCAGGCGCACTCCGCCCGCCTCAATGGCCCGGTCGACGGCGGGCATGAGCTCGTCGGCCTTGGTCACGTGCTCGGATTCGACCCCGTGGACGGCGGCCAGCTGGGCCAGGTCCACGCCCTGCGGCGTACCGAACAGGATCTCGAAACGGTCGGCCAGGCCGGCACCGGCCTGCGGGAGGAAGTTGAAGATGCCGCCCCCGTCGTTGTCGAGCACAACCAACGTGGCGTCGACGCCCCGGCAGGCCGCACCCAGGAGGCCGCCGGCGTCGTGGAGGAAGGTCAGGTCGCCACAGAGGGCGACGACCGGCCCGTCGTCGGTGGCGGCCGCGGCGCCGAGCACAGTGGAGACGAAGCCGTCGATGCCGTTGACGCCCCGGTTGGCGAGGAAGCGAACCGCGGTTCGTGGACGGGCAAAGGACTCGACGTCGCGCACGGGCATGCTGGAACCGACGACCAGCGTGGCCCCCGACGGCAGGCCCGCCACCAGGTCACGGGCCACCCGGCCTTCGAAGGGCTCGGTCCAGGAGTCGAGCAGGCGGTCGAGGCCGCGCCGGGCGGCGGCCTCGGCCTGCAGCCACGCCGTCAGCCAGAACGACTGGGACCGCGCCGGTCCGCGCGCCGCCACCGTATCGAGCAGCGCGGAGGGATCGGCGACGATCCGCTCGGCCGACGCCCGGTTGGGGTCGAGCCACGCGCCGTCGGGGTCGATGAGGATCTGGTGCACCGAGCCGTCGAGCCAGGACGCGCCGGCTTTCCCGGTGAGCGGCGCGCCGAGCCGGATCACGACGTCCGGACGGAGAGAGGTCGCGGCGGCGGGCGACCGCATCAACGCGTCGTAGGTGGATATCGCGTTCGGCCCCTGCCGGGCGCCGGAGAGCGGGTCGGCCACCACCGGCCAGCGAGCGACAGCCGAAAATCGTTCGACGGCCTCGGGGTCCACGTCGGCGCCCCAGCCCACGACGATCGCCCCACGCGTCTCCGCCGCCACCAGGAAGGCCACTCGGTCGACGTCGAGCTGATCGGGGGGCGGGCGACGGGCAGTGGACGCCACCCAGGGCGCGCCGTCCTCACGCCCGGGAGGGAGCGACACCTCGGCTCCGGTGGGTAGGAGCGGCTCACGGAAGGCCAGGTTGAGGTGCACCGGCCCGGCGGGCGGTCCGTTCGCCGCGGCCACCGACCGGGAGGCGACCGAACGCCAGTACGGGCTGGTGGTATCGGCGTCGGATGGCGCGCCCACCTCCGCGAACCAGCGAACCCCGCCGCCGTAGAGCTTGAGCTGGTCCACGGCCTGGCCGGCGCCGGTGTCGCGCAGCTCGGGCGGGCGGTCGGCGGTGCACACGATCAGAGGCACCCGGCCGTGGAAGGCCTCGAGGACCGCGGCATGGAGCTCTGCGGCGGCCGTCCCGGACGTGCACAGCACGACGGCCGGCCGGCCCGACGCCTTGGCCGCGCCCAAGGCGAAGAACGACGCGGAGCGCTCGTCGAGGAAGACGTGGACGGCGATGCGCCCGTCGGCGGCCAGAGCCAACGCCAGCGGCGTCGACCGTGAGCCCGGGCTGATCGCCGCAACCGTGACCCCACCCCGCGCCCACTCGTCGACCAGGGTGCGGGCCAGCGCGGCGTTGAGGTCGCCGACCGGCATCGGGCTCATGTGAGAATCCTCCGATGGGCGCCGTGCTGCACCGGGCCTACGACTGGCGGGGCCCCGACCGGCTGGTGCTCGTGCACGGGTTCACCCAGACCCTGCGCTCGTGGGACGGCCTGGCCGGGCCGTTGGCGGACAGCTTCCAGGTGGTCCGGGTGGACCTGCCCGGCCACGGGGAATCGGCCGAAGTCGACTTGGCCTTCGAGGAGACGGCGGCCGCCATTGGCGAGGCGGGCGGGACGGCCACCTACGTGGGCTACTCGATGGGCGGGCGGCTGTGCCTGCGCCTGGCCGTCGACCGTCCCGACCTGGTGCGGTCGCTGGTCCTGGTCGGCGCCTCGCCGGGCCTGGCCGACGAGGACGAACGGGCGGCCCGCCGGGCCGCGGACGAGGCGCTGGCCGCAGAGATCGAGCGCTCGGGAACTGCGGCGTTCCTGGAGCGGTGGCTGGCCCAGCCCATGTTCTCCACCCTGGAGCCGCAGCAAGACGACCTCGACGCCCGGCTGGCCAACACCTCGTCCGGCCTGGCCACCGCCCTGCGCCGGCTTGGGACGGGCGGCCAGGAGCCGCTGTGGGACCGCCTGGGAGAGCTGAAGATGCCGGTGCTGGTCGTGGCCGGCGAGGACGACGTCCGCTACACCGAGATCGCCGCCCAGATGGCCGTCGCCATCGGACCGAACGCCGAGGTGGTGGCCGTGGCCGGCGCCGGCCACGCCGCCCATCTCGAGCGCCCCCGCAGCTTCAGCCGCCTGCTGGCCGCCTTCCTGGCTCTTCACTCTCCCACCTCGTAACGGGACAGCAGGCGGGCGTCGGGCACGGGCCGGCCGACCGCCAGCCATCCGTCGAGCGGCACCAGCGGGTCGGCCACCACGTCGGCGGCGAACATGCCCGCCGTCCCGAGGCCGCAGGCGAACGGAAGCTCGTCGAGCGCGGCGGCCAGCGCGAGCCCGGCGGCCAATCCGACCGACGTCTCGTACATCGACGAGACGATGGCCGGGACGCCGGCCGCCGCCACCACGTTGAGGGTGGCCGTGAACCCTCCGAGGGGCTGCACCTTGACCACCAGGGCGTCGGCCGCGCCGAGGGCGGCCAGTCGGCGGGCGTCGTCGACGTGGCGCACGGACTCGTCGGCGGCGACGGGCACGGCGGTCCGGCGCCGGACAGTGGCCAGGTCCTCGAGTGATGCCACCGGCTGCTCGACCAGCTCCAGGTCGAAGGGGGCCAGGCGGGCGATGGTCGTGACGGCCGTGTCGACGTCCCACGCCCCGTTGGCGTCGACCCGGAGCCGGCCGGTCCGGCCGATCGCGTCGCGCACGGCTGCGACTCGGTCGACATCGACGTCGGGATCGACGTCGCCCACCTTGACCTTGACGTCGGCCCAACCCTCGGCCAGCGCCGCAGCTTGGTCGGGCGCCGCCGCAGGTATGAGGCCGTTGACCCGGACCCGGTCCCGTACCGCCGCCGGCCAGGGCACGGTGGCCGCCTCCTCGGCCGCCCGCCGGCACACAAGGGGATCGGACGGGTAGCCCGGCAACGGCGACCACTCGCCCCAACCCGACGGTCCTTCCAGCAGCACCGCATCCCGATGCGTCTCTCCGCCCCGCGGGCGCCGGAGGGGGAGGCGGACCCGGTGCTCGATCACGGTCGTCACAGGGCGAGGCCGATGGCCAGCAGCACGGAAAAGACCAGCTGGAGCCGTCCGGTGGCGATCAACGCCTCGACCAACGACGGCGGGTCGGTCTTGGAGGCCACGGTGCGCAGCGGCGGCACGGCGAGGGGTGCGGCGCCGGCGGCCAGTAGGGCGCCGGGAGCGGTGGGAGCCAGTGCGACGACCGACAAGAGCGAGACCACGATGCTGGCCCGGTAGAGCACCCGGGTCCGGGCCTTGCCCACCCGCACGGCGAGCGTGCGCTTCCCCACGTCGCGGTCGGAGTCGACGTCGCGCAGGTTGTTGACCAGGAGGATGGCGCAGGCCAGCAGCCCGACCGGCGCGGCCGCGCCCAGGGCGAGCCACGGGACCCGTTCCAGATGGACGTAGGCCGAGCCGCACGTGGCCACGAACCCGAAGAAGACGAGCACCATCACCTCGCCCAGGCCCGAAGAGGCATAGGGCTTGGGCCCACCCGAGTACAGGGCCGCGGCCAGGATGGATGCAGCGCCGACCAGGATGAGGCGCCAGTCGACAGCTACGGCCAAGACGATCCCGAGGAGGCCGCCCACTGTGAACGACAGCAGCGCAGCCTGCTTGACCCGCTCCGGCGTGGCCAGGCCGGACGCGGTGAGGCGCACGGGGCCGCGCCGCTGCGTGTCGACCCCCCGGACACCGTCGGAGTAGTCGTTGGCGTAGTTCACGCCCACCTGCAGCGCGACGGCCAGGAGCAGGCAGAAGCCGGCCCGCCACCAGACGACGTCGCCGTAGCGAGAGGCCACCGCCGTCCCGACCAGCACCGGGGACACGGCCGCGCCCAGCGTGCGGGGCCGGGCGCCCTGGAACCAGTGGGCGGCCGACGTCACCGTGCTCGGCTCATGGCCGCTTCGGGAAGCGGGAGAAGTCGGGTGCGCGCTTCTCGACGTAGGCGTCCCGGCCCTCTTGAGCCTCCTCGGACAGGTAGTAGAGCAGGGTGGCGTCGCCGGCCAGCTGCTGGACTCCGGCCAGCCCGTCGGTGTCGGCGGCGAACGACGCCTTCAGCAGCCGCATCGCCAGCGGGCTGTGGGCCAGCATCTCCCGGCACCAGGCCACCGTGGTCGCCTCCAGCCGATCGAGGGGGACGACGGTGTTCACCAGACCCATGTCCAGCGCGGCCTGGGCGTCGTACTGCCGGCACAGGAACCAGATCTCCTTGGCCTTCTTCTGGCCGACGGTGCGGGCCAGGAGGCCGGCCCCGTACCCTCCGTCGAAGGAGCCCACCCGGGGACCGGTCTGGCCGAAGCGGGCGTTGTCGGCGGCGATGGTGAGGTCGCACACCAGGTGCAGAACATGGCCGCCGCCGATGGCATACCCGGCCACCATGGCCACCACCGGCTTGGGCAACCGGCGTATCTGGATCTGGAGATCGAGCACGTTGAGCCGTCCGACACCCTGGTCGTCCTTGTAACCGTCGTCACCCCGTACCTTCTGGTCGCCGCCCGAGCAGAAGGCCAGCGGCCCTTCTCCGGTGAGGATGATCGCCCCCACCTCGGGGTCGTCGCGGGCCAGGTCGAACGCCGCCGAGAGCTCGGACACTGTCTGGGGCCGGAAGGCGTTGCGGACCTCGGGCCGGCAGATCGTGACCTTCGCCATGCCCTCGGCGACCTCATAGCGGATGTCCTGCCACTCGCCCCGCTGATCCCAGTTCGGCAACTCATCCATGGGTGCTGGCACTCCTAGAGCGATCACTCCTACGGACCGCAGGCTACCCTGGAACCGAACAGTGTCTTCTGAAACCTCATTCGACGCGCTCGTCCCGCTCGGCTGGGACGACCGGGTCGCTGCGCTCTACGCCTCAGTGGCCGAGCCGCACCACCAGCCCGCCCGAGTGGGCCGGGTCGACCGCGACCGCTGCACCGTCCGGACTGCCGCCGGGCAGCTCAGGGCGGCCGCCCCTGTCCTCCCGACCACGGGCGACTGGGTCGCTCTCCGCACCGACCCCGAGCCGGCCGTCGACGTCATCCTCCCCCGGTGGTCGGCCCTCGAACGGGAGGGCCAGCTATTGGCGGCCGACATCGACGTGGTGTTCGTCGTCGCCTCGCTCGACCGTCCCCTGAACCTCAACCGGATCGAGCGAGAGCTGGTCCTCGCGTGGGACAGCGGGGCCCGCCCCGTCGTCATCCTGACCAAGGCCGACGCCACGCCGGAGGCCGACATGCTGGCCAAGACGGTCGACGCCCGCGCCGTCGGAGTCGACGTGATCACCACCAGCGCCGCCACCGGCCAGGGGGTCGACGAGCTGCTGGCCCACCTTCGCCCGAACCGCACGGCGGTCCTGCTCGGGCCGTCCGGCGCCGGGAAGTCCACCTTGGTCAACCGGTTGCTGCGGGACGAGTCCGAGGCCACAGGTGAGGTGCGGGAGGGCGACCACAAGGGCCGGCACACCACGTCGTCCCGGCACCTGCTCGTGATCCCGGGAGGAGGCGTGCTGATCGACACGCCCGGGCTCCGGTCGGTGGGCCTCACCGGGGCCGAGGGCGGCGTGGCCCTGGCCTTCCCCGACGTCGAGAAGATCGCTGAGGGATGCCGGTTCCGCGACTGCCGCCACACGGGCGAGCCCGGGTGCGCGGTCGTGGCTGCGGTCGACGACGGCCGCCTCGACCGTGACCGAGTGTCCAGCTACCTCAAGCTCCAGGGCGAGCTGGAAGACTCGGCCAAGGAGCCGTGGCTCAAGGCCGCCGAAAGCCAGCAGGGCCGCATCGTCCACCGGGCCATGAAGAAGGCGCCCAAGAAGAAGCGCTAGGGCTTGACAGGCGAACACGTGTTCGTGTAGCGTAGGACCACTTCCCCCTTGGTCAGGCCCCTTTCGTGGGAGCCGTTCGTGGTTGCTGCTCTCGATGTCGAGACTGAGCTGGTCGGTGCGGTCGACGCGCTGTGCGCCGCAGATCCTGCCGCGTTGGCCGACGGTGAGACGCTGGTCGCCCTGCACCGCCAGCTCGAGCGGCTGGCGGCGGTCAGCACCCGGGCGGTGGCGGCCTTCGACGCCGGGCGTGCCTGGTCGGCCGACGGCGCCCACAGCGCCTCGGCGTGGCTGAGGATGCGCTGGAACGTGCCGGCCACGTCGGCGCGGCGCCGGGTGAAGCTCGGCCGAGCGTTGCGGGAGATGCCTGCGGTGGAGGCGGCCTGGTTGGCGGGCGACATCGGCGAGGCCCAGGTGGCGCTGTTGGCCTCCGCCCGTACGCCGGAGACGGCGTCGTGCTTCGAGCGTGACGAGGCCATGTTGATCGACCAGGCCGCCAAGCTGGGCTACCGCTCCTTCGCTCGGGCCCTCGCCTACTGGGAGCAGTTGGCCGATCCCGAGGGTACCGAGCGCTCCGCCGAGGGCCAGCACGCCGATCGGCGCCTGCACCTGTCGCAGACCTTCGGCGGCGCCTGGGTATTGCAAGGTCTCTTCGACCCCATCAACGGGGCCATCCTGGCCAACGTGGTAGGACGCATCGAGAAGGAGCTGTTCGAAGCGGACTGGGCCGAGGCGAGGGAGAGGGTGGGCGACAAGGTTTGCGCCGGTGACTTGGCCCGCACCCCGGCCCAGCGCCGGGCCGACGCCCTGGTGGAGATGGCCCGGCGAGCCGCGGCCATGCCGGCCGGCTCACGGCTGCCCGAGCCGCTGTTCAGCGTGCTGGTGGGCTATGAGACCTTCGCCGGGCGCATCTGTGAGCTGGCGGACGGCACCGTGGTGGCTCCCGGGTCGCTGGTCCCCTGGTTGGACCCGGCCTGGGTGGAGCGGGTGGTCTTCGACGGCCCCAGCCGGGTCAAAGATGTCGGCGTGCGGGGTGCGCAGGCGAATCTTCACCGGAGCCACCCGGCGGGCGGTCCAGCTACGCGACCGGGAGTGCTTCCACCCCTACTGCGACCGGGCTGCCGAGGACTGTGAGATCGACCACGTCCGACCGTGGTCCGAGGGAGGGCTGACCGTCGAGGACAACGGCCGGGTGGCGTGTGGCTTCCACAACCGGGAGCGCCATCGATCGAGACCGCCGCCATGATTCGGCAACCCCGTACGGTGGCGGCGATGTCCAGTCGCCGCGGGACGGGCCGCCTGGTCCCGGTCCGCCTCCCTGCGCTGGAAGCGGCCGCGGTCATTCGCGCGGCATGGGAGGCCGGCGACGCGGTGCTCGTGCTGGATCCCCGCGGCCCCCAGGCCGAGATCAAGGGGATCCTGGCCCGCATGCAGCCCGAGGTGGGCGTGGAGCCTCAGATCGCCGCGGTGGTGGTGACCTCGGGCACGGCCGGCGCGCCCAAGGGGGTTGAGCTGACCTGGGACGGCCTGGCCGCCTCGGGGGCCGCTGTGGCGGCGGCGCTCGAGATTGGGCCGGTAGATCGTTGGCTGGCGTGCCTCCCGCTGCACTACGTGGCCGGGTTGGCCGTGCTCGGCCGGGGGTGGGCGACCGGCACGCCGGTCACCGTGCTGGGCGGGTTCGACGTGGCCATGGTGGCCGCAGCCGAAGCAACCCTCGTTTCCCTGGTGCCCACGATGGTCCGGCGGCTGCGAGAGGCCGGCGCAGATCTGCAGAGGTTCCGCAAAATCCTGCTCGGCGGCGGACCGGTGCGAGAGGAGGGCCCCAATATCGTGGCCACCTATGGGCTCACCGAGACCTGGGGTGGCGTGGTCCACGACGGCCATCCGCTGGACGGCGTGGAGCTGTCGCTGGGTGAGGGGGACGAGATCCTGGTGCGGGGGCCCATGGTCATGCGGGGCTACCGGCTGGCGCCCGAGGCGACGGCTGGGGCGTTCACGGCCGACGGCTGGCTGCGTACGGGCGACGCAGGGACGATCGACGCCGAGGGGCGGCTGCAGGTCGTCGACCGCCTGCGTGACCTGATCATCACCGGGGGGGTCAACGTCAGCCCCAGCGAGGTGGAAGCGGTGCTCGGCCACCACCCGGGCGTCGCCGACGTGGCCGTGGCGGGCGCCCCGGACCCGGAGTGGGGCGAGCGGGTGGTGGCCTACATCGTCCCCACGGAGCCGGCCTCACCGCCGGCGCTGGCCGATCTGCGGGCGTTCGCCGCCGACCGGCTGTCCGCGCCCAAGCTCCCCCGGGAGCTGGTCGTCGTCGGCAGCATTCCCCGTACGTCCGGCGGGAAGGTGGTCAGGCGACTGCTCAGACTGTGAATAGCCGGGATCCTCAGTTTCGCTGGAGGATCGCGTCATCGCGGAAGTCGGCGAAAAGCCCGGGCGCCCCACCGCCCGCAAAGACGACGGACTGGTTGGCCGCCCTGCCCGCGCTGCCGGGCATGGTGACGTTGCGGACGTTTGCCGGGTCGATGGACAGTGCCAGCCGGCCCAGCCGGTACAGGTCTCCGAGGCCGATGCCGTCGAAGCGGGTGTGGCGGGCCAGCACCGCCATCCACTTCAGCGTGTTGGCCGCGCTCGGCTCGGAGTCGCGAAGCTTGGACAGGCCGGCGAGGATGAGGATCCCCTGGTCGTGGGTCCGGGTGAAGTCGCCGCCGGCCAGGCTGCGGTTGCGGGCAAACGCCAGCGCCGCGCCCCCGTCCATCCGTACGGTGCCCTTCGGGAAGACAGCGCCCGACGTGGGATCGTTCATGGCCACCGGCACGTCGACGTTGACCCCGCCCAGCTCGTCGACCATGTCGGCGAAGCCCTGAAACCCGGTGCTGAGGACGACGGAGATGTCGACGCCGACGAGGGCCGAGACCGCCCGGGCCTGCAGCGCAGGGCCACCGTAGTAGTTGGCCGCGTTGATCTTGTCGACGCCCCGGCCCGGGATGTCGGTCCAGGTGTCGCGGGGAATGTTCAGGATGGTGGCCTGGCCGGCTTCGGGGTTGATGCCGATGACGTGCAATGCGTCGCCACGGGATTGCGACTGGCCGGGGCGGGCGTCCACGCCCATGACCAGCACGAACACCGGCTCGCCCGGAACCGGGCGGAAGTGGCCCTCGTCGACCTTGATCACCTCGATGGCCGCTTCGCCTCTGGACGCGCTGGACGGCGCGACACAGCCCACTGCCAACCCGAGTGCCGCGGCGGCCACCAGCACCCGCCTCACGAGCGCACCGTGGTCGTGGTCGTCTCGTCGGCGAGCGTGCGGGTGACCGCGATGTCGTAGGAGTCGATTCGCCATGTGCCGCCCTCGGGCATGAGCACCAGCTCCCCGGAGCGGTTCACCCTGACCAACGCCCCGTTGATGTGGCCGATGAGGCGCAGATCGATGCCGGCGGTCACCACGCTCATGCTCCCGTCGGGACCGGCCAGCGCGGTGAGCCCGGCCACCGCCGCCTCGGCCTGCACGTCGCGGACTGGCGGGAGGTTCTCGTCGATGAACGCGAACCGGTCGGGGCCCACGGTCATGACCCGTTCGGCGGCCGGCGGGGTGAACAGCGGCGTCAGGTCACCGGCCGGGCCGCCCGAACGCAGCGGCGTCAGGACACCGGCCTCCAGATATCGGTTGAGCGTGTCGAGCACCCCGGCCCACGCCGCGTCAAAGGCGGCGGGGCCGACCAGGCCCGCGGTGTGAAGGTCGAACCCCGCCCCGGTGAAGGCGATCGGAGTCGGACTTGGAGGCGGCGGCGGGGGTACGGGAACGGTGGGGGCCGGCGCGGTTTCGACCGGCGCCTGTGGCGCGGTCGTCTGGGTCGTAAAGGCAAGGGACCGCGATTCGCGGCAGCCCGTCAGCATGACCAGGCCGGCGACGAGGTAGAGCATCCGGCGGGGCATCCGGGGAGAGCATAGGGAACTGCCGGCCGGCGTTGGGTCCAGCCTCCACGATCATCCGAAGCGCTCCCCGACCACGTCGACGATCCGCCGGCCGGCCTCGACCGGCGAGGTGTCGCTCCGCTCCAGAGCGACGCCGACGCTGAGCAGGACCGACCCGCCCAGGGTCAGCCACCCCCAGGTGGGCACCCCCGCAAGGGCGCCCAGGGACTCGTACACGGTGATCGCCACCAGGAGGGCCGTCCCGGCGAGCATGGGACCGGCCAACCGCCGCCCTCCGCCCACTGCGACCGCTGCCGTCCCGACCCCGCCGGCGACCAGCGCGTGCCATCCGCCCCCGCCGGCCAGCCGCTCCAGCAGGGCCGCTCCACCCAGCAGGGCAATTGCAGGCACGTAGGCGGCCCATGAGCTGGGGGCCGGTTGGCGGCGACGCGATATCCAGCCGGCCGCGAGCAGCTGGCCAGCCACCGGGGCGACGTAGGGCTCGCTGGCCGCCACACCGGCAGTCGCCAGGTGGATGGCGATCGCGGCAGTGCACAGCACACCACCGGCATGGGCGATCTCGGACCGGCGACCGGATACCCCGGCGCCGATGGCGAGGCCGCCGGCGATCAGAAGGGCGTTGGCGAGGACGACCGGGTCGGTCGAAGCGATCGACAGCCCGAAGAGGAGCCCCAATCCGGCGCCAACGAGGAACGGTTCCCGCCACTCCTCGTCGACCACCACGGCCAGCCCGGCCCACACCACCGCGGCCACGCACAGGGCGAGACCGACCGCCGGACCGGTGATGCCGGCGCCCATCGCCACCTGGGCCACGAGCCCCTGGACGGCGAAGGCCCCGCCGATGCCGACCTCGGGCCGACCCAGGCGCACGGCGTCGGCGGCGTACAGCACGGCGGCAGCCAGCAGGACCGGCACCCCCTGGGCGGGCGACAGGTAGAGGGCGCCCAGGACCGGCACGAGCAGGGCCAGCCGGGCCACGTCACCGAGCCGGCGGCCGCCCCGCTCGAGCTGGAAGGCCAGCAGCCAGCACGCCGGCACGGCGCCGGCCACCGTCCCGGCAAGACCGACCATCCGATCGGCGAGGGCCAGGCCGAGCAGGGCAGTGCCCGCGGCCAGGCCCGCCAGTGCCGGCTCGACCGGCATCAGCGAGGGGCCGACCAGCCGGGCCCGGCGGACGGTCACCTCCGCCAGCAACGCGGCCCCGGCCAGACCGACGACCGCTGCCATCGCCGGGTGGACGGCGACGGTGACCACGGCCCAAGGGGCGAAGGCGGCGACGACCGCCTCGGCCCACGGCCGACTCGAAAAGGTCGCCAGCGCCGCAACAACAAGAAGCGCGATCGCCGCCGCCGAAGCGGACGCCGTTCCAACCTCGACTGCGACAACCGTGAAGACAGCGACCGGGATGGTGGCTGGCGCCCAGGATCCACCTCGGAGGAGGGTCAGCCCGAACGGCCGCGGCGTGCCGCGGTACCGGCGCATATCGGCCGCCAGGAACCCCATGGCCATCAGGGCCAGAGCCAGTCCCCACACCGGGTGGGCGGAAAGACGACCGGCGAACGGCGCGACGAGAAGAACCCCTCCGGCGCAGAACGCGAGGACCGTCGCCGGCGCCTCGGCCATCTCGGCCAGGTGGGACAGCGGCTTGGCCCAGAACGGATCCCGGCTGGACAGAAGCGCGGCCAGCTCGACGACCACGAACAGCGCGGCCACGCCTACGGCGCCCGTGCTGAACGGCAGAGCGGCACCTGCCCACCCGGTCACCAGGCCGACTGCGAGCGAGACGAGAGCGAGGAAGGCCAGGCGGAGGTCCTCCGTGCGCCGGGCCTGGCGGGCCAGCACGGCGGCGGCCAGCGAGCCGGACACCACTGAGACGACAGCGGCCTCGCCGACCAGGCCGAGGTCGGCCATCGTCCCGTCGCCCACACCGAGGACCAGCGTCACCGCAGCGCCCAGCACAGGGGCCAGGCCGGCCGCCGCGGCCCATGGCCACGCCAGGGCTTGCAGGCGACGGTGGCCGCTCACCTCGGCGGCCACGGCCGCGGCGACCAGCACCAGCGGCGCGGCAACCGGCGACACCGAGGCGATCCCGGCGGCCAGCACGGCCACCGAGGCGGTGCCGGCCCAGGTGAGGACCACCGAACCGGTGACCAGCCCGAGACCACCCAGGACGACGACACCGAGGACACCTTCGGCCACCAGGAGCGGGCGCCAACCCAGCCCCGATCGCACGCCGATCCCAGCGAGGTCCACCGGCAGCAGGAACGCACCCAGATGGAACAGGACGTCGCCGGTAGCAGGGGCGTGCGCCGCAGCACCCGGCCCCCGGCCAGGAAGGCCGCGGTCAAGGCGGCGACCAGGGCCAGCTTGGCCGATTCCGGGATCTTGTCCCACTGGACGGCGACGAACACGGCGGCGCCGGCCAGGAGAAGGAAGGCGCCGGTGGCGGCGACCCAGGTGGCCCCCGTCCGGCGCCCTGAGGGATGAAGTGTCGTGGAAGTGGTCATGGGGCCAGCGTCGGCCCCCACCGCCCCGGCGACCATCCGGTGCGCCCCCCAGATCGCCGTGGGGAAACCCCGGCTCAGTCGATGCCGTATCCGCTGGGCATCGACTCAGTCGATGCCGTGCTCCAGCGCGTAGCGGATGAGCTCCTGGCGGCGGCTGAGGTGGAGTTTCCCCAGGATGTTGCGGACGTGGTTCTCCACCGTCTTCTCGGCGATGAACAGGCGGCCGCCGATCTCCTTGTAGGAGTGGCCGCGGGCGACGAGCTGGAGGACTTCCCGCTCCCGCTCGGACAGCGGCGAGACGCCCGACGACGACTTGGCCATCTTGCGGAACTCGCCCAGCACCAGCGCGGCCAGGGCGGGCGAGAACACCGGCTCGCCGTGGGCCGCCTTCCAGAGGGCGGCCCGCAGCTCGGGCCCCGGCGTGGACTTGATCAGGTAGCCCACCGCCCCGGCCGCCACCGCGTCGAGGAGATCCCGCTCCTGCTCCGACACCGTGAGGATCACGATGCGCGTCTCCTCGCCGCAGGTGCGGGCCACCTTGATCCCACCGCCCCCGGGCATCTGGAGGTCACAGACGGCGACGTCGGGCTTGTGCTCTCGGATGGCGGCGATGGCGTCTTCGGCGTTGCCGGCCTCGGCCACCACCCAGAACCCGTCGCCCAGGTCGGAACGCACGCCGTCGCGCCAGATGGGATGGTCGTCGGCCAGCACGACCTTTATGAGGGGAGCCACAGCAGGACCTCCGTTCCGACGCCGGGCGCGCTCACGACCTCCGCCCGTCCGCCCACCTCCGACACTCTGCCGCGTATCGACCGCGAGAGGCCGATGCCCTCGACGGTCGCCGCCGGGTCGAACCCCGCGCCGTCGTCCTTCACCGAGCAGAAGACGCCGCCGGTGTCGTCCGGCTCGACGTAGACCTGGACCTTCGACGCCCGTCCGTGCTTGCCGGCGTTCACCATGGCCTCGCCGGCCGCACCGGTCAGGGCGGCCACCGCCACCGGGTCGAGCGGGGGAAGGTCGTCGGCCACCAGCACCTGGGCCCGCCCACCGAAGGCGTCCTCGAACCGGGCCGCGGCGGCCCGGAGCGCGGTCCCCACGTCGGCCACAACACCGGCGGGCGCCGCGGACCCGAAGAGCCAGTCGCGCAGCTCCCGCTCCTGATCGCGCGCCAGCCGGGCGAGCGCCGGGTCGGTGGCCCGTCGTTCGACCACGGCCAGCGTCTGGAGCACACCGTCGTGGAGGGTCCGGGCCACCTCCTCGCGTGCCCGTGCGGCCGAGATCTCCGCCTCGGCCCGCCGCAGCAGCCGGGCCAGGTAGCCGGCGGCCGCGCCACCCAGGGCGTAGAAGACCATGGTGTTGGTGACGGAAAGGACCCGGCCACCGGTGTCGATCGACGCCCCGTTCGTAAGCACCGCTCCCACCCGGGCCAGCCCGATGAGCACGCCGGAACCGGCGGCGGCCATCGGTCCGAACGCCAACCCGACTCCGAGGATCCCAGTGAGGGGCCAGACCGAGCCGAGCGACTGTGAGGTGGAGAACGCGTGCCCGCTGCCGTAGGCCACGCCGTCGCACAGCACGAGCATCGCTCCCACCGCCAGCTCGGCCACCACCGGACCCGGACGGCACAGGGCCTCAGGACGCGCCCGCAGCAGGACGGTGTCCGTCGCCGTTACCGCCAGGGCCATGCCCACCAGGCCCACCGCCAACCAGGGTCGTACGAGCTGATCCCGGGAGACCAGCAACACCGTGGCCATCCACAGCCAGGCGCCCCAGCGGAAGGCGGCCAGACCCTGGAGGGCGGATCGCTCCATGTCCGACCAGGGTACGTGCCGCCCGCCCGGGCGGCGCAGGGGGGCTTACCGGCGGAAGTGGCTCGTCGGCGACGGCGACACCGCGCCTTCTCCCACCCGTACGCCGACGAGGCAGATGTCGTCGTCGCGACGCAGGTCGCGGGTGCAGGCCGTCAGCACGTGGTCGACGAGGTCGTTCAGCCCGGTGGGCGCGGCCATTGCCGCCCGCTGGAACCGCTCGAGCCCGGCGCCCCTGGAGAGCGTCCGGTGCTCGAGCAGACCGTCGGTGCACAGGAGGAGGGTCGAGGTGGCCGCCAGGTGAAGGGCGCCCTCCGTGCGTGCGTCCCCGAGCGTCACGCCGCCGAGCGAGGCGCCGGCGTCGCCGTCGAGGTACCGGCCCCGTGCCGGGTGACCGTCGACGATGAGAGGCGGCGAGGCGCCCGCGCTGGTGAAGCGCACCTCGCCCGTGGCGGGCCGGACGGTCAGGTAGAGGAGCCGGGCGTCTTGGCCCAATCCGGTGGCGTCGGCCAGGCGGTCGAGGAGGCCGACCAGGCGAGCGGGCGACGTCCCCTCGACGACGGCGTAGGCCCGGGCCGCGGCCCGCAGGTCGCTCATGGTGGCAGCCACCTCCACTCCCCGCCCGGCGACGTTGCCGACGACGATGCCGACCAGGCCGTCGCCCAGGGGGATGGCGTCGAACCAGTCACCGCCGCTGTCGACGCACACGCCCCACGGACGTACTCGGCCGACCAGCGCCACGCCGGCTGCCTGGCAAGCCGGTTCGTCGAGCAGGGAATGCGCCCGAGCAGACTGCGCCCGGGCCTCGGCGTGCCGGCGGGCATAGCCGAGGAGGGCGCCCATAGCTTCGGTCGGCTCCCAGATCTCGGTGGACGGGGCGCCATCCGCCGCCGGCTGGTCCCTGGTCAGGGCGGCGGGGTCGAAGGCGGGCGCCGTGCCGACCTCACCGGCCACGTCCACCAGCTCCTCCCGAACCATGTGGAGGATTCCGTCGAGGCAGCCGGCCAGGGGCTCGCTGAAGCCGAGGCCGAACCCGGTCTCCGCCGGTTCGACCTCGATGACGACGGTGTCCACGGGCAGCCCGCCCCACTGGCGGGCCACGGCCAGGGTGTGGTCGATGTCGACCAGCGCCTCTTCGCCGATCTCGTCAGGCGCCGTGCCCAGGTCGGCGTGGTACCGGCGCACGGTGCCCGGAGGGTCGACGCCCCGGGCCACCGCCCCCAGGAGGACGACCTTGGAGGGCCGTAGCTCCTGAAGGCGGTGCAGCACCAGCGGGACAGAGCACGACAAGTCCTCCACCACCACCTCGTCGGGCCAGTCGAGCTGTTGGAGCCAGTCGACGACCTGCCGGCCGAAGTCGAGGTCGCGCAGCCCGGGCTTGCCGAACCCGGCGACGAACGCTCGGCACGCGCGCCGCGGGGTCATTCCAGCGTGCAGCCGCAGGAGTTGATCTCCCGGGTGATGACGCCCTTGCCGGTGTCCATGTGGGTGGTGCAGGGCATGCAGGGATCGAAGCTGCGGATGGCACGGAGCACGTCGATGCCCTTGATCTGGTCGTCGGGGACCGACTCCAGGATGGGGGTGTCGACGATGGCCTGCTCATAGGGGCCCAGGCCGCCGAAGGGGTCGGTGGGCGAGGCGTTGAGGGTGGATGGGGTGTTGATCTGGTAGTTCACGATCTTGCCCTTGTCCATCATCATGTGGTGCACGAGGTAGCCCCGACCCGCCTCCCAGAAGCCGACCGACACCCGTTCGTCCCGGGGGATCTTGAAGGGGGTGTGGACTCTCGTCTCACCCTTGCGCCAGTACTCGAAGGCCTTGAGCAGGCAGTTCATGCCGATGGTGGCGGTGAAGGCCATGGAGTAGGCCCGGGCCCGGTTGCGCTCCAGGGCGTTGAGGGTGCGGGGCAGGGGCCAGAACAGCTCGGTCTCGGGCAGGGCGTGGCGGGGCAGGACCATGCGGATGCCGTCGCCCGTCGGCTCACAGAAGGGGTTCTCGGCGTAGTCGCCCCGCAGGGCGGTGCCCCACAGCTGGCCGTAGGCGCCGGTCTCGACCACCTGGCGGTCCCAGCGGGGCGCGGTGCACCACGTGTAGCGCTCCTTGAAGTTGGTCCCCGTGGGCTTGGGCAGGGTGGTCTTGTTCCACGCGTGGTACGGCGACAGCGGGTTGCCCAGGGGGTCGGTCTGGTAGCGCTGGGGACCCGTCTTGGTCCAGTCGTCGTAGAAGGAGTGCTCGATGAACTCCTCCATGCCGATGTTGATGTCGGTCAGCTTGGTGGTGACCAGCTTGCCCTCGATGATCACCGAGGGGCTCGACCACCGGGCGTCTCCCCACTCGTTGCAGTTGGCGTAGGTCGCGTCGTAGATCTCCGAGTTGTCCCAGATGCCGCTCTGGATCAAGCTCGTCGGCCTCGCGCCCACCTGCTCGTAGGCGGGGTTGGCGTCCAGGAAGAAGTCGACCAGGTCGTCCCAGATGCGACAGATCACCTTGCACCAGTCGAGGATCTTCCCGAGCTGGGAGTAGTACTCGTTGAAGGTCGACGTGGTCACTGTGGTCGACATGCCCCCGGGCATGATCGTCGACGGGTGGGGGAACTTCCCGAACATCAGCTGGCACATGATGCGACCCACCCGGGTCCACTCCAGGGCCTCCAGGTAGATCTTCCCGGTCAGCGGGTTGAGGGCGTCCATGATGTCTTTGACCGTGGTGTAGCCGTGGATCGCGCCATGGGGGGCCACCGTCTTCTCGGCCCGGGTGACCAGCTCCGGGTTGGTCACGCTCACCAGGGCGGTGGAGTAGTCCGGGCCGGCCAACAGGCCGAGGTGCAGGGGGCGGTCGTAGAACATCTCGCCCACCTCGCCCAGATTTCGCACCTCCACACCCAGCGGCGGTGGGCATACGCCGAACGCCTGCTCGATGTTGACCGAGGCGCAGGACGCGTGCACGCCGCCGCACACCCCGCACGCCCGTGAGGAGATGTCGATGGCGTCGCGGGGGTCACGGCCTTCGAGGATGATTTCGTAGCCCCGGAAGAGCATGGCCCGGGAGTGGGCGTCGACGGCCCGACGGTTCTCGAGGTCGAGCACGGTGTGCACGGCCAGGGCCCCGGCCACCCGGGTCATGGGGTCGATGTTCCAGTCCCGCAGGCGGGGCGGGGCGGCCAGCTGGGCGCCCGGCCCACCCTTGCGGCGGACGAAGCCCTTGGGCTCGGCCACCTGCACCGAATAGGGGTCGGAGACGCCCTCTCGGAGTCGGGCCTGGCCCGACTCGTTGAACTCAATGGGAAGGTTCTTGAAGCACACGCGACGCTGCTCCTCTACTGGTCAAGCCTCTGTGGTTCTGTCGACCATGGCAGATAGCTGTCGGGATCAGGTAGCGTTGTAAGCAATGCTATCGGGCACGAATGCGGTCCTGGACGGCGCCGGCGACCGGGTTCCGAGCGGAGTGGCCGACGTCGACGCCCTCCTGGGCGGGCTGCTCCTGGGCGACAACGTGGTGTGGGTCCTCGACCACACCGACGTCGTGCGCCACCTCGAGGACGCCCTGCTGGCGGAGGTCACGTCTCGGGGCGAGAGCTGCCTCTACGTGAGCGCCGGACAGGATCCGGTCCGGCTGCGAGCCCGACTCGTTCCCGGAGTCACCGTGCTCGACGCCCGTCCTCGGGGCCCGTACGGCGACGCCGCGGTGCTAGAGACCGCCATCATCGAGAGCGCCCGCAGCCACCCGCCCGGCTACGTGGTGGTCGACGGCCTGGCCCTGTTCGCCCGTCGTTGGGGCGCGGCCAAGGCCGTGGCCTTCTTCAGCCGCGTGTGCCCCAGGCTCTTCGACCTCGGCGCCGTCGCCTACTGGCGGGCGCCCCGTGCCGAGCTGGGTCGCTCGTTTATAGACCAGGTCACCAACGTGACCCAGTGCGTCCTGGAGATCGGCGACGGCCACCTCCGAGTGGTGAAGGCGGAGGGCCGCCCGGCTTCGGTGCAGGGCCGGCTGCTTCGCCTCCAGGTGGCCGATGGCGTCGTCCGCCTCGAGGACGAGCGGGCCCTGGGGAGGCTCGGGCGGGGCCTGGAGCGGGTGCGGCGGGAGCGCAACTTGCACCAGAGCGACCTGGCCCGCCTGGCCGGGGTGACCCCCAGCGCCATCTCCCAGGCCGAGGCCGGCCGCCGAGGGCTGTCCCTCGACACCCTGCTCGTCCTCTCCGAGCGTCTGGGCATGGGTCTCGACGAGCTCCTCGCCTCCGCGCCGACCGGCGGCTATGTCCTGGCCCGCCATCCCCGCACGTCGGTGGAAGCCACGACCGCCCTGCTCGACGACCCGAAGGCCGGGTTGCGGGCCTACCTGGTCCGCCTGGGCCCCGGCGAGTCAGGCGCGCCCGACCTGGTCCACAAGGGCGCCGAATTGGTCCTGGTCGCGTCGGGGCTGGTGCAGCTGACCATCGGGTCCGACACGCCGGTGATGCGGGCGGGCGACGCGGTGCTGGCCACCACCGAGGCCGTGTCCGGTTGGCGCAACCTCATGAACGGCCCCGCCCTGCTCTTCTGGGTCCTCCGCGACGAGCCGCCCAAGCGCGCCGCCCGTTGACCCGGGTTTCGGTTCAGTTCAGGCGGGAGCGGAAGGCGAAGGCCTCCGAGAGGAGCGATTCCTCGTGCTCGGGGAGGAGCTGGGCCAGGGCCTCGATCTCCTCGGCGGCCTCCACGAAGCGGCCGGTGGCGCCCAGGACCCGGGCCCACTCACGCCCCTCCAGCGGGTCGGCGCCGGGCAGGGCCTTGCGCAGGTCGAACACCCAGGACAGCGCGGCGATGTCGCCCCGGCCGGAGTAGACGGACTTCAGGTTGTTGAGCATCCGAGCCAGGATGGCGCGGGGGCCAACCGGGTCGAGGTAGGCGGACCGGAAGGTGGCGCCTTCGCCGTTGACGGCCCGGAAGCGCTCGGCGCAGCCGGCCAGGTCGAGGATGCGGCCGGCGTCGAAGGGGTCGACGTAGACGTCGGGCTGGTGGCGGAGCAGGAAGTGGCCGGGCATCCCCACCCCCTCCAACCGGAGGCCGATGCGGCGTCCGAGCTCCATGCCCAGCACCGACAACGTGATCGGCAACCCGCTCCGGCGACGGACCACCTCGTTGAGGAAGGAGTTCCCCGGGTCGTAGTAACGCCGGACGTCGCCGGAGAAGCCGAGGTTGTCGAAGAGGTGGCGGCGCCAGCCGTCGAGCGTGGGATCGGGAATGCTGGAAGCCAGGCGATCGAGCAGCCGCAGCTCGGCGGCCACGTCGAGGCCGGGCTGCCCGTGGGCGGCGATGAGCAGCGCGGCCTCGTCGAGCGCCAGCTGGTCCTCCGGCCCCGTGACCAGCTCCGCGAAACGAGCTGTCCGGCCCGAGCGGCCGGGGGAGCGGGAAGCGCCAGTCATTCCTCGAAGCTAACGCCTAGCATGCGCGTTCATGGCCACTGCCACCCCCTCCCCGACCCCGAACCCCAACGCCATGAAGTACGACCTCGACGTCAAGCTGCCGGGCACCCTCAACCTGGCCAGCGCCGAGGCGGCGGCGGGCAACCCCTTCGCCGAGGCGGTCTTCGGCGTGGAGGGCGTGCAGTCGCTGTTCGGCGTGAACACCTTCGTCACGGTCACCCGTAAGCCGGGCGCCGACTGGGACGTGATCACCGCCGGCGTGCAGAAGGCGGCCGCCGAGCACCTGTAGTCCCGCTCGCTACTCCCCGGGGTCGACGCCCTCGAGGGCGCCGAGCTCCAGCAGGCCCGGGATGGCAGCCGGGGGCTGGGGCCGGGAGAAGTAGTACCCCTGGCCGAACGGGCAGCGCAGCCGTCGGAGCTGCAGCAGCTGCTTGCGGGTGCTGATGCCCTCGGCCACCGCCTCCAGCCGCAAGGTCGACGCCAGCTTCACGACCGCCCGGGCCAAGGCGGACTCGTGCGGTCCCTCGGCCACGCCGTCGATGAAGGACTTGTCGATCTTGAGGATGTCCACCGGCAGCCGGCGCAGGTACCCGAGGGACGAGTAACCGGTGCCGAAGTCGTCGATGGCGATGCGCACGCCGAGCCGGCGCAGCTCCTCGAGCCGAACCGCGGTGAGTTCGGTGTCGTCCATCAGCACGCTCTCGGTGATCTCCAGCACGAGCTGGCGGGGAGCGAGCTCCGTCTCGGCCAGGACCTGAGCCACCTCGTCGGACCATCCCGGCTGGGCCAGCTGCTTGGCCGAGACGTTCACACTGACGCGCAGCTGCGCGCCGGTGACGTGCATGTCGGCCCAGGTGGCGGCCTGCCGGCAGGCCTCCTCGAGGACGTAGCGACCGAGCGGCACGATGAGGCCGGTCTCCTCGGCCGTCGTGATGAACTCCACCGGCGGCAGCATGCCCCGCTCCGGGTGTTGCCAGCGCACCAGGGCCTCGAAGCCGGCGATGGCGCCCGTGTCGATGTGGACGATGGGCTGGTAGTACAGGCGGAGCTGCCCCTGGGCGATGCCCCGCCGCAGGTCGTTCTCCACCGAGAGCCGCTCGGTGGCCGCGGCCAGCATGGTTTCGTCGAAGACCTCGAATCGGTCCCGGCCGCCGTCCTTCGCCCGGTACATGGCCACGTCGGCGTCGCGCAGGAGCAGCTCGGGCGCCGGCCCGGCCATGGCGCCCACGGCCACGCCGACACTGGCCGTGATCGACAGGCCGGCCCCCTGGACCTGGAACGGTTTCTCGAAGGCGCCCACCACGCGCGCCGCGATCCCGACCGCCTCGTGGTAGCCCCCGATGTCCTCACACAGCAGCGCGAACTCGTCACCCCCCATGCGGGCCACGGTGTCGCCGGGGCGGAGCAGCTCCGTGAGCCGCTGAGCCACCGCCACCAGCAGCCGGTCGCCGCCGTCGTGGCCCAGGCTCTCGTTGACCGTCTTGAACTCGTCGACGTCGGCGATGAGCAGCGCCACCGAAGCGCCCCGACGCCCGGCCCGGGCCAGCGCATGCTCGACGCGGTCCCGCAGGAGGACCCGGTTGGGGAGCCCGGTCAGTCGGTCGTGCAGGGCCTGGCTGGCCAACTGGCCCTCGAAGCGTTTCCGCTCGCTGAGGTCACGGACGAAGCCGCAGATCCGACGGGAGCCGTCGCTGGCGTTGGCCCATACGGTCACCTGCACGGGGAACTCGTCGCCCGATCGGTGGAGGGCGACCAGCTCGCGCCGGGGCACGAAGGGCATCTCATTGCCGCCGAGGAGCGCGGCGAGCTGCTCCTCGTAGGCCTGGCGATAGCGCGCTGGGACCGCGACGTCGACCAGCGGGCGGCCGAGCGCCTCGGTCCGAGCCCAGCCGAAGAGCGCCTCGGCTTCGGGGTTCCACTCGACGATGCGGCCCGCCTCATCGAGGGCGATGAAGGCGTCGTGGGCCACCTGGGCCATGAGATCCGCCTCGTCGGTCGCAGCCACGGCCCGGGCGCGGTCGACGATGCGGCCGAGCTGGCCGACGGCGGCCGCAGCCATGGCTAGCACTTGGGGCGACGGACGGTCGCTCGTCTGGGCGAAGCACTCGACGACTGCCACGACGGCGCCGCTCTCCCCCTCACCCTCGTCGCGTATCGGGATCGCCACCGCACCAGAGAGGCCGCTCCGCGACGCCTCGGCGCTCACGGGGTCGCCCTCGGCCAGGTCGCCGGTCCATACCGGTTCCCCAAGGGCGACCGCCCGCTCGGCCAGGCGTGCCCCATCGCCGGCGGCGTCGCCGATGGTGACCAGCGATTGGTAGCGGTCCCGGTCGCTCAGGTGCCAAACGTCTGTGGGCACGGCCTGCCCACTCGTCACCGACAACAGCCGGCCGACCGGCCAGCCCGCGGCCGTGCACACCTCGCGGATGACGTCGGCGGCGGCCCTTGCCAAACCGGCCCGCCCGCTGGTGGCGTCGGACGCACTTCGGAGCGCGTCAAGCCACGTTCGGGCGTCGAGCTCCTGCGCGCCGACCTCCTCAGGGCTGGGGGTCATCCGTCCCAAGGATGCCCTACCGCAGGCGGCTACGCCTTTCCGAGCAGCTGCTTCAGTTTGGCGGGCTCACCTTCCACCGCTCCCGCCCTTCCGGCTCGTAGAAGCAGAACGTGCCGATTCGGACGCTGCGGCGGAGGTGGCGGCCGAGGGCGGGCAGGGCGTCCTCGACCCGGTCGACGGCCGTCCGGACGCGCAGGGCGACGAGTCGACGGGCGCGGTCCCCGACCTCAGCCGCAGACAATGCCTCCGCCTCTCGTCGCTCCGAACCAGTCAGGTCGGCGAGCTCGGCCACCAGGAAGTCACGCTCCGCCCGGCCCAGGGCGGCGGCGACCGGGTCCACGGCGGCAAGCTCGTCCTCGACTTCGGCCAACCTGGACCGCAGTTCGGCAGCCAGTCGGTCACCTGCCACGGCGCCGTCGACCAACTCCAGCACGTGGACCGGGCGGCCGCCGGCCCTGAGCACGATGGCGACGAGGCCCAGGCCGGCGACATCGGCCACTGCCGCACGCCCGCCCCGGAAGGCCAGGTCCCATCCGGTCGGTGTGCGCAGGAACACGTTGACGCTCTCGGATGCGTCGGCCGGCGTGAGATCCTGCGACCGCCGCAGAATCGCCTCCGCCTCTTCGGCCAGCCGGCCGATGTCGAGCCTGCGGTAGACGGTGGCGGCTTGGGCCAGCAGGTCGACGGCATGCTCCCAGTCGCCCTCGTCGCCTCTGGCCCGCAGTAGGGCCGAGTAATGGCGGCGGGTGTGGGCCACCAGGACCGGTGCCCCGGCGGCCCGGTTGGCGTCGAGCGCGGCACGGAAGTGCTGCTCCGCCTCGTCCCAGCGGCCGAGCACGTGGCAGACCAGCCCGAGATGGCGGGACACCGCTCCATGGGAGCCGGCGAAGACGGTTGCGTGGCTGGCGAGCGGGCCGTGCAGGGCCTCGGCATGTTCGGGTGAACCGAGGGCGGCGGCGGCCTCGGCGGCGAGCGCGGTGACAGCGGGAGACCGGTGGCATGCGTCGTTCGAGTGGAGGAGGTCGAGCTGCCGCCCGGCCTCGCCGTCACGGCCCAGGTCGGCCAGGACGGCGGCCAACAGCGCCTGCCCCTCTTCAAGCTCCGGATGATCGACGAGCAGCGCCCGGACGAGCCCCTCGGCCTCGGCGGCGCGGCCCTGTTCGCGACAGGCAACGGCGGCCAGCAGATCCGGCTCGGCCTCCGTGGGCGCCAACCGGGCGGCCTCACCGGCCAGGCGCTCACACCGGCGGAAGCGGCCTTCGAGCAGGGCTTCCCCACCCTGCCGTACGAGCAGCCGCCACCTCGCATCCAATGAGGACAACTCTACGGTCGCCACCCGACTCTCTCGGCTACATCAGTGTCCGACGGATGAACTCGTCGAACATCGGCACGGTGAACGCCAGCTCGCCATGCGGACGTACGATGAGTGCATGTCGATGAGTCTCCGCTCCGACCCGGCGCTGACTGTTGCCCGTCACCGACGATGAACACGGCGACGACACCGACGGTGGAGAGCGCGCATTGACGCGAGGAAACGTCGCTGTCCCCCTGATGTCATGAAGTCGACGTCGGCTGGGTCTGCGTGGTGA
>Ga0247713_1000133_pt1 | contig 52740 bp, 49 predicted proteins | sample 21E_NmetaG_FD_189936 | JGI IMG/M metagenome (GOLD analysis project Ga0247713, IMG submission 189936) | Soil microbial communities from hillslope of Landscape Evolution Observatory, University of Arizona, Oracle, AZ, United States - 2-1-E_N | ecosystem: Engineered > Artificial ecosystem >...
CCCCCCCGTCGCTCCCGAGCGGCCCCCTCGAGACGAATTCCGGCGATGTATATGCGGGAGCCGTGGTGACGCGGCCGTTATCTGCCCGCGGCGTCGGCTCGAACCGGATCCAGCCGTAGCCTTCGAAGAAGACCTCCGGCCACGAATGCGCATCGATGCCCCTCACGGTGTATTCACCCTCCCTACGGGACTCTCCGGGGAGGAATCCGACCACCACTCGCGTCGGGTAGCCGAGAGATCTCGATAACGCCGCGAACGCAGTCGCGAACTGCTGGCAATAACCGCTCTTGGTTTCGAGCAGGAAGCGCTCCAGCTCATTCGTCGAGCTTTGCTGGTCGGCGGCGAGGTCCTCGGGACGAGGGAGCCTGTATGAGAAGTCGTCGCTCTGAAGGGCGTCCTGGATCGCAACCAGCTTGCCGTAGGGCGTCGTTTCTCCCACGGTCCAACGGTTCCTCAGTTTCTCCACCGCCGGTGACAGCACGGGCATCTCACTGAAGACCGGATCGGTGTCCCCCGGCTCGGACTGGATCAAGTCCTCGAACGTCGGACGCGGCGCGATCGACGTTACGCGATAGCTCAATTCCTCGCCCGCAGCCTCCGTCCGCAAATCCCCCGTTTGCGGGTGGAAGGTGACGTCGTCGTTACCTTCCGTTACCTGGACCGCCCTGGGTTGGACCGCGGCCGGCAGATACCCGCCGCGCAGACCGACGACGGTTACTTCCTGCTCTATCCGAGCGCGTTCGGCGACCGATGGAATCCAGTCCCCTTGTAGCAGACCATCGTCGAGTTCTCGCTCGTCGCCGGCTGCGGGACGCCACGTTTCCCCGTCGAAAACGGGCAGTGCCACCAGCCGCCAGTACGAGCTCCGATTGGACTTCACCGAGAACAGAACCTGGTTGCTCTGGTTCACGAGGCTCGGCGCGATCGAGACGAGCGGATCGATGCGACCTCCGCCCCCGATGCCGCTTCCGGTCCCGAGCCCTTCGCCCAGCTGCGTGCGCCATGAGAACAACCCATCGCCGAGGGCGGGCAGGAACATTGGAGCCACCAGCGCCACCGCTATGCAGCCGGCGCCCATTCGTCGTGCGACGGAGCCCGTGACGGATTGCGAGTCGGCATGGGAACGGTTCGGTTGACCCGCCACCCACCGGCCCCACGAGCGCATGCGGTGGGAGGCTTCGAGGCCCCAAAAGGTGAGCAGCGCGGCGAGGAAAAGCACCATCAGCACGGGCGCCCCGGCGCCGGTCCCGAAGATCATCGTGGTGGCGAAGAGCGCGATCGAGGGCAGAGTCGCCAGCAACGGGCGCTTCCAGCGGAAGGTAGCGAGCTCGGCAATCGCCGCCGCACTCCACATGCCCCCGACTACCAGGATGACGTAGCCGACCCTTACGGGGACCGGCGCGAAATCGACCTGTGAAAACGAATACGCGCGCACGATCGACCGGGTGATGCCGGCCACTGCGCTCGGTGTCGGGAGCCCCAAGAACGTTTGCCCGGTTTCGAAGACGAACGCCACGTACCAGAGAAGCGCGGCCGCAGAAATCCCCAGCGTCGAGAGACTTCCGACGCCGAGCCGCCGGGCGGCGATCGCCAGCCCGGTCGCGATGAGCATTCCGAGCAGGATCGGGCCGGGAAAATCACCCGGTGCGAACAGCTGGTTGAAGGACACCCACGTCACCAGCAGAAGTCCGGCAAGTCCTAGGCGGGTTCGTGCTTCCGATCCCACGCTTCACCTCCTTGCGGAGCGCGCGCACTGCCGCTCGCCACGGCTCCCCAGGCGGCCGCAAGCGACTGGCCGGCGCCGAGAACGAGCGTGGGGACACCCGATCGGCCCAGCGCCGTCACCGCGTCCCGCACCCGCGCCTCACCTTCCCAGCGCGATTTTCCGGCGCCCGCGCCGAAGCGGTGAAGTGGATACAGAAGGGCGACGGCCGCTCCGAAGCGACGAAGACAACGGGAGACCGCCCCCGCAGCATCGGGGGAGAGGTCGGTCGAAACGACGACGAGCGTTCCCTCGGCGCCGGCTCCCAGCTCGAGTTCGGCCAGTCGCGCCAGCAATGCATCACCGGCGCGCGCTTCGTCCGTGGGGGAGAGCGTCGCAAGCGCGTCGAGGCACCGCTGAAAGTGATCCGTGCCCCGCCCCGATGCGACCCCGGGATGATGCGCGCCCACGAGCCGGTATGTGTAGCCGGAGCGGTGGTAGAGGTCGCAGAACGATGCCGCCGCCTCGACGGCACGCTCGAACGCGACCGATTCCTTGAATGCCTCTCCCGGCCGGGCGCGGTCGTCGAGGAGGATGGTCGCCCGCGTGTGCCATGGCGTTTCCTCCTGCCGGATCATGGGTTTCCCGCGCTTGGCGGTCGACGGCCAGTGGATCCTGCGGAGGTCGTCACCCTGGCTGTATTCACGCATGGTGTAGAAGTCCTCTCCGCGTGCGCCCGACAGCTGCCGCAGCGCCGACATGCTGATGCTTCGTTGGGACCCGAGGTCGCGCGGCAACGTAAGCCGTTCGATGCGCGGGTGAACCAGGAGTTCGTCGGTGTCGGTGAGCAGCGTCGTCGTCCCGGCGAGTCCGAATGGGTCGAGGTAGGACACACCGAGCGGGCCGATCAAAAAACGCCCGCGCCGAGGCGGACGGACTTCGTATGTGGCGGTGCGCGCCCCCCCGGCCTCGACCCCGGAAAGGGCAAAGCGGGCGTGACCGGCGAGATCGAGGGGCAATCGATCATCGAGGAGGAGTAGCGGAAGGGCGCGCCGTGCGACGTTGCGGAGATGGAGCTCGACCGCAACCGCCTGTCCCGCCCGCGCCCGCGCCGGAACGATCGTGCGTTCCACGCGGAGGTCGTCGCGCCGCAGGGTTACGACCACCGCGGCGATGGCGACGAGCGCGAGGATCCCGAACCCGATTTGCTCGAGGACTCCGGTGCCGAACGACCGACCGACGACCCAGAGAGTGACTCCCGTTGCGGCCGTAAACCAGCCGCGAGCGGTAGGCATGAGGCCTCTAGGCCCCGCTTGCCGGAACCGGCACGCGATCCATGAGCCCGCCGAGAATGTCTTCGGTGCGCGCTCCTCGCATCTGCGCTTCCGGCGCAAGAACGATCCGGTGCGCCAGTACCGAGATCGACAGGTCTTTGATGTCGTCGGGAATAACGTAGTCACGACTGCGGCTGGCAGCGAGGGCGCGAGAGGATTTGAGCAGGTAGAGCGATGCCCTCGGGCTCGCACCCAGATAGATGTCGGGATGCTCTCTTGTTGCTTCGGTGATGTCGACGATGTAGCGCTTGAGCGACGACGCCACGTGGACGTCGCGCGCCACCTTTATGAGCACCGATACCTCGGTTGCGTCCGATACCGGTTGAAGCTCGTCGAGTACCGAGTGGGCGCCGTGGGTGTCGAGGATATCGAGCTCCGAGGACCTGCCCGGGTAGCCCATCGAGAGACGCATCATGAAGCGGTCGAGCTGGGATTCCGGGAGCGGATACGTCCCCTCGTGCTCGAGGGGGTTCTGAGTTGCGATGACCATGAACGGCTCATCGAGCCGGTAGGTGGTTCCGTCGACGGTGACCTGACGCTCTTCCATCGACTCGAGCAAAGCAGACTGGGTTTTGGGGGACGCGCGGTTGATTTCGTCTCCCAAACAGATGTTGGCGAAGACCGCTCCCGGCTTGAACTCGAACTCGCCGGTCCTCTGGTCCCAGAAGTTGACCCCGGTCACGTCGGTCGGAAGGAGATCGGGAGTGAACTGGATTCGCTGCCAGGTGCAGTCGATCGAGCGCGCCAGCGATTTGGCGAGCATCGTCTTCCCCACGCCCGGAACGTCCTCGAGGAGCACGTGTCCCTCTGCGAGGAGGGCTACCAGGGCGCGGCGGATGACTTCCCCTTTTCCCTGGATTGCGCGTTCGACGTTTTCCGCAATACGTTCGAACGACGCTTGAAATTGTGAGAAATCCTTGGGCGGCCCGGCCGTCATGCCTTGCTCCTCCTCGAGATCGGCGAACTCAGGTTAGCAGCGCGTCGAAGTTTCACGACAAGTTGTCGGCCCGAACACGATCTGTGACCCGGCTCACAGTTGACGTTCGCCGGCGAGATCGGGTTCCCTGGTGCGACCCACTCGCAGGTGACGGAACTCTGTAGTCTTCGAACCTGGTCGGCGAAACGAGGAGGGTCGATGGCTGGATGGGGCGACGATCCCGAGCTCGAGCGTCTGCGGGCGCTGCTGGAGGACGGATGGGAGGTCGTGGACATTGCGGAGGATCCGGATGCACCCGGAGGCCCGAGCGACACCGTCTCACTCGAGAAGGACGGCGACCGGACCCAGTGCACGTCCGATCACCTCGCATTTCATCGCTACGTCGAAGGGCTCAAGGCGGAGTTCGACGGCTGAGGACGCTCCTCCTACAAATGTAGTAGCAGACGAATATACTCGCCGCCGGCGGCGGGTATGCGGCCGAGGGAGCGCGCCGGATCTACCGGCGGGGGGAAGGGGGAGTCATGAGACATTCGGTACGCGGGCGTTGCGCGCGCGCGGCCGCGGTCGCCGCGGCGCTCGCATTGACGGCGGCGGCGTGCGGCGGCGGCGACGGGGGCGGCGATGATGGTGGCGGGGGTGGCGACGAAGACGTCACGATGATCTTCGGGACGGCGGCCGACCCGGTGGTCCTCGACGGCGCCCTGGTTTCGGACGGCGAATCGCTCAGGGCCATCGACCAGATGTTCGAGGGGCTCGTGACGCTCGAGCCCGGCGGCACGGAAGTCGCTCCGAATCTCGCCACCGACTGGGTCGCGTCCGACGACGGCCTCGAGTGGACGTTCAACTTGCGCGACGACGTCACCTTCCACGATGGGACCGAATTCGACGCGGCCGCAGTCTGTTCCAACTTCGACCGCTGGCACACGTTCGAAGGTTCGTTCCAGAACCCGGCGGCGACGTACTACTGGCAGACGGTGTTCGGCGGCTTCGAAACGTTCGACCCCAACAGCGGCGCGCCCAAGGACTCGCTGTACGAGGGATGCGAGGCCACCGAGGAGCACCAGGTAGTTCTAACGCTCACGAAGCCGTCGGCTTCGTTCCTTGCGGCGATGGCGCTCACCAACTTCACGTTTGCGAGCCCCGATGCCCTCGAGAAGTACGAGGCCGACAAGGGAGAGGTCGATGCCGAGGGGATCTTCCGCGCCACGGGAACCTTCGGGACCGAGCATCCGATAGGAACCGGACCGTTCAAGTTCGTGTCGTGGGAGCGGAACAACCGCCTCGTGATGGAGCGCAACGAAGATTACTGGGGCGACTTCCCCGGCAACATCGACACGCTGATCTTCCGGCCCATCCCGGAGAACGCGGCGCGCCTTCAGGCGCTCCAGTCGGGAGAGATCAACGGCTACGATTTGGTCGAGCCGCAGGATTTCACGACGATCGAAGAGGCCGACGAGCTGCAGCTGCTGAGCCGTCCCGCATTCAACGTCGGCTACGTCGGCATGAACCAGGCGGTCGAGCCGCTCGACGACATTGCCGTGCGGCAGGCGATCGCACATGCGATCGACCGGGAAGAGATCGTCGACGCGTTCTATGCGGGGCAGGGTGAGGTGGCGACGCAGTTCATGCCGCCGGAGCTGTTCGGCTACGCCGACGACGTGACTACCTACGAGTACGACCCCGACAAGGCGAAGCAGATCTTGACCGATGCCGGCTACGACCTTCCGGTCAAGATCGACTTCGCCTACCCGACCGACGTGTCGCGTCCCTACATGCCCGATCCGCAGGCCAACTTCGAGGCAATGGTCGAGGACCTGGAGCAGTGCTGTTTCGAGATCGAGGAAAAGTCGGCGATCTGGACGCCCACCTATCTCGACAACGTCGACAACGGCCGCTACGGCCTCTATCTGCTCGGCTGGACCGGAGACTTCGGCGACCCCGATAACTTCATCGGGACCTTCTTCCAGAGCTCACAGAAGGCGTGGGGCTTCGAGGACCAGGAGATCTTCACGTGCCTCGACGACGCCGAGACGGAGACCGACCAGGAGGCCCGGGTCACCAAATACGAGGAGTGCAACCGGTTGATCATGGATTTCCTGCCGGGAGTTCCGTACGTCCATACGGAGCCGGCGCTGGCGTTCACGGCGAACGTGAGCGGTTACCAACCGAGCCCGGTGTCGCTCGAGCCGTTCTCGCTCGTGAGCATCGAAAGCTGAGCTGAAGGAAGGCGGGGGGAGCGGGAGCTGCCGCTCCCCCCGCCGCTTCGATGTTCAAGTACATCCTCCGGCGCCTGCTCCTCACGATCCCGATTCTCATCGGGCTGTCGTTCCTCGTTTTCATTTTCATACGAACGCTCCCCGGTGGTCCGGGGATCGCGCTTCTGGGGGAGCGTGCGACCGCCGAGTCGCGTGAGGCGATCGAGCGTCAACTCGGCCTCGACAAGCCGCTGTTCGTGCAATACACCACTTACCTCGGAAACCTGGTCGAGGGTGATCTTGGAAGCAGCATCGTGACCCGGCGTCCGGTCATGGACGAACTGCTCGAGCGTTTTCCCGCCACCGTCGAGCTCGGCATCGCGGCGATGCTGTTTGCCGTCGCCGTCGGGGTGCCGCTCGGATACCTGGCGGCAAAGCGCTACCAGGGTGTTCTCGACAACGCGAGCCTGTTCGGCTCCCTCATCGGGATTTCCTTCCCGATCTTCTTTCTCGCCCTGATCCTCAAATACATATTTGCGGTCAAGCTGGGGTGGCTGCCGAGCATTGGCCGCCTCGATGTCACACGATCGATCGAGCATCCAACGAACTTTTACGTACTCGATGCAATCATCGCGCGGGATCCGAGCGCGCTGGCCGATGCCCTGAAGCACCTGATCCTTCCGGCGATCGCCCTCGGCACGATCCCGCTTGCGATCACCGCCCGCATCACCCGCGCCGCCACGTTGGACGTGATGAGTGAGGACTACGTGCGCACCGCGCGCGCCAAAGGACTCGACCCCAGAGTCGTCGATCGCAGGCACGTCCTGCGGAACGCAATGCTTCCGGTCGTGACGGTCATCGGGTTGCAAACCGGGCTGTTGCTCACCGGTGCCGTCCTCACCGAAACGGTCTTTGCATGGAACGGCGTCGGGTCGTGGATGGTCAATGCAATCAACAACCGAGACTTCGCCGTAATCCAAGGCGGGATCGTGTTTTTTGCAGCCGTAGTCGTAGCGACCAATCTCGTCGTCGATATTTCGTACGCGTTCCTCAACCCCAGGATCCGCTACTCGTGAGCGTCGCGCAGGCGGAAGCCAGAGAGCTCGAGCTCGAAGATCAATCCGGCCTGTGGCGGGACGCGTTTGACCGGCTCCGGCGCAACCCCGGAGCGATCGCCGGCACCGTCATAATCGCCGGCTTCGCGGCGATCGCGCTGCTCGCTCCCGCGCTGGCTCCGCACGGGCCGAACGAGCAGGTGGGCGGGCTCGCCGCCGTCCCGCCGGGGCCGAGCACGGACTTTCCTTTGGGCCTCGACCAGCAGGGGCGCGACGTCTTGTCGCGGATCATCTTCGGCGCCCGGCTCTCCCTGCTCGTCGGGGTCGTCTCCGCCGGCGTCGGCCTTTCGCTGGGCCTCGTTCTCGGCTCTCTTGCGGGCTACTTCGGGCGCTGGATCGACTCGATCATCATGCGGGTGATGGACCTCATGCTGGCGGTGCCCCAGTTCCTGCTCGCCCTTGCGATCGTGACCGCGCTCGGCCCCGGGCTGATCCAGATCATGTTTGCGGTCGGCGTCGCGAACGTGCCGCAGTTTGCGCGCCTCCTCCGGGGAGGCATCCTCGCTCAGCGTGAGTCCGATTACGTCCTCGCGGCACGCTCCCTCGGCGCGCCCGGAAGGCGTCTACTGCTGGCCCACATCCTCCCGAACTCGGTCGCGCCGGTCATCGTGCAGGGCACCCTCGCCATGGCGACCGCCATCATCGACGTTGCCGGATTATCGTTCTTGGGTCTGGGCCCCGCCGATCCGGGTCTGACCGAGTGGGGCAAGATGGTGGCCGAGAACGCGGGCCGGTTGGAGTCGGCCCCGCACCTCGTGCTGTTCCCGGGCTTTGCGATCGTCATCAGCGTCTTGGGGCTGAACCTCGTCGGCGACGGTTTACGTGAGGCACTCGACCCCAAGCTGAAGAACTGATGGCGCTGCTCTCGATCGACGACCTCGAGGTCGAGTTCGAGACCCGTCGCGCAACGATCCATGCGGTCAATCGAATCTCGTTCTCGCTCGACTCGGGTGAAACGCTGGGCATCGTCGGAGAGTCCGGCTGCGGCAAGAGCGTTTCGTCGCTCGCCGTGCTCGGCATCCTCCCGGCGAACGCACGCGTCGCCGGGCGGGTCGAGTTCGCCGGCGACGATCTTCTCGCGCTGCCGGACTCGAAGATGCGAGCGGTTCGCGGACGCGATATCTCGATGATCTTTCAGGACCCCATGACGTCGCTCAATCCGGTGTTGACGGTAGGCCGCCAGATCACCGAGACGTTGCGCAAGCACCTTCGCATGGACGCCGCGCAGGCGGACGAGGAAGCGGCCCGTCTGCTGGAGCGTGTAGGCATTGCCGATGCGCGCAACCGGCTGCGCGACTATCCCCATCAATTTTCGGGTGGAATGCGTCAACGCGTGATGATCGCGATGGCGATCTCGTGCCGGCCGAAAGTCCTGATCGCGGATGAGCCGACGACTGCGCTGGACGTGACCCTTCAGGCGCAGATCCTCGAGGTGTTGCGTGCGCTCGTAGCAGAGGAACGAATGGGGCTCATCCTCATCACGCACGATCTGGGGGTCGTCGCCGGACTGTGCGAGCGTACGATCGTCATGTACGCCGGGCGCATCGTGGAGAGCGGCCCTACCCGAGAGCTATTCGCGCGCCCGCGGCATCCATACACGCTCGGGCTCCTCAAGTCAGTGCCCCGCGTCGATGCACGCGCCAAGGAGAGGTTGGTTCCGATCCCGGGTACCCCGAGGGATCTGCGGAGTCTGGAAGCGGGTTGCGCATTCGCCCCCCGGTGCCCATACGCAACCGAGCGCTCCCGGGCAGAGACGCCGCAGCTCCGGCCCATCGACGACCTCGAGCATCGGGTCGCATGCTGGAATCCCGTTCCCGACGGTGACCTTCCACCGTCACGCCCGCCGGCTCCCGTGGAGGAAGAGCGGTGACGGGGGAAGCCAACCAGCTGGTCCGGGTCGAAGACCTCAAGGTCTACTTTCCGCTCCGCTCGGGCCTGATGTTCGATCGCCATGTCGGTGATGTGAAGGCGGTGGACGGGGTCACGTTCGGGGTTCGCCGGGGCGAGACATTGGGGCTGGTGGGGGAGTCCGGCTGCGGCAAGACGACCGTCGGGCGCTCGATCCTGCGCCTTATCGAGCCGACCGCCGGGAAGGTCGAGTTCGACGGCGTCGACCTCGGGTCGCTGTCGAAGGCAGAACTCCGCACGATGCGCCGGCGGATGCAGATGGTGTTCCAGGATCCGTACTCGTCGCTCAACCCGCGCCAGAACGTAGGAGCGATCGTCGCGGAGCCGTTCAAGATCCACGGGATTGCGTCGGGACGCGAGCTGGAGGCGCGCGTGCAAGACCTCCTCGACGTCGTCGGGCTTCCGCGCGGAGCGGGCAATCGTTACCCGCACGAATTCTCCGGAGGCCAACGGCAGCGGATCGGGCTCGCGCGAGTGCTGGCGTTGAACCCCGACTTGATCGTGGCCGACGAACCCGTTTCCGCGCTCGACGTCTCGATTCAGGCGCAGATCATCAATCTGCTGGAGGACCTTCAGCGGGAATTCGATCTGACGTACATCTTCATCGCTCATGACCTCGCAGTGGTGCGGCATATTTCCGATCGAATAGCGGTGATGTACCTGGGAGCCATCGCAGAGATCGCCCCGGTCGGGAAGCTGTACGCCGATCCGCTTCACCCCTATACGAAAGCGCTGCTCTCTGCCGTGCCCATCCCCGACCCCGAGGTCGAGCGGAGCCGCGAGCGCATCATCTTGTGGGGGGACCTTCCTTCCCCCGCGGCCCCGCCGCCGGGATGCCGCTTCCACACCCGGTGCCCCTACCGCCAAGAGACGCGCTGCGACACCGAGGTCCCCCCGCTGCGGGTGCTCGATATAGGCCACAGCGCTGCGTGCCATTGGGCGGAGGACATCAAGGCGGGCCGGATCGAGCCGCGCATGCCCGCCGTTCCGTAGCGGCGCGCCGCGCACGGCCACAGCAGCACGAGCAGCTACAGAGCGTGACGACGCGGTTTGCACTAGGTCGACCGCCGCGCTACCGTCGTGCGCCGTTGCGCCTTGACCGGCGTCGACCTGCGGGCTTGGCGGCTTCGCGGGTCGAGACGAAGCCGGTCGCCGCCGCAGGTTTTTGCGGCCACGGCCCTCGATGTGCACCGACGAGTGCGCGCGGGCGGCACCCCACGCGGGGGGAGGCGGTCAATCGATCGGAAGGAGAAACACCATGTTGGATTTGTCACACTCGCGCGCGCGCCGCGGCGGGATCGCGCTGGCAGTCGCGTTTGCGCTCGCCGCGCCCGCCGCCGTGGCGCAGGAGGCGGGGCCGTATCCGGTGGTGGACCATGCGCGTACTCGCCTGTGGCTGGGGGGAACCGCGGTCGTGAAAGGACACCTCGAGAACGGCGCGCCGGGTGACGAGGTGTCGATCGAGAAGAAGACCGGCCCGGGGGAATGGAAGCTGCTCGAGAGCGGCCGGGTCGACGAGAGCATGCGCTTCGTCTTTCGTCTGCGCCGGCGAATGACTACCTCGATCCTGAGGGTGTCGTGGACCGATTCGACCGGTGAGATGACGACCCACAGTAAGGGAATTCGAGTGATCGTCCGCCCGCGCCTCAAAGTCCGCACGTCGCCGCGGCACCCCTTCACGGGCGAGCGCATCGTGGTCCGCGGCGGTTTGTGGCCGCCGCGGCCGGGGCGTCGGGTGCACGTGCAGCGGCGTATCAGCGGGCGCTGGGAGGTGGTCGCCCGGCCGCGCGTGAGGGACGGCCGCTTCCGCACGTCGTTCACCGCGGGGGCGCCGCGCCGAGGAAGAGTTCGGGTCGTCTTCCGCGGCGACGAGCTGAACGCCGCCCGCAGCCGGACGAAGCGGGTCAAGGTGTTCGATCCGGATCCCGCGACCTGGTACGGCCCCGGCCTCTACGGCAACTCGACCGCGTGCGGGAAGACGCTCACTCCCGACACCATCGGGGTCGCGCACCGGAGCCTGCCCTGCGGGACGATGGTCGACATCTTCTATCGCGGCCGGACGGTTCGGGTGCCGGTGATCGACCGAGGTCCCTACACCAGTGCGCAGTGGGATCTCACCAGAAAGACCGCCGTGAGGTTGAACTTCTCCGGCTACAACACGATCGGCACGATCCACTAGATCGGCGGGATCTGACGGTCGCATCCCTATAATGGTGCGACCTTGGCCAGAGCGCTGATTCTGAACGCGACCTACCAGCCGCTGTGCGTCGTCGATGTGCGGCGGGCGCTCGTTCTTGCCCTGAAGGGCAAAGCCGAGGTGCTTCACACGAACGGGCACGTCTACCGGTCGGCCGCTCTCGAGATTGCGGCGCCTACCGTCGTTCGGCTGAATCGTTACGTCCGGGTCCCATTCCGCGCACGGGCGTCGCTCTCCCGGCGCGCCGTCTTCATCAGGGACAACTTCGAGTGCCAGTACTGCGGCCATCCCGCGGAGAATGTCGACCACGTCGTCCCCCGCAGCCGCGGGGGAGGCCATACGTGGGACAACGTCGTCGCGTCGTGCCGCCCGTGCAACGCGCGCAAGGAAAACCGTTCGCCGGCAGACGTAGGCCTCAACCTGCGCAGACACCCGCGCCCGCCGCACGACAGCGTATGGATCATGGTGGCCGCGGATCGACATCTCGACCCGTCCTGGCATCCGTACCTGCGGCTGTCCGGTACCTCGGCGACCGTCGACTTCGCATAAGCCCCCGAGAGGGGGCCACTTTTTTGGGCGGCGGCAGCGCCGCGCCCGCAACCTCAAGCAAACACACGTATTGACAGCAACAACAACAGCAACAAATTACAAGTTCGTAATTCGGGCCCATTCGTTGACTTCGAGGGTTGAGGGGGCGTACTTTGCCCATCAAGTGGAGTGAAGTGGAGGAAAGTGGTGGTCCGGGGAGCAAACCGCCGACACGACCGTCACCGCATCAGTCCATCCCGCCTAGCGGAGGGACACGTTGGAGTTCACCGGGGAGTATCGCCACACGATCGACGCAAAGGGCCGGCTCATCGTGCCCTCGCCGATGCGCGACGCCCTCGGCGAGACCGTGTATCTCTCCCGCTGGATGGAGGAGTGCATCGCGATGTGGTCGGAGGAGGGGTGGGAGGAGATCACCACCAAGCTGCGGGCGCTGCCGATGAGTCAGCCCGGGTCCCGCAGGTTCGTCCGCTGGGTGATGTCGTCGGCGCACCGCGACGAGGTCGACAAGCAGGGTCGCATCACCGTCCCTCAAAAGCTGAGGGACATTGCCGGCATTACTCGGGATGCGACCGTAATCGGCGCACTCGGGCACGCCGAGATCTGGGACCCGGAGCGCCTCCGGGACCAGGACGCCATGGAGCAGACGGTCGGATTCGAAGAACTGGCAGCGGACCTCAACTTCTGATCGATCGAAAGGGGATGGGATCATGCGCATGAAGACCGAGCTTGCTCGGGAGGTGGGCCAGAGCATCGTCGTGCTGGCGCTGACCGGGTCCACCGTCGGCGGCTTCCTCGGCATGGTCGCAATCGCGAGCCGAGCCCTGGGGCGTTGAAGATGGAGTCCGGGGGTCTCTCATGGAACACGAACCCGTCCTCGTCGACGAGGTCGTCGATCTTCTCGAGCCGGCGGTTTCCGCCGGAGGGACGCTCGTCGACGGGACCCTCGGCCGCGGCGGACACGCGCGCCGTCTTCTCGATGCGGCGCCCGCCGTTCGGTTCGTGGGCATCGACAAGGATCCGGACGCCCTTCGGGAAAGTGGGGCCCGCCTCGAGCCGTATCGGGACCGAGTTCGGCTCGTTCGTGACGACTTCTCGAACCTCGCGACCGTATTGGAACGACTCGGGATTGCGCAGGTTCGTGGAGTCCTACTCGACCTTGGAGTTTCTTCACCCCAACTTGATGAGGCGCATCGCGGCTTCAGCTTCCGCGCGGATGCCCCGCTAGACATGCGCATGAACCCGGACGCGCCGCTGTCGGCACACGACGTCGTCAATGCCTACGACGAGAAGGATCTCAGGCGAGTGATCCGAACGTACGGTGAGGAGCGCTTCGCAAAGCAAATCGCGCATTCGATCGTCCGTGCTCGCCCGATCGAAACGACGACGAGCCTGGCGGAGACGGTGGCCGGCGCGATCCCGGCGCCGGCGCGCCGGACCGGGGGGCATCCGGCGCGCCGTACGTTTCAGGCGCTCAGGATCGAGGTCAACGACGAGCTGGGTGCGCTGGCGCGCGCGCTCCCCGACATCGTCGATGTCCTCGAGCCCGGCGGTCGCGTCGCCATCTTGTCGTACCACTCGCTCGAGGACCGGATCGTGAAGCGGTTCTTTGCGGATCAGGCACGCGGTTGCTCGTGCCCGCCCGATTTTCCGATCTGCACATGTGGCAGCAACGCGCGCCTGCGGATCCTCACCCGGCGTCCCGTCCGGCCGGATGAGCGAGAGCAAGCCGACAACCGGCGGTCGAGCGCGGCGAAACTGCGTGCCGCGGAACGGCTGGCGGTGAGCACGTGAGCACGCGGAGCTCTCAAGTCGCACGTAAGAACGCGGCGCCGCGTCCGCACCTGCGAGTCGTGCGTAAGAGGTCTCGAGCTCTGATCAAAAGGAGCCGCGCGTCGCGGATGGCACCCACCCTGATCGTCGCCGCAATCGCGGTCGTCACCCTGGTCTTCGGCGTGCTCCTCGAACAGATCGCCTTGGCTCAATCGGCATTCCGGCTCTCTGCGATTCGCGAACGGCTTGTGGCCGCAGAGGAGAGGTACGAGAAACTCATGCACGAGGCAGTCCTTTTGGACAACCCGTCGCGCATCGAACGGATCGCCACCGAACGCCTCGGCATGGTCGAACCAAACCCCCGGACGCAGAAGTTCGTCGTCGCCCGCATTCGGATGAAAGATCGGAGGGCCGCGCTTGCCGCGTTGCGCCACGACGTCGCCCCGGCCGAACTCGGGACCGCGGCAGCCGTGGCTTCCGAGGGGACGTCACCCTGATGGAGAGTCGTCGCGGGCGCTCGCCCGGCGCGTCCCGCGCCACGCGTCGCCCGCGGGAGCGGGCTTCCAAATCACCGGGGCGCCTGGTCGGCTTGTTCTTCATCCTCGGCGCATTGTTCCTCGCGATGGCCGCACGTTTCGTGGTACTGCAGGCGGTCGAAGTGGACGAGTACCGCGCGTTGGCCGCCGATTTTCGACAGCGCGAGATCGCATTCCCGGCACACCGTGGCTCGATTCTCGATCGCAATGGAGAATCTCTCGCCGAGTCGGTGGAGGTCGACACCATTTACGCCGAGCCGACCCAAGTCGAGGAACTTGAGGAAACCGCAGCCGCCCTTGCTGCGGTTTTGGAGGAGCGGCCGAAGGATTTACTGCAACGCCTCCGCGGGACTTTTCCCGGCGACAAGTTCGAATATTTGGCGCGTCAGGTCGATCCGAAGGTGGCGGAAAAGATCGAGGCTTTGGAACTTCCGGGCATCCATCTCATGAAGGAGCCGAAGAGGATTTATCCGAACGGTCGGCTCGCCTCCCACATCGTCGGCTTCGTCAATGCCGACGGCGATGCGCTCGGCGGCATCGAGTTTCAGTACGAAGATGTCCTCAAGGGAGCCCCCGGACGAATGTTGCTGGAGCAGGATCCGAGCGGTCGCCACTCGCTGCCCCAGGCGGATTTCGAGTACGAGCGAGCGCTGCCGGGCCGGTCGCTGTACCTAACGATCGACAAGGACCTTCAGTACTTCACCGAGCATGCGTTGCGCGGTGCGGTTGACGAATACAACGCTCGCGCCGGATCTGCGATCGTCCTCGACCCGCGCACGGGACACATTCTTGCTCTCGCTAATCTTCCGGACTTCGATCCCAACTCCTTTTACCGGTTCAAAGACGACGAACGGCGGAATCGGGCGATTACCGACATGTACGAACCGGGCTCGGCGTTCAAGATCGTGACCGCTTCCGGCGTACTCGAGGAAAAACTCGCCCGGGTCGGAACGACGTTGACGGTGCCGGATGCGTTGCAGGTTTCCGACCGCGTGATCCACGACTCACACGCGCATCCTCCGGAGGACATGACGGTTGCCGACATCATTGCGCAGTCTTCGAACGTGGGCACCGTGAAGCTGGGACTCGAGCTGGGCCCGGAGCTGCTCGATAAATGGGTGCGCCGCTTCGGGTTCGGCGAGGAGACCGGTCTCGATTTTCCCGGCGAGGCGAGGGGTCTCGTATTGGATCTGGAGGAGTGGTCGGGATCCACCATCGGTACCGTCCCGCTCGGACAGGGGGTGGCGGTGACTCCCCTCCAGATGGCTGCGGCTTATTCCGCGATGGCGAACGACGGCGTAGCCGTGGAGCCGAAGATCGTGCACTCGGTGGCGACCGCCGAGGGCGAGGTGGCTCCCTCGCCCGCTGCATCTACCACAAGGATCGTCTCGCGCCGCACCGCCAGGCAGGTCCGCGAGATGCTGGTGGGGGTCGTGGAGGAGGGCACCGGCATCGAGGCACAGATTCCGGGTTACTCGGTTGCCGGAAAGACCGGGACCGCGCAGAAACCGTTGCCGACCGGGGGTTACGGAGACAGTCACCTTGCCTCGTTCGCGGGGATGGCTCCCGCCGAGAACCCCCAGCTCGTCGTCCTGGTGGTCCTCGACGAGCCGTCGCCGATCTGGGGTGGTTCGACGGCGGCGCCCACGTTCAAGAGGATCACCGAGTTCGCTCTGCGGCATCTCGGCGTGCCGCCCACCGGCAACGCCCGCAAGGCGGCGCAGCAGCTGGAAGAGGCCCAGACCCAGGACCCGGTTGTCCGAGACTAGGCTCCGGACGATGAACGATCGGACGACTCACCGGCTGACCGACCTCGCCGCGGCCGCGGGCGACCTCCTCGTGCGCGTTGAGGGTGAGGCGGCGATCACCGGCCTCTCATTCGACTCGCGGGGGATTGCGGCGGGCGACTTGTTCTTCTGCATACCGGGGACGCGGTCGGACGGGCACGACTACGCGGCCGCCGCTGCGGACGCCGGCGCCGGGGCGGTCGTGGTCGAACGGCAGGTTGCAATCGGGCTCCCGTCCATTCACGTCACGGATGCGCGGCGCGCCATGGCGCGCATCTCCGCGCAGTTTTTCGGACATCCGGCGACGGACCTTCAGGTAATGGGCGTGACCGGTACGAACGGTAAGACGACAACCACGTTTCTTCTCGAGGCGATCCTCACTGCGGCGGGACGCGCTCCGGGACTAATAGGGACGATCGAGACCAGGATCGGCGGAGTCGTTCGCCCCGGTGTCCGCACGACTCCCGAATCACTAGACCTCCAGAGGCTGTTCGCCGAGATGAGAGCCGCAGGTGCCGATGCGGTCGCAATGGAAGTAACGAGTCACGCCCTCGCGCTTCATCGCGTCGAGGGTGTCGAGTTTGCGGCAGCCGGATTTACCAATCTCACGCAGGACCATCTCGATTTTCACTCCTCGATGGAGGAGTATTTCGCGGCAAAGCGCGCTCTGTTTGCCCGTGGGCGGGCGCGCCGGGCCGCGGTAAACGTGGACGACCCGTACGGCCGCCGGCTCGTGAACGACTGCGAGATCGAGACGATCACCTTTGGGATCGCGCCCGATGCCGATGTACGCGCCGAGAACGTGCACCTCGGATCAAAGGGAACTGATTTTGTCTGCGTCGTCGACGGTGTCGGCCTGGAGCCGGCGAAGATCGACGTCACGTCTTCTTTGGTCGGCTCGTTCAACGTGTCCAACTGCCTGGCGGCGATGACGATCGCCCTTGCGGCGGGAATTTCTCTCGAAGACGCGGCCCGGGGGGTGGAGGCCCTTCGTGCCGTGCCGGGGCGGTTCGAGTCAATCGATATGAATCAGCCGTTCGGCGTCATCGTCGACTACGCCCATACCCCCGATTCGCTGGAGAACGTGTTGCGGGCCGCCCGGTCGGTCGCGGCAGAGGGCGGCGGAAGGGTGCACGTGGTGTTCGGCGCCGGCGGCGATCGCGATCGCGGGAAGAGGCCTCTCATGGGCCGGGTCGCCGCGGAACTGTCGGATGCGGTGGTCGTGACGTCGGATAACCCGCGGTCGGAGGATCCGGAATCGATCATCGCCCAGATCGTGGCCGGAATCCGCAACGTCCGCTCGAACGGTGCGGACGCGGCAATTCCAAATCGAGCGGAGGCGATCGATCACGCGCTGCAAAAGGCGCGGGAGTCGGACGTGGTCGTTATCGCCGGCAAGGGGCACGAGACCGGGCAGCAATTTGCGGATCGCACCATTCCGTTCGACGACCGGGAAGTGGCGCGGAGCGCGCTCGCCCGCCTTGGCTGGGGCGATGACCCCGAGTCCGAGGGCGCGTTGTGATCAGTCTCGGGATCGCGGGGCTCGTGGGCCTGCTGATGACGCTTCTGACTACGCCGCTCGCAATCAAGCGCTTCCGTCGGCGCGGTTGGGGGCAGATGATCCGCGAGGAGGGCCCTAAAGCCCATTACGAGAAGCAGGGAACACCGACGATGGGTGGTCTCGTGATCCTTGCCGGAACGGTGCTCGGCTACCTGCTGGGCCACATCGGACGGCAGGGGATCGTCCCCTTCCGGGACACCGGCGTTCTTGCCATCTGCACGATCGCCGCTTTTGGCCTTCTCGGCTTCGTCGACGATTTCATCAAGATTCGCAAGGCGCGCAACCTCGGGCTCAGGAGCCGAACGAAATTCATCGGACAACTCGTGATCGCCCTGACGTTTGGGGTGGTGGCGGTGCGGGTGGTAGGAATCGGGACCGACCTTTCGTTCTTCCGCTCGACCGCCATCGAGCTCGGGGTGCTGTTCTTCGTTTGGGTGTTCGTAATGATCGCTGCGTCCTCGAACGGGGTGAATTTGACCGACGGTCTTGACGGTCTCGCGGTCGGTTCTTCGGCTCAGGTCTTCGGGGCGTTCGTCGTCATCGCGTTCTGGCAGTTCCGCCATCCAGGTTTCTACGATCTGGGTGAGACGGGCTCCGATCCTTTCGAGATAGCAATCGTCGCGTCGGCGCTGTTTGGAGCGTGCGCCGGGTTCCTGTGGTGGAACACCGCCCCCGCGAAGATCTTCATGGGCGATACCGGGTCACTGATGCTGGGTGGTGCGATGGCGGTGTTCGCGGTCCTTCTGAACACGCAGTTGCTCCTCGTGCTGCTCGGCGGGCTGTACGTGGTCGAGACGCTCTCCGTGATTCTTCAGGTTGCCGTGTTCAAGAAGACCGGCAAGCGCATCTTCCTCATGGCGCCGATCCACCATCATTTCGAACTCGCGGGATGGCCTGAGTTCAGCGTCATCGTCCGTTTTTGGGTCCTGTCGGGATTGTCGACGGCGTTCGGGCTCGGGCTCTTCTATGCCGACTACATCGGTAAGGGTGGAGTTCCGTGAACCGGCTCGCCGGGATGCGCGTGCTCGTGGTCGGTCTCGGGGCAACGGGAGCCGCGGCCGCACGAGTCCTTCACTCGCTCCACGCAAAGGTTCGCGTCACGGAGTCATCTAGGAGTTCCGAGATCGAACGCGCCGCGACCGAATTGCGTAGCGAGGGGATCGAAGTCGAGATCGGCGGTCACGATTTCGACGCGCTCGACGCCGACGTGGCGATCGTAAGTCCGGGGATCCCACCCCATGCAGACGTCATGCGCGCGCTCGAAAACGCGGGCGTGGACGTGATCGGAGAGGTCGAGGTTGCCTACCGCCTGGCGCGGTGTGATTTCTTGGCCGTCACCGGCACGAACGGTAAGACGACGACGACTTCGCTGCTTGCCGCAATGCTCGTGGAGGGGGGAATCCCTTCTCTGGCGGCAGGCAATATCGGAACGCCGGCGATCGAAGCCGTCGGTCGCGTCCCCGCCCACGGCGCGATTGCACTCGAGGTGTCGTCCTTCCAGCTTGCGTCCATCGAAGAGTTCAGGGCTCGGGTCGCGGTGATGTTGAACGTCGCCGAAGACCACACGGACTGGCATGGATCGTTCGACGCCTACGTTGCGGCCAAGGCGCGCATCATAGAGAACCAAACGATCGGCGATGCGTTCATTCCCAACGTGGACGACCCCATCGCCGGCGCTCTTGCGGACCGCGCCCCGGGTCGAGTCGTCCCCTTTTCCGCGACCTTCGCTCCGGTGGACGGCATCGGTGTCGCCGACGGTCGGATCGTGTGGCGCGAGGAGGAGTTGCTGCCCGTCGCGGACGTGCCGCTGCCGGGACGAGCGGGAATCGAGGACGTTCTTGCGGCGGCTGCAGCCGCGCTGGACTACGGCGTCGATCGTCGAGCCGTGATCCGTGCAATCAGGGGATTCCGCTCCCTGAGGCATCGTCTAGAGGTAGTCGCCGATGTCGGCGGGATCCGGTTCATAGACGACTCCAAAGCAACCAACCCACATGCGGCGGTGACTGCCGTTCGTGGTTTGTCCGACGTCGTGTTGATCGCCGGAGGACGGGCGAAGGGCATCGATTTGTCGGTGATGGGTGGAATGGTTCCGCCGGTCCGCGCGGTCGTCGTCATGGGCGAGGCCGCCGATGCGCTCGAGCGCGTGTTCGCAGGGCGAGTTCCGGTGGAGAGCGCCGGCGATATGGGCGAGGCCGTTCGGCGCGCCTACGCCCATGCAATCCCGGGTGGATCCGTCTTGCTGTCGCCCGGGTGTGCGAGCCTTGACATGTACAAGAACTACGGCGCGCGCGGTGAGGCATTCGTGCGCGCCGTGAAGACGTTGATCGGCGAGCTCGAGCAAGGGGAAGGCACGCATGGCGACGCATAGCACTCGGATGGGCGCTCGCATCCGTACGCGCGCGGAGCGGCCGAAGCCCTCCGCTCTTAGCGTGGGCCACCCGTCGGTGTTGATCTCCATCACCGTCGCAATGCTGGTCTTGCTCGGCCTGATCATGATCTTGTCTGCATCAAACGTTGCTTCCTTCGCCCAGTACGGATCACCTTTTAGGTTTTTTACGCGTCAACTTCTTTGGACCGCAGCGGGAGTGATCGCATTCGCCGTGTGCGCGCGCACGGACTACCGGAGGTGGCGGGGCGTCGGTTATGTGGCGTTCGCGGGAGTCCTGCTGCTCTTGCTGCTCGTGCTGATTCCCGGCATCGGCATCTCCGTGGGGGGTAGTGCGCGATGGCTCGGCTTCGGCAGCTTTCAGTTCCAACCGTCGGAATTCGCAAAGCTCGCCCTCGTCTTGTTCGCTGCAGACGTGTTCTCACGCAAGAAGGAGAGCACGTTCGACACCTTGACCCACACCATGCTTCCGCTCGTGCCGGCGCTGGGGGCGCTATCGATCTTGATCATGCTCCAACCCGACCTGGGAACGACCCTGCTGCTGGGTGCGATCGGCGCCGGCATGATGTTCGTGGCCGGTGCTCCCCTTCGTTATCTGGGACCGACTCTCACGGCCGGTGCAGGAGTTGCGATCCTCGCGGCCGTCATCGAGCCCTATCGCCGGGATCGGGTACTGGCCTTTCTCGACCCGTGGAAGGATCCGTTCAACACCGGATACCAGACGATCCAGTCACTCATAGCGGTCGGATCGGGCGGATGGTTCGGTGTCGGACTCGGGGCCAGCCGGCAGAAATGGCTCTATATCCCCAACGCTCACACCGACTTCATCTTCGCGATCCTCGCAGAGGAGACCGGCCTCCTTGGGAGCCTCATGGTGATCGGCATGTTCGCGTTTCTCGGGTATCTGGGCGTCCGAACCGCCCGCAAAGCTCCCGATCGGTTCGGAATGCTGGTGGCGACCGGAATAACCGTGTGGGTATCGGCGCAGGCGGTCGTGAATATGGGCGCGGTCAGCGCGTCCCTGCCGATCACCGGGGTGCCGCTGCCGCTCGTGTCTTTCGGAGGGTCATCGCTCGTCATTTCGCTTGCGGCGATGGGAATGCTCGTCAACATTGCATATCAGGGCCGGCCTTCGCACAGATCGCCGCAACGTATGAGCAACGGCGCGACCGCGACCAGAGGCGCGTGAACGTAACGATCGCGGGGGGCGGGACCGCCGGGCACGTTATCCCGGCCATAGCGCTTGCCCGCGCGCTCGACGGTCACAATGTGTCTTTCGTCGGCACCGCCGCGGGATCGGAGGCGCGGCTCGTTCCCGCCGCAGGGTTCTCGCTGGAGACGATCGAAGTAGTTGGATTCGACAGGTCTAAACCCCTCACGATCCCCGCTACCGGGATTCGCGCGCTGGCGGCCGTGCGGCGCGCTCGTGCAATCGTGCAGACCCGCCCGCCACACGTTGTCGTCGGCGTGGGCGGCTACGTCAGTCTGCCGGTGTGCATCGCGGCGCGTTCGTTGCGGACTCCGGTCGTACTTCATGAGCAGAACATCGTTCTCGGTCTCGCGAACAAGATCTGCAGCCGCTTTGCACGTCGCGTCGCCGTCTCGTTCGAGGAGACGCTGCAGAAGGTGGGGAGGCGCGGCGTGATGACCGGAAACCCCGTGTTGCCCGAGCTGGCCGGCGCCGACTTTGCGGCGGAGCGCGCCGCTTCCTTTCGCCGTTTTGAGCTCGATCCGGATCGCAGGACCCTTCTCGTCTTCGGCGGCAGCCAGGGGGCACAGCGCATCAACGCGGCGGCCGCGGGTCTTGCAGAGGCATGGCGAAGCCGCACCGATCTACAGGTCCTGCATCTAACGGGTCGGGCCAATTTCCAAAGCGTCCGCGAGCAGGTTGGTCGTGCCCAGGGAAGCGGGTTGATCTATAGAACGCTCGATTACCTCGACGGGATGGTTCCGGCGTATGCGGTGGCCGACCTAGCTTTGTGCCGTGGTGGTGCGACTACCGTTGCGGAGCTGGGTGTTGCCGGGTTACCGGCGGTGATCGTGCCTTACCCCTACCACCGCGACCGCCAGCAGGAGCGTCACGGCCGCGTGCTCGAGGCGGCGGGTGCCGCGATCGTTCTGGAGGATGCCGCTACCACGACCGACGCGGTTGCTCGGATCGCGGGGCGGATACTGAGCGAGAACGACGTGCGGACGCGGATGAGTGCCGCCGCGTCCGAGCATGGGATCCCGGATGCCGCAGCCCGCCTGGCGCGCGTGGTCGAGGAGGTCGGACGTGCTCATTGAGCCGGGACGTCGTGTGCACTTTGTCGGCGTCGGCGGCGCCGGGATGTCGGCGATAGCAAAGGTTCTCCTCGAGATGGGGGCAGTCATCAGCGGCTCCGATCTCAAGCGTTCGCGCGCAGCCACGATGCTCGAGGCGATGGGGGTAAACCTTCATGTTGGGCACGACGCACGGCTGGTCGAGAACGCCGAAGCCGTCGTCGTATCCAGTGCGATACCGGATACAAATCCGGAGATTCGGCGCGCGGGTGAACTCGGAATCGAGGTGTGGTCTCGAGGCCGGGCGCTCGCCGAGATCCTCAGCGCGTCTCGCTCGGTCGTCATCGCGGGTACTCACGGGAAGACGACGACCACCTCGATGGCGGTGTCGATCTTTCGAACCGCCGGTTTGGATCCGACCTATCTGGTCGGTGGAGGCCTGAACGACGTGGGCACCAACGCCCGTTTTGGACGCGGTGCTTTTGCAATCGCCGAGTCGGACGAAAGCGACGGATCTTTCCTCTTGCTGCGTCCGGAGATAGCGGTGATCACGAATCTAGAGATCGATCACGTCGATTACTGGGATTCGATCGACGCGCTCCGCGCCGCGTTCACCGAATTCACCGGGCGCGTCCCGGATGGCGGTGCGATCGTCGTTCCCCACGATAACGCCGAACTGGTCGCGATGGCGGCGGCAGCCGAGCGCGAGGTGGTCACGTTCGGAACCGGAGGTAACGTCGACGCGCGCGACATCGCGTTCGAGGCCGGCGGTGTTCGCTTCACCTTGTGCGTGTTCGGCGACCTTGCTCCCGTCGAACTTCGTGCGCCGGGGATGCACAACGTTCTGAATGCTCTGGCCGCGGCCGCAGCGGCGCATCGCGCCGGGATCGGAGCGGCGGCGATAGCCGAGGGCCTCGCGGCGTTCCGCGGCGTCGAAAGGCGATTCGAAGTGCGGGGTAGCGCCGGTGAGGTCACCGTCATCGACGACTACGCGCATCATCCGACGGAGGTGCGGGCGACGCTCACCGCCGCGCAGCCGGGACCGTGGCGGCGCGTGGTGGCGGTCTTCCAGCCGCACCGCTATTCGCGGACGGCTGCATTTGCGAGCGCGTTCGGGGACGCCTTTGGAGTTGCCGATCAGGTGGTGATCACCGACGTTTACGGGGCAGGCGAAACCCCGGTGCCCGGGGTGAGCGGGAAGTTGGTGGCCGACGCAGTTTGCCATCGCTGGCCCGGACGCTCGGTGGCGTATCTTCCACGGCGCGCCGAGCTCGTCGAGTACCTCGCTCGCATCGCGCGACCGGGTGACGCGGTGGTAACGCTCGGAGCCGGCGATGTAGGTGCCGTCGGCGACGAGCTTCTCGTGCGCCTCCGGACGAGATCGTGATGTTCCCCCGCCTCGCCACGGCCTTGTCCTCGACGGTGCGCGGGCGCGTCGAGCAAGAAGTGCCGCTCGGACAATTCACCACCTATCGGCTCGGAGGCCCGGCTGCGATCTACGTCGAGCCTGCCGACATCGAGGACCTGTACGCACTCGCCCACGTTCTCCGGGAGGAGGGGGCGTCGGTGCCGGTGTTGAGCCTCGGCCGCGGATCGAACACGGTGGTGTCGGACTCCGGTTGGCCCGGCGTCGCGCTCCGCCTGCCGAAGCACACCTTCTCTTGGACGCGGCCGGCCGGCGAAGACGCGGTCTCCGCCGGCGCCGCCACGTCCTTGCCGGTCGTCGCAAACTGGGCGGCATATCGGGATTTGGCAGGGATCGAATTCTTCGTTGCGATTCCGGGATCGGTCGGAGGGGCGGTGCGCATGAACGCCGGTGCACACGGGGGAGAGGTGGCCGGCGTACTGGGCACTGCGTTGATCTTCGATCTCGACAATGCCCGCGTCGAGGAACGTTCGGCTGAAGCTCTGGGATTCTCCTATCGTCATTCGAATCTCGCCGCCCACCACCTCGTTATCGAAGCCGTCTTCCGTCTCGGCGCCGACGCGCCCGGAGCGGTCAAGCGCCGCATGGAGGAGTTTCGCCGGCACCGCGCCGCCACTCAGCCTCCGGCCGTCCAGAACGCGGGGAGCACGTTCAAGAATCCCCCCGGTGATCATGCGGGGCGGCTCGTGGAAGCCGCCGGTCTCAAGGGCCTGCGCGTGGGTGGAGTCTCGGTGTCCGAAAAGCATGCGAACTTTTTCGTCTCCGAGAGCGATGCCACCGCGCAAGACGTTTACGACCTCGTTCACGAGGTGCGGCGGCGGGTCGAAGACCGGTTCGGGGTGATCCTGGAGCCCGAGGTCCGTTTTGCCGGCCGGTTCGAGGGCTCGGGGGTGGGATCCAAATGAGGACTCCCGCGCGCAACGATCAGCGGGTACGAACCGACCCTCGTTTCACCCGGCGACGGCGCACGGTCGAGCGCCTCCGGCGCAGGAAGGTGCTGATTCGGTGCGTCGTGGTGTCGGTGGCCGCGGCGGCGACATGGGCCGCGGGGTGGTCGCCGCTGCTCGACGTCCGAGACGTGCAGGTGGTGGGGGCGGTTCACACTCGCACCGCCGACGTTATTGCCGCCTCCGGGGTACGTGGCGGAGAAAACCTTCTGCTCCTTTCGACCGAAGACGTAGCACGCGCGGCGCGGGCGCTTCCGTGGGTGGCCGACGTCGATGTGGACCGCATGCTTCCCGGCACGGTGCGGATCAAGATCGAGGAACGGGAGCCGGCGTTCGTGCTGTCACTTGGAGCCGCCCGCTGGACACTCGACGCCCGCGGCAATGTATTGAGCGCGGGGGAGGCCCGGAGCGGACTGCCGGTTCTGGCCGGGGTTCAGGTCGCGACGGTCGAACCGGGGGTTCGGCTCGAAACGCGCGAAGCCGTCGATGCGCTCGCGGTGGTCAACTCGCTGCCGGGACCGTTGCGGCGTCAGGTTCAAGGAGTCTTTGCCCCCACGCTCGAGCGGATCTCGCTGAAGCTGTCCGACGGAACGATCGTCCGCTACGGCGCGGCCGAGGACATCGGCGACAAGAACGCGGTGCTGGCAGCGGTTCTGAAACGAATACGGGCCGAGGACCTGCCGGCCGCGTACGTGGATGTGAGGGTTCCGAGTGCCCCGGCCATATCGGCCGAAGGGGCCGAGCCCGGCGCCGACGCGTCCCCGGATTGACGCGTCCCGCCCGCCCGCGCTTGACGCGTCCCGCTCGGAGGTCTATATTCCTCAACCGTTCCTACAGGTTGACATAACTATAAGGCTCTAGTCGAGCGTGAGGCACACCGGGACCCCTGCTGAGCAGGGAAAACGGTCTGGTAGGGGCTCGAGGAGCGAACCTTCGACGGAACATCGAAGGTTGGAGAGGAGGTCGCATGGCGACGGGACCCCAGAACTACCTTGCGGTGATAAAGGTGGTGGGGATCGGCGGGGGCGGCGTTAACGCGGTTAACCGCATGATCGACGTCGGGCTCAAGGGGGTTGAGTTCATCGCGGTCAACACCGACGCGCAGGCACTCCTCATGTCCGACGCCGACGTCAAGCTCGATATCGGCCGGGAGCTGACGCGCGGATTGGGCGCCGGCGCCAACCCGGAGGTCGGCCGCCAGGCGGCGGAGGAGCATCGGGAAGAGATCGAAGAGGTCCTCAAGGGGGCCGACATGGTCTTCATCACGGCGGGCAAGGGTGGCGGCACCGGCACCGGCGGCGCGCCGGTGGTGGCGGAGATCGCAAAGACGATCGGGGCATTGACCATAGGCGTCGTTACTCGGCCGTTTGCGTTCGAGGGGCGTCAGCGGGCGGTGAAGGCGGAGCAGGGCATCGCCTCCCTCAAAGAGAAGGTCGACACGCTCATCGTAATTCCGAACGACCGGCTTCTCGACGTCGGCGATGCAACCACCTCGGTGCTCGAGGCGTTCCGGATGGCCGACGAGGTCTTGCTTCAGGGGGTTCAGGGGATCACCGACCTCATCACGACTCCCGGGCTCATCAACCTTGACTTCGCCGACGTGAAGACGGTCATGACCGACGCAGGTTCGTCGCTGATGGGAATCGGCCAGGCACGGGGCGACGAGCGCGCCGCCGACGCCGCGCGCATGGCGATTTCGTCGCCGCTGCTCGAAGCTTCAATCGACGGGGCACGCGGCGTACTCCTCAACATCGCGGGCGGCTCGAACCTCGGGTTGTTCGAGGTGAACGAGGCGGCGAACGTCGTAACGAAGGCGGCGCATCCGGATGCCAACATCATCTTCGGGGCGGTCGTCGACGACACGCTCGGCGACGAGGTTCGGGTGACGGTGATAGCGGCCGGGTTCGACCGATGGGGTCAGCGCGAGGCGGAGGATCTCGTCAAGCCGGAGGAGGAGATCTTCTCGCTGGCGGGAGGTGCCGACGATGATTCGTTGTTCGCGCCACCTCCCGAGGAGAGGCTCGAAAAGGAGCGGCTGGTCTTCGACGCCGAGGAGGACCTGGACATCCCGTCGTTCTTGCGCAACGAGTGACGACGGGGAAACCTTTCGAAGAGCGGGGCTTCATGCCCCGCTCTTTTTTGTAATGGTGCGGGAGACTGGCCCCATGTTTTCGCCGCAACTCGCTTCGGTCGACTCCGAGGGTGTTCACCTGCTGGAGGACCGCGGCGCGCGCGCCCTCGGCGTCCTCGTTGCTTTCGGTGACCGGCGTGGAGGCACCAGCGCACCGCCTTACGACACCTTGAACCTCGCGCTGCGCAGTGCCGACGATCCCGGCTCGGTCGAGGAGAACCGGCGTCGAGCAGCCCGCGCGGCCGGGTTCGACCCCTCGGCGCTCGCGCTGGCGCGGCAGGTTCACGGCACGCACATCGTGGAGGCGAACCCGGGCGACTCCGGCGTGGTCGGCGAGGCCGACGGGCTGATGGTCAGGCGGCCGGGATCCGTCGTCGGCATACTCACCGCCGATTGCACGCCGGTCGTGGTTGCGGGGGAGGCCGGGATCGCAATCCTTCATGCGGGGTGGCGCGGTCTCGCCGGCGGAATCGTCGAGAAAGGGGTGGGGAAGGTCGGGGACGCGTGGGCGGCATGGGTCGGGCCCGCCATCCGCGCCTGCTGCTACAGGGTCGGTCCCGAGGTCGTCGAGGCGTTCTCGGCGCGCGGCCTACCGGTTGCCGCCGAGGGCCGGGTCGATCCTTCCGACGCCGCGGTCGCGATGCTTCGCGCGTGCGGGGTGGAACGTGTTGCCCGCGCGGACGTCTGCACGAAGTGCGACACGAATTACTTCTCTTACCGACGTGATGGAGTGACCGGCCGCCAGGGTGCGTTTGCCGGACTGCTTGCTTCCACATCGTGAACATAAGCGAGCGGGTTTCGAACGTGAGAGGGCGGATAGACACCGCGGCACGGCGCGCCGGCCGAGATCCCGCCGACGTAACGCTCGTTGCGGTGTCGAAGACATTTCCGGTGGCCTCGATCCTCGAAGCTCATGCCGCGGGAGTCGTCGACTTCGGCGAAAACCGCGCCCAGGAGTTCAAGGAAAAAGCGGCGGTCGTGGGGCGAAGACAAGGATTGATGTGGCACTTCATCGGCCACCTGCAGACGAACAAAGTTCGGCACGTGACGGGGGCTGCCGCGTTGATCCATTCTGTCGACCGCATCGGGCTTGCGAACGCGATCTCACGGCGCGCGCAGGTTCTGGGCATCCGCCAGGACGTGTTGATCGAGGTAAATCTGGCGGGTGAAGCCAACAAGACCGGCGTGGACCCGGCGCGCGCGGCGGCCCTGGCAGAGGAAGTCGCCGGTTTGCCGGGGGTGCGGGTTCGCGGCGTCATGACGATTCCGCCCTACCCGCGCGAGCCCGAGGACTCGCGTCCCTTTTTCCAGGAACTGATCGACCTTAGGGCGCAGGTCTCGTCCCGCGTCCCGGGCGCGGTTCACGCTTCGATGGGTATGACGCGCGACTTCCAGGTCGCGATCGAAGAAGGCGCGACGATCGTCCGTGTGGGGGAGGCAATCTTCGGGCGGCGCGGGACTATCGGCGAATGACGGCCGAGCGGGGTGCGGGCGGCTATTCTGAGGAACCATGGCCGGCATCTGGAGAAAGACCCTCGTCTACCTCGGATTGGTAGAAGAAGACGATCCGTACGACGACTACGCCTACAACGAATTCGAGGAGGACGAGTACCACGAAGAGCCGCGGCGCCGCGAAGAGCCGAAATTGAGGGAGGAGCGACGGGAGAGGGTTCCGGCGCGCCGTAGTCACGACGGTGATCCCGGCCGCCGCGATGCGGTCGTTCGTGCAATGCCCACTCCGTCGCCGACCCCTCGCTTCCACCTGGTCATGCCCGGCGGGGAATTCAATGCGGGCGCGAAGGAGATCGGCGACCGCTTCAGGGAGGGTTATTCGGTGATCGTCAACCTCCAAGCAGTCGACGCCGAGCTTCGCCAGCGATTGGTCGATTTCGGAAGCGGGCTCGCTTACGGGCTCGCGGGATCCGTGCAGCCGATCGCGGACAAGGTCATCCTCATCACGCCCGCAGGCGTGCAGGTGTCGGCCGAGGAGCGTCGGCGCCTCTTCGAGGAGCGCGGCTTCTTCAGCCAGGCTTGATGGGCGGGCTTCTGTGCACCGCCCTCATGGTCTATTGGTTCATATTGCTCATCCGCGTGATTCTGTCGTGGGTACAGGCCTTCGGCGGACGAGTCCCGGATGGCCTCGGCGGAGCGATCGGTTTCATCTACACGGTGACCGAGCCGGTGCTGGGTTTTTTCCGCCGCTACATCCCACCGGTCGGAATGTTCGATATTTCGATGATCTTCGTCTTCATCATTCTCGCCGTACTGCGCGAGTACGTCTGTAGCCTCGGGCTTTAGGCACTTCAAAGACGAATGGTCTCTTGGTCCTCTGCGATACTGACGCCATGGAGTTGAGCGCGCGCGATATCCATGAAAAGGAGTTCCACGACGCGTGGCGCGGGTACAACCAGGAGGAGGTCGACGACTTCCTCGATCGCGTCGCCGAATCGGTGGAGCGGCTACGCCGGGAAAACGAGATGTTGCACGCGCGTATACGAGAGCTCGACCAGGCGGTGGCCGCCAGTCGGGACACCGAGGAAATGCTGAAGAAGACGCTGGTTACCGCCCAACGCGCGGCAGAAGAGGCCATTGCCCGCGCCAAGGCAAAAGCAGAGGAGCTGATTTCCGAGGCGGACTCGCGGGCGCGCCGAACGGAGGAAGACGCGCACAAGCGCATCGCGGAGGCGGACGAAGATGCGCGGCGCAAGGCGAGCGAGATCGAGCGTGATCTTGCGAGACGCCGGAGAGAGCTGGACGAGCGGATCGAGAAGCTGCGCGCATTCGAGCGCGATGCCCACCTCCGCCTGAAGACGTTCTTCGAACAACAGCTAAAAACGCTCGATGCACTCGGCGCCGTCGAGCCTCCAAAGTTCGAACCCCCGTCCCGGCCGCCTCCCGACACGACTCGGCTTCAAACGACGCCGAGGGCGGGCGACACCGGCGGACTCGACGTCGAGCAACAACGTGACGAAGCCGCCGACGACCCTTCCCGGCGGGGCGTCCGTGACCTCTTCTTTCGTCAGGGGGGGGAACGATGACGCTTCTCATCGCGGCATCGATCGTGCTGATCCTCGGTTCGGCCGGAACCCTCGTTTTCGGATGGACGAATCAAAACGAGTCGCTCATTTGGTCGTCGATCGTATTTTCGCTCGGTGCCGCGATCGCGCTGGCGGTTGCTTACGTGCGGAGCAAGCGTGAATTGGCCCGTCCGGCGCCCGCCGCCTCGGGGGCCGGGTCCGAGCCGTCGCGGTGGACGCTCGGAAGCACCGAGGACGCTCCCGCCGAACCCGAGTCCGGAGAGGGCGCGCCGGGGGCAGAGGAAATGCCGGGCGATCGTCCGGCCGAGGACGAAACCATGTCGCACGAGCAGTCTCCCGAGGAGCCGGCGCCGTCGGACGATCAAGCTTCGGTGGTGCCCCGATCGGCGGCCGCGACCTCCAGCGAGGAGTTGTCGCCACTCGAAGCTGTGGGCGACGCGGCCCCATCCGCGGGAGCCGGCGTCGGCGCCGCCGCAACCTCGCCGACGAAGGGTCGGTCGACATCCAAGCCCAAACGAAAGACGGCATCGTCCGGGGAAGTCGTTGCGGTCGCCGACCGGAAGAAGTACCACCGCCCGGAATGCCGCTACGCGAAGGCGGCCGGCGGGGAGCGCATCACCAAGGCGCAGGCGCGACGCCGGTCGTACAGCGCGTGCGGCATCTGCAAACCGTAGCGTCCGCGCCTACACCGGCTTGAGTGCGACCCCTACCGTTGCGCCGTCGACGGTCGTCTCCCCTCGATGAGCGTCATCTGCCGCCGGCTCCCCAACGAGTAGCTCGGCGGCAAGTGTTTCGGCGGAGATGTACCCGCGCTGTGCATCGAATGCAGATGCCACCGTTGCGTCGCTACTCCACAGGTGAAGTCTGATGCGATCCTGAACCGCAAAGCCACTCGCCTTGCGCAACTCCTGTACCGCTCGTACGACTTCGCGGGCGATGCCTTCGGCGAGCAACTCGGGAGTGACGTGCGCATCTAGCGCCACGCCGAACGGACCATCCTGAGCGAGCGCATAACCGGGCCGCCCCTCTACCCGCACGTCGACGTCGTCCCGCTCGAGCGTGAAGGTATTGCCCTCCGCCTCGACCTCGACCGACCCCCGCGTCTCGAGCGAGCGTACGAGTTCGTGCGCGTCGGCCGAGGCTAGAGCGCGCGCCGCCTGCTTGACCTTGGCACCCAGCTTCGGCCCCAGCGTCTTGAAGTTCGGCTTGATCGAATAAGAGACGAGCTCCTCGAGACCGCGAACGATCTCGATTCCCTTGACGTTGAGCTCCTCGGCCATGACGTCCTCGAGGCCCTCCAAATCGGGGATCTGCGGCGCCGGCATCACGACGAGTGCGCGCGCAAGCGGTTGCCGGGTTCGCACCTTCGCGTCGGTGCGGGCCGCGCGCCCAAGCGCAACGAGGCGCCGCACCAACGCCATCCGTCTGCGCAAATCGTCGTTTGCCCGTCCGTCGTCAGAGGTCGGCCAATCGGCGAGATGAACCGAGTCCGGCGCGCCCGGGATCTGCGACGTCAGGTTCCCGTAGATCTCGTCCGCGACGAACGGGGTGAAGGGCGCCGCCAGATGCGCGGCGGTGGTCAAGCACTCCCACAGCGTGAGAAACGCCGCCTCTTTATCGGCGTCCGCTCCCGACCTCCAGAAGCGGCGGCGGCTGCGTCTCACGTACCAGTTGGAAAGGTCGTCGACGAAGCGATCCAGACGGCGGCCTCCGGTGGTGGCGTCGAACTCCTCCAGTGCGTTCGTCATCACCACCACGGTGTCGTCGAGCTCGGCGAGGATCCACCGGTCCATTTCGCTGCGATGCGAGATTGGGATGTCATGGCTCGTGGGGTCGAATTCGTCGAGAGACGCGTACGTCACCCAAAACGAGTACGTGTTCCACAATGTGAGGAGGAACTTGCGGAGCGCCTCGTCGATGATGTCGACCGAGACGCGCCGCGCCGTCCATGGGCTGCCGGATGTAATGAGGTACCAGCGGAGTGCGTCGGCACCTTTGCCGTCGAGCACCGTCCAGGGATCGAGGATGTTGCCCAGCGACTTGGACATCTTCCGGCCTTCGGAGTCGACTATGTGGCCGAGGCACACCACGTTCTTGTACGCGTTCTCGCCGCGAACCAGCGTCGCAACCGCCAGCAACGAGTAGAACCATCCTCGGGTTTGATCGATCGCTTCCGAGATGAAGTCGGCGGGAAACCGCTTGTCGAACATCTCTTCGTTTTCAAACGGATAGTGCCACTGAGCGAACGGCATCGCGCCCGAGTCGAACCACGTGTCTATGACCGCTCGAACGCGGGTCGAGGTTGCGCCGCATGTGGGGCACGAGAACGTGATGTCGTCGACGTAAGGGCGGTGAGGATCGATCTTCGAAAGGTCACGCCCGGCCAACTCTCCCAATTCGGCGAACGAGCCGACACAAATGTCGTGACCCTCGCCGCAGCGCCACACCGGAAGGGGCGTTCCCCAGTAGCGGTCGCGGCTGAGCGACCAGTCGACGTTGTTGGCCAGCCAGTCCCCAAACCGGCCGTACTTGATCGTCGGCGGTTGCCAGTTCGTCGACTCGTTGGACGCCTGTAGCTGGTCGCGGATCTGCGATGTGCGGATGTACCAGTCCTTGCGCGCGTAATAGAGGAGGGGGGTCTTGCAACGCCAGCAGTGCGGGTACGAATGCTCGTACGGCTCGCTCCGCAGCAGCGCGCCCCCGTGGTCCAGGGCCTCGAGGACGTGCTGGTCGGCGTCTTTGAACCACAGCCCGGCGAATTCGGCCGCATCGTCGGAGACGTGCCCGGTGCCGTCGATCACCTGGACGATCGGCAGCGCGTAGTCGCGGGCGACGTTCATGTCGTCTTCCCCGTACGGAGCGAGGTGGACGATCCCGGATCCGTCTTCGGTCGAGACGAAATCGCCCGGCCGTACGCGGTGCGCGACTTCGTCCGTCGGCACGTATGGGAACGGTGGCCGGTATTCACGCCCGACGAGGTCGTTGCCGGTGAGCCGCTCGAGTACTTCGTGCCCCTCGCCGACCACCGTGTCCGCCCGGTCTCCCGCGACGATGAGCCTTTGCCCGGGTCGGTCGGGATCGGGAGTCGCTATGTAGCCGATGTCGGGTCCGACCGCAGCCGCGAAGTTGGCGAGGAGCGTCCACGGAGTGGTCGTCCACACGACGAGAGCGGTGTCCGGTTCGTCTGCGAGCGGGAACCGGACGTAGACGCTCGGGTCGGTCACCGTTTGGTAGGCGCCCGGCTGATGCTGCTCGTGGCTCGAGAGCGCGGTCTCGCAGCGCGGGCAGTAAGGGACGATCTTGAAATCCTCTTCGAGAAGCCCCTTGTCCCAGATCCCCTTGAGGATGGACCACACGCTTTCGATGTAGTCGGGCGACATCGTCCAATACGCTTCATCGAGGTCTATCCAAAAGCCGATGCGGTGGGTCAGGCGCTCCCAGTCGTCGACGTAGCGCTGGACGGATTCGCGGCAGCGCCGGACGAACTCCTCGATCCCGTACTTCTCCTCGATCTCCCGCTTTCGGCTGATGCCGAGCTCTTTTTCGACCTCGATCTCGACCGGGAGGCCGTGACAGTCCCACCCCGCCTTCCGGTGGACGTAGCGCCCCCGCATCGTTTGGAAGCGGCAGAAGAAGTCCTTGAAGGTGCGGGCCTCTACGTGGTGGATCCCGGGCTTCCCGTTGGCGGTCGGTGGACCCTCGTAGAACACCCATTCGGGGCTCCCGGCGCGAGCCTCGAGCGCACGGTCGAGGATGTCGGTTTCCTTCCAGCGCGCGAGAATTCGTTCCTCGAGCTCGGGGAACGAGATCTGCGGCGGAGCAGGACGATAAAGGTCGTTCATGCTGTGGACAAGGGTAGCCTCTCGCCGCCCTCGATCTGCCGCCGTTTGGGCGCGCCGGAAACGAAGGAACGATGTGCTATCTTCCGGCCTCCATGAGCGCCGCGAAGAAGACTTCGAGCAGGAAGAAAACGGCTGCCAAATCGACCGGTACGGGTCGTAAGGCGGCCGGGCGCGCGTCGTCCTCGAAGAAAGCGACCGCCCGGAAGAAGACGTCGGCCGCCACGGCCGCCCCCAAGAAGAAGCCGGCAAAGCAGACGGCGTCTGGGCGCGCCACCGCTAAGAGCGCGGGGCGAAAGAAGACGACGGCAAAACGCGCTCCGAAGGCGGCGGCTGCGAAGAAGCCGGTTGCGAGGAAGAAGACCGCGGCCAAGTCTCCCGCCAAGAAAGTCACCGCGAAGAGCGCCTCCTCCAAGAAGGCGTCCACCGCGAAGAAGCCGTCCACCGCCAAGAAGCCGTCCACCGCCAAGAAGCCGTCCGTCCCCAAGAGAAGCGGTCGCGGCGCACCGGCGGCACCCCGGGCGCCCCGCAGACGCGCCGTGCCCGCCAAGCTCGACAAGAAGACGCTCGCTGGAATCCGCACCATGCTCGAGGAGGAGCGGGAGGAGCTGCGGCGCCAGCAGAACGAGATCGATCGGGCGCACCAGAACGGCGGCGGAGATTCGGGTGAGGGCGGAATCGACGAAGACTACGCAGATGCCGGGACCGCGACGTTCGAGCGGGAGCGGGATCTCAGCATCCGCAACAACATCCAGGACCTCATCGACCAGACGACGAGGGCCGTCGCCCGCATCGACGACGGCACGTACGGGACCTGTGAACGCTGTGGCAAGCCGATCGACGCGGCCCGCCTCAAGGCGCTGCCGCACGCGCTCCTGTGTATGGATTGCAAGCGGCGCGAAGAGCGCGCCCGCTGACGCGTCCACGCATCCACGCCTCTCCAGCATGATGGGATGGTGAACTCCCGAGGCGGATCGTTCGTTTATGGGTCGCTGGCGCTCATCTGCGCCGTGGTCGTCACCGTCGACCAGATCACGAAACAATGGGCCCTGGAAGCTCTCGCCGACGCTCCGATCCATCTGGTGGACGGCATCCTGTCGCTCCGGCTCGCGTTCAACTCCGGCGGCGCGTTCGGGATCCTTCAGGGTATGCCCGGCTTTTTCCTCGTGGCAACGCTTGCCGTCATGGTCGCGATCCTCCTGTGGGTGCGCCGGCTCGAGGACCACAGGTGGATCGTGCCGCTAGGACTCGTGCTGGGGGGCGGGCTCGGCAACGTCGCCGACCGCATCTTTCGCGACACCGGCGGGCGCGTCGTCGACTTCATCGACCTTCACGTGTGGCCGGTGTTCAACGTGGCGGATGCGGCGATCTCCTCCGGCGTCGTGATCCTCATCGTCTTGAGCTTTCGATCACCTCCGGACGAGGCCGCGGACGGCGCCGGGGACGAGGAGCCGGCCGTAGCGCGGGCCCGGAACGAACGAGGGTGATTTCGTTCTCGCCGACGGCCGAAGAGGTGGGGGTGCGGGTCGACCTCGTTCTGGCGCGCCGTGCCGGCATCACCCGCACGCTTGCGCAGCGGGCGCTCAAGGAAGGCGCGATAACGGTTGCCGGCGAGATCGTCCGGCCGTCGCGCCGGCTCGAAGAGGGTGATCTCGTGGCGGGAACGGTGCCGCAACCGGAGGTGGCGGCGCCGGAGGCAGAGGACATCCCGCTCGCCCTCAGGTATTCGGACGACCGGGTGCTCGTGATCTCCAAACCGCCGGGCCTCGTCACCCACCCCGCACGCGGTCACGAGGCCGGAACGCTCGTCAATGCGCTCTTGAACCTCGGGGTGCCTCTGTCCGGAGGAGGATCGGTGCGCCCCGGCATCGTCCACAGGCTCGACAAGGACACCTCGGGCCTGCTTCTCGTCGCCAAGGACGACGCCGCGGCCGGCTTTCTCGTCGACCAGATTCGCCGGCGCGCCGTGGAACGACGCTACTTCGCCCTCGTCCTCGGCGCGCCCGGCGCGCCGAGCGGGACCGTGGAGGCGCCGGTCGGCCGTCACCCGGTGCGGCGGCGGCGGATGGCGGTCGTGCCGGAGGGAAGGCCCAGCGTGACCCATTACCGCGTGGTCGCGGCGACGGACGACCTCGCGCTGCTCGACGTTTCGCTGGAGACGGGGCGCACGCACCAGATCCGCGTTCACCTCGCCCACATCGGGCTGCCGATCGTCGGGGACAAGGTCTACGGGCGCGCCGGCGACGTCGCGCGCCGCCTCGGGCTCGATCGGCCGTTCCTCCACGCGTGGCGGCTGCGCTTTCACCATCCCGACGGCGGCGCGCCGATCGAGGTCGAGGACCCCCTTCCGCCGGACCTCCGTTCGGCCCTCGAGGCCGCCGCCCTACCCCAACCCCCATCCTGACGTTTTAAACGCCCACGCGCGTGTTCAGCACGCGTCCCGGCGCTTAAAGATGCTGGGGATGCAGTTGGTCCGGCTGTGGCGCGCGCCACAGTCTTCTTCGTGGATCGGCGCGATTTCTTTTCTATGACAATGAAGAAGATCGACGCAGACCAACGATGCCGCCGGATCGCCGCCGAACGACACGGCGTCGTCGGCCGGGCCGAAGCTTACGAAAACGGGCACGACTCGAGGTCGATTGCCACGCGCGTCAAAACGGGGGAATGGACGGAGCTTTACCCGAATGCGTTCGGCATCGGCGGCGAAGAATCGTGGAGCCGGAATCTCGCCGGGGCCTGCGTGTCGACGAAAGGCGTCGCGTTCCGCCGGTCGGCGGCGGCGCTTCACAAATTCCCCGGGATCCGGCCGAAGGAACTCGAGGTAATCACCACCTGCCGCATCCGGCCGCTGATCTCGGTAGACGTCCACCACACCTGCTACCTGCCCGAGGATCACCTGACCATGGCGGACGGACTCCCGACCACATCCCCGGCTCGGACCCTGTTCGACATGAGTGGGATATGCGGGTTCCGGTGGACGCGGGGAGTGACCCTCGCCCTCGTGGACAAAGATCTGGTTACGCCGGCGGAACTCCACGAGCTGCTGCAGCAGACGGCCCGCAGCGGCCGACCCGGGTCCGCGATATTCCGGCGCGTGATCGCCGACCTCGGTATCGATCGTCCGATCCCGGCAAGCATCCTCGAGGATCGTGCATACGAGATAATCGTCGGTGCCGGTTTTCCCGCGCCGATACGACAGTTCCACGTCCGGGCGGGCGGTGTTTTCCTCGGCCGCCCCGACCTCGGTTACCCGTGGCTCGGGATCTGCATCGAGGTCGACGGGTGGGATTCGCACCGGAGCAAGATTCGCTTCCTCGACGATAGGGCCCGGCAGAACGGCCTCGTGAGCCACGGCTGGATCGTGCTGCGCTTCACCGCCCGGGACGCGGAGCGGCCGCTCCGATTCCTCATCGAGCTCGAGCGGGCGATCGACCGGGCGCGGCGCTCGGTCGAGGCCGGAATCACGCCCGCCGTCTGAGCCCGGACCGCCCGAAACTCTCCCGACCGGTCGCTTGCACCCCCTCCCAACATGCATTCTGACGTTTTAAACGCCCAGACGCGTGTTGAGCACGCACGGGCGCGCTTAAAACGTCTGGGTGGGGGTGGGGTGGGTCTTGGCTGACCCCGATTCGTGCCGCCCGCTTGAGGAGCCCGGCGCGCCGGGAGAAATCCACAGGCTGTTGGACTTGTGATCCACAGGCGCGCCGGGGGAGCGTGAGGACCGGGACGTCGCGGCGGACTTTTTGGTGCTTGACACCAGCGTTGTCCCAGGTCGGAGGCGACTGCTTGCCAGCCGGTCGGGGAGCGAGGTAGATAGAGACTACACGTTTGTAATTTACCGAGGAAGGCGAGCGGCGCGCCGTGAGTTTTGTCCATTTGCACGCACATACCGAGTACTCGATGCTGGACGGGGCCAGCCGGATCGGCGAGATGTTCCAAGCCGCCGCGGCGGCAGGCATGCCCGCCTGCGCCATCACCGATCACGGCGTCATGTACGGCGCCCTCGAGTTCTACAAAATCGGCAGGAGCCACGGGGTCAAGCCGATCCTCGGGATGGAGGGATATCTCTTCGGCGGCGACCGCCGGCACAAGCCGCCGCAGCGTGAGAACAACAACAACACCTTCCACCTCACACTGCTCGCCGAAAACCAGATCGGATACAAGAATCTGGTCAAGGTCTCCTCCAAGGCATGGCTCGAGGGCTTTCACTACCACCCTCGCTCCGACTGGGAGCTGCTGTCGGAGCACGCCGAGGGAATCGTCTGTCTGTCCGGATGTCTATCCGCGGAGATTCCGTCTGCGATCGTGGCGGGTGATCTCGTCGGGGCGCGCCGTACGGTGGCGCGCTATCGAGAGCTGTTCGGCGACCGTTTTTATCTAGAGCTTCAGGACCACGGCCTACCGGCGCAGAAGCCACTCAACGACGAGCTCGTCGCGATCGGAAAAGAGATGGGGATCCCATGGGTATCCACCAACGATTCCCACTACACCCATAAAGACGACGCCGCCGGGCACGAGGTGCTGCTGTGCATCAACACCGGGAGCGAATTGAGCGACCCCAACCGGTTCAAATTCGACTCCGACGAGTTCTATCTCAAGACGCCGGAGGAAATGCGGCAGAAGTTCGCGCGTTGGCCGGGAGCGTGCGAGACGACGCTCGAAGTCGCCGAGCGTTGCAACGTCGACATCTCCTTCGAAAACTTGCTCCTACCGCGGTACGACGTTCCGGCAGGCGACACCCTCGAGACATATCTCGAGAAGCTCGTCCTCGAAGGGTGCCGCAGACGGTACGGCGCGCCGATTCCGTCCGAGGTGACCGAACGCGCTCGTTACGAGCTCAAGGTCATCGGCGACATGGGCTATTGCGGCTACTTCCTCGTCGTACAGGACTTCGTCAACTGGGCGAAGGCACAGGGCATCCGCGTCGGCCCCGGCCGCGGGAGTGCGGCCGGCTCACTCGTTTCCTATGCGATCGGCATCACCGAGCTCGACCCCTTGAAGTACGACCTGATGTTCGAGCGGTTCCTGAACCCCGAGCGCGTCGCGATGCCCGACATCGACATCGACTTCGACGATCGCCGCCGCGGCGACGTCATCCGTTACGTCCAGGACAAGTACGGCGAGGATCGCGTTGCGCAGATCGTCACCTACGGAACGATCAAGGGTAAGCAGGCGATCAAGGACGCGGCACGCGTCCTCGGCTTCCCGTACATCGAAGGTGACCGCCTGACCAAGATGTACCCGCAGCTCGTGATGGGTCGTGATGCGGGTCTCCAGAAGGCGCTCGAAAGCTCGCCCGAGCTGGCGCAAGCGTACGAGGGCGGCGGCGCGGCAAAAGAGATCATCGACACCGCCCTCAAGGTCGAGAACCTCAAACGCTCCGCGGGGATCCACGCGGCCGCAGTCGTTATAGGTCGTGATCCTCTGATGGAGCACGTGCCGCTGAGGCGCGGTGAGCACGGCGAGATCGTCACGCAGTACGACATGAACGGCGTCGACGAGCTCGGGCTGCTCAAGATGGACTTCCTCGGGCTCCGCAATCTGTCGGTCATCGAGCTCACCCTCGACTACGTCGAGGCGAACCGGGGCGAGCGGCCCGATGTCGACGATCTTCCGCTCGACGATCCCAAGGTCTACGAGATCCTGCGAAGAGGCGACGCCGACGGGATCTTTCAGCTCGAGTCCGGAGGAATGCGCAAGCTGCTGGTTCAGCTGAAGCCCGACCGGTTCGAAGAGATCATGGCGTTGATCGCGCTGTTCCGGCCCGGCCCGATGGAGGAAATCCCGAAATACATCGAAAGAAAGCACGATCCGTCGAAGGTCGAGTATCTCCATCCGGAGTTGGAGGGAATCACCAAGGAGACCTACGGTGTGCTGGTTTACCAGGAGCAGGTGGTTCAGCTCCTGCAGATCCTCGCGGGATACACGCCGGGACAGGCCGACATGGTCCGAAAGGCCATCGGAAAAAAGAACCGCGAGATCATGGCGCGCGAGGAGCCCCGATTCATCGAAGGTTGCGCACGATCCGGCATGAGCGCGGCCGGGGCAAGGAAGCTGTGGGCGCTGATCCAGCCGTTTGCCGACTACTCGTTCAACCGAGCGCACTCGGCGTGCTATGCGTACGTCGCATACCAGACCGCGTGGTTAAAGGCTCATTATCCGGTCGAGTACATGGCCGCGCTCCTTACTTCGGTGAAAGACCGAAAAGACGACAAGCCCAAATACCTCCACATGGCTCGGAAGATGGGGATTCCCGTCCTCATCCCCGACGTGAACTCATCCGACAGGGACTTCACCCCCACCGACGAGTCGATTCGATTCGGGCTTTCTGCAGTGCGCGGCGTCGGCGAGAGCGTCGTCGAGAAGATCATCGAAGCCCGGACGCGTAAGGGGCCGTTCGAATCGTTCCACGATTTCTGTCGCAAGGTCGACTACATCTGCCTCAACAAGAAGACCGCCGAATCGCTTATTCACGCAGGAGCCTTCGAGTCACTCGGACACACACGCAAAGGCCTCTCCGAGACGTTCGAGACGATTTGCGCCGACATCGTCGATCAGCGCAAGCGCGAGGAGGCGGGACAATTCTCGTTGTTCGGCGCCATGACACAGGGAGATGAGGAGCCTTCGCATCGGCAAACGCCCATTCCGCTGGACGAATACCCGAAGGAACTGTTGCTGGCTCACGAGAAGGACATGCTGGGGCTTTACGTATCCGACCATCCCCTTCTCGGCGTGGAAGGTCTTCTCGCGCGGATGACGGACTGTCCCATCGCGTCACTCGAGAACCGGCCCCAAGGTGAGAGCGTGACCATAGGCGGTCTGGTCGCGGGCTACCAGAAGCGCGTCACCAAGAGCGGCGGCATCATGGTGATCCTCACGGTCGAAGACCTTTCCGGTGTCACGGTCGAAGTGCTGTGCTTCCCCAAAACGGTCGAGCAGTTCGGCTCGGTCTTGCGCCCGGACGCGATTCTCCTCATCCGCGGGCGACTCGACCGTGACGCGAGGGACGACTCCATCAAGCTCGTGGCGCAGGAGGTTAAAGAACCGAAGCTCGGCGACGACTCGCCGCTCGAGCTGTTCCTGCCGGCCGAAGCCTGCACCGAAAGCCTCGTCGTGAAGCTGAAGGGCATCCTCCGCTGCCACCCCGGGACGACGCCGGTCTTCGTTCACTTGAGGGGAAGGACGGGCGCCACCACGGTTCTCAAGCTGGGGAGCGAGTTCGCGGTGTCGACCTCGAACGGCATCCACGCGGAGCTCAAAGAGCTCCTCGGGCCGGACGCACTCGCCCGCAGCGACGCCGCGTAACGCTCGGGACGGCGAAAGCGGCGCGCCTTCCATACGCCGGTTCTGTCGGTCGGGCACAATGCTGGCGTGCCCTGCTACCGGTGCGGCGCGATCCAGAAAGACCCCGCTAAGGGCGCGTCGCCGTGGGCGCGCGGTGTCGTAGGGCACGACCAGATCCTGGTCTGCCCGTCGTGCCAGTCGGGACATCCCTCGTGGACCGACGAGCTCGAGCGATGCGCAGTATGCGAAAGCACCCGCCTCGGCATCGTGATGGGGTCGGTCGTGTGTCGATCGTGCGGTCACGATGCTCCGGTCGGCTGAGGAGGCGCGCTCGATTACCCTCGACCCCATGCTTGAACTCATCGATGGGCGATCGAGCCGAACGCCGGTGCACATTCCCCGGCCCCGCCCGGCCGGTATCGCGGCCGATCCGGAGGGGACCGTTCGGACCATCGTCGACGCCGTCCGGCTCCGCGGCGACGACGCGCTCATCGAATTCACCGACCGCTTCGACTCGGTGCGGCTGACGCCCGAGCGCATCCGCGTCGACGAAGACACCGTTGCCAAGTCCCGCTCGCTCGTTCCGCCGGAGTTGATAGATGCGTTCGAAGTGATGGCAGCGCGGCTTCGGCGCACCTGCGAGCGGCAACTTCCCGAGGGGTGGATGGAGGACGATGGAGACGAGTTTTCGGGCGAGCTCGTCCGCCCGCTGAGGCGGGTGGGGATCTACGCACCCGGCGGCCGCGCCTCGTACCCCTCGACCGTCATCATGGCCGCGGTTCCGGCTCAAACGGCCGGAGTGGACACGGTGGCGGTCTGCTCGCCACCGGGGCTGGGCGGCGAGATTCCGGACGCGATCCTTGCCGCCTGTTCGGTAGTGGGCGTAGACGAGGTCTACCGGATGGGTGGGGCGCAGGCGGTCGCGGCGTTCGCCTACGGAACTTCAAGCGTGCGACCGGTCGACAAGATCGTCGGCCCCGGCAACATCTACGTCACATTGGCGAAACGAGCCGTGCGCGGCTGGGTCGGAACCGATTCGGAGGCCGGTCCCACGGAGATAGCCATCGTCGCCGACGAGGACGCGGACGCCGCCGAGATCGCCGCCGACCTCGTTGCTCAAGCCGAACACGGCCCGCTCGGAACCCATGCGCTAATAACGTGGGCCCCCGAGCTGGCCGAGGCCGTGATCCGAGCCCTCGACACGGTCGTAATGGGGCACGAGCGTCCCGAGGACGTGGAAAATGCGCTGATCGAAGGCGGGCGTGCCGTTCTCGTGCAGGACCTGGAGCATGGGCTCGAGACAGCCAACGCATTCGCACCGGAGCACCTCGAGCTGATCTTTGCCGGCGCAATGGATGCGCTCGATCGGGTTCGCAATGCGGGGAGTGTTTTCATCGGCCGTTTTTCGCCGGTGGCGGTGGGTGATTACGTAGGAGGGACAAACCACGTGCTCCCTACGGGTGGAAGCGCGCGCTGGCAGTCGGGTCTCAGCGTGCGGGATTTCGTAAAGCACGTTTACGTGTCCGGCTATGAGCGAACGGCGCTCCAGCGTCTTGCACCGCACCTAGACGCGCTCGCGCATGCCGAGGGTCTGGCGGGACATTCCCGGTCGGTCGAGCTGCGGCTCGCAGACGAGGAATAACGCATGGTCCGTCGCATCCCTCCCGTGCGAGACGACCTCGCCGGGGTCGAACCCTACGTCTCACCCCAGCGTCCGGCGAAGTACCGCATGAACGTGAACGAGTCGCCGTATCCTCCGCCCGACGCAGTGCTCGACGAGGCGTTTGCCGCGGTTCGGGCCGCCGAGGTAAATCGGTATCCGGTGCGTGATGCGGACGACCTACATCGTGCGGTGGCGGAACGCCTCGGACGTCGGCCGGAGGCGGTGTGGGTCGCCAACGGATCGAACGAGGTGTTCCAGCACCTCTTTCTCGCCTACGGCGGACCCGGCCGTCGCGTTCTCGTATTCGAGCCGACCTACTCGCTCCACACGCTCATTCCTCGGATCACCGCGACGGAGGTGACCTCCAGGCCGAGAACGACCACGTACGAGATCGATCTCGACGCGGCTCGGGATGCGATGCGTGCGGAGAAGCCTGATGTAGTTCTAATCTGCTCACCCAACAACCCGACGGGAAACATCGAGGCACCGAGCACGGTGCAGGCGCTCTGCGAAGAGGCGTCCGGCCTCGTTGTCGTGGACGAGGCCTACATCGAGTTCGCCCCCGCCGGCGCGTCCGTTTTGGATCTTCTCGAAAAGTTCCCGAATCTGGTGGTGGTTCGTACGTTTTCCAAGGCGTGGCGGATTGCGGGGGCGCGGCTCGGCTATCTCACCGCACATCCCGAAGTCGTAGACGGACTGAGGAAAGTACGCCTGCCGTACCACCTGTCGGCGTTCACGCAAGCGCTCGGCGTTGCCGCGCTCCGCTATGCCGACGACGCGCTTGACCATGTCGCCGCGATCGTGGGCGAGCGCACGCGAATCGCATCCGGCCTTGCCGCCCGCGGCATCCGCGCCCATCGATCGGATTCGAACTTTGTGCTGTTCGAAGTGGACGCCCCCGATGCGGTCTGGAATGCTCTCCTCTCCCGCGGCGTCCTGGTTCGTAATTATGCCGGAACACCGGGGCTGGAACGCTGTTTGCGCGTGACGGCAGGCCTTCCCGAGGAGACGGACGCATTCTTGTCGGCCCTAGATGAAGCGATGAAGCCGTGAGCTCACGCAGCGCGCGCGTCGAGCGCGCCACCGCCGAGACGCGGATAGTCGTGGCAATCGATCTCGACGGCGGAGGGGTTTCGACCTCGACCGGGGTGCCGTTCTTCGACCACATGCTCGATCAACTGGGGCGGCACGGGCGCCTCGGGCTGACGATCGACGCGCAAGGCGATCTCGAGGTCGACGCTCATCACACGGTCGAAGACACGGGCATCGCGTTCGGCGAGGCGCTCGCCGGGGCGCTGGGGGACAAGGCCGGGATTCGCCGATACGGCGACGCGCTCGTACCGATGGAGGAGTCGCTTGCGCAGGTCGCGCTCGACATCTCGGGCCGGTCATTGCTCGTGTACGACGCCGATGTTCCCGCGGAGGCGATCGGCCAGTACGACACGGTGCTCACGGAAGAATTTTTCATGGCGTTGACGCGGGCCGCCGGCCTCACCGTTCACGTGCGGTTGCTGAGCGCAAAGAATGCACACCACGCGGTGGAGGCGATCTTCAAGTCGTTTGCACGCGCGCTCGCGGATGCCGTTGCGCTCGATGCGCGCATGCAGGGACAGATTCCTTCGACGAAGGGAATTTTGTAGTGCGCCCGCGTGTAGCGGTGCTCGATCACAACATGGGCAACTTGAGAAGCGTCGCGAAGGCGCTGGAGGCTTCCGGCGCGGACGTAAGGGTGACGGCCGATCCGGGCGAGATCGACGGCTGCGATCACTTGTGCGTCCCCGGCCAGGGGATCTTTGGGCGCTGTATGGATGCCCTTGGTTCGGGACCGCTCGAGGATGTGGTCCGAACCTGGGTCGGCGACGAGCGCCCGTTCCTCGGAATCTGCCTCGGCATGCAGGCCCTCTTCCAGGAGAGTGACGAATCGCCGGAGAAGGGGCTCGGCATCTTGGGCGGCCGTTGCACGCGCCTCACGGGCGACGTCACGATCCCTCACATCGGATGGAATACGGTGATCGCCCCGGGGGAAGAGACCGGGACCTATTTCTATTTTGATCATTCATATGCAGTGCAGCCGGATGATGATGCGATCGTCGCCGGTTGGTGCGAGCACGGAACCCGATTTGCGGCATCCATACGTACGGGCTCTGTGCTCGCGGTGCAGTTCCATCCGGAGAAATCGGGTGCTGCCGGGCTCGATCTGTTGAGAGGCTGGGTGAGCTAATGGGATTCACGTTGTATCCGGCAGTCGATATCTCCGAAGGAAAATGCGTGAGATTGCTGCAGGGGCGCTTCGGCACCGAAACGGTTTATTCCGACGATCCGGTGAAGGTCGCGATCGGCCTCGGAAAGGCGGGCGCTCGCTGGCTGCACATCGTCGACCTCGACGGCGCCAAAACCGGCGAGGCGAAAAACCGCGACCTGGTGCTCGAGGTGGTGAGGCGGGCGTCGTGTCCGGTGCAGGCGGGGGGTGGGCTGCGCTCGATGGACGACGTGACGGAAATGCTGGCGGCCGGCGCCAACCGCGCGGTGCTGGGGACGGTTGCGTTGGAGGACCCCGCCGAGCTGGAGCGGGTATGTGCGCACTTCGGCGAGCGGATTGCGGTATCGCTCGACGCCCGCGGAGACGAGCTTGCCACCCATGGTTGGACCGTCGGGAGCGGAGTACCGCTCCTCGATGCAGTCAAGACGTTCGAGCGAGCCGGCGCGGCGACGTTCATATACACGGATGTTTCGCGCGACGGAACGATGAGCGGCCCCAATTTGGACGCGCTTTCCCGCCTGGCGTCGTCGACGTCTCGCCCGGTCATCGCATCCGGTGGGATTGCGTCGCTTGCCGATCTGGTGGCAGTCGCCCGTATGCACGGGGAGAACGTGAGAGGCGCGATCGTCGGCCGCGCCCTCTACGAAGGCAAGTTTTCGGTCGGCGAGGCTCAGTACGCCGCCGACGAGGCCGCGGCGGGCCGTATCGAGGAGCCCCTTTCCGAACCGCGATGACGCTCGCCAAACGCATCGTTCCGTGCCTCGACGTCGACAAGGGACGCGTGGTCAAAGGAGTTCGATTCGTGGAGATCCGCGATGCCGGTGATCCCGTTGAACTCGCCGAACGTTACGACGCGGAGGGGGCGGATGAGCTCGTGTTCCTCGACATCACCGCGTCGCACGAAAGGCGCGATCTCATCCTCGACGTCGCCACGCGGACCGCGGAGACGGTGTTCATCCCGCTGACGATCGGCGGCGGAGTTCGATCCGTCGGCGACATAAGACGGCTGCTCCGGGCCGGCGCCGATAAGGTCGCCGTCAATACCGCCGCGGTGGAACGACCCGAGCTCCTGACGGAGGCCGCCGCCGAGTTCGGACGGCAAGCGATCGTCGTCGCGATCGACGCGCGTGCCCGAACGGACGCTCCCGGGTGGGAGGTCGTCGTACACGGCGGGCGTACACCGACGGATCTCGACGCGGTCGCGTGGGCGGAGGACGCCGTCGGCCGCGGAGCCGGTGAGGTCCTGTTGACGTCCATGGATCGCGACGGGACGACCGACGGGTACGACCTCGGATTGACGGCCTCGATCGTCGACGCCGTCGAGGTTCCGGTCATTGCCTCGGGAGGAGCGGGGCGTCCCGCCGACCTTGCCGATGCAGTGGATCCAGACGGGGGCAGGGCCGAGGCCGCCCTCGCTGCAAGCGTCTTCCACTTCGGCACTTTTTCGATCGCCGACGCAAAACGGGCCCTCGCGGACCGCGGCCTGCCCGTTAGGATGCCCGGCCCATGACGACTTACTTGCTCCACGACGACGCACTTCGTAGTCACGAGCTACGACACGAGATCTCGCAGCCGATCATGGACGAGATGATCTTTATCGAACATGATGGACGCCGCATTCTCATCGGCAGCGTGCTCGAGGTATCGATCTTCGACGACCGCCCCGAGATCGTCGACGAGTTCTGGTTGCAGGACGACCTCGGCAGCGAGGAGCTGATGAACGACCGGTCGTTTCCGGTCGACCTCATCGACGCCGAGATCGCGCGCCGGGCGCTCGAGCGCCTCGGCGCGATGCGGGTGATCGTCCCACCGGGATTTCGTCTCCACACCGCCGACTATCTGCGCGCGGGTGGGATCGAAGTAGTCGTCGATTCAGAAGCCTGGATGAAGCGCCGCCGGAGAAAGACTCCGGGCGAGATCGAGGGCATCGAACGTGCACAGAGGGCGACCGAGACCGCGATGATCGCGGCCCAGCGCATGCTGCGGGCCGCCGAACCGATTGCGGACGGACGACTGCGCTTCGAGGGAGAGACCCTGACGGCGGAGTGGATCCGCGAGGTGATGCAACAGGAATTGGGCGGCCAGGGCGCCGATTGTGAGGAGATCATCGTCCACTCCGGGGAAGCGTGCTTGCGAGGGCACGAGATCGGCTCCGGCCCCATCCTTCCCGACAAGCCGGTGATAATCGATTGCTTTCCGAGAGACCGCCGCACCGGCGCTTACACCGACATGACCCGGACGTTCGTTCCGGGGGCTCCGTCGCCGGAGATCAAGAAGCTTCATGCCGACTGCCGGGCCGCGCTCGAGGTCGCGTTCGAGCAGATCCGCCCGGGTCGAGACAGCGCGCACCGTGCCGTCGTGGAGTTCTTTCACGAGCGCGGCTATCCAACACGCGAGTACTACGACGGCGAGCAGCCACTGCAGGTCGGCTTTTTCCACTCGCTGGGTCATGGCGTGGGCCTCGAGGTGCACGAGCGGCCGTGGGTCGGCCGGAGGCCGGACAAGCTAGAGGTGGGTGACGTCGTCGCGATCGAGCCGGGGCTGTATTTCCCGGAGGTGGGCGGGGTTCGGCTCGAAGACACCGTCCTCGTGTTGGACGACGGGGCCCAGCATTTCACGGATCCATTGCCGTACGACCTCGAGGTGTGACGTGCGTCCAAACGATCTGAACTTCGACGACGGGGGGCTTTTGCCCGCGATCGTTCAAGACGCGGCCACGGGAGAGGTGTTGATGTTGGCGTGGTGTGACGCGGAGGCGGTAAAGAGAACCCTCGAAACGAAGACCACGTGGTTCTGGAGCCGCAGCCGCAACGAGTACTGGAACAAAGGTGCGACGTCGGGGAACCTCCAGCACGTCGTTGAAGTGCGTTACGACTGCGATGCGGATGCGTTGTTGATGAGCGTCCGGCCCGACGGACCTGCGTGCCATACGGGTGAACGCACCTGCTTCTATCGGGCCTTCGACACGGAGTTAGACGCCGCGACGTGAGTGCGCGACCGGGGCGCGATGAGTTCCGCCGACTCGCCGCGGAACACACGATCGTGCCCGTGTGGAAGGAGGTCCTTGCGGACTTCCAAACGCCGGTCGCCGCCTTTTTGCGTCTCGATCCGTCTCCCAACGGCTTTCTTTTGGAAAGCGTCGAAGGGGGCGAGCGGTGGGCCCGCTACTCGTTCATCGGCGGCGATGCGTTCGCAGTCGTCAAAGCGAAAGAGCAGTCGATCTCCATCGAGGGGGATCCTCCGGTCGCACCGCGCGATGGAGAACCTCCGCTCGCTTACGTGCGGCGCCTTCTCGAATCGTGTCGCGCGCCGGCGCTTCCGGGGCTCCCGCCCCTTCATGGAGGAGCGGTCGGCTACCTCGGCTACGACTGCGTGCGAGAGTTGGAGCGCCTGCCGAATGCGCCGCCGGACGATCTCGGCCTGCCGGATCTCGCGCTCATCCTGACGCGCACGATCGTCGTGTTCGATCACCTGTTGCAGCGCGCGTTCGTCATTACGAACGTCTCGCATCCCGCCGATCCCGACGCTGCATACGGCGATGCCGTCGACCGATGTGACGCGGTGATCGAGCGGCTGGCGGAGCCTCTTGCCGCACCGCCCATCGATGCGGCCGCCACCCGGCGCGATGTCGAGTTCGCATCGGACGTCGGCGATCGTGAGTACGAGGAGTGGGTCGTGCGTGCAAAGGAGCGCATCTTCGCGGGCGACATCTTCCAGGTCGTGCCGTCGCGTCGCTTCGAGATGCCGCTCGACGGCACCGCATTCGGCGCCTATCGCGTGCTCAGGACCCTCAATCCGTCGCCGTACATGTACTTTCTGCGCTTCGGGGAGGGGGTGGAGGACCCCGCCTTCGAGATAGCAGGCTCATCGCCGGAGCCACTCGTGCGCGTGACCGGGACGCGGGTTATCTCACGGCCGATCGCCGGTACGCGTCCCCGTGGGGCGACCGAGGACGAGGACCTTGCGCTGGAAGAGGAGTTGCTGCACGACGACAAGGAGCGCGCCGAGCACGTCATGCTCGTCGACCTCGCGCGCAACGATGTAGGACGGGTCTCCGCGTGGGGAAGCGTGAACGTCGACGAACTCATGGTCGTCGAGCGCTACTCCCATGTCATGCACATCGTGTCTTCCGTGTCGGGCATCCTGGCGCCGGGTTGCAGCCCGTTCGACGCGTTGACGGCGTCGTTTCCTGCCGGCACCGTCACCGGCGCGCCGAAGGTGCGCGCGATGGAACTGATCGATGGGTTCGAGAAGACCAAGCGTGGTCCTTATGCCGGCGTCGTCGGCTATTTCGATTTTTCGGGAAACCTCGACACCTGCATCACGATCCGCACGATCGTGGCGACCGGCGGGAAGGCTTACGTCCAGGCGGGTGCCGGCGTCGTCGCCGATTCGATCCCCGATGTCGAGGGCGAGGAGACACGGCGAAAGGCGGAGGCTCTACTGCGTGCGGCGGCGGGTGCAGCGGCGTTGCCGCGCCACGTCTAGGTCTCGTAGGTCTCCAGTGAGTTGATTTCGTCGCTTCCCACGTCGACCGTTACGCGATCGGCCAATAGCTCTTGAATGCGGGCTGCCGGAACCACCCGCTCCTCCGAGAACAGACTCGAACGCACCGTGATCCCGTGGAAGATGTCCTTTTGCTCATCACCAATGACCGTTCCGACGCGTCCGAGCTCGTCTCCCGCCGCGTCGACGACCGTCGTTCCTTCCTCCAGAGCAAGCCACGCGATACGGCGGGTTTCTTCGGTCATGGTTCCAGATTGTACGAAGCCGGAGCTGGTGAGCGCGCCGCGCGCAAGTACGCTCCCGGGATGCGAGCGAGGATCGTCGGCGGCGTCATGACCGTCTTGATCGCATGCAGCCCGGGAACGCGGGAGAGCCCGCCGGAGGTGAGGCCGAGCGGGGCTCCAACGGTGGAGCCGGAGGTGGCGCTGAGGCATGAGCGGGAGTTGGACGAGGAGGTTGGGCCCCGGGCGGCGGGTTCTCAGGAAGAGCAGGCGGCGTCGGTATATATCACCGCTCACCTCCAGCGGGCCGGCTACGTCGTGTTCCTGGATGCCGTTCCGGTGGGAAACCTCGTCCGCTCCACCAACGTCGTGGCGCGTCCCCCGTCGAGCGCCCCCGCCCGCGTAGCCGTAGTGGCCGCCTACGACACCCGGACCGACGAAGCACAAGGAGGCGCGGCGGTCGGCTTGCTCCTCGAGCTGGCCCGCGCCCTCGCCGTCGCAGCCCCCGATCATCGTGTCCAGTTCGTTGCGTTGGGCGCGGAGCATGCGGAGGTCGGGGGCGGGCTGCTCGGGTCGCGCCGGCTGGCGCAGGATCTGAACGAGGATGCGACCGTCGTCGTGATCGGTGATGTGGGAGATCGCGTCCGTTGCCTCGCGACGGGGGGATCGGCAGAGTCGAAGCTGGCACCGTTCATTCCGGACGCCCCGGGGCCGTGTAGTGAGCTGTCGGACCCCCCACTCGACCTTGCACCGCATCGAACGACCGAGGTGTTCGAGGCGGCCGGATTCGACACGGTGGAAGTCTCCGGCGACCTCCGGGCCGCAAGTGAGGTCATCATGGGTTTCCTCTCCGGCCGTTAGGGTCGGGCGCATGACGTTCCTAGAGGAGCTCGTGGATTCGACGCGCCGGCGCATCGGTGAGCTCCACGAGCTGGTTACGCCCGAGGCGCTCGAGCAGCGGATCGCGAGCGTTGAGGCGCCGCGCGGGTTCCACAAGGCGCTCGCGCGCGACGGCGTCGCGATCGTCGCCGAGATCAAACGGGCCACGCCGTCAAAAGGGCTGCTTCGCGCCGATCTGAACGCCGGCGCCACCGCGCGTGCCTACGCCGAGGGCGGCGCGGCGGCCATCTCGGTTGTGACCGAGCCCAAACACTTCCAGGGCACCATCGAAGACTTCACCGCCGCGCGCACCGCCGGGGTGCCCGTTCTGCGCAAAGATTTCATCCTCGATCCCATGCAGATCTTCGAGGCGCGCGCGTGGGGCGCCGATGCCGTGCTCCTCATCGTTCGGATCCTGTCGGACGACGACCTCGCCACCCTCATGGCCGCCGCGAGATCGCTCGGGATCGATGCGCTGGTCGAGGTGTTCGACGACGACGACCTCGACCGTGCCGGGTCGGCGGGCGCAACCTTGATCGGCGTGAACCATCGGGACCTCGACACATTCGAGGTAGATCCCGAGCGCACGGCCAAGCTGGCGCCGAGGATGCCCGACGGCGCCCTCCTGGTTGCGCTGTCCGGCGTCTCGAATCGAGCCGACGTCGAAGCACTCGGGGCGGCCGGCGCGGACGCGGTGTTGGTGGGAGAGCACCTCGTCACTGCGGACGATCCGGCCGCGGCCGTGCGCACCCTCAGGGGGATCGGGTGAGGGCCGAACGGATCGTCGACGCCGCCGGGCGGTATGGCGAGTTCGGCGGGCGCTACGTGCCCGAGGCGCTCATGGCCGCGCTCGACGAGCTCGAGCGGGGGTGGGAAACGGCTCGTGAAGACCCGGTTTTCTGCGAAGAACTCGGGCGCCTTCTGCGAGACGTCGTCGGACGACCCACACCTCTCTACGACGCCCGGCGGTTTTCAGAACGGGTCGGGGCACGCATCTTCCTCAAGCGGGAGGATCTCGCACACACCGGAGCACACAAGATCAACAACACGCTCGGGCAGGTCTTGCTGGCCACTCAAATGGGCAAGACGCGGATCATCGCCGAGACCGGTGCCGGTCAGCACGGGGTCGCGGCCGCAACCGCGGCGGCCTACTTCGGGCTCCCGTGCGTCGTCTACATGGGAGCGAAGGATGTTGCGCGCCAGCACCTCAACGTCGTGCGGATGGAGATGCTCGGCGCCGAAGTAAGGCCGGTCGCCGCCGGGTCGGCGACGCTCAAGGACGCCACCAACGAGGCGCTCAGGGATTGGGTGACGAACGTCGAGGACACCCACTACGTGATCGGCTCGGTCGTGGGCCCCCATCCATATCCGGAGATGGTCGCCACGCTCCAGCGGGTAATCGGAGATGAAGCTCGCACCCAGGTTCTGGAGGCGGCCGGCGCCCTTCCGGACGAGGTGGTGGCATGCGTCGGCGGAGGATCGAATGCGATCGGACTGTTCCGTGGTTTCTTCCACGACGAGGACGTGCAGCTCACCGGGGTCGAAGCCGCGGGCGAGGGTTTGGACCGCGCCCACGGTGCGTCGATCACCGCCGGAACTCCCGGAGTGCTACACGGGGCGCGCAGCCTCGTCCTGCAGGATGCCGATGGTTTGATCGCACACGCGCATTCCATCTCGGCGGGCCTCGACTACCCGGGCGTGGGGCCCGAGCACGCGTGGCTCGCGGCGAGCGGGCGGGCGCAGTACGTTTCCGCCTCCGACGAGGAGGCCCTGGCCGCGTTCCGCGCGCTCGCCGAGACCGAAGGAATTCTTCCCGCGCTCGAACCTGCGCACGCGCTTGCGTACGTGCTGCGGGACGGTGCCGTTACGGGGACCGTCCTCGTCGGCCTTTCCGGCCGAGGCGACAAAGACGTCGCAACGATCGCCGAGGCGTCTCTTTGACCCGCCTCCTCCGTCACCTGGAGGAGCGACGGAGCGGTGGTCGCAAACTGCTCGTCCCTTATCTAATGGGCGGCGCACCGGACGAGGCCGGGTTTCTCGCCGCGGCCGGTGAGGCCGCCCGCCACGCGGACGCGGTCGAAATCGGCCTTCCATATTCCGATCCGCTGATGGACGGCCCGGTCATAGTGGACGCGGGGGAGCGGGCACTTCGCTCCGGCACCGGGCCCGTCGCCGCACTGGAGATGAGCGCAGCTGCTCCCGAAGACCCGCCTCGAGTCGTCATGACCTACTACAACCCGATCCACATGCTGGGGGAGGTCGAATTCTGCAGGCGCGCGGCCAAGTGCGGCGCGACCGGGCTCATCG